>Ga0182747_1003642_pt1 | contig 10296 bp, 9 predicted proteins | sample eDN3rd30CBELigBY_FD_128526 | JGI IMG/M metagenome (GOLD analysis project Ga0182747, IMG submission 128526) | Enriched backyard soil microbial communities from Emeryville, California, USA - eDNA 3rd pass 30_C BE-Lig BY (version 2) (version 2) | ecosystem: Environmental > Terrestrial > Soil >...
CTTCGCTGATGCGTTTCAGGGCATCGGCATTGTTCGGCTGTCGCGTGGCAGTCTGCTTGTTCAGCCCTGTCGTCGCCATCATCTGATCCAGTGGTTCCGCGGCGGCCGGGCTGTCACTACTGTGCTTCCAGCCCGGCCGCCGCGGTCACGCGCTTCCACATCTCGATGTCCTGTTTCAGCACGTCGGCGGCTTCCACAGACGAGGCCGTGAGAGAGGGAACCGCCCCATTCAACTCCAGGAATTTCGCAGTTTCCTCAGACGCCGCGATCTCTCGCAGTTGCGCCGCCGTCTTCTCGACGATGTCGGCCGGCGTATCTTTGGGGAACCAGGCGAATACGCGGGGCGTGAAGATGAAGTCTGCGAGACCCTCCTCGATCATGATGGGTACTTCCGGTGCCGACGGCATCCGCTCCGGGGTCGTCGCAGCGAGAATTCGCAGCCGGCCCTCCTTCGCCTGCGCCATGGCAAATGCCGCATCCGCGATGAGGAAATCGGTCTGGCCTGCGGCGACATCGCGAACCGCATCGCCCATCGTCTTGTAGGCGACGCGCGTTGCCTTGAGGTCCGCGGCCCGAAGGAATTCTTCCGAAGCCGCGATGGACACATTTGTCGACGCGCCGTACTTGATCGTCCCCGACTTGGATTTCAGGCCATCCATCAGGGCTTTCATGTTCTCGAACGGGCTGTCTGCACCTACCGTCAGGAAAAAGCCGCTCGCCGTCAGCGTGGCTGCCGTTATCAGATCGGTCGTCGGATCGTAGCCCGGCTCCTTGAGCAGGAACAGATTGCCGGCAACGCCAGCGCTGCCGAAGATGAATAAAGTGTACCCGTCCGGTGAGGCGGCAATGACGGCATCGGTGGCGATCTTTCCGTTCGCACCGGGCCGGTTCTCCACGATGTAGCGCTGGCCGGTCTCGGTTTCGAGGCCCGTTGCATAGTGCCGGATCAGCATGTCTCCGCCGCCGCCCGCCGGATAGCCGGTGATCACCCTGACCGGGCGCGTCGGATAGTCTTGGGCCTGTGCGGGAATTGTGAGCGAAGTGGCCAGGATCACGGCCGTCGTGCCGAGGCCGGCGATAAATGTTGCAATTGAACGACCAAGCATTCTTTCCTCCATGATGGTGTGGTCGACGAATGTTGCTTTCATTTGGTTCTGCGAAGAGGCATCAGTCCTCATCCTGGAACGCCTGCTGCCGCGTCGAGCGAACGTGCGGCAGCGCGATCAGGACAAACAGTCCGACGGAAGCGAGAATGAGAGCCAGCGATATGGGGCGGCTAAGGAAGACAGTCGGATCGCCATCGGACAGAACCATGGAACGACGGAGGTTCTCCTCCATCAGCGGGCCCAGGACAAAGGCGAGGATAAACGGCGCGACCTCGCAATCCAGCTTCGAGAAGAGATAGCCGAGAACAGCAAAGCCCACGGCGAATACGATCATGGTGCTGCTCATCTGCGTCACATAGATGCCGATGCAGCACAGCACGATTATGATCGGGAACAATATGCGATAGGGCACCTGCAGCAGCTTCACCCAGACCCCCACGAGCGGCAGGTTGGCGATAACCAGCATAAGGTTGCCGATCCACATGCTGGCGACCAGGCCCCAGAACAATGTGGGATGGTCGTTGATTACCGCTGTTCCAGGCGCGATTCCCTGGATCATCAGCGCGCCGACCATGATCGCCATGACCGGGTTGGACGGGACGCCCAGCGTCAGCAGCGGTATGAACGAAGTCTGCGCACCGGCGTTGTTCGCTGCCTCCGGGCCGGCTACGCCCTCCACCGCACCATTCCCGAAGGCTTCGGGATGTTTCGAAATTCGCTTTTCGAGCACGTATGAGCCGAACGAGCCCAGAACAGACCCGCCACCGGGAAGAATCCCGAGGATCGAACCCAAGCCGGTGCCGCGAAGTACAGCCGGCCAGGATCGCGAGATCTCCTCACGGGTTGGCCACAGCGTTCCGACTCGATGCCGGATACCCTCCCGTGCTGTCGGGCTGTCGAGATTTCTCATGATCTCCGCGATGCCGAACAGACCGATCGAGAGGGGCACGAAATCGATTCCGTCGTAGAGCTGCGTGACCCCGAACGCATATCGCACGACGCCCGACTGCACGTCCGTGCCCACCAGGCCAAAGAGCAGGCCGAGAAACACCATCGCGACAGCTTTCATGATCGAGCCGTGAGCGAGTACGACGGATGCGACGAGTCCGAACAGCATCAGGGAGAAATATTCGGGCGACAGGAAGTGGAAGCTGAGCGCAGCCAGTGCAGGCGCGAAAGCCGCGACCACCAATGTGCCGACGCAGCCGGCCACGAAGGAGCCGATCGCAGCGATGCTGAGCGCGGCGCCGGCGCGACCGTTCTGCGCCATTTTGTAGCCGTCGATACATGTGACGACCGAAGCGGTCTCGCCCGGCATGTTGACCAGTATGGCCGTCGTCGAGCCACCATACTGCGCGCCGTAATAGATGCCTGCGAGCATGATAAGAGCTCCCAGCGGCGGTGCGCCGTAAGTGAGCGGCAGAAGCATTGCGATCGTGGCGATCGGCCCGATTCCGGGTAACACCCCGATGGCGGTACCCAGCACGACGCCGATCAGGCACAGGCCGAGATTGGTGAATGTCAGCGCGGCGGAGAAGCCAGTGGCGAGATTGGCGATGAGATCCATGATCAGCGTGGCCAGACCGGGATCGGTTGACCGATCAGATAGACGAAAAGGACAACGCTGCTGGTGGCCAGCGCCAGGCACAGTATGAGCAATTCTGCCCAGCGCGGTTTGCCGGCTGCCAAGCTGCCGATCACGGTCGCGCCGATGATCGCTGCCACGAGCCCGAACCGCTCGATCGACAGCCCGAAGAAGAGGATGGCGCCAAGAATGAAGAACTGTGGCTGCAGACGGATGGCGGCGATAGCCTCACGCCTGGCTCTGACCGATTTGGCAACGATGATGACGCCCATCAGGATCAGGCCGATGCCGATCAGCAGCGGGAAATATCCAGGCCCCATATTCTCGGCGGACCCGACTGAATAGCCATGTCCGAAGATGATCGCTGCAATGCCGAAACCTGCAAATACGGTACCGGCGATGAAATCCTTGGGATTCCCGACCTCCACCTCGCACCCTCCCCTTTAGTACGCGGATTTTCGTTCGAGCCGCCGGTTTTACCAATGAATAAATTCGAACAGAATGATCTGTGCGCGGGTGCCGACCGCCAGTCACATGATCAGCCTCACCAGCAAAAACGTCGTCGCAGATATAAAGAGAGCCGCGGCCAGAGCGAGCAACAACGGCCTTGTTCCCTCCGCCCTGAGCGCACGAAAGCTGGTCCCGAGGCCGAGAGCCCCAAGAGCCGCCGTCAGTAAAACCGGCGTTATTGCCACTAGCGGCTGGCTGACCGGACCTGGAATCAGGTCGATTGAGTTCGCTACCGCCAGGACGATGAAAGCGATGACGAAAGCCGGCACATTCGCCTGGGCGCGCGTGCGACCAGGGGCAGCGGACGTCATCAGATTGCCGAGCACCACGATTACGGGCGCGAGCATCAATACTCTTGTAAGCTTCGTGACGACGCCGAAATGTCCGGCTTCCGCTCCGCCCTGGAATGCGGCTCCGACTACCTGTGCCACCTCATGGACGGATGCGCCGGTCCATATTCCGTAGAGGCGTGGGCCGAGCAGCAGCCACTCATTGACGATCGGAAAGCAGACCATCGCAATCGTACCGAAAAGCGTGACACACCCAACCGCATAGCTCACATCCTCGTCTCTCGCCTTGACGACCGTGTTGGTTGCCGCGACTGCTGAAGCGCCACATATCGAGGTTCCTGCCGCGATAAGATGGGTCAGGCGGGTGTCGACCTTGAGCGTACGCCCCACGAAAAGCGTGAACAGATAAGTCAGGACGACGGCAAGTGCGGCGACCAGCAGACCGCTCAAGCCGATGTCGGAAATGTCCCTCAAGGTGAGTTGCAATCCGAGCAATGCGACCGCGACACGCAGGAGACTCTTGCCCGCCAGCGAGATACCCGCCGCAAGGGCAGGTTGCGCGCCGATCATCGAGTTCAGGCCTACGCCTGCAATGATCGCGATGATCATCGGGCTGAAGCCGATGAACCCGTGCAGGGCAAATGCAGCGGCGGTGAGGATTGCGACAACCACAAGTCCCGGAACGTGTTCCATGAACTTGTTTCGGATAGGCCAGCTGATGGGAGGCTCTGAATGCACTGCTTGTATCCACGCTCTTTTCGCGCGTGAACATCCGCTAATCGCCGGCGCCAATCCAATTCTAAGGCATGAACGGTTTGATCTCCTGAACCACGGTTACGCATCGCGTGCACCGGCGGATCAGACCCCGCACTGGCCTGGAGCTGGTAGGGACCATCAGCAAAATCGATTGATTTGAGAAACAAAATCTATTCAACGCGGGAATGGCCGAAAAAGATTCTTCCGTCTGCTGGAATTCGGAAGGATTTCACGGCAATTTGGGCGAAGGCGAGCGACAAGCATGTCGCTTGGATGTCGATGAGGTGATGATGTCGAGGGGGCGTACTGTCGTATACAGGCCCAAAATGACGTTCGAGCAACTGCGCGCCTTCATTGCGGCCGCGGACGAGTTGCACGTCACAAAGGCGGCCGATCTGCTCGGCTTGTCCCAGTCTGCGGTGAGTACGGCGCTCTCAAATCTGGAAGACCGATATGGGGTCAAACTCTTCAACCGCGTCGGCCGCCGCATCGAGCTCACATCCATCGGCAAGGTCTTCCTTCAGGAAGCCAAGGGCATAATCGCGCGCGCCGCGGGCGTGGAGCAGCAGATCGCCGCGCTCTCGAACCTGGCCGCCGGCTCACTTTCAATCAGCGCCAGCCAGACGATCGGCAACTACTGGGTCCCCAGGTTTATCGCGAGGTTCAAGGAGCTTCACCCCGCGATAGAGGTGCATCTGTACATCGGGAACACGCAGACCGTGGCAGCAGATGTGGAGGCGGGGGAGGCAGATCTGGGGCTGGTCGAGGGGCCGATCGCGTCGCCCGTGCTGGAAGATTTCCTGTTCAAGGGAGACTCTTTGAAGATCGTGGTCAGCAGGGACTTCTTCGAGATCCATGCGGATGACATCCGCGGCGGCAATCTCCGGGCGTTTCCCTGGATCCTTCGCGAAAGCGGTTCCGGCACGCGGGCGGAACTGGATAGGTTCCTCAGCCTCAACGGCATCAACCTCGCCGATCTTCCCATTGCACTGGAGTTTCCAACCAACGAAGCGGTGAGGTTGGCGGTCGAGGCAGGCGCGGGCGCAGCCGCGGTTTCCGGCCTGGTCGTCGAATCGGGCCTTCGCTCCGGCCAGTTGATCGAACTCGACTTCAATTTCCCTCAGAGATATTTTCATCTTCTGTGGCACCGTGATCGCTTTAAATCGGCGCCAGCCACATCCTTCGTAGATCTCATCGTCGGCGAACCGGGCTGAGTTCTGCGCATCGCAGGCTGATGATCGATACGATCTAAACATGTAATTGGTTGGCAAATCGCGTCGGCGATATACTCCTGATCGTTAGCCTGCCGGATGACAGCAGGCGGGGAGAGCCATTGGTGCATATTGCCGGAACTGACCGAGGGATAGTTTTTACGCGTTGTCCGGCGCTTCCCAACGCTGCGACACTTGCCCATCAATTGGGGATGATTCCGGCGCAAGACCGTTCGGGCCTGCCGCTGAGCCAGTTCATCGGTGCAGACAAGATTGCGGAGGGGGTGCGCTACTGGCTGCGCTACGCTGGATACTCGAAGCCGCTCTGGGCATTCGGAAACGGTGAGGACACTCGTCTTGTGGCCATCTCCCGGCACCGAAGCGCTTGTCCGGTCTATGTGCTGCAAAATAGTGGAATCGATTCCACCTCGGACCTCAGGGGCAAGCGTCTGTGCATCTTCCGCGATGCGGGACTGAAGCTCGACTACAATCGCATCATCTATCTTCAGACCTATGCAGCGGCCCTTTCCGGGGCAGGATTGCGTTTCGAAGACGTTCAGCTGGTCGATTTCGGCATGGACCGCGACACCTTCATGCGTCGTGCGGGTGTCGACTATGGCAGGCTGAACGACACTCCCGAGGGCTATGGCGCGCCCATCAATCTCTTCACCGAAATCGCGCGGATCAGCGTCGAACTCCTGTTGACGGGAAAAGTCGATGCTTTCGCCTCGAACCTGCCGCAGGGCGTCGCAGAATTTCTAGGTCTGCATAAAGTCTACGATCCGGCGCTCGAGAACGATGTGAATGCCGCGCACGATCTTCGCTGCCTGGTGGTAAGCGGGCCGCTGGCGCGCGAACGTCGGGACGACCTTGTGGCAATCGTGTCGGGATTGCTGCGCGCAGGCGACTGGGCACGGCAGAGCGGCGTCGAGAAGACGTCTCAAACTCTGGCGCGGGACCTGCGGGTCGAGCGCGACGTCATGATGCTCGACACCAGCGACATCATAAAGGGCATGGCGATTGACCTGTCGCCAGACGACATTGCCATGCTCGAACAAAAGAAGCGGTTCCTGATCGAGAATGGCCTTCTGAGGAACGACATTGCCCTTGCCGACTGGGCCGATCCCACGATTGTCAGGGATGCCCGGGCACTGGCAAATACGGCAGAAGGTGCGTTGGCGTCATGACCGAAACCGATGCGGTCGAGTTTTCCCGATGCCACCTTGCTCCAACGGCTTCCAGCCTTGCGGCTGCCCTGGGATATTTCGACGAGGAATTCTCTGCGCTGCCTGATGGCATCCGTATCAACGCCAAGCTTGGCGACCATTCGCATGAGGGCGATAGATACTGGATGCGCCACGCTGCCAATGCCAAGGCCATGTGGGCGCGATCGCATGGGGCAGACACGCGGGCGCTGGCATTCTCCTGGTACGAAAGCGCGATGCCTCTCTATGCGCGGTGCAGTTCGGGAGTTTCTACCCCGGTTGATCTGAAAGGCTCGCGCATCGCGTCAATCCACGTCGCCGGCCAGAAGTTCGACTATGATCGAACAGTCTACCTGCGCCCCTTCGTGACGAGTCTGTCCTCGGCCGGTCTGTCCCTGTCCGATGTCGAGGAAGTCGCCTTCTCGGTTGAGAGGGAACAGGTCCGGGATGGCTCGCCACGGCAGTCCAGTTTCCCCCTGCAGATGGCGCGCAAGCAGATCGAATGGCTCTTGTCGGGAAAAGTCGATGCCATTGCGAGCATCCTTCCGCCGCAGGTCGTTTCGTTTCTCGACCTGCGCTGCATCTACGATCCGGCGAAAGATCCTGATCCGCTGGCGAGGGTCGACTTGCGTGCCCTGGTCGTCAGCGGCGATGCGTTGCGCGAGCGGCGCGACGCCGTTGTGGCCGCCGTGATGGCAATTTTGAGAGCCGGTGAATGGGCAGCACAGCATGGACAGGAAGCCATCAGCCTGATGGCGGCCGATGCGCATATCCCTGAAGAAATATTGAAAGCGCGAAAACTGGACGCTGTCCGTGCCGCGCAGATCGACACCTCGGCAGAATCGATTTCGCTGATGGAAGGCAGGAAGGATTTTCTGCTCGACGCGGGAGTGTTGGAGCAAGACTTCGATCTTGCCGAATGGACGGATCCCTCAGTTCTTGAGGAGGCTATCGTCAAGCTGCAGAGTCGGCGTGGGACCTCGACTGTAGTTCAGCGTGGTGCCGCTGCACGATAGATTTGATTTCGGTGGGACTGCATACCCATAAGGAGGAGAGGAAATGCTTCGTATCGTATCGGCCATCATTGGCCTGCTTGCATTGCTGCCTGTGGCAGCAGTGCACGCCCAGAACTACCCCCAGAAACCCATTCGGATCATCATGCCGTTCCCGGCGGGCGGCGCATCCGACATCATCTCCCGCGCTATTGGCGAGCGCTTCAACGAAACGCACGGCCAGCCATTCATCGTGGACAACCGGCCGGGCGCCAACCAGATCGTGGGCGCAACGGAAGCTCTGAATGCCGCGCCGGACGGGTATACCTATTTCTGGGCGACGAATACGCTGACGTCGCTCAACCCGTTCCTGTTCAAGCAACTCGCATACGATCCGGATACCTCGTTCGAACCCGTATCGCTGCTCTATCGCACCCGTGAGTTTCTCATCGTGAACGCCGAGCTGGGCGTCGATACGCTGGAGGAATTCATCGAACTCGCGAAGTCGAAGCCGAACTCGATCAACTACGGATCCTTTGGCAACGGTACCCTGGGCCATCTCGCTGGTCTTGCGCTTGGCCAGATCGCCGGGATCGAGCTCAACCATGTTCCCTATAAGGGCATGGCGCAGATCATGCCCGATCTCCTGGCGAACCGCGTACAGGCCGTCTTTACGAGCACGTTCAGCGTCGTCAGCCAGATTGAGGATGGCTCGGTGAAGGTGTTGGCACTTTCTGACGATGAGCGTTCCCCCAACCTTCCCGATGTTCCTACGTTCAAGGAAAAAGGCATCGATCTGGCTATGCCTGCCTGGCTTGGACTGTTCGCGCCGAAGGGGACGTCAGCGGAGCAGAAGGCCTTCATGGCGACGGAGATCTCCAAGATCATCCAGGACCCGGCGTTCAGGGAAAAGTACACCGACAAGCAGGACCTCGTTCCTGTCGGCTCGACCCCGGAAGAGATGGCCGCGTTCGTCAAGGCCGATCGCGCAAGGGTGGAGCCGTTTGTGAAAGCGTCAGGCGTGACGCTGGACTAACCAGTCATCCGGACGGCCTGTCCCGCTTCACAATCGCGTGACAGGCCGTTCACCGTGACCTGCCGCTCTGCATCCGTTTCCGGCTTGAGCAGAGCGGCGCCCCATAAGCCCGCTTCACCAGAGGAGGATTGAGAATGGCTTCAATCCGTGACCCGCAGACCTTTGCGGCTGGACTTCTTCTAAGTCTGGCAGGTGCATTGGGTCTGGGACTCTCGCTGCAATATCGCATGGGCTCGGCCCTTGACATGGGACCGGGATATTTCCCTGCCATCGTTGGCGGTCTCCTGCTCCTGTGCGGGCTGGTGGCGCTGCTACGCTCCCTCACAGTCGAGGGAGAAAGCTTGCCATCCATAAGCTGGAAGCCGGTTTTCGTTGTCCTGGCAGGAATCGTCGTTTTCGGGCTGCTGCTTGAGAGCATCGGGCTGGCAGCCGCGCTTCTGGCGCTCACCCTGTCCTGTTCGCTGGCGCATCCCGCGCTCAGCTTCAGAACGGCGCTCATTATCGCGGCGGCATTGATTGTCTTCAGCAGCCTGGTCTTCGTGACATGGCTCGGAACGCCTGTTCCGATCATTCGCGGCATCATCTGAGCGCAGCCTGAGAAAATATTAGAGAAGCCGGACTATGGAACTTCTTCAGGGCCTTTCGATCGGATTGGCGTCGGCGTTAACGCCGGAAAGCCTGCTTTACTGCCTGTTCGGCGTGTTCATCGGAACGCTGATTGGCGTGTTGCCGGGCATCGGCCCGATTGCGGCCATTGCTATGCTGCTGCCTGTGACATTCGGCCTGCCCGCCGTTTCGGCGCTCATCATGCTCGCTGGAATCTACTACGGCGCGCAGTATGGCGGCTCGACCACCGCAATCCTGGTCAACGTGCCAGGCGAGGTGTCCTCGGCCGTCACCGCCATCGACGGTTATGAGATGGCGAAAAAGGGCGAAGCCGGGAAAGCGCTCGCTGCTGCGGCCATCAGTTCGTTCACTGCGGGAACGATAGCGACCTTCGTGATCGTGATCTTCGCACCCATCTTGATTTTGGGCGTCCTGAAGTTTGGACCTGCCGAATATTTCTCCCTGATGGTGCTGGGCCTTGTTGTTTCGATCGTTCTGGCCCGCGGATCGGTGCTGCTCGCGGTGGGAATGATGCTGTTCGGCCTTTTGCTTGGGCTGGTCGGGACGGACCCCAATTCTGGCGCCACGCGGTTTGCATTCGGACAGCTTTGGCTCGCTGACCAGATCGACATCACGACTGCCGCGATGGGCCTGTATGGCGTTGGTGAAGTCATCCGCAACCTGGTGAATGGCGGGGGAGCCAAGCCCGCGCTCAATCGCCTTACCGGACTGATGCCGAGCTGGCAGGATCTCAAGCGGATCATCAATCCTTCCCTGCGAGGCACGGCAGTGGGCTCCATCCTGGGTGTGTTGCCGGGTGGAGGCGCCGTCCTCGCATCGTTCGCTGCCTATACTCTCGAAAAGAAGATAGCGGATAAGCCTGAACGGTTTGGACGCGGCGCGATAGAGGGTGTTGCGGGGCCGGAAGCGGCCAACAATGCCGGCGCCCAGACGGCGTTCATCCCGATGCTTAGTCTCGGCATTCCTTCAAACCCGATC
>Ga0182747_1003648_pt1 | contig 10293 bp, 8 predicted proteins | sample eDN3rd30CBELigBY_FD_128526 | JGI IMG/M metagenome (GOLD analysis project Ga0182747, IMG submission 128526) | Enriched backyard soil microbial communities from Emeryville, California, USA - eDNA 3rd pass 30_C BE-Lig BY (version 2) (version 2) | ecosystem: Environmental > Terrestrial > Soil >...
GTTGTGAATTCCTGAGGGCTGAATGTGAAGAACTGGACCTTGCGCCAACGGATCCTGGCAAGTTTCGCCGTGATCATCGCCATCATGCTGCTGATGATCGTGGCCGCCTACTCGCGGTTGGTGACTATCGAAACCGCCGAAGAGGCGGTGGGGACCGATAGCATTCCCGGCGTCTACTACAGCTCGATGATCCGCAGCGCCTGGGTCGACAGCTACGTCACCAGCCAGCAGTTGGTGGGCCTGTCGAACCATCGTGAAATTACTTCGGCCGACCTGGAACTGTTCAGAAACTTCGATAACCGGCTGAAGCAATTCATGGCCAGTTACCAGACCACCATTCAGGACAAGGACGACCAGGCCCGATTTGACAGCTTCGTGCAACTGGAAGAAAACTACCTCAAGATCGTCAACCAGGTGCTGGATGCGTACGGTCAGCACAACTACGACGAAGCCCAACGGCTGATCAACGAGGTCCTCACCCCGGCCTGGATGGACGGGCGCGAGCACCTGAATGATGTGATCGAGAATAATCGGGCCTCTGCCGGTGCCGCCACCAACGAGATCGTCAATGCCGTCAACACGGCCAAGGGCAGCATGTTGGTTTCGCTGTTGCTGGCAATCGTCGCTGCAGGCATCTGCGGCCTGCTGCTGATGCGCGCTATCACGGCGCCCATGCAGCGTATTGTGCATGCCCTCGACAAACTGCGCTCCGGTGACCTGAGCATGCGCCTGAGCCTGGATCGCAAGGACGAATTCGGTGCCATCGAAAGCGGCTTCAACGAAATGGCCGAGGCATTGGCCAACCTTGTGGCCCAGGCCCAACGCTCGTCGGTGCAGGTGACCACTTCGGTCACCGAAATTGCCGCCACGTCCAAGCAGCAGCAGGCCACCGCCACTGAAACAGCCGCCACCACCACCGAAATCGGCGCTACCTCGCGGGAGATCGCCGCCACTTCGCGGGACCTGGTGCGCACCATGACCGAAGTGACTACGGCTGCTGATCAGGCATCCAGCCTGGCAGGCTCCGGGCAGCAGGGCCTGGCACGCATGGAAGAGACCATGCACCAGGTGATGGGCGCTGCCGACCTGGTCAATGCCAAGCTCGGTATCCTCAACGAGAAAGCCAGCAACATCACCCAGATGGTGGTAACCATCGTCAAGGTTGCCGACCAGACCAATCTGCTGTCGCTCAACGCCGCCATCGAAGCGGAAAAGGCCGGCGAATATGGCCGCGGCTTTGCCGTGGTCGCTACCGAAGTGCGCCGCCTGGCCGACCAGACCGCCGTGGCCACCTATGACATCGAGCAGATGGTGCGCGAGATCCAGTCGGCAGTGTCGGCCGGTGTCATGGGGATGGACAAGTTCTCCGAAGAAGTGCGCCGCGGCATGTTCGAGGTGCAGCAGGTGGGCGAACAACTCAGCCAGATCATTCACCAGGTGCAGGCCTTGGCGCCGCGCGTATTGATGGTCAACGAAGGCATGCAGGCCCAGGCCACCGGTGCCGAGCAGATCAACCAGGCGCTGGCCCAGCTCAGCGATGCCAGCACCCAGACTGTCGAGTCGTTGCGCCAGGCCAGCTATGCCATCGATGAGCTGAGCCAGGTGGCCGCGGGCCTGCGTGGCGGCGTGTCGCGTTTCAAAGTCTGACCGCGATGAACGACTTGCAACTGCGCAGCGCGGGGGCGGAGAACACCAAAGGGGTGTTGTACCTACAGTTTCGCATCAGAGAGCAGCGGTTTGCCCTGAGCGTGCACGAGGTGGTCGAAGTGCTGCCCCGTCAGCCGCTCAAGCCGATCGCCCAGGCACCTGCCTGGGTGGCGGGTATCCTCGCCCATCGTGGCCAGTTGGTACCGGTGATCGACCTTGCCGCCCTGAGCTTCGGCCAGCCGGCGGTGCAACGCACCAGCACCCGCTTGGTGCTGGTGCGCTACCGAGGCAGCCTGCAGCTGGGCCTGATCCTGGAGCAGGCCACCGAAACCCTGCGTTGCCAACCCGACGAGTTCCAGCCCTATGGGGTGGACACAGGCGAAGCGCCTTATCTGGGCCCAGTGCGCCAGGATGCCCAGGGCCTGCTGCAGCGCATCGAAGTCAATGACCTGCTGCCCGACACCGTGCACGCATTGCTGTACACGCAATACCCGACAGGGATGCCCACATGAACGAACAGCGTTTCTTCCGCTTCTTGCGCGAGCGTATTGGCCTGGACGTGGAGTCGGTGGGCGCGCCCATGGTCGAACGCGCGCTGCGTCAACGTTGCGTGGCTGCGGGCGCGATGGACCTGGACGATTACTGGCTGCGCCTGCAGCAGTCGGCAGATGAGCAACAGGCGCTGATCGAAGCGGTGATCGTCCCGGAAACCTGGTTTTTCCGGTACCCCGAATCCTTCAAAGCGCTGGCCAGCCTGGCCCATAAACGGCTGGCTCAACTGGCTGGCGCGCGTCCGTTGCGCTTGCTCAGCCTGCCGTGTTCTACCGGCGAAGAGCCCTATTCGCTGGCCATGGCCTTGTTTGACGCCGGCATGGCGCCAGGGGCATTCCTTGTTGATGGAATGGACATCAGCCCCAGTTCGGTTGCCAAGGCTGGGCAGGCGGTTTATGGGCGCAATGCGTTCCGTGGTAGCGAACTGTGCTTTCGCGATCGTTACTTCGATGCTCTGGGCGAAGGCCACCGCCTGCATGAACGGGTACGCCAGCAAGTCAGCCTGCGGGTGGGCAATGTGCTTGACCCGGCGCTGGCCAGCCGCGACGGCCTGTATGACTTCGTGTTCTGTCGCAATCTGTTGATCTATTTCGACGTAGCGACCCAACAGCGTGTGTTCGAAGTGCTCAAGCGCTTGCTGCATCCGCAGGGTGTGCTGTTCATCGGCCCGGCGGAAGGCAGCTTGTTGGCACGCATGGGCATGCGTCCGCTGGGGATCGCCCAGTCGTTTGCTTATGTGCGTCACGAAGGCGACAGCGCCCCCTTGGCTGCGGCACCTGCCCAACCCGCCAAGCGTACGTTCACGACTTTACCCGCACCGGTTTATCCGCAGCCCAGCGTGGCGTTGCCTCGTTCGCTGCGCCCGCTGCGTGTGCTGCCGGTGGCGGCCAAGCCAGCGCCAGCCCGCGAGCACAAGCACGAGGGGGCCAGTGAGTTGCTGGCCGGCATTGCCCGGCTGGCCAATGCCGGCGCCAGCGAGCAGGCCCGTAGCGAATGCCAGCGCTACCTGAGCCAGTACCCGCCGTCGGCACAGGTTTACTACTGGTTGGGATTGCTCAGTGATACTGAAGGCGATGCGCAGCAGGCGTTGAGCCACTATCGCAAGGCCCTGTACCTGGAACCACAGCACCCCGAGGCGCTGGTGCACCTGGCCGCCTTGCTGGCGGCCCAGGGTGACCTTGCCGGCGCCCGGCGCCTTCAGGAGCGCGCGGCGCGGGCTGGCCGGGAGTCTGAACGATGAACAGTGATTCCGCGATGCAGTTGCTCGCCGAGGATGACGCACACATCGACGACTGCTGGAACCGCATTGGCGTGCGCGGCGACAAGCAGTGCCCACTGCTGGAGCGGCATGTTCATTGCCGCAATTGCGAGGTGTATGCCGCTGCTGCCACGCGTTTGCTCGACCGCTATGCGCTGACGCAGGACCACCAGGCTGCAGCGGTGCAGCCGGACGAGGAAAACACCGGCCATTCCATGCTGCTGTTCCGTCTGGGCGAAGAATGGCTGGCGCTGGCTACCGCTTGCCTGGTCGAGATCGCCCCGTTGCAGGCGGTGCATTCATTGCCGCACCAGCGCTCGCGGCTGCTGCATGGGGTTGCCAATGTGCGCGGCGCGTTGGTGCCGTGCCTGTCACTGGCTGACTTGCTCGGGGTGCAGGCCGGCGCCACCGAGCCACGTAGCGCCCGGGCGATGCCACGTATGCTTATTCTGGCCGCCGAGGGGGGGCCGGTGGTGATGGCCGTCGAGGAAATCGACGGTATTCATCGGCTCGACCCGCAGCTGCTGGGCAGTGGCCGGGACGCCACACGCTTCACCGCCGCAGTCTTGCAGTGGCGCGGCCGCAGCGTGCGGGTTCTGGACGATCAACACTTAATGTCTGCCGTGCAGCGGAGCCTGTCATGACCCCAGAGCAAATGCGCGACGCATCGTTGCTCGAACTGTTCAGCCTGGAAGCCGAGGCACAGACCCAAGTGCTCAGCGCTGGCCTGATGGCACTGGAGCGCAACCCCACCCAGGCCGACCAGCTAGAAGCGTGCATGCGCGCTGCGCACTCGCTCAAGGGGGCAGCGCGCATCGTCGGGGTGGATGCTGGTGTCAGTGTCGCCCACGTCATGGAGGATTGCCTGGTAGCGGCTCAGGAAGGCCGACTGCGTCTGACCGCCGAGCATATTGACGCGCTGTTGCAAGGTACCGACCTGCTGATACGTATTGCCACACCCGGCGATGCCGGGGCGCAGGCGACCTTGCCGGTGTTTCTTGCGCAAATGGCCAGCCTGCTCGACTCGGGCACTTCTGCCGTGCCTGTCGTGCCGCTGGCTGCATCCGCGTCGCCGGAGCCGCCGCTGGCAACCCTGCCGCCTGCACCCGAGGTAGTGCGAGCCGAACCGCCAGAACCCGAACCAGCCCTGCGGCGCAAGGCTGGCAAGCGCGCTGGCGAAGGTGCCGAGCGGGTACTGCGTGTCACCGCCGACCGCCTCAATAGCCTGCTTGACCTGTCCAGCAAGTCGCTGGTGGAAACCCAGCGGCTCAAACCGTACCTGGCTACCTTGCAGCGTCTCAAACGCATGCACGGCCAAGGCATGCAGGCACTTGACGGCTTGCGCATGCAACTGGAAGACAGTGGTCAGAGCAGCGAGGTGCTTGAGGCCTTGGCACAGACCCAGCGCCTGCTGGCAGAGACCCAGCAGATTTTGCAGCAACAGGCGGCCGACCTGGATGAGTTCGGCTGGCAGGCCAGCCAGCGTGCGCAGTTGTTGTATGACACCGCCCTGGCTTGCCGGATGCGGCCGTTTGCCGACGTGCTGACCGGGCAAAGCCGCATGGTTCGCGACCTGGGCCGTTCGCTGGGCAAACCGGTGCGGCTGGTGGTGGAAGGGGAGAAGACCCAGGTCGACCGCGATGTGCTGGAAAAGCTCGAAGCACCGCTGACCCACCTGTTGCGCAATGCCGTCGATCACGGCATCGAATTGCCCGAGCGGCGCCTGCTGGCGGGCAAGCCGGACGAGGGGGTGATCCGACTGCGGGCTTCGCACCAGGCGGGCATGCTCAGCCTGGAGCTGATCGACGATGGCGCCGGTATCGACCTGGAGCGCCTGCGCAGCAGCATCGTCGAGCGCGCCCTGTCGCCTGCTGATACGGTGGCGCAGATGAGTGAGGCGGAGCTGCTGACGTTCCTGTTCCTGCCCGGTTTCAGCCTGCGCGACAAGGTTACCGAAGTGTCCGGGCGCGGTGTGGGGCTGGATGCGGTGCAGCACTTGATCCGCGAGCTGCGCGGCTCGATCGAGTTGACCCAGGTGGCAGGGCAGGGCTGTCGCTTCCATCTGCAGGTGCCGCTGACCCTGTCGGTCGTTCGCAGCCTGGTGGTCGAGGTGGGCGGTGAGGCTTACGCCTTCCCGCTGGCGCATATCGAACGCACGCTGGAAGTGACCGCCGACCAGATCGTGCAGATCGAGGGGCGCCAGCACTTCTGGCACGAAGGCCGGCATATCGGCCTGGTGGCGGCCAGCCAGCTGCTCAATCGCCCGGCCGGGCAAAGTGACGAAGCCAGCCTGCGGGTGGTGGTGATTCGTGAGCGCGAGCATCTGTACGGCGTGGCCGTGGAGCGGTTGGTGGGGGAGCGGGTGCTGGTCGTGATGCCACTCGACCCACGCTTGGGGAAGGTGCAGGACATTTCCTCCGGCGCCTTGCTCGATGATGGCTCGGTAGTCCTGATTGTCGATGTCGAAGACTTGCTGCGCTCGGTGGAAAAACTGCTCAGCACTGGCAGCCTGGAGCGCATCGAACGCGGCAGCAGCGGAGCCCGCGGTGTGGTCCGCAAACGTATCCTGGTGGTCGACGACTCGCTGACCGTGCGCGAACTGCAGCGCAAGCTGCTGGGCAACCGTGGCTACGAAGTGGCGGTCGCGGTGGATGGCATGGACGGCTGGAACGCCCTGCGCGGCGAGGACTTCGACCTGCTGATCACCGACATCGACATGCCGCGCATGGACGGCATCGAGCTGGTTACCCTGGTGCGTCGCGACCAGCGCCTGCAGTCGTTGCCGGTGATGGTGGTGTCCTATAAAGACCGTGAGGAAGACCGGCGGCGAGGACTGGATGCTGGCGCCGACTACTATTTGGCAAAGGCCAGTTTCCACGACGATGCGTTGCTGGATGCTGTGGTGGAGCTGATCGGAGGTGCTCAGGGATGAAGATCGCCATCGTCAATGACATGCCCCTGGCCGTCGAAGCGTTGCGCCGGGCGGTTGCCCTGGAGCCCGCACATCAGGTCGTGTGGGTGGCCAGCAACGGTGCCGAGGCGGTGCAGCGCTGCACCGAGCAGTTACCGGACCTGATCCTCATGGACCTGATCATGCCGGTGATGGACGGTGTCGAGGCGACCCGGCGGATCATGGCCGAAACCCCATGCGCCATTGTCATCGTTACGGTCGACCGTAAACAGAACGTGCACCGGGTGTTCGAGGCCATGGGCCATGGTGCCCTCGATGTGGTCGATACCCCAGCGCTGGGTGCTGGCGATGCCCGCGAAGCGGCGGCGCCCTTGCTGCGCAAGATCCTCAATATCGGCTGGCTGGTCGGCCAGCAGCGTGCACCTGCCGCAAGGTCGGTGGCCGCACCGCCGCGCGAGGCTTCCCAGCGTCGCGGGTTGGTGGCAATCGGGTCTTCGGCGGGTGGCCCTGCAGCACTCGAAGTGTTGCTCAAGGGCTTGCCGGCAGCGTTTCCGGCGGCCATCGTGCTGGTCCAGCATGTGGACCAGGTGTTTGCCGCAGGCATGGCCGAATGGCTCAGCAGCGCAGCAGGCATGCCGGTGCGCCTGGCCCGTGAAGGCGAACCACCGCAGCCAGGGCAGGTACTCCTGGCCGGCACCAACCACCACATTCGCCTGCTACAGAGCGGCCAACTGGCCTACACTGCCGAACCTGTGAATGAAATCTACCGGCCCTCGATCGATGTGTTCTTCGAGAGCGTGGCACGTTACTGGAATGGCGATGCGGTGGGCGTGCTGCTCACCGGCATGGGCCGCGACGGTGCCCAGGGGCTGAAGCTGATGCGTCAGCAGGGCTTTCTGACCATTGCCCAGGACCAGGCCAGCAGCGCGGTGTACGGCATGCCCAAGGCTGCTGCGGCTATTGATGCCGCCGTGGAAATCCGCCCGCTGGAACGCATTGCCGGGCGCTTGACTGAATTTTTCGCAAAATGACGAAATGTATTGAATCACGCCGCCAGGCCGGTAGTGATCGGGTGAACAATGATGAATGATTTACCGATCGAAGGTTTCGCGACCACCAATGAGAACTCGGCGATGGTGCTGCTGGTCGACGATCAGGCCATGATCGGCGAAGCGGTGCGGCGTGGCTTGGCCAATGAAGACAACATCGACTTCCACTTCTGTGCCGACCCGCACCAGGCGGTGGCCCAGGCCATGCGCATCAAGCCCACGGTCATTCTTCAGGACCTGATCATGCCTGGCCTGGATGGTTTGACCCTGGTGCGTGAGTACCGCAACAACCCGGTGACCCAGGACATCCCGATCATCGTCCTGTCGACCAAGGAAGACCCGTTGGTAAAGAGTGCGGCATTTGCCGCCGGGGCCAACGATTACCTGGTCAAGCTGCCTGACACCATCGAACTTGTGGCACGCATCCGCTACCACTCGCGTTCCTACCTGACCCTGCTGCAGCGCGACGAGGCCTACCGTGCCCTGCGCGTCAGCCAGCAGCAGTTGCTGGATTCCAACCTGATGCTGCAGCGGCTGATGAACTCCGATGGCCTGACCGGGCTGTCCAACCGTCGCCATTTCGACGAGTACCTGGAGCTGGAATGGCGCCGGGCGATGCGTGAACAGCAGCAGCTGTCGTTGCTGATGATCGACGTGGACTACTTCAAAGTCTACAACGACAGCTTTGGCCACCTGGCCGGTGACGAGGCCTTGCGCCAGGTGGCCGAAGCCATCCGTAGCTCGTGCTCGCGGCCGACCGACCTGCCGGCGCGCTATGGCGGCGAAGAGTTCGCCCTGGTGCTGCCCAACACCTCGCCAGGCGGGGCACGGCTGGTGGCCGAAAAGCTGCGCCAGACCGTGCTGGGCCTGGGCATCCCGCATACTGCGCCGACGGCTGATGCATTTTTGACCGTAAGCATCGGCCTAGCCACCCAGACGCCTGCTATTGGCAGCCATTGCCGGCAGCTGATTTCGGCGGCGGACAAGGGGCTGTATCTGGCCAAGAACAGCGGCCGGAACCAAGTGGGCGTTGCTTGAGGGGCGAATACCGCCAGCGCGCACTGTTCAGAATGTTGACGAAGATGGCTGGCGGTATCGATACCCCTGTTTTTATAACGCTCACTCCACGATTTCTATGTACCTTGTAGGGCCGTGAAAGATAACCATGTCGCCATTCTTGTAGACAAGCTGGTAGGCGACCTTGCACGGATAAATGGACTTGACCTTGAGCGTATTGTCATCGCCGTAGTAATCATAGGTGACCAATTTCTGATCGACGCTATGTTCTATGCGGTTGATTGAGCTCGCGAAGATGAACTCCGTCCTGACTTGCTCCAGGCTTTCCTGGGACCCACCCTCGACGCCAGGGAAGAGAATATTCATCTCGAATCTGTATTTTGTAGGGGAGCCGCTTGGGTTGGTTATGGCTTTAAGGCTGAGCGAGCCGTTTTTTTCTTTCGGTATGGTCAGGGTGCCGAACTCGCCTTTAAGTCTCCATTCGGTATTTGTGGCTGATTTAGGGTAAATTTCGATGATTTTGGTGGTATTCATTTTGGCCTCGCCTGGGTGGGATTGCAGGTCGGTATTACGAGGTAAGAGTTGAATAGCTGCCGTTGATGCGTGCAACTGGCAGAAATGCCAGTTCCGACGGGGAGCGCGAATGCAAAACCTCTGAAATTCCTCGCTCCAATTATTCCAAGTCAGCACATTTCTGGCGCTCGTCTGCGATTGTGATATTCGCCGTGATCGGCATGCTCCAAACCTGTGGAGTTTCCCTGCCGGGCGGGCCTGCCGCCGCGCCTCCGACTGCGTTATACTCGCGGGCTTTTCACCGAATTCGCGCGAGTAGGCAGCCCATGGAAATCCAACCGATCCTGAACACCATCAAGGACCTCACCGAACGTTCCCTGTCAATTCGGGGGTATCTTTGACTACGATCACAAGCATGACCGCCTGATCGAAGTCAACCGCGAGCTGGAAGACCCCAACGTCTGGAACAAGCCTGAGTACGCCCAGGCACTGGGCCGCGAGCGTGCCATGCTGGCCCAGGTCGTCGAGACCCTGGACAAGCTGTCCAACGGCCTGGGTGACTGCCAGGACCTGCTCGACATGGCCGTCGAAGAAAATGACGAAGGCGCCGTCGGCGACGTCGTGACCGAGCTGGAAAGCCTGGAAGAAAACCTGGCCCAGCTTGAGTTCCGTCGCATGTTCAGCGGCGAGATGGACATGAACAACGCCTACCTGGATATCCAGGCCGGTTCCGGTGGTACCGAAGCACAGGACTGGGCCAACATCCTGCTGCGCATGTACCTGCGCTGGGCCGACAAGCGTGGTTTCGACGCCACCATCATCGAGCTTTCCGAAGGTGAAGTGGCCGGCATCAAGGGTGCCACCGTGCACATCAAGGGCGAGTACGCCTTTGGCTGGCTGCGCACCGAAATCGGCGTGCACCGCCTGGTGCGCAAGAGCCCGTTCGACTCCGGCGCCCGTCGCCACACGTCGTTCTCGGCGGTGTTCGTATCGCCCGAGATCGACGACAAGGTCGAAATCGAGATCAACCCGTCCGACCTGCGCATCGACACCTACCGCTCCTCCGGTGCCGGTGGTCAGCACGTGAACACCACCGACTCGGCGGTCCGTATCACCCACGTGCCGACCAACACTGTGGTGGCTTGCCAGAACGAACGTTCCCAGCACGCCAACAAGGACACCGCCATGAAAATGCTGCGGGCCAAGTTGTACGAGCTGGAAATGCAGAAGCGCAACGCTGCTTCGCAGGCGCTGGAAGACAGCAAGTCGGACATCGGCTGGGGCCACCAGATTCGCTCCTACGTGCTGGATGACTCGCGCATCAAGGACCTGCGTACCGGCGTCGA
>Ga0182747_1003649_pt1 | contig 10291 bp, 7 predicted proteins | sample eDN3rd30CBELigBY_FD_128526 | JGI IMG/M metagenome (GOLD analysis project Ga0182747, IMG submission 128526) | Enriched backyard soil microbial communities from Emeryville, California, USA - eDNA 3rd pass 30_C BE-Lig BY (version 2) (version 2) | ecosystem: Environmental > Terrestrial > Soil >...
ATATTCGCGGTAACGCCCTGTACGCCAAGCGTGGCGAAAACGCCATCATCCGCCTCAAGGACGGTACGTACACCACCTGCGAACCGGGCAGCAACGCCTGGCAGCTGAAGGGCAACAACATCACCTTGAACCCGGCTACCGGCTTCGGTACCGCGACCAACGTCACCCTGCGGGTCAAGGATTTCCCGGTGTTCTATACACCGTACATCTACTTCCCGATCGACGACCGTCGCCAGTCCGGCTTCCTGCCGCCGTCGTTCAGCAGCACCAGCGATACCGGCTTCATGCTGGTCACGCCGTACTACTTCAACCTGGCGCCGAACTATGACGCCACGTTGTATCCGCGCTACATGGCCAAACGCGGCCTGTTGATGGAAGGCGAGTTCCGCTACCTGACCAAGTCCAGCGAGGGTCAGTTCGGCGGCGGGTACCTGAACGACAAGGACGACGATCGCAAAGACCAGACTGACTACGAAGATCAGCGCTGGATGGTCAACTGGCAGCACAAAGGTGGCTTGGACGAGCGCCTGATGACCGAGGTTGATTACACCGCTATCAGCGATCCGTTCTACTTCCAGGATCTTGAGACCGATCAGATCGGCGTCGAAAGTCATGACTTCCTGAACCAGCAGGCTGCCCTGACCTGGCGTGGCGACTCCTACACCGCTCGCCTGAATGCGCATGCCTACGAGATGGCGACCATCTCGCAGATCACGCCATACGACAAGCTGCCGCAACTCACCGTAGATGGCACCTTGCCTTTCAATCCAGGCGGCCTGCAATTCGGCTACCAAACTGAAGCCGTGCGCTTCGACCGAGACTTGAAAGACGACTTCGTCACCGATGAAGATGGCAACCCAGACTTCACCGCAGGTGCCGCTGGCCGTCGCCTCGACGAAAACCTCTTCGGCGTCGCCCGTGCAAACGGCAATCGTCTCAACGTCGCTCCGTCCATGAGCCTGCCGATGACTGCCAGCTACGGCTACATCACGCCGAAGCTCAAGTACATGTACACCCATTACGATCTGGACCTGGACAGCAAAGGCAAGAGCGACATTGCAGGTGCAACTGCCGCCACCCGTGATCTGTTCGGCGACTTCGACAGCAGCATCAGTCGCGACATCCCGGTCTTCAGCGTTGACAGTGGTCTTTACTTCGACCGCAATACCTCGTTGTTTGGCAACAGCTACCGCCAGACCCTCGAACCGCGCCTGTACTACCTCTATGTCCCGTACAAGGACCAGATGGACATCCCGCTGTTCGACACCAGCGAAAACCTGTTCAACTTCGACTCGCTGTTCCGGGACAACCGCTTCAGCGGTACCGACCGCATCGGCGACGAGAACAAGCTGTCGCTCGGCGTGACCAGCCGCTGGATCGAAGACAACGGCTTCGAACGTCAGAACATCAGCCTCGGCCAGGCTTACTACTTCAAGGACCGCAAGGTCCAGCTGCCAGGCATCGACTACCGCACCCGCCAGGATGCGCAGTCCGACGTATCGCCATACGCGCTGCTGTACAACTACTACTTCAACCGCGACTGGCGCTTCAATTCGGACTTCAACTGGGACCCGGACAGCCGCAGCACCCGCTCGGGCAGCGCGATGTTCCACTACCAGCCTGAAGACAACCCGAACAAGGTGGTCAACCTCGGCTATCGCTACCGTAACGACACCATCGCCTACGACTCCACCACCGGTACGTGGAAAGTGGGTGGCGGTGACTACGGCACGCCGGGCGATCCGAACTACATCAAGGATTACTACAAGATCCAGCAGCACGACTTCTCGGTCATCTGGCCGCTCGTGCCGCAATGGAGCGTGATCGCCCGCTGGCAGCATGACTACAACCGCAACCGCACCCTGGAAGCCATGGGCGGTTTCGAATACGACAACTGCTGCTGGAAACTGCGCCTGATCAACCGTTACTGGCTCGACTACGACGACTTCAGCCAGGCCACCCCGCAGAACGAAAAAGGCGACCATGGCATCTTCCTGCAAATCGTGCTGAAAGGCCTCGGTGGCGTGGTAGGCAACAAGGTCGAATCTTTCCTCGACGAAGGCATTCAAGGTTACCGTACACGTGAAGACCAAGCTTATTGATCGTCTGCGCCCAGCGTTGCTGGGTGCGGTGTTGCTCAGTGGTGTGGCGCATGCCGCACCGCAACCCCTGGACCGCGTCGTGGCCATCGTCGATAACGACGTGGTCATGCAAAGCCAACTGGACCAACGCGTGCACGAAGTGCAGCAAACCATCGCCAAGCGCGGCGGCGGTGTTCCGCCGACCGGCGCACTGGAACAGCAGGTACTGGAACGTCTGATCGTCGAGAACCTGCAGCTGCAGATTGGCGAACGCTCCGGCATTCGCATCACCGACGAGGAACTGAACCAGGCCATGGGCACCATTGCCCAGCGTAACGGCATGTCGATGGATCAGTTCCGCGCCGCCCTGGCCCACGACGGCCTGTCGTTCGACGACGCTCGCGAGCAGGTCAAGCGCGAAATGATCATCAGCCGCGTGCGCCAGCGCCGTGTGGCCGAGCGTATCCAGGTGTCCGAACAGGAAGTGAAGAACTTCCTGAACTCCGACCTTGGCAAGATGCAGATGTCGGAAGAGTACCGCCTGGCCAACATCCTCATCCCGACCCCGGAAGCGGCCAACTCCGAAGCCATCCAGGCTGCGGCGCGCCAGGTCGGCGATGTCTACCAGCAGCTCAAGCAGGGTGCCGACTTCGGCCAGATGGCCATTGCCCGCTCAGCCAGCGAGAACGCCCTGGAAGGCGGCGAAATGGGCTGGCGTAAAGCCGGACAACTGCCACCGGACTTCGCCAAGCTGCTCAGCAGCATGACCGTTGGTGACATTACCCAGCCAATCCGCATTCCCAACGGTTTCATCATCCTCAAGCTCGAAGAGAAGCGCGGGGGCGGTGAGAGCGTGCTGCGCGATGAAGTGCATGTGCGCCACATCCTGATCAAACCAAGCGAAATTCGTAGCGAAGCCGCGACCGAGCAACTGGCCGAGCGCCTGTATGATCGGATCAACAACGGCGAAGACTTCGCCGAGTTGGCGAAAAGCTTCTCCGAAGACCCGGGTTCTGCCCTCAACGGCGGTGACCTGAACTGGGTCGACCCGAACAGCCTGGTGCCTGAGTTCCGCGAGCAGATGTCCAACGCCCAGCAAGGCGTGGTGACCAAGCCGTTCAAGACTCAGTACGGCTGGCATGTATTGGAAGTGCTGGGCCGCCGCGCCACCGACAGCACCGAACAGGCCCGCGAACAACAAGCCCTGAACGTGCTGCGTAACCGCAAATACGACGAAGAGCTGCAGACCTGGCTGCGCCAGATCCGCGACGAAGCCTACGTTGAAATCAAGCTGCCTGGCGCCGACCAGGTCGCACAGTGAAGCCCCTGCGCTTCGCCGTCACACCCGGCGAACCAGCCGGCATAGGTCCCGACCTGTGCCTGCTGCTCGCCGTCGACGCCCAGCCACACCCCCTGATCGCCATCACCAGCCGTGACCTGCTCGCCGAGCGGGCCACGCAGCTGGGGCTGGCCGTCAACCTGTTGCCGGTGCTGCCGGGCCAATGGCCCGATCAGCCCGCACCCGCGGGGAGCCTTTATGTGTGGGACACCCCGCTGGCGGCACCCGTGGTGGCTGGTCAGCTGAACCAGGCCAATGCTGCCTTCGTCCTGCAAACCTTGACCCGTGCAGGTTCAGGCTGCATGAACGGCGATTTCGCGGGCATGATCACCGCCCCGGTGCACAAGGGTGTGATCAACGAAAGCGGCATCGCCTTTTCCGGCCATACCGAATTCCTTGCCGACCTGACCCACACGACCCAGGTCGTGATGATGCTGGCGACCCACGGCCTGCGCGTGGCCCTCGTGACCACGCACCTGCCGCTTCGGGACATCGCGGACGCCATCACCCCGGAGCGCGTGGAACGAGTAACGCGCATCCTGCATGCCGACATGCGCGACAAGTTCGGCATCGCCAACCCACGGATTCTGGTCTGCGGGCTCAACCCGCATGCCGGTGAAGGCGGCCACCTTGGCCGCGAAGAAATCGACATCATCGAGCCGACACTGGCCCGCTTGCGCAGCGAAGGCATTGACCTGCGCGGCCCGCTGCCGGCCGATACCCTGTTTACCCCCAAATATCTGGAGCACTGCGACGCAGTGCTGGCGATGTACCATGACCAGGGCCTGCCCGTACTCAAGTACAAAGGCTTTGGTGCCGCGGTCAACGTGACCCTGGGCCTGCCGATCATCCGTACCTCGGTCGATCACGGCACCGCCCTGGACCTTGCCGGCACCGGCAAAGTCGACACCGGCAGCCTGCGCGTCGCCCTGGAAACCGCCTACCAGATGGCCGAGAACCGACCATGAACGAGCATTACCAACACCGGGCGCGCAAGCGCTTCGGCCAGAACTTCCTGCACGATGCGGGTATCATCGACCGCATCCTGCGGGCAATCAACGCCAAGACCGGCGAACACCTGCTGGAAATCGGCCCAGGCCAAGGCGCCCTCACCGAAGGGCTGCTGGGCAGTGGTGCACAGCTTGACGTGGTGGAACTGGACAAAGACCTGGTGCCGATCCTTCAGCACAAGTTCGCAGGCCGCGACAACTTCCGCCTGCACCAGGGCGACGCCCTGAAGTTCGACTTCAACCAGCTGGGCGTGCCAGCACGCAGCCTGAAAGTGGTTGGCAACCTGCCCTACAACATTTCCACGCCGCTGATTTTCCACCTGCTGAGCCATGCCGGGCTGATCCGCGACATGCACTTCATGTTGCAGAAGGAAGTGGTGGAGCGCATGGCCGCAGGCCCGGGTGGTGGCGACTGGGGTCGGCTGTCGATCATGGTTCAGTACCACTGCCGAGTCGAACACCTGTTCAACGTCGGCCCAGGCGCGTTCAACCCGCCGCCGAAGGTGGATTCGGCCATCGTGCGCCTGGTGCCCCATGAAGTGCTGCCGTACCCGGCCAAGGATCATCTGCTGCTCGAGCGCGTGGTTCGCGAAGCCTTCAACCAGCGCCGCAAGACCCTGCGCAACACGCTCAAGGGCCTGCTCGACAGCCAGGCCATCGAAGCCGCCGGCGTCGATGGCAGCCTGAGGCCTGAACAGCTGGACCTGGCCGCCTTCGTGCGCCTGGCCGACCAGCTGGCTGATCAGCAAGCCTGATTCAAGCTGTACCGGCCTATCGCCGGCAAGCCGACTCCCACTCACCCAAGCGCTGTGGCGCTCCCTGTGGGAGCCGGCTTGCCGGCGACAGGGCCATAACAGGCACTTCACCTCCCCCTCCCCAATAGCCTAGACTGCATGGATCGCCGTATCCGCGTGCTTGCTCAAGGCCTTTGCATGTCCGACCCTCGCTATCAGATCGACGTCAGCGTCGTGACCCGCTACCTCAAAGAACAATCCGACCCCGAAAGCAGTCGTTTCGCCTTCGCCTACACCATCACCGTGCAGAACAACGGCTCGGTCACCGCCAAATTGATGTCCCGCCACTGGCTGATCACCAATGGTGACGGCGAAGTCGAAGAAGTGCGCGGAGCCGGTGTAGTGGGTCAGCAACCGACCATAGAACCCGGTCAGAGCCACACTTACAGCAGCGGTGCGGTTATCAGCACCCGTGTAGGCACCATGCAGGGCAGCTACCAGATGTTTGCCGAAGACGGTAAGCGCTTCGACGCCGAGATCGTGCCCTTCCGCCTGGCGGTCCCGGGAGCCCTGCACTGATGGCCACCTACGCCGTCGGTGACCTTCAAGGCTGCCTGCAGCCGCTGAAATGCCTGCTCGAACGGGTCGACTTCAACCCGGCGGTCGATCGTCTATGGCTGGTCGGTGACCTGGTGAACCGCGGCCCCGAGTCGCTGGAAACCCTGCGTTACCTCTACTCGATTCGCCAGTCGCTGGTCTGCGTACTCGGCAACCACGACCTGCACCTGCTGGCAGCCTGGCACAATGTCGAGCGCCTGAAGAAAAGCGACACCCTGCGCGAAATCATCGAAGCACCTGATGCCGACTTGCTGTTCGACTGGCTGCGCCAACAGAAGCTGTTGCACTACGACGAGCCACGCGGCATCGCCCTTGTACATGCCGGTATTCCACCCCAGTGGACCCTGGGCAAGGCACTGGAGCTGGCAGCCGAAGTGGAAGACGCGCTACGTGATGACGGGCGCCTGAAACTCTACCTGGATGGCATGTACGGCAACGAACCCAACAAATGGAGCAAGAACCTCAGCGGCATCGAACGCCTGAGGGTCATTACCAATTATCTGACCCGCATGCGCTTCTGTACCGCCGAAGGCAAACTTGACCTCAAGAGCAAGGAAGGTGTGGGTACCGCACCCAAGGGTTACAAACCCTGGTACGCCCACAAAGACCGCCGCTCCCGCCACGTGAAGATCATCTTCGGCCACTGGGCCGCGCTCGAAGGGCGCGTCGATGAGCCCGGAGTGATTGCCTTGGACACGGGGTGTGTGTGGGGCGGCGCCATGACCCTGTACAACGTCGACAGCGGTGAGTACCACCGCTGCGAATGCGCCGACGACGGCAACCTGCGCCCGCCGGCACAACCCGTTAAACTCACCGATCACCCCTGAAGGAAGCCGTACCCATGAGCGAATTCAAACGCATCCCTCCCGAGCAGGCCCTGGCCCTGCGCGCGCAAGGTGCGGTCGTCGTCGACATTCGCGACCCGCAAGCCTTTGCCGCCGGCCACATCACCGGCGCCAGGCACCTGGATAACCACTCGGTCGCCGACTTCATCCGCAATGCCGACCTGGATGCCCCTACCCTGGTGGTCTGCTACCACGGCAATTCCAGTCAGAGCGCGGCTGCCTACCTGGTAGGCCAGGGCTTTTCGGACGTGTACAGCGTCGATGGCGGCTTCGAACTGTGGCGCGCCACCTACCCCACGGAAACCGCCCAAGGCGCTGCGGAATAATTTTTTCATCTTACTGCAGCCCGCGCCCCACGCGGGCTTGCGCCTGACCTGACGAACGGTCACCGACAACTTCTCCGCCGCTTACCCTTGACCTTGCGGATAACCAACTATTCTTAAGCGCAGGCCATCCAAAAAAAGGGGAGAGCCGGTACACCGGCGTGCGGGTCATCGGTAAGCGTTACAGGGTGTTCTGGGGGGTATACAGCAATCGGCGAGTCCGGTTGCATGCCAGCATCAGCTGACTGATCCGGCGTCGTCTCCACGTATCGAGCGAGGTGACGTCATGAGTATTTTTAGCCACTTCCAACAACGTTTTGAGTCTACGCGCCAGGAAGAACTTTCGCTGCAGGAGTACCTCGAGCTGTGCAAAGAGGATCGCAGTGCCTACGCATCGGCAGCTGAACGGCTGTTGCTGGCCATCGGTGAGCCGGAACTGATCGACACCTCAAGCAACTCCAGATTGTCGCGAATCTTTTCCAACAAAGTGATCCGCCGGTATCCGGCCTTTGCCGACTTCCATGGCATGGAAGAGTGCATCGACCAGATCGTCTCCTACTTCCGCCACGCCGCCCAAGGCCTGGAAGAGAAGAAACAGATCCTCTACCTGCTGGGCCCGGTAGGCGGCGGTAAATCGTCGCTGGCCGAGAAGCTCAAGCAGCTGATGGAAAAGGTCCCCTTCTACGCGATCAAGGATTCGCCCGTATTCGAGTCGCCGCTGGGCCTGTTCAATGCCACTGAAGATGGTGCCATTCTCGAAGAAGAGTACGGTATCTCGCGACGCTACCTGAACACCATCATGTCGCCATGGGCCACCAAGCGCCTGCAGGAATACGGCGGTGACATCAGCAAGTTCAAGGTGGTCAAGCTTTACCCCTCGATCCTCAACCAGATCGCCATCGCCAAGACCGAGCCGGGTGACGAGAACAACCAGGACATCTCCGCCCTGGTCGGCAAGGTGGATATCCGCAAACTCGAGGAATTCCCGCAGAACGACGCCGACGCCTACAGCTACTCGGGCGCGCTGTGCCGGGCCAACCAGGGCCTGATGGAATTCGTCGAGATGTTCAAGGCGCCGATCAAGGTCCTGCACCCACTGCTCACTGCCACCCAGGAAGGCAACTACAACAGTACCGAAGGCCTGGGCGCGATCCCCTACTCCGGGATCCTGCTGGCTCACTCCAACGAATCGGAGTGGCACACCTTCCGCAACAACAAGAACAACGAGGCGTTCATCGACCGGATCTACATCGTCAAGGTGCCGTACTGCCTGCGCGTCAGCGACGAGATCAAGATCTACGACAAGCTGCTGGTCAACAGTTCGCTGGCCAAGGCCCACTGCGCGCCAGACACGCTCAAGATGCTCGCCCAGTTCACCGTGCTCTCGCGCCTCAAAGAGCCGGAGAACTCCAACATCTATTCGAAGATGCGCGTCTATGACGGCGAGAACCTCAAGGACACCGATCCGAAAGCCAAGTCGATTCAGGAGTACCGCGACGCCGCCGGTGTCGACGAGGGCATGAACGGCCTGTCGACCCGCTTCGCCTTCAAGATCCTCTCCAAGGTGTTCAACTTCGACCCGCACGAGGTGGCCGCGAACCCGGTGCACCTGCTGTATGTGCTGGAACAGCAGATCGAACAGGAGCAGTTCCCGGCCGAAGTGCGCGAGCGTTACCTGCGCTACCTGAAAGAGTACCTGGCACCGCGTTACATCGAGTTCATCGGCAAGGAAATCCAGACCGCCTACCTCGAGTCGTATAGCGAGTACGGTCAGAACATCTTCGACCGCTATGTGCTGTACGCCGACTTCTGGATCCAGGACCAGGAATACCGCGACCCTGAAACCGGCGAGATCCTCAACCGCATCGCCCTCAACGAAGAGCTGGAGAAGATCGAGAAACCGGCCGGTATCAGCAATCCGAAGGATTTCCGCAACGAGATCGTCAACTTCGTACTGCGTGCCCGCGCCAACAACAATGGCAAGAACCCGAGCTGGCTGAGTTACGAGAAGCTGCGCGTGGTGATCGAGAAGAAAATGTTCTCCAACACCGAAGACCTGCTGCCGGTCATCAGCTTCAACGCCAAGGCCAGCAAGGAAGACCAACAGAAGCACAACGACTTCGTCACGCGGATGGTGGAGCGTGGCTACACCGACAAACAGGTGCGCCTGCTGTCGGAATGGTACCTGCGGGTCAGGAAATCGCAATAAAGCGGCAAGCTACACGCCGTGCGCCCGCGGCTGGCTTGCCAGCCACGGGCTGCGGTGGCTGCTTTGCTGCATTGCACGTGCAGCAGCTCGTAGCTTGAAGCGTGCAGCTGTTCCCAGCTACCGGAGGGACCATGAGCTACGTTATCGACCGACGCCTGAACGGCAAGAACAAGAGCACGGTAAACCGCCAGCGTTTCTTGCGGCGTTACCGTGAACACATCAAGAAAGCCGTCGAAGAGGCCGTGAGCCGCCGCTCCATCATGGACATGGAACATGGCGAACAGATCAGCATTCCGGGACGGGACATCGATGAACCGGTGCTGCACCATGGCCGCGGCGGCAAGCAGACCATCGTGCATCCGGGCAACAAGGAATTCACCGCTGGTGAGCACATCCCCCGACCTCAGGGCGGCGGCGGTGGAGGCGGCCGTGGCAAGGCCGGCAATTCCGGCGAGGGCATGGACGATTTTGTCTTCCAGATCACCCAGGAAGAGTTCCTCGAATTCATGTTCGAAGACCTCGAACTGCCCAACCTGGTCAAGCGCCACCTGACCGGTGCCGACACTTTCAAGACCGTGCGCGCGGGGATCGCCAACGAAGGCAACCCGTCACGTATCAACATCGTACGTACCCTGCGCTCGGCTCACGCCCGGCGTATCGCCCTGACCGGCAGCAGCCGCGCGCTGTTGCGTGAGGCGCAGAAGGAGCTGGCCCGCCTCAAGGTGGAAGAGCCAGACAACTTCACCGACATCCAGGAGACCGAGCAGGAGATAGAGCGGCTCAAGGCGCGCATCAATCGCCTGCCCTTCCTTGATACCTTCGACCTCAAGTACAACCTGCTGGTCAAGCAACCCAACCCCAGCTCCAAGGCGGTGATGTTCTGCCTGATGGACGTGTCCGGCTCGATGACCCAAGCCACCAAGGACATCGCCAAGCGCTTTTTCATCCTCTTGTACCTGTTCCTCAAGCGCAATTACGACCGCATCGAAGTGGTGTTCATCCGCCACCACACCAGTGCGCGCGAAGTCGACGAGGAAGAGTTCTTCTACTCCCGGGAAACCGGCGGCACCATCGTCTCCAGCGCATTGAAAATGATGCAGGAGATCATGGCCGAGCGTTACCCGGCCAGCGA
>Ga0182747_1003650_pt1 | contig 10291 bp, 8 predicted proteins | sample eDN3rd30CBELigBY_FD_128526 | JGI IMG/M metagenome (GOLD analysis project Ga0182747, IMG submission 128526) | Enriched backyard soil microbial communities from Emeryville, California, USA - eDNA 3rd pass 30_C BE-Lig BY (version 2) (version 2) | ecosystem: Environmental > Terrestrial > Soil >...
CCTTCCATCAGACGTTCAAAGTCATAGGTCACGGTCTTGGCAGCGATTGCGCCTTCAGTGCCTTTAACGATCAGGTCTGCGGCTTCGAACCACTGCATATGGCGCAGCATCATCTCAGCGGACAGAATGATAGAACCCGGGTTCACCTTATCCTGGCCAGCATATTTCGGTGCTGTGCCGTGGGTCGCTTCGAACAGCGCGCATTCGTCACCGATGTTCGCGCCCGGTGCGATACCGATACCGCCAACCTGCGCTGCCAGAGCATCGGAGATGTAGTCGCCGTTCAGGTTCATACAGGCAATGACGTCATACTCCGCCGGACGCAGCAGGATCTGCTGCAGGAAAGCATCGGCGATCACGTCTTTGATAATGATCTCTTTACCGGTATTCGGGTTTTTAACCTTCTGCCACGGGCCGCCGTCAATCAGCTCGCCACCGAACTCTTCGCGGATCAGCTGGTAGCCCCAGTCTTTAAACGCGCCTTCGGTGAACTTCATGATGTTGCCTTTGTGTACCAGGGTCAGCGAATCGCGATCGTTGGTGATAGCGTATTCCATCGCCGCGCGAACCAGGCGCTTGGTGCCTTCTTCAGAGCACGGCTTGATACCGATACCGCAATGTTCCGGGAAGCGAATTTTCTTCACGCCCATCTCATCGCGCAGGAATTTGATCACTTTTTCTGCTTCAGCAGAGTCCGCTTTCCACTCGATGCCCGCATAGATGTCTTCGGAGTTTTCACGGAAGATAACCATGTCGGTCAGCTCAGGGTGTTTAACCGGGCTCGGAGTACCCTGGTAGTAACGAACCGGGCGCAGGCAGACGTAGAGGTCCAGCTCCTGGCGCAGCGCAACGTTCAGAGAACGAATACCGCCGCCAACTGGCGTCGTCAGAGGGCCTTTGATAGCAACACGATAGTCACGAATCAGATCAAGAGTTTCGGCAGGCAGCCAGACGTCCTGGCCATACACCTGGGTCGATTTTTCGCCGGTGTAAATTTCCATCCAGGAAATTTTACGCTCGCCTTTATAGGCTTTCTCAACGGCGGCATCCACCACTTTCAGCATCGCCGGAGTCACGTCAACACCGATACCATCACCCTCGATAAACGGGATGATCGGGTTGTTAGGGACATTCAGTTTGCCATCTTGCAGGGTGATTTTTTGACCTTCCGCCGGAACTACTACTTTGCTTTCCATTAACCTCTCCTTCGAGCGCTTCTGGTTCTGCTCTTCCTTTTCACACTAACCGAGCGTTGGCTTTATCCGCCCACTCCGCCACCGGGTCATCCCGCTAACCGGAGATTCGCGTCCGTGCCGCCTTCTAGTAGCGCGAATCAGTTTGAGCAATATTTTTGTTAAAAAATTGTGATGAGCATGTCAATACTACCTGAATGTTTGCGTCCATGAAAGGCATTCGTAATTAGGCTATAATGCGGCAATTGTCAGGACCTGAAAATACCATGCAGAAAACTTCATTTAGAAAACATCGCGTTGAGCGATTCAGCTCACAACAAGTCGCCAGACAACGCAAAGAACACGCGCCAAAACGCGTGATCTTGTTCAATAAACCCTACGATGTGTTGCCGCAGTTTACGGACGAAGCCGGGCGCAGCACGCTGAAAGATTTTATTTCCGTCTCCGGGGTCTACGCCGCAGGTCGTCTTGACCGCGATAGCGAAGGCTTGCTGGTGCTGACCAACGATGGCGCGCTGCAGGCTACGCTGACTCAACCCGGCAAGCGCACCGGTAAAATTTACTACGTTCAGGTTGAAGGCCTGCCAACGGAAGATGCGCTGGCCGCGCTGCGCGCCGGCATCACGCTCAACGATGGTCCTACCCTGCCCGCAGGTATTGAGCGGGTCGCTGAACCGGCCTGGCTGTGGCCGCGCAACCCGCCTATCCGCGAACGCAAATCCATACCCACCAGCTGGCTGAAAATCACCCTTTATGAAGGACGCAACCGCCAGGTGCGACGCATGACCGCTCACGTAGGTTACCCCACGCTGCGGCTTATTCGTTACGCCATGGGCGGCTATACTCTCGACGGACTGGCCAACGGCGAGTGGCGCCAGGTCGGCTAATCACACAAGGAACGGGAAGTATGTTTAAACCGCACGTCACCGTCGCCTGCGTCGTACACGCGAAAGACAAATTTCTGATCGTTGAGGAAACCATCAACGGCAAAGCGCTGTGGAATCAGCCGGCAGGACACCTCGAAGCAGATGAAACGCTGGTGCAGGCCGCCGAACGAGAGCTGTGGGAAGAGACCGGCATTCGCGCCACGCCACAGCATTTTATCCGCATGCATCAGTGGATTGCGCCGGACAATACGCCGTTTTTACGCTTCCTGTTCGCCATCGAACTTAACGATACGTGCGCCACACAGCCGCATGACAGCGATATCGACCGCTGCCTGTGGCTGAGTGCGCAAGAGATCCTGACGGCATCAAATCTGCGCTCTCAGCTGGTTGCCGAAAGCATCCGCAGCTATCAACAGGACCCGCGCTATCCGCTGTCATTAATTGGTGCGTTTAACTGGCCGCTCCTGGGGGGTGCCTGAGCCGCTCGTGCGTGCTAGAATATGCCGCCTTGAAGTTCAATGTGGTGAATATTCCAATGTCAGAAAGCCAAAAAAAAGTGATCGTCGGCATGTCCGGCGGCGTCGACTCCTCTGTTTCTGCCTGGTTGCTGCTTCAGCAAGGTTATAAGGTAGAAGGCCTGTTCATGAAGAACTGGGAGGAAGACGATGGTGAGGAATACTGCACCGCCGCTGCCGACCTCGCCGACGCGCAAGCCGTCTGCGATAAGCTCGGGATTGAGCTTCATACCGTTAACTTTGCCGCAGAGTACTGGGACAACGTGTTTGAACTGTTCCTGGCCGAATACAAAGCCGGGCGCACGCCGAACCCGGACATTCTGTGCAACAAAGAAATCAAATTTAAAGCCTTCCTGGAGTTCGCCGCAGAAGATCTGGGCGCCGACTATATTGCGACCGGTCACTACGTGCGCCGTGCCGATGTCAACGGTAAAAGCCAGCTGCTGCGCGGCCTGGACGGCAACAAAGATCAGAGCTACTTCCTGTACACCCTCAGCCATGAGCAGATTGCCCAGAGCCTGTTCCCGGTTGGCGAGCTGGAAAAGCCGCAGGTGCGCAAGATCGCGGAAGATCTCGACCTGATCACCGCGAAGAAAAAAGACTCTACCGGGATCTGCTTTATCGGTGAACGTAAATTCCGCGAGTTCCTCGGGCGCTACCTTCCTGCTCAGCCGGGCAAAATCGTCACCGTTGACGGCGACGAAATCGGTGAGCATCAGGGTCTGATGTACCATACCCTTGGCCAGCGTAAAGGCCTCGGCATCGGCGGCACCAAAGAAGGCAGCGAAGACCCGTGGTACGTGGTTGATAAAGACGTCGAAAACAATATTCTGGTCGTAGCTCAAGGCCACGACCACCCGCGTCTGATGTCCAGGGGCCTGATTGCCCAACAGCTGCACTGGGTCGATCGCGAACCGGTTACCGGCACTCTGCGCTGCACGGTGAAGACCCGCTATCGCCAGACCGATATCCCGTGCACCGTGAACGCGCTGGATAACGAGCGCATCGAAGTGCTGTTTGACGAACCGGTTGCGGCGGTGACGCCGGGCCAGTCGGCGGTCTTCTATCTTGGCGAAGTGTGCCTCGGCGGCGGCGTGATCGAGCAGCGTCTGCCGCTGCAGTCCTGACAGACAGTTTTTACCGCCGGTGAGACAAAACTCTCCCCGACGGTTTACAAGGAGTAGGTGTGGCGAAGAATTATTATGACATCACGTTGGCGCTGGCGGGCATCTGCCAGGCCGCCCGTCTGGTTCAGCAGCTGGCGCACCAGGGCCATTGCGACAGCGATGCCCTGCACGTTTCGCTGAACAGCATCATCGATCTCAACCCGGATTCAACGCTGGCGGTGTTCGGTGGTAGTGAAGCCAATCTTCGCCTCGGGCTGGAAACGCTGCTTGGCGTGCTCAACAGCGGCAGTCGCCAGGGCCTCAATGCCGAGCTGACCCGCTACACGTTAAGCCTGATGGTGCTCGAGCGTAAGCTTGACGGCAGCAAAGGGGCGATGGATACCCTTGGCAACCGCATCGCCGGTCTGCGCCGTCAGCTGGAACATTTCGACCTGCAGTCTGAAACGCTGCTCAGCGCCATGGCGGGCATCTATGTTGACGTCATCAGTCCACTTGGTCCGCGTATTCAGGTGACCGGCTCACCGGCCGTGTTGCAAAGCCCGCAGGTTCAGGCCAAGGTCCGCGCCTCCCTGCTGGCAGGCATTCGTGCCGCCGTGCTCTGGCATCAGGTGGGCGGCGGGCGCATGCAGCTCATGTTTTCTCGTAATCGTCTGGTTAACCAGGCAAAACAAATTCTTGCTCATTTAACCCCGGAGTTGTGATCTATGGAATTATCCTCACTGACCGCCGTTTCCCCTGTCGATGGACGCTACGGCGATAAAGTCAGCGCGCTGCGCGGTATCTTCAGCGAATTCGGTTTGCTGAAATTCCGTGTACAAGTTGAAGTACGTTGGCTGCAGAAGTTAGCCGCGCACGCAGCGATCAAGGAAGTTCCTGCTTTTGCTGCCGACGCAAACGGTTTCCTTGATAAAATCGTTGCCGACTTCAGCGTTGAAGATGCGCAGCGCATCAAAACCATCGAACGTACCACCAACCACGATGTGAAAGCGGTAGAGTATTTCCTCAAGGAAAAAGTGGCCGATATCGCTGAACTGCATGCGGTATCCGAATTCATCCACTTCGCCTGCACCTCCGAAGACATTAACAACCTCTCCCACGCGCTGATGCTGAAAACCGCGCGCGATGAGGTGGTTCTGCCGTACTGGCGCAAGCTTATCGACGCGGTGAAAGACCTGGCGGTTCAGTATCGCGATGTACCGCTGCTGTCCCGTACTCACGGTCAGCCGGCCACGCCGTCCACAATGGGTAAAGAGATGGCTAACGTCGCTTACCGTATGGAGCGTCAGTATCGTCAGCTGAACCAGGTAGAAATTCTGGGCAAAATCAATGGCGCGGTGGGTAACTATAACGCCCACATCGCGGCGTATCCGGAAGTGGACTGGCACCAGTTTAGCGAAGAGTTTGTTACCTCGCTGGGCATTCAGTGGAACCCGTACACCACGCAGATTGAGCCGCATGACTATATTGCCGAGCTCTTCGACTGCATCGCCCGCTTCAACACCATCCTGATCGACTTCGATCGCGACGTGTGGGGCTACATCGCGCTGAACCACTTCAAGCAGAAGACGATCGCCGGTGAAATCGGTTCATCCACCATGCCGCATAAAGTGAATCCGATCGATTTCGAAAACTCCGAAGGTAACCTCGGCCTGGCTAACGCCATGATGCAGCATCTGGCGAGCAAACTGCCGGTTTCCCGCTGGCAGCGCGACCTGACCGATTCAACCGTACTGCGTAACCTCGGTGTGGGTATCGGCTATGCGCTGATTGCTTACCAGTCGACCCTTAAAGGCGTCAGCAAACTGGAGCTGAACGGCGATCGCCTGCTGGACGAGCTGGATCATAACTGGGAAGTGCTGGCTGAGCCGATCCAGACCGTGATGCGCCGCTACGGCATCGAAAAACCGTACGAGAAGCTGAAAGAGCTGACCCGCGGTAAGCGCGTGGACGCGGAAGGGATGCAACAGTTCATCGACAGCCTGCCGCTGCCGGAAGACGAGAAGGTTCGCCTGAAAGCCATGACGCCGGCTAACTACATCGGTCGCGCGACGACTATGGTTGACGAACTGAAGTAATCGCCTGGTCTCGCCTTCCTGCGGGAATCGGCGAAGAGTGAGTGAATGCAGAGAAACAGATGGCCGGGAATTATTCCGGCCATCAATTTGTCATGACGTCGTCAGGGCGATAAATCCCCCCGTCACCCGCCTGAGTTTGCTTTTTTCGTCACATCCTCCATCGTTGCGCCGCTTTCCATTTCATCGTCTCTTAACCCAGCCTGAGTTTCCCCCTCTCCTTCACCTGCGCGCTGCTGAGAGCTCCGTCGTCATCGCTGATACGATGCGGATTTTTTGTAGTTGCTCTTTGTCGGCCGTTTCTGGCGGGATTTTCAGCCAAAGCTGAAGAAAAGATAACTAAGATTAAACATGTTGTTAGCATCAGGAAGCCGGTTCCAACCCACTCAGTCTCATCCCTGAACGCTCTGCGCCGGGATACTCTTCCCGGGCAGCCCCACCATTTTATCCACACAATGTTCGTCGGGCTGGCAACAGGAGGATAAACTTGCCAATATATGCCCACGATATGCCCCTTCTCTTGCCGGATGTATATCGGGCGCTGGCGCTACCGCCCTCTCTCCAGCGGCGTGGCAGGCCAGAAAACAGGACGGCTGGCGAAGTTACATCGCAAGCCTTTCATTTACAGCCGTTTAAATTCAGTATATCTATTCAGCGCTACACTATTCGAAACCAAAATAAACGGGAGAAAAGGCATGCGCGTACTCGTCGTTGAGGATAACGCTTTACTGCGCCATCACCTGAAAGTTCAGCTCCAGGAATTAGGCCATCAGGTGGACGCAGCAGAAGATGCAAAGGAAGCCGATTACTATCTGGGTGAGCACGTGCCGGATATCGCCATTGTCGATCTGGGTCTGCCCGATGAAGACGGTCTTTCACTGATTCGCCGCTGGCGCAGTCATGACGTGTCGGTTCCGGTACTGGTGTTGACCGCCCGTGAAGGCTGGCAGGATAAAGTCGAGGTGCTGAGCGCCGGGGCGGACGACTACGTCACCAAACCGTTCCATATTGAAGAGGTCGCGGCGCGCATGCAGGCGCTACTGCGTCGCAACAGCGGCCTGGCGTCACAGGTTATTTCTCTGCCGCCTTTCCAGGTTGACCTGTCACGCCGCGAGCTATCGATTAACGAACAGCCCATCAAGCTGACCGCATTTGAATACACCATTATGGAAACGCTGATCCGTAACCGTGGCAAAGTCGTCAGCAAAGATTCATTAATGCTCCAGCTCTACCCCGATGCTGAACTGCGCGAAAGTCACACCATCGACGTACTGATGGGACGGCTGCGGAAAAAAATTCAGACTCAGCATCCGCATGACGTCATTACGACCGTGCGCGGCCAGGGCTATTTATTTGAACTACGCGAATGAAAAGCCCGCTCCGGCATATTTTGCCGCTTTCTTTACGCGTTCGTTTTCTGCTGGCGACGGCGGCAGTGGTGCTGGTGCTTTCGCTGGCCTACGGCATGGTTGCGCTGGTGGGCTACAGCGTCAGCTTTGATAAAACCACCTTCCGCCTGCTGCGCGGCGAAAGTAACCTGTTCTATATGCTGGCAAAGTGGGAAAACAACCATATCGACGTGGATATCCCCGAAAACCTCAACATGCAGAGCCCGACGGTGACATTGATATACGATGCCAAAGGCAAACTGCTGTGGATGCAGCGCGATGTCGGCTGGCTGGCAAAACGCATTCAACCTGAATGGCTGAAAAGAAACGGCTTCCACGAAATCGAGTCCGACGTTGACAGCAGTAGCATGCTGCTGCGCAACAATCATCAGTTCCAGGAGGAGCTGGACGCTCTTCGCCAGCAGGATGATGGTTCCGAAATGACCCACTCGGTGGCGATCAATATCTACCCGGCAACCGATAAGATGCCGCAGTTGAGCATCGTGGTGATCGACACCATTCCTGTCGAACTGAAACGCTCTTATATGGTCTGGAGCTGGTTTATCTATGTGCTGGTTGCCAACCTGCTGCTGGTGATCCCGCTGCTTTGGGTGGCGGCCTGGTGGAGCCTGCGCCCCATCGAGTCGCTGGCAAAAGAGGTCCGCGAGCTGGAAGAGCATCACCGCGAAATGCTCAATCCGAATACCACCCGCGAACTGACCCGACTGGTCAGCAACCTTAACCGGCTACTGACAAGCGAGCGCGAGCGCTACGACAAATATCGCACCACGCTGACCGATCTGACCCATAGTCTGAAAACGCCGCTGGCCGTGCTGCAAAGCACCCTGCGTTCTTTACGCGGCGAGAAGATTGACCTCAATGAAGCAGAACCGATCATGCTGGAGCAGATCAGCCGCATCTCGCAGCAAATTGGCTACTACCTGCATCGCGCCAGTATGCGCAGCGGCGGTACCCTGCTCAGCCGCGAACTGCACCCCATTGCGCCGCTGCTCGACAAGTTGACCTCGGCGCTGAACAAGGTTTACCAGCGCAAAGGGGTCAATATCAGTCTCGATATCTCTCCGGAGATCAGCTTTGTCGGCGAACAGAATGATTTTATGGAAGTGATGGGCAACGTGCTGGATAACGCCTGCAAATACTGCCTGGAATTTGTCGAAGTTTCCGTGCGTCAGACCAACGACAACCACCTGCATATTCTGGTGGAAGATGATGGCCCCGGTATCCCGCTGAACCAGCGAACTGCCGTATTCGATCGCGGGCAACGAGCCGATACGCTGCGACCAGGCCAGGGCGTAGGACTTTCCGTCGCCCGGGAGATCGTTGAGCAATACGATGGCGACATTCTCACCGGCGAAAGTCTGCTCGGCGGAGCCTGCATGGAGGTCGTTTTCGGCCGCCAGCTGCCCGACGATACGGAAAGCTGAACCGCCCCGCTTCCCGCGCCTGGGCAAACTCTGTGACTGCGAAGCACAATCGCCGTCAACAAAGAGGCAGTTTGAAGCATGGCGTGTATAATCCCAGACAGACACCTGCTGTGGAATAAATAAAATGGATTATCAATTAACGCTCAACTGGCCTGACTTTATCGAACGCTACTGGCAAAAACGCCCGGTAGTCCTCAAGCGCGGCTTCGCTAATTTCGTCGATCCCATTAGCCCGGATGAACTGGCCGGGCTGGCGATGGAAAGCGAAGTCGATAGCCGCCTGGTCAGCCACCAGGACGGGAAATGGCAGGTCAGCCATGGCCCTTTCGAAAGCTACGATCACCTGAGCGAAAACAACTGGTCGCTGCTGGTGCAGGCGGTGAATAACTGGCACGAGCCGACGGCCGCGCTGATGCAGCCCTTCCGCGCGCTCCCCGACTGGCGTATTGATGATCTGATGATCTCTTTCTCCGTGCCCGGCGGCGGCGTAGGTCCCCATCTCGATCAGTACGACGTGTTTATCATCCAGGGAACCGGCCGGCGTCGCTGGCGCGTGGGCGATAAAGTCCCGATGAAGCAGCACTGTCCACATCCGGACCTGCTGCAGGTGGATCCGTTCGACGCCATCATTGATGAAGAGATGGAGCCGGGCGATATTCTCTATATTCCGCCGGGATTCCCGCATGAGGGTTATTCCCTGGAAAACTCGCTCAACTATTCGGTGGGCTATCGCGCGCCAAATGCCCGCGAGCTGTTCAGCGGCTTTGCCGACTATATTCTGCAGCGTGAACTGGGCAGCCAGCGCTATGCCGATCCGGATGTGCCTTCCCGCGATCACCCGGCGGATATTCTGCCGGCTGAACTCGACCGCCTGCGCGATATGATGCTGGGGTTGATTAACCAGCCAGAGCATTTTAAGCAGTGGTTTGGCGAGTTTATCACCCAGTCCCGCCACGAGCTGGACGTGGCTCCCGCCGAGCCGCCGTATCAGCCTGATGAGATTTACGACGCGCTGCAACAGGGCGATCGCCTGGTGCGGCTGGGCGGGCTACGCGTGCTGCGTATCGATGGCGAGGTGTTCGTCAACGGCGAGAAAATTAATTCGCCGCACCGTCCGGCGCTGGACGCGCTGGCAACGCATCTGTCGCTTAACGCGGAACATTTTGGCGATGCGCTGGAAGACCCGTCGTTCCTCGCGATGCTGGCTGCGCTGGTCAACTGCGGCTACTGGTTCTTCGAGGACTAAACCGCGCGATGCCCGGTGGCGGCTCACGCCTTACCGGGCCTACGGGCCGGGCACCGGGATTGTGTATCGAACCGCATGTATTGCCCGGTGGCGGCTTGCGCCTTACCGGGCCTACGGGCCGGGCGCCGGAATGGTGTATCGCTCCGCATGTATTGTCCGGTGGCGGCTCACGCCTTACCGGGCCTCCGGATCGGGCGCCGGAATGGTGTATCGCACCGCATGTATTGCCCGGTGGCGGCTTGCGCCTTACCGGGCCTACGGGCCGGGCGCCGGAATGGTGTATCGCACCGCATGTATTGCCCGGTGGCGGCTCGAGCCTTACCGGGCCTACGGGCTGAATGTGAGGCCGGATTCTGTAGGCCGGGTAAGGCGCAAGCCGTCACCCGGCGTTCTGTCTGCGCTCTCCGGCGTCAAAATC
>Ga0182747_1003651_pt1 | contig 10290 bp, 10 predicted proteins | sample eDN3rd30CBELigBY_FD_128526 | JGI IMG/M metagenome (GOLD analysis project Ga0182747, IMG submission 128526) | Enriched backyard soil microbial communities from Emeryville, California, USA - eDNA 3rd pass 30_C BE-Lig BY (version 2) (version 2) | ecosystem: Environmental > Terrestrial > Soil >...
GAACTTCCAGTTCATCTCGTACTGGCCGTTCGCGTCCTCATGGTCGCATTGATAGGGTTCCCAGCCCATCTCGAGCATGTAATCGGTCAGCTCGGCCATCATGTCGAAGCAGCGCAGCACGACTTGCTGGTCGTAGCAGGGCTTGACCGAGCAGTCCTTGCCGTCGAACAGCGCCTGGCCTTCGAGGGTCAGCAGAAAAAATTCGGGCTCGACGCCGGTTTTGACATCGAGCCCGAGATCTGCTGCCTGAGCCACCAGGCGGGAAAGCACGTTGCGTGGTGCCTGGCTGAGATCCTCGTCGTTCATGATGCAACGGGCGGGAACCCAGGCGACGTCTCGTTTCCAGGGCAACTGGACCGCGGCGGAGGGGTCTGGAACCGCCAGCATATCCGGGTGGGCGGGGGTCAGGTCCAGCCAGGTGGCGAAGCCCGCGAAGCCGGCCCCGTCCCTTTCCATGTCGGCGATGGCCTGGGCCGGCACGACCTTGGCGCGCTGTGCGCCCATCAGGTCGGTGAACGAGACCATGAAATACTTGATCCCGTTCTCGTGGGCGAAATTGGTCAGCCGGCTCGCCTTGCTCTTTCCATGATTGAATGTACTGAGGTCGGTCATCTCTAATCCTGTTGGGTTAGTGGAGACGGCTTTTTCGCCGTCTCTCATTCACATCAGAAGCCTGACTGACCGGGGATCCAGCTGGTCCCGGCAAGGGGTACGCCCGCCATGGCGGCCGCTTCGATCGTCAGGGCGCAAAGGTCTTCGGGTTCCAGATTGTGGACGTGGCTTTTGCCACAGGCGCGTGCGATGGTCTGACATTCCAGCGTCATCACGGCAAGATAGTTGCGCAGTCGGCGCGCCGCCTCGACCGGGTCGAGGCGCTTCATCAGCTCGGGATCCTGGGTGGTGATGCCGGCCGGATCCTTGCCTTCGTGCCAGTCGTCATAGGCGTCCGCGGTGGTGCCGAGCGCCTCGTATTCGGCGGCCCATTTCGGATCGTTTTCGCCCAGGGCGATCAGCGCCGCGGTGCCGATGGCGACCGCATCGGCGCCAAGCGCCAGCGCCTTGGCCACGTCCGCGCCCGAACGGATCCCGCCCGAGACGACCAGCTGCACCTTGCGGTGCATCCCGAGATCCTGAAGCGCCTTCACCGCGGGACGGATGCAGGCCAGGGTCGGCTGGCCGACATTCTCGATGAAGACGTCCTGGGTCGCTGCGGTTCCGCCCTGCATCCCGTCCAGCACCACGACATCCGCGCCCGCCTTGACCGCCAGCGCCGTGTCGTAATAGGGGCGTGCGCCGCCGATCTTGATATAGATCGGCTTTTCCCAATTGGTGATCTCGCGCAGCTCAAGGATCTTGATTTCCAGATCGTCCGGCCCGGTCCAGTCCGGGTGGCGGCAGGCCGAGCGCTGGTCGATCCCGACCGGCAGGTTGCGCATGTTGGCGACGCGCTGGGTGATCTTCTGACCCAGCAGCATCCCGCCGCCGCCCGGTTTCGCGCCCTGACCGACCACGATCTCGATTGCATCGGCGCGGCGCAGGTCATCGGGGTTCATGCCGTAGCGGCTGGGAAGATATTGATAGACCAGCTTTTCGGAATGGCCGCGTTCCTCGTTCGTCATGCCGCCATCGCCGGTCGTGGTCGAGGTGCCGGCCAGCGTGGCGCCACGACCCAGCGCCTCTTTCGCGGGGCCGGACAGTGCGCCAAAGCTCATCCCCGCGATGGTGATCGGGATCTTCAGTTCGATCGGCTTCTTCGCGAAGCGGGTGCCGAGCACCACCGAGGTGTCGCATTTCTCACGATAGCCTTCCAGCGGATAGCGGCTGATCGAGGCCCCGAGAAACAGCAGGTCGTCGAAATGCGGAACCTTGCGCTTCGCGCCACCGCCACGGATGTCGTAGATCCCGGTATCGGCGGCGCGGCGGATTTCGGCATTGATGCCGGGGGAATAGGTCCAGCTGTCACGCGGCAGGGTCTGCGGGGGTTTGTCCATGATGTCTCTCATCAATAGGCTCCGGCGTGATCGACGTGGAAGTTGTAAAGCTTGCGGGCAGAACCGTAGCGCTTGAATTCCTCGGGCCTGGCGTCGGCGCCCGAACGCTCCAGCAGGTCGCGCAGGATCTCCAGATGTTCAGGCCGCATTTCCTTTTCGATGCAGTCCGAACCCAGCGACTTGACCGAGCCGCGCACGAACAGCCGCGCCTCGTAAAGCGAATCTCCCAACGCGTCTCCGGCATCGCCCAGCACCACCAGATTGCCCGATTGCGCCATGAAGGCCGACATGTGGCCGATATTGCCGAAGACGACGATGTCGATGCCCTTCATCGAGATCCCGCAGCGGGACGAGGCATTGCCCTTGATCACCAGCAGGCCGCCATGTCCGGTCGCCCCGGCATATTGGCTGGCATCGCCGTCGATGACCACGGTGCCCGACATCATGTTCTCGGCCACGCCCGGACCGGCCGAGCCGGTCACGCGGATCGTCGCCTGCTTGTTCATCCCGGCGCAGTAATAGCCGGTCGAACCCTTGACCGTCACCTCGATCGGGGCGTCAAGGCCGACGGCCAAAGCATGGGCGCCCTTGGGGTTCTCGATCACCCAGGCGGTCTGGTTGGTCGCGGCGGCCTGAGCCTGAAGGGCGCTGTTCAGTTCGCGCAGCGGCGTGTCCGCAAGATCGATGGTCTGCATCTCAGCGTTCCCAGAAATAGACGGTGGCGGGTTCGGGTTCCCAGACGCGGGCGGTCTCGATCCCCGGAAGATTGGCAAGCGCGCGATATTCGGAACCGAAAGCGACGTAATCATCGGTCTCGGCCATGACGGCGGGCTTGCAGGCGATCGGGTCGCGCACCACGCCGAAGCCGTTCTTGGTGCCCACGACGAAGGTGAAGAACCCGTCCAGATCCTGCAGCGTGCCCTCCAGCGCCTCGCCCAGATTGGCGCCATCGGCCAGACGCGACGAGATATAGCAGGCCGCGACCTCGGTATCGTTCTGGGTCTGCGGGGCGAAGCCCTTTTGCGTCAGCTCCCGGCGCAGCTGGTTGTGGTTCGACAGCGAGCCGTTATGAACCAGGCACTGGTCCGCCCCGGTCGAGAAGGGGTGCGCGCCCAGCGTCGTCACCGCGCTTTCGGTCGCCATGCGGGTATGGCCGATGCCGTGGCTGCCGGCCATGTCGCGCAGGTGGAAGCGCGAGGCGACGTCCCTGGGCAGGCCGACCTCCTTAAAAATCTCCATCGAATGGCCGGCCCCCATCACGCGGATACCCTTTTCGGCCATGAAGGCGCGGGCCTGGGCCTCGGTCCCTTCGGGCAGCGACAGGACGGCGTGGGTGTCGACGACCCGCATCGACACCGGCCCTTCGAGGGCGTGGGACAGCGCGGTGTCGAGACCGTGGAAGGTCTCGTCGGGCGTATCCGACTGGACGGTGATCTTCAGTTTGCCGCTGTGGTCGCCATAGATCGCGATCCCGGCGCTATCAGGGCCGCGATCGGTCATGGTGATCAGCATGTCGGTCAGAAGATCACCAAGCTTCGGGCGCAGATCTTCCTTTTTCAGGAAGAGGCCAACAATGCCGCACATCCTTGTCTCCAGTGTTGCGTTGCGTCTCTTCATATAACCGTTAAGAAAGTTAAATTCGCAACAGGAAAATTGAGATGGAGGAAGGCGCGGCTTCGAAAAGCCGGTTTGCCCGATTCCGCGCCAGCGCGACGCCCGATAGGGCGCAGACCGGGGACCGCGCCCGAAAGGGCAATTTCGCCAAGGAGTTCAGGAAGAGCGGGTGAGTGGACCGGGTTTTCCGGACCTGCGGGGGCATTGGCGCGGTTCAGCGATGCCCGGTCAGTGCGCATATGCCGTTCGCCCGCTTCGGTCCGGTAAGGGAGAGCGGGTTGCCGACTGACGGCGGTTCTTCAGATTGTCGAAACAGGGGTTGACCGCGTCACGCAGCGAGGACGGCGTCCAGCGCATTGGCGGACATGAAGGTGGCATCACCACGCTTTCCGCCGACCCGAACAGAGGCATGCGCTTTCCCGGCAGGAAGAAGCGGCCCCCAAAAGGGGCCGCGAAAGCAATCTCAGACCACCTTGACCGTGATGCTGTCCACGCCTTCGACAAGGCCTGTCATCACGTCGCCGCGGACCACGGCTCCGACGCCCGCCGGGGTGCCTGCAAAGATCACGTCTCCCGGCCGCAATTCGAACAGGCGCGACAGGTATGAGATCATTTCGGGCACTTTCCAAATCATTTGGTTCAGGTCGCCCTCCTGCCGCAGCTCTCCATTGACCTCGACGCGAATGGCCCCCTGCGCAGGATGACCCACTTCGGAAACCGGATGAATGGCCGAACAGGGAGCCGAGTGTTCGAATGACTTGCCGGTTTCCCACGGACGGCCCATCTTCTTGGCCTGACCCTGCAGGTCGCGCCGGGTCATGTCGAGCCCGACGCCATAGCCGAAGACGCAGTCCAGGGCCTTGTCCAGCGCGATGTCGGTGCCGCCGGATTTCAGCGCCACGACCAGTTCGATCTCGTGATGCACGTCACTGGTTTCGGTCGGATAGGGAAAATTGTCGCCGGGTGGAACGATCGAGTCGGGGTTCTTCTGGAAGAAGAAGGGCGGCTCCTTGTCGGGATCGTGGCCCATCTCGACGGCGTGGTCAGCGAAATTCCGGCCGACGCAGTAGATACGGCGCACGGGGAACAGCTTGTCGCTGCCTGCGACCGGGATGGTCGGGATGGGTTCCGGTACGAAGACGTAGTCTCTGGCCAGTTTGGTCATGTCGTTCATTATCTCGCTCCTGCGTAGTATTCGATGCGTTTTTCTGCGTTTTCCACGATCGCCGACAGCACCATTGCCGCGGCGAAGAGAACCATTGTGAGTGCCCAGAACCGTTCCATGTCGAAGCTGCGGGAATACAGTTCGAAGAGTTCGCCATAGCCGATCACGGCCACGAGGATCTGGCCGATGACCACGCCCTTGACCCCGCGGATAACCCCGATGCGGATGCCGGCAAGGATTTCGGGCAAAGCCGAGACAAGGATGATCTTGAGCATGATCGTGGTTTGCGAGGCGCCATAGGACCGCGCCATGTCGACCAAGGATGTCGGCACCTGCATAACACCTGCGCGGGCATCGAGGACGATGATCCAGACGGCGAACAGGAAGACGGTCACAACGATTGTCGCCTCGCCCATCCCGAACAGGATCATCAGCACCGGCACCAGTGCCGATAGCGGCGCGCTGACAAAGATGTTCACCCATAGCCCGAAGATGTTGTCGATGATCTTCACCCGACCCATCATCACGCCCAGCGGTACGCCGACGCCAATCGCGAGGGCCATGCCGATCACGAAGGACCGGACCGTGACCAGAGTGGCGTTCTGCCATGAGTTGGTCTGCACCAGGTCGAAGCCTGCGGCGATGATCGCGCTCATCGGCGGGATCAGGAAGATGATGTCGAGTCGGCCGACGATCTCCCATACCAGAGCCCAGAGGATCAGCGAGGCCATCATGGGGATGCGAAATCCGAACAGGGTCATGGCCGCTCACTCCGCATAATGGCGCAGGCCCTGCCAGATCTCCTCGACCACGTCGAGATAGCCGGGATCGCGCCGGATGTCGTCGGGGTTGGCAGTGCGGTCGATCCTGGGGTCGATGATGTTCGACACCCGGCCCGGCCGGGGCGACAGCAGCACGATCCGATCGGAAACATAGACCGCCTCCTCGATCGAGTGGGTGACAAAGATGAAGGTCTTGCGCTCCATCTCAACCAATCGCAGCAGATCCTCCTGGAACTTGCGGCGGTTCTGCTCGTCCACGGCAGAGAAGGGCTCGTCCAGCAGCAACACATCGGCGTTCACCGCGAAGGCGCGGGCGATTCCGACCCGCTGTCGCATCCCGCCCGACAGCTCATGCGGATACTTGTCCTCGAAGCCCTGCAGCCCGACCTCCTCGATATAGCGCCGCGCAATGCGGTTGCGCTCGGCTGCGGCCATACCCTTCAATTCAAGCCCAAAGCCGACATTGCGCAGGACCGTCGCCCAGGGCATCAGCGCGAAATCCTGGAAGACAAAGGCGCGTTCCGGTCCGGGACCAGTGACGGCCCGGCCGTTCACGATGATCTGCCCCGAGGTCGCGGGCACCAGTCCGGCAATGATCTTCAGCAGCGTGGTCTTGCCGCAGCCCGAGGGGCCAAGCAGCGTCGTCAACTTGCCGCGCTCGAACTCCAGGTCGATGCTGCGCAACGCCTCGACGCTGCCATAGTGCTTGGAGATGGCCTCCACCCGGACGACCGGATCGTTGGTGACGATGCTGGCGGGATCGAAGTGTTCCTTCGCGAGTGTGTTGATGGACATTTCAGCTCCTCCTCTTTTCGGGGCGCATGATATTGGTCTCGAACCACTGCAGCAGGGCGAGCGTCACGGTGGACGCCGCGATAATGGCGGCGACGGCAGCATACATGTGGGCATAGTTCGCAACCGAGCGGTGATAGGTGATCAGGTCACCTATCCCGGTGGGGGTGATAAGCAGTTCGGCCAGCATGACGCCGATAAAGCCGGCAGCCACTCCCAGGCGCAGACCCGCGAACAGCACCGGAGACGCATCGGGGATGATGATTTTGAAGATCTGCTGGCGCCGAGTGCCCTGAAACGACCGGCACATGTCGACCAGCGAGGGGTTCACATGCCGCACCGCCTTGTATGAGTTCAGTACGATCACGGGCAAGGCCAGCATGATGACGGCCAGTGTCTTGGCGACCAGCCCGATGCCATAAACGAAGGTCACCAGCGGCACGAGCGCTGCCATCGGCGCAGCTTGCAGGACGATGAAGACCGGGGCCAGCAGCCATTCCATCCTGTCCGACAGCCCCATGAAGATGCCCAGCGTGATTCCCAGAAGTGCCGAGAAGGCAACACCCAATACCAGCGGTTGGAGCGTCAGGAAGAAGGCCCGGATCATCGTGCCGTCCGCGATCATCTCGAAAAACGCGGCAAGGGTGTCGAGGAAGGTCGGAAACGCGAAACTGATGGGGATGCGTCCCGCGATCTCCCAGGCGGTAAACAGGACCGCAAGCGAGAGGACGACCCAGAAGGACCGGCGCCGTTCCGCGAAAAGGCGCAACGCCTCTCGGGTGGTGGCCGCGGGGGCCTCCACTTTCACATCGTCTGACATGACGCTCATCTCACTGCGTCCCGATCTTGCCGAGCGCGCCATTCAAAACGGTCAGATCCCAGAAATCCTCGACCTTCAGATCGTCGGGATCACCCTCAAGCGCGCCCGAGGCGGTGTAGAAGGCAAAGTCGCCGCGCGCCGCTGCCTCGCCGCCGCCATTCAGCGGCAGGGCGTCCTTCATCCCGGCATAGTAGGGTTCGATATCGGCCAGCATCTCGGGCGTCGCGTCGGGCAGCAGGTTATACTGTTCGCGCAGCTTCACCACGATGGAGGGATCGGCGGCAATCTCGCGCCATGTCGTCACGATAGCCTCCACGAGTTTTGCAACCTCCTCGGGATTTTTGGCGAGATATTCTGTATTGGCAAACATCGCCTCGTCGGTGGCCTCAACACCGTCGAGGGGCAGAAAGGCAAATTTGTCGGGCGCCTTGGCCTCAAGAATTCGTTTGCCCGACGAATCCACGATGGTGGCCTTGACGTTGCCCTGCAGCAGCGCACCGGTCCGCACCTCGGCTCCCGGGACATAGGCGACGCTGGAATATTTGATGCCGTGCTTGTCGGCCATCATCTGCATGATCGCCTCGGTTCCCGAGCCGCGCGAATGGACGGCGATCTCCTGACCGTCCAGATCCGCCCAGTCGTTATAGAACTCGGTATTGACGACCGGATACATCTGCAATTCGCTCAATTGCAGAAATATCCTGATCGGCGCCTTGACTTTCTGCAGCAGCGCGTAAGGCCCGCCGATACCGATATCCGCCTGGCCGCTGACCACGGCCTGCGCGGCGATGTCCTCGCTTTTCAGAAAGGTCGGCTCAATCTCGACGCCCTGTTCTTTCGCCCGCTCCATCGCGATGAGCAGCCCGAGGGTTTCAACGGTGGCAATATCCCCGAAGGCGACCCGGAGTGGATCGGCAGACGCTGCAGCCGGCAAGGCAAGGGCCAAAGCCAGAGCAGAAGCAACGATCCGCGGGCGCATTCCGTCAGCAAGCAATCCCATCTTCTCTCCTCCCCCACAATGGGCTCCTCCAAGCCCAATATGAACCAATACTCGCATTGATTCGGGGATTGGGTCAACAAATTTGCCCGGCCTTCGCCGTGATTTCAGATTTTACATTGTATTTCAGTAAGTTGAAAAATGATCTAACAACCGGCCTATGGTTGACAATCCGATCTATCTAATAAATTATGAACCAATGAAAGAATTGGTTTGATCATGCAGCACATTCATTTGACTCCTCTCGAGAAGCTGCGCGCCTATCTCGAGACTGCCGATCTTGGCGAGGACGGCCGCCTGCCCTCTGAACGAGAACTGGCCGAAACGCTCGATATGGGCCGCACGGTCCTGCGTAAGGCGCTTGCGACCCTGCAGGGTGAGGGGGTCGTCTGGCGCCATGTCGGCAAGGGCACGTTCGTGGGCGAGCGGCCCATTGAAAGCATAAGCGATATCAATGCACTCGTGTTGCGAACCAATCCCACTGAGGTCATGGCGGCACGCCTTGCCTTTGAACCGGAAATCGCGCGTCTTGCTGCCGTGAATGCCACGGGCTCACAGATAAACGACCTGCGCGCCTGCGCCCAGAAATGCCGGCAGGCAGCGACCTGGCGGCAATACGAGCATTACGACAACCGCCTGCACCGTATCATCGGCGAGGCGACCCAAAACTCCCTGCTGCTGGGCCTGCTCGATACAATGACGACTGTTCGCCGTGCCGTGACCTGGGGGCGTCCCCGCAACAATCCCGGCCGCCCGCCGCGTGACCACCACAGCTTCGAACAACACGACCGCATCGTGGAAGCCATTGCAGCCCGCGACGGTCAAGCGGCGGCAGATGCGATGAGAGCGCACCTGCGGACCGTAGAGCAGAACCTGCGGAACAGCCTTGGATATTGAAGCCCTCTCGGTAAAAACGCGAACCGCAGTGGGCGACCCGATCCGAAAGGACGAAACGCAAGCGGAACCGCGCCGGGTTTGCCGGGGGCTGATTTTGGTTAGTTCCGCTCTTCCGCGCCCCGAGGTCGGGGGATCGGAGTTCGGGTGACTGCGATCGGTCGCTCAGACCATCAAAGGCGCCGCGCGGTCCGGGCGTTCGATCGCGATATCCGCCGATCCGCAAACCCGTTCAATATGCCCGACCGACTTCGAGATATAGGCAACAGCCTCCTCGAACCCGTAGCTTTGCTGCTGATAGGATGGGTAGCCATAGTTGCGCGACTCGTAGGCTGCCCATGCCTCGATCTCTCCGCTGGCGATGCGCGCCTCGTAACGGTCCACCATTGCCATGTAGGCTTCGTATTCCTCGGGCGTCAGATCGGGATGTGCGGCGCGCCAGACCGGGTCGTCGATCTGGATGCATTGGCGGGGGGCCGGGATGCGGGGCTTTTCAACGCATGATGCCGCAATCTCCAGCGACAGGTTAAGCGCCGGGTTGGCCCTTGCAAGGATCGGCAGGATTGCCGCGAAATCCACGACGCCTTCGCCGCAGGGGCGGCCCTGAAAGTCCAGACCGCCGCGGGCGCGGGCGACATAGGCGTCTTTGATGTGGGTCTGGCGGACATGGGGCGCGAGGCGACGGGCGGCCCAGACGGGATGTTCGCCCCGCTGCAAGCCGTTGGCAGTGTCGAAGACCGCTCCGGTCACATCCTCGCCGACGGCCTCGATCAGGCGCAGGATCTCGAACGAGGTGATCTCGTCATGCGTTTCCATGTTCATGTGCGAACCATGCGCGCGCAGGGCAGGAGCGATACGGTGCATCACCTTTTCCATCGCGGCCAGCTGGTCGGACCAGTCGATGTCCGTGCGGAAACGGTCATTCGCCAGCCGGCCGGGGAACTGACCTTTGAAGTTGCCCGGAGAGATCCAAAGTTCGTGACAGCCTATAGCCGCCGCGCATTCCACCATGCGTGTCAGTCCCGCGATGATGTCTCCGTTACCTGCGGCACGAAGCTCGGGCGCTTCGGCGCTGCAATAGGGGTTGATCTTGCCAAGGCCCGCCTCGAGATACAGGCCCAGATCGTCCGCCTTGGCGCGGATATCGCGCAGCAGGCCCATGTCCAGCGACGCGCTCATGTCGAGGACGGTGGGGAAGAAAATGCCCGCCAGTCCCAGTTCGCGCACATGGTCAA
>Ga0182747_1003652_pt1 | contig 10287 bp, 9 predicted proteins | sample eDN3rd30CBELigBY_FD_128526 | JGI IMG/M metagenome (GOLD analysis project Ga0182747, IMG submission 128526) | Enriched backyard soil microbial communities from Emeryville, California, USA - eDNA 3rd pass 30_C BE-Lig BY (version 2) (version 2) | ecosystem: Environmental > Terrestrial > Soil >...
CACGTCGATGATGGCCTCGGCCGCCTTGACCGGGTCCCCGGGCTGGTCGTGGTTGCGCTCGCCGGCCGTGATGCGCATCTGGCCCGCCGGACCGTCGGCGTAATCGTCGATCCGGTTCTGTTGGATCTGCAGGCTGGACGAGTCGAGGAAGTCGGTGCGGAAATAGCCGGGCTCCACCACCATCACGTGGACCCCGAGTGGTTTCAGCTCGGCGTGCAGTGCCTCCGAGAGCGCCTCGACGGCGAACTTGGTCGAGGCGTAAACACCCCAGCCGGGCGAGCTGACGAACCCGCCCACCGAGGAGATGTTGACGATTGCGCCGGACCGCTGCGCCCGCAGCACCGGTGCGACCGCGCGCGTGACGGTCAACAGGCCGAACACGTTGGTGTCGTAGACGGCACGCACCTCGGCGTCGGTGGCCTCCTCGACCGCGCCGAGCAGCCCGCGGCCGGCGTTGTTGACCAGCACGTCGATTCGGCCGAAGCGCTCCACCGCCGCCCGCACGGCCTGACGAGCCTGCTCCTCATCGGTGACGTCCAGCGCTACGGCGAGCACGTTCTCGTTGTCGCCGAGAGCGTCGGTGACGGTTTCGGCGCGGCGCGCGGTGGCGACCACCTGGTGGCCGCGGTCCAGCAGATCCCGCGCGATCTGCAAGCCGAACCCGCGGGACGCTCCGGTGATGAACCAAACGCTCATGTCTCGCACCTCCGTTAGTGAACTGTACGTTTAGTTTAGATCGCTCGGACGGTCGACGCAAGCATGAATTCCTGTCCAATCCGCTCTGTCGTCGGCGCGCCCCGGCGGTCGATCAATGCGACCATTCGAAGGTGCCCGAGATGAATCGCCGCAGCATGATGTTGACCACGGGAATCGGGATGCTGGCCTCCGCGATGCGGATGCCGCAGGCGTGGGCGCAGCCGACGCCGGCAGGTCCGCTGCCCACCGCCCCGGCCCAGACCTACCTCTTCCACGACGAGTTCGACGGTCCCGCCGGTTCGGCCCCCGATTCGGCGAAGTGGATGGTGGCCCGGGCGCGGGAATCCATGAAGGATCCGACGTTCTGGGAGCGGCCCGAGAACGTCGGGCAATACCGCGACGATCGCCAGAACGTCTTCCTGGACGGCAAGTCCAACCTGGTGCTGCGTGCCGCCAAAGACGGCAACACCTACTACAGCGGCAAGGTCCAGAGCCGGTGGACCGGCGGCATCGGCCACACCTGGGAAGCCCGCATCAAACTCAACTGCCTGACCGCCGGCGCCTGGCCCGCCTGGTGGATGGGCAATGAGGATCGCGGCGAGATCGACGTGCTGGAGTGGTACGGCAACGGCAACTGGCCGTCGGCGACCACCGTCCATACCAAGGCGAACGGGGCCGAGTGGGCGACCCACCAGATCGCGATGGACAGTGCCTGGCACACCTGGCGGTGCCGGTGGGATGAGGACGGCATCCGCTTCTGGCGCGATTACGTCGACGGCGCCGCGCCGTACTTCACCGTTCCGGCGAACTCCATCGCGGACTGGCCGTTCAACGACCCGGGCTACCAAGTGTTTTCGGTGTTGAATCTGGCCGTCGCGGGTTCGGGCGGTGGCGACCCCGGGCCGGGCAGCTACCCGGCAGAGATGCTGGTCGACTGGGTGCGGGTGTTCTAGGCGACGGGTCGAGCGGAACTAGCCGGCGATCCCCGCCTTGGCCGTTGCCTGCGGTGCGCAAGCTGCTCAAACGTGGAGCCGATGACGGGAATCGAACCCGCGTTCTCAGCTTGGGAAGCTGATGTTCTGCCATTGAACTACATCGGCATTGCTGCGCTAGCAGGCTAGCATCAGCGCTTCGGGAGCAGGCACCGACGGCGGCGGCTGTGCGGAATTGTTCGCCCAAAGCCGAGATTCGCCACCAAACCGCACAATCGGCGGCCGTGGCGCGCAGCGCATCAGCCCCATCGGGGCGGTCAGCGGATACGCTCGTGCGGTGCTGCTCTCCGATCGCGACCTGCGGGCCGAAATCGCCGCCGGCCGGCTGGGCATCGACCCCTTCGATGACGCCCTGGTACAGCCGTCCAGCGTCGACGTCCGCCTCGACAGCCTGTTCCGGGTGTTCAACAACACCCGCTACACCCACATCGACCCGGCTAAACAGCAGGACGAACTGACGACGCTGTTCGAGCCCGATCCCGGTGAGCCGTTCGTGCTGCACCCCGGCGAGTTTGTGCTGGGCTCCACCCTGGAGTGCTGCACCCTGCCCGAGGACCTGGCCGGCCGCTTGGAGGGGAAGTCGAGCCTGGGCCGGCTCGGTCTGCTGACCCACTCCACCGCGGGGTTCATCGACCCGGGCTTCTCCGGTCACATCACCCTGGAGCTGTCCAACGTGGCGAATCTGCCGATCACGTTGTGGCCGGGAATGAAGATCGGCCAGCTGTGCCTGCTGCGGCTGACAAGTCCGGCGGAGCACCCTTACGGCAGCACGCGAGTAGGGTCGAAATATCAGGGCCAGCGCGGGCCGACGCCGTCCCGCTCGTACCAGAACTTCATCTAGTCCGGTAAGCCCTCGGATGTGACGGCCGCCCGCGGCCGTGATGAAGCCAGTACCGGCTGGCCCTGTCGGGGGTCTGGCCCTCAGCACTGGCCGAATAGCAGCGGGTGGAGGTTTCGGTGGACATCGTTCTCGGGGTGTCAGTGGCGCCCTCGACGGTCCGCATGGTGTTGGTGGAAGGCGAAAGCGCCAACGGAGTCACGGTGGAGCATGACGACTTCGACGTGGGCGCCGGTACCCAAACCGCACCGGAGCGGGTGGTCTCGGCCATCCTGGGCACCCGTGAGGGTGCTCGTGAGGGTGGCTATCAGCTCAGCTCGACCGGGGTGACCTGGACGAATCCCGCCGAGGCCACCGCCTTGCGGGATGCCTTGGTCAGCCACAAGGTCGAGAACGTGATGCTGGTGTCGGCGTTTCTGGCGGCGGCGGCCCTGGCGCAGGCGGTGGGCAGTGCGACCCGCTACGACCGCACGGCTCTGCTGTTCGTCGAACCGGAGGCCGCCACCCTGGCGGTGGTCAACTCCGACGACGGTGCCATCACCGAGATCTACCGGCAACCGCTGTCAAGCGACGATGCCAGCGCCGTCGGCGAGATCGCCGCGATGGCGGCCGGCGCGCAACGGCTGGAGTCCCGCCCCGACGGGCTGTTCGTGGTGGGATCGGGTGGCGTCAACGTCGCCGCGATCAAGCCGGAGCTGGACAAGGCCAGCCCACTGCCGGTCAGCGCACCCGAGGAACCCGACATGGCGCTGGCGCGTGGTGCGGCACTGGCCAGCGCGCACGCCCCGCTGTTCAACTCGTCCACTCGGGCGATGGCGTGGGCGCAGGACCCCGGCACCGGCGCAGTGGACCCGTCGCTGGTCAGTGGCGGCTACGCCTACATCCCGCCCGAGGCGGTGGACTACAACGCCACTTCGGACGTCGAGCCGCTGGCCTACAGCGCGGTTCCCGACTTCACCGACAGCGGCTACCTGCCCTCGGGAATCCAGGACGCCGTCGACCGGCCCGAGCTCGTCGACTCCCGGCTGCTGGACTTCAGCACCGGGTTCCAGCAGCGGGAGCGCAAGCCGATGTTGGTCACCGGCGGGGTGGCGGCGCTGTTCGTGGTCGGGGTGCTGGCCCTGGCGATCGCAATGGCGATGGGCATGCGGGCGGCCAACCACCACGGGCCCGACGTGCGGGCCAACGTCGTCACCCATCAACCCTCGCCGCCCAAGGCCGCGGTTCCGCCCCCGGCACCGGCCCCGTCGGCACCGCCCGTGCCGGCCGCGGAACCGGCCCCGCCGCAAGCCCCCGCCCCGGCTCCCCGAGCGCCGGCACCGCAGCCTGTGGCCCCGCCGCCCCCACCGCCGGCCCTGCCGCCGCCACCGCCACCGATGATCCCCAACCTGGAGATTCCCGGCCTGCCCGGTGGTCCGCCCATTCTCGGGCCGCCGAAAAAGGGCGGTTGGGGACCCGGCCCCGGTTGGAATCCCGGCCGGGGCGGACCCGGCCGCGGCGGTCATGGCGGTGGGCACGGCGGTGGCCACGGCCGCGGCGGAGGCGGCATCCCGATCCCGCTGCCCATTCCGGGCCTCCACTTCTGAGGTGGGGATTTAGCTCGCAAACCGATAAGATGGGCTAACCAATCGAGGCCGTAGGGAGGAGGTGCGATGGACATCGTTCTCGGCGTGTCGATGGCACCGCCGTCGGTACGGATGGTCCTCGTCGAGGGTGAGAACGCCGGTGGCGTCACCGTCGACGAGGACGGCTTCGAGGTCGACTCCGGCGGCGCCGCGTTTCCCGACCAGGTGGTGTCGGCCATCCTGGGCACCCAGGAGAGCGCCCAGCAGAGCGGCTACCGGCTGGCCTCTACCGGAGTGACCGTCGTCGACCAGTCGCAGGCCGGCCAGCTGCGCGACGCGCTGGCCGACCGCAAGGTCGAAAACGTCATGCTGGTGTCGGCGTTCTTGGCGGCGGCCGCGCTGGCACAGACGGTGGGCGGGACGATCGGTTACCAGCGCACCGCGTTGATGTTCATCGAGCCCGACGGCGCAACGCTGGCTGTCGTCGACTCATCGGACGGCTCGATCACCGAGGTGCGCCGGGTGGCGCTGCCGCCCGACGACACCGCGGCCCTCGGTGAGTTGACCACCCTGGCCGCGCAGGCCGGCCGGCTCCAGTCCCGGCCCGAGGGCTTGTTCGTGGTCGGATCCGGAGTCAACGTCGGCCTGGTCAAGCCCGAATTGGATGCGGCCAGCCCGCTCCCGGTCAGCGTCCCCGAGGAACCGGAGACCGCCCTGGCGCGGGGCGCAGCGCTGGCCAGCGCCCACGCGCCGCTGTTCGATTCGTCGACCTCGGCGTTGGCCTGGGCGCGTGACCCGGGCACCGGTGTGATCGATCCGGACCTGGTCGCGCTCGGCTACGCCTGCCCGGCGGGCGGCGACTACGACGCCACTATGGGCGAGTACGCCTTGGCCTACAGCGCCGTCCCCGACGACGCCGAGGCTGACTACCTGGCGTTCTCGGACACCGGCAGTACCCAGAGCGCCGTGGTCGAGGACTACGCGCCGAGCTCCGGTGTGCGGTCATTCGGCGAAGCCGAGGACAGCGAGCAGCCTCGCCGCCGCAATCCGTTCCTGCTGGCAGGCAGCGGACTGGCCGCCTTCTTCGTGGTCGGAGTGGTCTCCTTGGTGGTGGCGTTGGCGGTCAGTATCCGGCCCACCTCATCCGACCGTCCCGCTCCCAGCCAGCACATCGTGGTTCCCACCCAGCAGGCGCCGGCCCCGGCTCCGGTTCCCGAGGCGGCGCCCGTGGTGCCACCTGCCGCGCCGGCCCCGGCGGCTCCTGCTCCGGCGGCCCCGCCGCCGCCCGCCCCGAAGGCCCCGGCGGCTCCCGCTCCGGTGCCCGCGGCGCCTGCGCCCGCCCCGGCGGCTCCGGCGGCCCCTGCACCGGTGCCGATTCCGGTGCCGATCCAGGTGCCGGCTCCGCCACCGGTCGAGATTCCGGCACCGGCCGCGCCGGCCGCACCGGTTCCGAAACAGCCCGAGCTGCCGCCGATCTTCAAGCCGCCCGCCCAGAGTCCGCCGAAAAGCGACAATCCGTCGTGGCTGCCCGGCAATAACGGCGGCAACAAGGGCGGGAATCCGTCGTGGCTGCCCGGCGACAGCGGCGGGGGCAAAAAGGGTGGTAACCCCTCGCCGTGGCTGCCCGGTGTCGGCACCAACGGCGGCGGAAACAATCCCTGGTTGCCGGGCCTGGGTAGCGGTGGCAGCGGCGCCCGTGGCGGTGGCGGTGGCTCATGGTTCCCCGGCCTCGGCGGAGGCGGCAGCGGCTGGCCTTTCTGAGCCGGCGCCCCGTCCACTAGCCTGACGGCGTGGATTACGCCGCTGCTTTGCTCGATGAGAACCGTGCCTTCGGTGAGCTGGTCCGGGCCGGTGATCCCGGGTTGGCGATCCCGACCTGCCCGGAATGGAACCTGACGCAACTGTTCCGGCACGTCGGACGCGGAGATCGTTGGGCCGCACAGATCGTCGCCGACCGACTGGACCACGCGCTGGATCCGCGCGAGGTCGTCGAGGGCAAGCCGCCGGCGGACCCCGACGCGGCGATCGACTGGCTGCACGATGGTGCCCAGCGGGTGCTCGACGCGATCACGCACATCGGGCCGGACAATCCGGCATGGACCTTCCTGGGGCCGCGCCCGGCCGGCTGGTGGCTGCGCCGCCGGTTGCACGAGGTGACGGTGCACCGAGCCGACGCCGCACTGGCGCTCGGCCACGACTACACCCTGTCGCCGGAGTTGGCCGCCGATGGGATCTCCGAATGGCTCGACCTGGTCACCGCGCGACTCGGCCGCGACGGGCACGCGGCGCTGGACGGCGATCACAGCGTGCACCTGCACGCCACCGACGAAGGTCTGGGGTCCGCGGGCGAGTGGACGATCAACCGGTCGGCGGACGCCGGCACCCTGAGTTGGTCACATGAGCACGGCAAAGGGTCGGTGGCGTTGCGCGGCACGGCCCGCGACCTCTTCCTGGCGATCCTGCGCCGGGTTCCGGTGGCCGACACCGACATCGCGGTGTTCGGCGACGCCGCCGTGTGGCAGGGCTGGGTCGACAACACCACGTTCTGAGGGCCCCACGCGGTATTTTGCAGAGCATGACCACATCGGAGATCGCGACCGTCCTCGCCTGGCACGACGCCCTGACGACCGGTGACCTGGACACCCTGGAGCAGCTGTCCAGCGACGACATCGAAGTCGCCGACGCCGACGGTGCCGGGCAGGGCCATCAGGCGCTGCGACGGTGGGCTGCTTCGGCGGGGGCCACCGCCGGGATCGGCCGGATGTATGTGCACGGCGGCGTCGTGGTGGCCGAGCTGACCCCGGTCGGGGAGGGCCCCGCCCGGGCGGTCGCTTTCCGGGTGGTGCACGACCACGTCACGGCGGTGTTTCGCCACGACGATCTCGACGCGGCGCTGACCGCCACGGATCTCACCGAAGCCGACCGGGCTGACTGACCCGTGTCCTTCTGCTTCACCCGGCTCCGCCGCGTCTGCGATCGCCGCTAGGCTCGACGGCATGCGCGGGATCATCCTGGCCGGTGGCTCAGGCACCCGCCTGTATCCGATCACGATGGGTGTCAGCAAACAGCTGCTGCCGGTCTACGACAAGCCGCTGGTCTATTACCCGCTGTGCACCCTGATGCTGGCCGGTATCCGTGACATCCTGGTGATCACCACGGGCCATGACGCGCCGGCCTTTCAGCGATTACTCGGTGACGGCAGCACATTCGGGGTCCACATCACCTATGCGGTGCAGGATCAGCCCGACGGGCTGGCGCGGGCGTTCGTCATCGGCGCCGACCACATCGGCAACGACTCGGTCGCGCTGGTGTTGGGGGACAACATCTTCTACGGCCCGGGCCTGGGAACCAGCCTTCGCTGCCACCAATCCGTTTCCGGCGCAGTCATTTTCGCTTACTGGATGGCCGATCCGTCGGCGTATGGCGTGGTCGAGTTCAACGCGGACGGTACGGCGGTGTCGGTGGTCGAGAAGCCGGCAGCCCCCAAATCGCACTATGCGATACCGGGTCTGTACTTCTACGACAACGACGTCGTCGAGATCGCCCGGGGCTTGAGGCCCTCTGGACGCGGCGAGTACGAGATCACCGATATCAACCGGACCTACCTCGATCAGGGCCGACTCCGGGTCGAGACATTGGCCCGTGGCACCGCCTGGCTGGACACCGGAACGTTCGACTCGCTGCTGGATGCCGGCGACTACGTCCGCACCATCGAGCGCCGCCAGGGCCTCAAGATCGGCATCCCCGAGGAGGTGGCCTGGCGGATGGGCTTCATCGACGACGCCCAACTGGCGGTCCGTGCCGACGCGCTGCGCAAGTCGGGCTATGGCGACTACCTGGCGGGGCTGTTGGAACGCCGGTAACGGAATGCGGCGCGTTATCCACAGCCTCGTGACCGGGCCCGCAGTTATCCACAAGGTGAAATCTGGCCGAGGGGCATGTCGCCCGAAGCGTGTAATATCGAACACATGTTCGATATCGACTTACCGGAACCGGAAGACCTGTCCGGTGTCGACGAGCGTGCCCTGGTAGCGGCGGTCGCCGGGTGGAGCCGGATCGAGGCGGCCGCCGCCGCGCGGCGGCTGGCGGTGATCGCCGAGCTGGTGGACCGCAGAACTTCGGGGGAGGGCGCGCGTTCACGCTGGGCGTGCGACGGCTGGGATGCGACCGCGGCGGAGGTGGCTGCGGCCGCGGGTTCGACCCGCGGGCGGGCGTCGAATCAGATGTATGTGGCCACCGCCCTGCGCCACCGGTTGCCGCGGATCGCCCGGCTGTTCGCCGACGGCACGCTCAGTGCGGCGGTGGTGGGCGCCATCGTCTGGCACACCACATTGATCGAGGATCTCGGCGTGCTGGCGCGTGTCGATGCGGCCCTGGCCGGTGAGGCCCGCTACTACGGCCAGTTGTCGGCGGCCAAAACCATCGCGGCCATCCACGCGATCATCGAAGCCCACGATCGGGCCGCGGTGCGGCGTAGTCAAGCCGCGGCCCGCAGCCGCGATCTCGTTGTCGACACCAACAACACCGAATCGGGTACGACCCCACTGTGGGGGCGGCTATATGCCCACGACGCCGCCGTCCTCGATCGGCGGCTGGCCGCGATGGCCCACAGCGTCTGCGACGACGACCCGCGCACCGTGGGACAACGCCGCGCCGACGCCCTTGCCGCCCTGGCCGCCGGCGCCGACAGGCTGACGTGTACCTGCGACAATCCGCTCTGCCCCACTCGAACCGGGCCGCAGGATGTAGGCGCCGGCGCCGCGTTGGTCTATGTGCTCGCCGATGCCGACAGCATCGAGAGCCCTGTTGACCCGCTGAACAACGGTGAATTCCGACAGTGTCGGCCCGGCGGCCTCGACAGACCGGCTGACGAACCGGCGGCTAACGCAAAGCCCGCCCAGATCGTGGGCGGGCCCATCATCCCCGCATCGGTGCTGGCCGAACTGGTCCATGGCGGCGCCACGGTGCGGCCACTACAGATTCCCGGACCCGAGAGCCAACCCGAACCGCACTACCGGCCCTCGGCCAAGCTGGCGGACTTCATCCGCTGCCGTGACCTGACCTGCCGGTTCCCCGGATGCGACCAGCCCGCCCAACGCTGTGACATCGACCATGCGATCGCTTGGGCTGACGGCGGGCCGACCCACCCGTGCAACCTCCGGCTGCTCTGCCGAAAACACCACCTGCTCAAGACGTTCTGGGGGTGGCACGACCGCCAGCTTCCCAACGGCACGATCGTCTGGACCAGCCCCACCGGGCACACCTACACCACGCATCCCGGCAGCAGGGTGCTCTTCCCGGCCCTGTGTCAACCCACCGGCGGACCCCGGACTGCCGTGCCGTCGCCGCAGCGGGCGACGGACTGCCGCACCCTGATGATGCCCATCCGAAGACGCACGCGCGCGCAGGATCGTCAGGCGGCCATCAAAGCCGAGCGCGCGCTCAACCGTGCCGACACCGACGAAGTACCGGCCGAACGCAACAGGCCTCCGCCGTCGTAGGGTGTCGGCACCGCCGATCATGTTTGGTGAGGGCGGTGGCGGTGGTAGAACAACCCAATGAGGAACACGAACCGGGTTGCGGCAGCTCTAGCGACGGCGGCGTTAGGTTTCGTTGCCTTGGGCACGGCGGGTGCGGCGCAGGCCGAACCGCGCTACCACTGGTGCCCGGGTGAGCAGTGGAGCGGGTGGATGGGCTTCAACTGGAACGTCAACTACTGCCACGACAACCACTACCTCGACAACGTGCCGCACGACCCGGAGCACTGGCAGAACGGCGGCACCTACGACCCGAACTGGCCGCCGCTATCGCCCTACACGCGGTAGCCGACCAGGAAGTTGCCCAGGCGTTCGATAGCGCTGGCGAGGTCACGCGCCCACGGCAACGTCACGATCCGCAGGTGGTCGGGCGCCGGCCAGTTGAACCCGGTGCCCTGGGTGACCAGGATCTTCTCCTGCAACAACAGGTCCAGCACCAACTGCTCGTCGTTGTCGATCGGGTAGACCTCCGGGTCCAGTCGCGGGAACGCGTAGAGCGCGCCCTGCGGCCGGTGGCACTGCACGCCGGGGATCGTCATGAGCGTGTCGTAGGCGGCATCCCGCTGCTCGTGCAGGCGCCCTGTCGGCGCGATGAGCGCATCGATGGACTGCACCCCCGACAGCGCCGCCTGCACGGCGTGCTGGGCGGGCACGTTCGG
>Ga0182747_1003653_pt1 | contig 10286 bp, 10 predicted proteins | sample eDN3rd30CBELigBY_FD_128526 | JGI IMG/M metagenome (GOLD analysis project Ga0182747, IMG submission 128526) | Enriched backyard soil microbial communities from Emeryville, California, USA - eDNA 3rd pass 30_C BE-Lig BY (version 2) (version 2) | ecosystem: Environmental > Terrestrial > Soil >...
CAGCCGATTCCGCGGCACCGACTCCGCCCTTCTGATGGAAAAAGTGGTCGAAGACCTCGGCGAATGCATCAAGGATGCCAAGAACCGGCTCGGCTACTCCAAGGTGGTGCTGGCCGGCTGGAGCGGCGGCGGCTCGCTGTCGCTGTTCTACCAGCAGCAGGCGCAGCATCCGACGGTGACATCCAGCCCGTCCGGTGACGGCCCCGACCTGACCACGCTGGGGCTGGTCCCCGCCGACGGTGTCATGCTGCTGGCGGCACACATCAGCCGGCACGGCACCATGACCGAGTGGCTGGACGCCTCGATCCTCGACGAATCCGATCCGACCAAACGCGACCCGGAACTCGATCTCTACAACCCGGACAACCCCAACCAGCCGCCGTACACCCAAGAATTCCTGGCCCGCTACCGGGCCGCCCAGATCGACCGGAACCGCCGGATCACCGCCTGGGTCAAGGCGAAGCTGGCCGAGCTCAAGGCCGCCGGGCGCCCCGAGGACGAATTCGCGTTCGTCGTGCACGGCACCATGGCCGACCCGCGCTGGCTGGACCCGACCGTGGACCCCAACGACCGCACTCCCGGCAGCTGCTATCTGGGCGATCCGCAGGTGGTGAACATGAGCCCGGTCGGCCTCGCGCGGTTCTGCACGCTGCGCAGCTGGCTGTCGCAGTGGAGCTACGACGACGCGAACGGCGACGGGGTGGACTGCGGCAACGACATCGCGGTTCCCGCCCTGGTGATCGGCAACATGGCCGATGACGCCTGCACCCCCAGCCACACCCGCCGGCTCTACGAGGCGATCGGGCACCCGGACAAGGAAATGCACGAAATCCCCGGCGCCAACCACTATTACGCCGGCCCGGATCAGCGCGGTGCGCTGCGCCAGGCGGTGGACATCGTCACCGATTGGCTGGGCCGGCATGACTTCGTAGGCTCGTCGGTATGACTGCAACTCCCGTCGGTGCGCTAGACGGCATCCGTGTCATCGAACTCGGCACGCTGATCTCCGGCCCCTTCGCCGGGCGGCTGCTCGGCGACATGGGCGCCGAGGTCATCAAGATCGAGCTGCCTGGCAAACCTGATCCGCTGCGCACCTGGGGCCAGGCCGAACAGGACGGGCACCACTTCTTCTGGACCGTGCATGCCCGCAACAAGAAGGCAGTCACCCTGGACCTGCGCACCGACCGCGGCAGCGAGCTGTTCCTGGAGCTGATCGAGCACGCCGATATCGTCGTGGAGAACTTCCGCCCCGGCACACTGGAACGCTGGGGCCTGGGATTCGATCGGCTGCGGCAACGCAACAAAGGCATCATCCTGGTGCGAGTCTCCGGTTACGGCCAGACCGGGCCGGACGCCCACAAGGCCGGGTACGCCTCGGTCGCCGAGGCGGCCAGCGGGCTGCGGCACATGAACGGCTTCCCCGGCGGACCACCGCCACGGCTGGCACTGTCTTTGGGCGACAGCCTGGCCGGCATGTTCGCCGCGCAAGGTGCGCTGGCCGCGCTCTACCGGCGCACCGTCACCGGCCAGGGCCAGGTGGTCGACGTCGCGCTGACCGAATCCTGCTTGGCCATCCAGGAATCCACGATTCCGGATTACGACGTCGGTGGCGTGGTACGCGGGCCGTCCGGAACCCGCCTGGAGGGCATCGCGCCGTCGAACATCTACCAATCCGCCGACGGCAGTTGGGTGGTGATCGCCGCCAACCAGGACAGTGTGTTCGCCCGGCTGTGCCAGGCCATGGGCTCCCCCGAGCTGGCGACCGACCCCCGGTTCGCCGACCACGTGGCGCGCGGCCGCAACCAGGACGAGCTGGACGCGATCATCGGCGAATGGGCGGCGCAACGTAAGCCCGACGACATCATCGCGACGCTGAGCGATGCCGGAGTGATCTCCGGTCCGATCAACACCGTCGCCGAGGTGGTCAACGATCCGCAGCTACGCGCTCGCGGCATGCTCGCCGAGCATTGGGACGAAGGTGCCGAACGCACGGTGTTGGGCCCCGGGATCATCCCGGTGCTTTCGGAAACCCCGGGCGCTATCCGTAACGCCGGGTCGGCCCGGCCCGGACAACACAACGCCGAGGTCTTCGCCGGGCTGCTGGGCAAGCCCGAAGCAGAACTGGATGACCTCCGCGCCGAGGGGGTGCTGTGATTCCCAGCCAGGTCTCGATCCGCGAGGTGGCCATGCGCGACGGGCTGCAGATCGAGCAGCCGATCCCGTTGCGCGCCAAACTCGAACTGCTGGACGCGATCGCCGCCACCGGGGTACGCGAGGTCGAGGTGACCTCGTTCGTCTCCCCCACCAAGGTCCCCGCCCTGGCCGATGCCGCCGAACTCGCCGCCGAGCTGTGGCGCTACCCCGACCTGGAGTTCTCCGCGCTGGTCGCCAGCCCCGGTGGCGCCGCCCGGGCGGTGGCCGCGGGCCTGACCTCGATCGAGTATGTGGTGTGCGCCTCGGATTCGTTCAGCTCGGCCAATGTCGGCCGGCCGACCGCAGAGGCCGTCGCCGCGATCCCCGACATCGCCGGCATCGCCCACGACGCCGGAGGGACCGTCGAAGTCATCATCGCCACCGCCTGGGACTGCCCGTTCGACGGACCGACACCGCCCGCGCGCGTCACCGAGATCGCCGCATCGGCGCGCGCGTTCGGAGTCGACCGCCTGTCCATCGCCGACACCATCGGCACCACCACGCCGGCGCGCGTCACCGATCTGATCGCGGCCGTGCGCCCGATCATCGGTGAGATGGCACTGGGGGCGCACTTCCACAACACCCGCGGCACCGGGCTGGCCTGCGCCTATACCGCGGTCAGCTGCGGTGTGACGCGCCTGGACGCCTCCGCCGGGGGCTTGGGGGGCTGCCCGTTCGCGCCCGGCGCCACCGGCAACATCGCCACCGAGGATCTCGTCTACCTGCTGGGCGACTGCGGCATCGACACCGGCATCGATTTGCAGGCCGCCATCGCCGCGGCCGGCGTGGCCAGTTCGGTCGTCGGACACCCATTGCCCAGCGCGCTGCTGGCCGCCGGTGACCGGAAGCGAGACTGAACGCCACCATGTCCAGCCAGCGGCAGCTCAGCTCGAAAGGCCGCCAAACACGCCAGGCGATCGAGCAGGCCGCTCGGAAACTGTTCGCAGAACGCGGTTTTCACGGGACCACGCTGGCCGACATCACATCCGCGGCCGGCAAGTCCCCGGCGGTGCTCTACCGGTATTTCCACGACAAAGAAGATCTGCTCGCCACCCTGGCGGAGTCATTTCTGACCGACGTGGTGGAGCCTTCCGGGCTGAAAATGGGGCTGCCGGACTCCGCGCAGGACACCGAGTTCTTCACCTCGGCGGTCAGCGCCTACTGGAGCATGTTCAAGCAGAACATCGGCGTCATGATCGCCGTCGCTCAACTCGCGGCCACCGAGCAGCGATTCGCCGCGCTGCAAAACGAATTCCGCCGATTCGGTATGGAGGTCGTCGCCGCCTCGGTTCGGCGCGCGCAGCAGCAGGGCCACGGCCTCGATCTCGACCCCGACCACATCGCGGCGGCGATCGCGTTGCTGTTCGAGAACTTCACCGTCGTCTTCGTCGGCCCCTCCGGACCGGGCTGGCGAATCAGCGACAGCGACGCCATCGCTACGCTGTCGACCATCTGGAGGAAGACCCTGTACGGCTGCTGACCACCGACAAAGGACATGCCATGGACTTCACACTGCCCGAACATCTTCCCGCATTGCTGGCCGAGATGGACGATTTCATCGAGCGCGAGATCGCCCCGCTGCAGGCCGAGAACATGCAGTACTTCGACCACCGCCGCGAGTTCGCCCGCACCGACGTGGAGAACGGCGGTATCCCGAACCGGGACTGGGAGGAGCTACTCGCCGAGATGCGCCGTCGGGCCGACGCCGCCGGCTGGCTGCGCTACGGGCTGCCGTCGTCGGTGGGCGGTCGCGACGGAACCAACGTCGACATGGCGGTGATCCGGGAGCATCTGGCGCACAAGGGACTCGGCCTGCACAACGACCTGCAGGACGAGTCGTCGATCGTCGGGAACTTTCCGCAGGTGATCATGATGGAGCGGTTCGGCACCGACGAGCAGCGCCGGGAGTGGTCGCAGGCCCTCATTACCGGTGAGCGGTCGATGGCATTCGGCCTGACCGAACCCGCGCACGGCTCGGATGCGACCTGGATGGAGACCCGCGCCGAGCGCGAAGGTGCCGGCTGGGTGATCAATGGCGCCAAGCGGTTCAACACCGGCGTGCATCGCGCCACCCATGACCTGGTCTTCGCACGCACGTCCGGGGACCCCGGCTCGGCGCGTGGCATCACCGCGTTCCTGGTGCCCACCGACACACCGGGTTTCCGCGTGCCGTTCTACTGGTGGACGTTCAACATGCCCACCGACCACGGCGAGGTGGAGCTCAACGACGTCCGGGTGCCCGACGACGCGATACTCGGCGAGGTGGATCGTGGCCTGGAGGTGGCCCAGACGTTCCTGCACGAGAACCGGATCCGCCAGGCAGCCTCCAGCCTGGGTGCCGCCCAGTACTGCATCGACCGGGCCGCCGAGTACGCCACCCAACGTGTGGTCTTCGGCAAGCCGCTGTCGGTGAATCAGGCCGTGCAGTGGCCGTTGGCAGAGCTGGCCACCGAGGCCCAGATGGTGCGGCTGCTGGTGTACTACGCGGCCTGGCATCTGGACCGTGACCACCACTTGGAGGTCTCCGACAAGGTGTCGATGGCCAACTATCGCGCCAACCGGCTGGTCTGCGACGCCGCCGACCGGGCTATCCAGACTTTCGGCGGGATCGGCTACACCCGCCACGAGCCCTTCGAGCACATCTACCGCCATCACCGCCGCTACCGGATCACCGAGGGGGCCGAGGAGATCCAGATCCGCCGGGTCGCACAGCGCCTGTTCGGATTCGACCGCCGGCGATGACTGCCGATCGGCTGGCCGACCGGCTCCCCGGGGTGCTGGCGCCGGCGTTGGGTCCGGTCGTCGTCGAGGGCCTGCGGGCGCTGACCGGCGGCGCCAGCCGGGCCACGTGGGCATTCGATGCGGTGGTGCAGTCCGGGGAAGTCCCGCAGCGCCGGCCGTTGATCCTGCGCACCGGACCACCCGATGAGATCCACGCCAGCATGGAGCTGGAAGCCCATGCGCAACGGGCCGCGCGCAAAGCCGGCGCCCCGGTGCCGACGGTACTGATCGCTGACAATTCGCCTGCGGCACTGGGAAATCCGTTTTTGATTTGCGACGCTATTCCCGGCGAGACGGTGGTTCGACGCATTGAACGTCAGCTCGACGACGCCGGACGCCAAGCCCTGTTGCACCAGTGTGCGCAGGCGCTGGCGGCCATTCACCGCGCCGACCCGGCGGGCATCGCCCTCAGCGCGGAAGACCAGCTCACCGCCTGCCGCAATCAGCTGGACGCGATGAACGACACCACGGCCCCCTTCGAGTGGGCGTTTCGGTGGCTGGACTCCCATCGCCCGCCGCCGGCCCCGCCTCAGCTGGTGCACGGTGACTTCCGGATGGGCAACCTGATCGTCGACGGCGCCGAGCTGGCGGCCGTGCTGGACTGGGAGCTGGTACATCTCGGCGACGGCTGTGAGGACTTGGCCTGGTTCTGCCTCCGGGCCTGGCGGTTCGGCGCGCCGATCGAGCGCGGCGCCGGCGGGCTGGGACCGATCGAGGCGTTCCTGACCGCCTACGAGCAGGCCGCCGGCACGGCGGTCGACCGCCGGCGATTCGACTGGTGGCTGCTGCTGGGCACGCTGCGGTGGGGAATCATCTGCCGCTACCAGGCCGAGCGGCACCTGAGCGGGCAGACGCGCTCGGTGGAGCTGGCGACCATCGGCCGGCGGGTCTCCGAAACCGAATGGGACCTGCTGCGACTGCTGGCTCGCGCCCCCGACGAGGACACTCGCAGCGCAGCGACGGGCGAAGGGGCCGGGCCATCGGGGCCGGCTGTGACCGGCCGGCGCCCCACCGCGGCCGAGCTCATCGCCGCGGTCGCCGAGTTCTTCGACACCGATATCCGGGCCGCCACCGAGGGCCAGGTCAACTTCCACGCCCGGGTGGCCGCCAACGCGCTGCGCATCGTAGAACGGGAGTTGTGCGACCCCGCGGGCAGCGCCGAGACCCAAGCGCTGACCGGACTGGGTTTCGCCGACGAAGCCGCACTGGCCACCGCCATCCGAGCCGGTGAGTTCGACGACCGGCCCGATGCGCTCACCGCCTGCCTGTACACGCTGGTGCGCCACCGGCTGGCGATCGACCACCCCGGCTACGACCGCTGACGTTAGAGTCACTGCGCGACAGTCACTTCGACCGCGGTCGGCCAAACCCGCTCTACCGACGCCACGCGGGCAGTAGCATCTGCACCGTGTCTGACTCCTCGTCCTCCTCAGAAGCGCTGCGGATCCTGGTCTACAGTGACGACGCCGCGACCCGCTCCCGGGTCATCACCGCCCTCGGCACGCGCCTGCACCCGGATCTGCCGGAGCTGAGTTATGTCGAGGTCGCGACGGAACCGGTGGTGATCCGGAAGATGGATGCCGGCGGAATCGACCTGGCCATCCTGGACGGGGAGGCCACCCCGGCCGGCGGCATGGGTGTGTGCAAACAGCTCAAGGACGAGATCACACCCTGCCCGCCGATCGTCGTTCTGACCGGCCGCGCCGACGACGTCTGGCTGGCGAAATGGTCACACGCCGACGCTGCGCTGGCACACCCGGTGGACCCCATGGCCCTGAGCCGCACGGTGCTGGGTCTGCTGCGCACACCGACCCCCAGCTAGCGCGGCGACCCCAACTTCACCTTCGCGCCGTCGAGCCCCGCCGACCCACTCGGCCCATACGACGGCCCCAGCATCGGCTCTCCTCCGTCGAGCCTCGCTGACCCACTCGGCCCATACGACGGCCCCAGCATCGGCTCTCCTCCGTCGAGCCTCGCTGACCCACTCGGCCCATACGGCGGCCCCAGCATCGGCTCTCCTCCGTCGAGCCTCGCTGACCCGCCGGGTTAGGGCGCCCTCAGAAGCGAATTACGCTGTGGCCGTTGACCGCTGCGATAGGTGACTCCCGTCACAGTTAACGGCAATTTCGGATTCTTCCCGACCACCCGGTTGCCGCACGTTAGGCTGTGCGTGAACTCACATCGACGCCCGGAAGGGAACTACGTCACTGAGCATGAACCTCTACCTGCCGATCCTGGTCCTCGCCGCGCTCGCCGCCGGTTTCGCCGTATTCTCCGTGGTCGTCACGGCGTTCGTGGGTCCGAAGCGCTACAACCGCGCGAAGCTGGAAGCCTACGAATGCGGTATCGAGCCCACCGATCAGCCGGTCAGCGGGCCGCACGCCCCGCCCGGGCAGCGTTTCCCGGTGAAGTACTACCTGACAGCGATGCTGTTCATCGTCTTCGACATCGAGATCGTTTTTCTCTACCCCTGGGCGGTCGCCTTCGACGGGCTCGGGGTGTTCGCCCTCATCGAAATGGTGCTGTTCGCCGCCGTCGTCTTCGTCGCGTACGCCTATGTCTGGCGACGCGGCGGACTGAATTGGGATTGATCCGGAGTAGGCGGGCATAAATGGGATTAGAAGAGCAGCTGCCGAGCGGTCTCCTGCTGTCCACCGTGGAAGACCTGGCCGGCTACTTCCGCAAAGGGTCGCTGTGGCCGGCGACCTTCGGTCTGGCCTGTTGCGCGATCGAGATGATGTCGACGATGGCCCCCGACTACGACCTGTCCCGCTTCGGCATGGAGGTGTTCCGGGCCTCGCCGCGGCAGGCCGACCTGATGATCGTGGCCGGCCGGGTCAGCCAGAAGATGGCGCCGGTCCTGCGGCAGATCTACGACCAGATGGTGGAGCCCAAGTGGGTGCTGGCGATGGGGGTGTGCGCGTCGTCGGGCGGGATGTTCAACAACTACGCCATCGTGCAGGGGGTAGACCATGTCGTCCCGGTCGACATTTATCTACCCGGTTGCCCGCCCCGGCCGGAGATGCTGATGTACGCAATTCTCAAGCTGCACGAGAAGATTCGCGACATGCCGTTGGGCGCCAACCGGGAGCAGGTGATCGCCGCGACCGAAGAGGCGGCCCTGTCGGCCCCGTCCACCTGGCAGATGAGGGGGTTGCTGCGGTGAGCCAGGGCACTGTCGACGGCGACGACCGGGGCGACACCGGCGACGTGATCAAGGTCCGCCGGGGACTGTTCGGCGCCGCCGGCCCCGGCGACACATCCGGGTACGGGCGGCTGGTCACCGAGGCCGCGCTGCCCGGTGAGACCCCGCGGCCCTACGGCGGATACTTCGACGAGCTCGTGGACACACTCACCGAGGCGTTGCAGCGCGACGGTGTCGAATTCGCCGACGCCATAGAGAAAGTGGTGGTCTACCGCGGCGAGCTGACCCTGTATGTCCATCGGGCGCAGCTTCCGGTGGTCGCCCAACTGCTGCGCGACGAACCGGCCCTGCGCTTCGAGCTGAGCCTGGGGGTCTCCGGCGTGCACTATCCCGCCGACACCGACCGTGAGCTGCACGCGGTCTACCCGCTGCGGTCCATCACCCACAGTCGCCGGGTGCGGCTGGAAGTTGCTGCCCCCGATGCGGATCCGCACATTCCTTCGCTGTACGAGATCTATCCCACCACCGACTGGCACGAACGGGAGACCTACGACTTCTTCGGGATCGTCTTCGACGGCCATCCGTCACTGACCCGCATCGAGATGCCCGACGACTGGCATGGCCACCCCCAGCGCAAGGACTACCCGCTGGGCGGCATCCCGGTTGAGTACAAGGGCGCGCAGATACCGCCGCCGGACCAGCGGAGGGCCTACAAGTAATGAGCAGCGAGACGCCCCGCACCGTGCTGAACGTCGGCGGGCAGGAATGGGACCAGGTGATCGAAGCGGCCAAGGCCGCCGATCCGGGTGAACGCATCGTCGTCAACATGGGACCGCAGCACCCGTCGACACACGGAGTGCTGCGGCTCATCCTCGAACTCGACGGCGAGACGGTGACCGAAGCCCGTTGCGGCATCGGCTATCTGCACACCGGCATCGAGAAGAATCTGGAAAGCCGTTACTGGACCCAGGGCGTCACGTTCGTGACCCGGATGGACTACCTGTCGCCGTTCTTCAACGAAGTCGCCTACTGCCTCGGAGTGGAGAAGCTGCTCGGCGTCACCGACGAGATCCCGGAGCGCGTCAACGTGATCCGGGTGCTGATGATGGAACTGAACCGGATCTCCTCGCACCTGGTCGCGCTGGCCACCGGCGGCATGGAACTGGGCGCTCTGTCGGTGATGCTGTTCGGCTTCCGCGAACGCGAACTGGTACTCGACATCTTCGAGACGATCACCGGCCTGCGGATGAACCATCAATACATCCGGCCCGGCGGAGTGTCAGTGGACCTGCCCGACGAGGTGTTCCCCCAGATCCGCGACTTTCTCGAACTGATGCCCAAGCGGCTCAAGGACATCGAGGATCTGCTCACCGAGAACTACATCTGGAAAGCCCGCACCAAGGGCGTGGGCTACCTGGACCTGACCGGATGCATGGCGCTGGGCATTACCGGACCCGTCCTGCGGTCCACCGGCCTGCCTTATGACGTCCGTCGTGAAGAACCCTACTGCGGCTACCAGGACTACGAATTCGATGTGATCACCGATGACGGCTGTGATGCCTACGGCCGCTACCTGATCCGCATCGCGGAGATCAAGGAGTCACTGAAAATCGTCGAGCAATGTCTAGAGAAGTTGGCCAAGTTGCAGGGCGATCCGGTCATGATCGAAGACCGCAAGATCGCCTGGCCGGGTGACCTCACGGTCGGCCCGGACGGCCAGGGCAACTCCAAAGAGCACATCGGCTGGATCATGGGCCACTCGATGGAGGGATTGATCCACCACTTCAAGCGCGTCACCGAGGACCTGTGGGTGCCGCCCGGGCAGGTGTTCGTCTCGGTCGAGTCACCCCGCGGCGAGCTCGGCGTGCACATGGTCAGCGACGGCGGCACCCGGCCCTACCGGGTGCACTACCGGGACCCGTCGTTCACCAACCTGCAGGCCGTCGCCGCCATGAGCGAAGGCGGACTGATCGCCGACGTCATCGCCGCGGTCGCCAGCATCGACCCCGTCATGGGCGGGGTGGACCGGTGAGCCAGACGAACGGTCAGGCCAAAAAGACGGGCCGGGGCCGACTGATGCCGCCCACCGCCGGCACCGACGGCAAGCGGGTCTTCCTGCAGCTGGGCCGGCCGCCGGAGGAACCGAACCAGTTCAACCATCCCGACG
>Ga0182747_1003654_pt1 | contig 10285 bp, 5 predicted proteins | sample eDN3rd30CBELigBY_FD_128526 | JGI IMG/M metagenome (GOLD analysis project Ga0182747, IMG submission 128526) | Enriched backyard soil microbial communities from Emeryville, California, USA - eDNA 3rd pass 30_C BE-Lig BY (version 2) (version 2) | ecosystem: Environmental > Terrestrial > Soil >...
AGCATAACCCACCTGGTAGCGGGCACTGGCCTCGGCCACCTTGAGGTCAGGCACCTTCAGCGAGGCACTGAAGCCGTATTGGGTGCGATGCGCCTCGTCGGCCACCACCACGATATTCGAGCGCGTGGACAACACAGGGAAGCTGTCTTCATCCTCGCCCGGCATGAACTTCTGAATGGTGGCGAAGACAATGCCGCCACTGGGGCGGTTGGCCAGCTTCTCGCGCAAGTCACCACGGGTGGCCACCTGCACCGGCTGTTCACGCAGCAAGTCCTGCGACAACGAGAACACTCCGAACAACTGGCCGTCCAGATCGTTGCGGTCGGTGATCACTACTATGGTCGGGTTCTCCATCGCTGCCTCCTGCATCACCCGGGCGGCGAAGCAGGTCATAGTGATGCTCTTGCCCGAGCCCTGGGTATGCCAGACCACCCCGCCCTTGTGCGTACCGCCGGGGCGCGAGGCGCTGACCACCTGCTGGATCGCCGCACGCACGGCATGGAACTGGTGATAGCCGGCAATCTTCTTCACCAACCGGCCGTCATCCTCGAACAACACGAAGTAGCGTAGGTAATCCAGCAGCATCGCTGGCTGCAGCACCCCACGCACCAGGGTCTCCAGCTCGTTGAACTCACCCAGCGGATCCACCATGATCCCATCGATGGTGCGCCAGCGGGCGAAGCGCTCGATATCTGCAGACAGCGAGCCCATGCGCGCCTCGCTGCCATCGCTGATCACCAGAATTTCGTTGTAGCGAAAGACGTCCGGAATCTGCTCCTTGTAGGTCTGGAGCTGGTCGAACGCCTTGACCAAATCGGCATTCACATCCGCCGGGTTCTTCAGCTCCAGCAGCACCAGCGGCAGGCCGTTGACGAACAGGATGATATCCGGCCGGCGCGTATGTTTCGGCCCCTGGATGCTGAACTGGCTGATCGCCAGCCACTCGTTGGCCCGCACATCGGCCCAGTCGATCAACCGCACGAAATCGCCGCGGGTCTCGCCGGCCTTCTGGTATTGCACTGGCACACCGCCGACCAGCAAACGATGGAACAGGCGGTTGGCCGACAGCTGCACCGGCACGCCCAGCTCCAGCACCTGGCGCAAGGCGTCCTCACGCGCAGCCAGAGGGATCTGCGGGTTGAGTCGGGCGATGGCCGAGCGCAGGCGCATGCTCAAAAGCACGTCGCGATAGCTCTCGCGCTCAGGGTTATCGCCATCGTGGGCGATATCCGGGCCATAGAGGTGCGTGTAGCCCAGCTCACCGAGCCATTCGAGCGCTTCTTTTTCCAGCTGATCTTCGGTCATTTCACTGCCTTACCTGGCGGGAGCATCACTCGGATGGCGTGGCACGGCCACGCGACGAGCGAGCTTTACATGCTTGGTTACTTGATCGGTGCTTGTTCGCTTACGGCAGAACTGCAGCATTCTGCTTCTCTACGGCTCGAGCAATCAGAGGCGCAACCTCACGCAGCCCGTCGAGCGTCAGCTTGCCCTCCTGATATTTGCGATACCAGCCACGACGCTGTCGCAGTACTCGCTCATCATCCTGCAGATGCAGGCGCTCAAGGGTCTTCACCGCCAACTCACGCAATGGTTCGGGCACCCGCTCGGGCACCACGACGAGCTGCAACGAAGGCAACAGCATCTCGAACCAGCCTTCACGCACATCAAGTGGGTCGAGGATTGTGACAGCCTTGTTCTTACTGCTGTTGATCCAGCCCGATGCAAAGCGGTAGTTGCTCCATTCGTAGGCCAACGCCTCATCGGCATCGACTGGCAGAAAGTGATCCACGGTGCCAACTGGTTCATACATAGCGCCATACGCACACAGTTCTCGAAACGCATCTGCCAGCGCAGGCTTGAACGGGGTCCAAATGTCTTTGGGCCGCGTCCTTCCTGGCTTCCTGCTCGCCTTGGGATGCGCAGCGAGCCACTGAGCACCCTTCCTGCGGCATTTTTCATCGAACTCAGCGGGCTCGGCCATAAGCCTCTGATCAATTTCGATCATGCATCACCCGACCTGCGCGGTAGTTGCCGAGTCTCAACCAGCCAGCGCGGCCAGAATTCGTCATGTCCCGGGAGTACACGCATCAGTTCCTTGTGGATGGCGCCCTGAGAATGCAACTTTTCTGGCAGAGCAGCTTTATCTCCTCGCATCCAGGCTTCAGCGGCTTCAATGGCTTGCTCCGCCTCGACAGATCGAGCCTGGCGCAAGCCAAACGAGTCTGACACTAGCCAGTTCACCACATCCCCTTGCTTGGCCCAGGGCTCTTTACTGACTTCAGCCTGTCCATCACACAAGCCGATGTTGAATACAACATCCGTCGCTTCATCGAACTCTGGCTCGACCGATGCCAGCACCAGCGGGGAATGGGTGGCCACAATAAGCTGCACCGGCACCTTCTTGCCGGTCAGCGCCTGCATTACCCGCAGCAATGCAGGCACCACCCGACGCTGCCACTGCGGGTGCAGATGGCATTCGATCTCATCGATTAGAAAGACGATTTCCTTGGCCTGTTTACGCCCGGTCTGCTCACACGCAAGGCGATGTTCGCGCCAGGTCCAAACCAACAAATAAGCCAATGCTGCGATTCGGCGCATACCGGCTGAAGCATGTACCAACGCCACATCCTGTCCATAGCTCATGCGTAGTGAAGGGTAGTCTTTAACGTCTAGCCCCAGCCGCACAGGCTGGCCCGGCTCAAGATGTTCAACGCCCGAGGGAGACAGTGCAGCCAAGACTTTGATCAGGTCTGAAAAAGCCTCATCCCGCCCCTTCTGCCACAGCACCCAGTCGTGAATCAGCCCGTTGCAGTAGCGAATGCCGTTCGGCCCCTCAAGCCCGTTCCACACCTGCTCCGGGGTGAAGTTGAATGCCCTGGGGCGCTCCGCCGCATCATTGCCTTGCCAGTAGTTGCGCGCGGGGTCCCAAGCGGAAAAGCTGCCATCGACCCCGGCGTAGATCACCACACCCGGAATAGCTGGTCGGCCCTGCTTTGTTGGCCATAGCTGATCACTGCGTTTGAATACGCTGGTCTCTGCAAAGTCACCTGATGTCGATTTACTGAAGGCATAGGTAATGCTGCTCTTCTTGCTGCTGGTCGGCGGCACCGCAGGCACGCCCCGCGCCCAGGTGCGAGTCAGAGACCACCAGGCGATATCCAGCAAAAAGCTCTTGCCCAAGCCGTTATCACCGGTGATGAAGTTAAGCCGCGGCGCAAAGTCTACCGGGCCAAAGGTTTTGGCTGGGCCTACGCCTTCAAGCAACAGGCTTTTCAGCATGTGTAATCTCCATTAACTAGCGAGCAAGGAATGCCATCAGCCACGCCGTGCAAATAAACGGATTGGATCATGCCAGAGGCACTTCGAACAGTGCCCTTGCAACTTATGAGGGACAAGCACCGCATCACGTCATGAATATCTGCTACCGGAACTAATCGCTGAATTTGTCTCATCCGCTCAGCCACAGCGGATTTCGACTGACTCTATCACTAGATAGCGCAAGACCGGCCGCCTCGGCATCCACCAGACAGCCTTCCCCATCCAGCTCAAACGGCAACACCCAAAGCTTCATCCCTCCACCGTAGTCGAACACCGGCAGCGCCTTGCGTAAACCAGACCACCACGGATAAATCAGCACGAGCGTCGGAATGCCAGTGTCATTGCAGTACTTGTGGCCATAAGCAAACAGCTGATAGAGATCGCTCTGACTCAGGTCGTAGTTTTTCTCAGGTTTACCGGCATTGATGCGCTTCCATTTGGTGTCGAGAATCCAGCGCTGCTTCGGCGTGTCGATCAGCAAGTCCGGTTTCAAGCAGAACATCTTTCCGCTGTCATGCCCGCACAGGTGGTGCCAGCTGGCTTGTGAGGTCAGTTCCGCACCGGGTAGCAAGCGTTGCCGCAGCCAGCCCTCCACATAGCACTCGAACAGCTTCTCCATCGGAAACAGCAAGCTCATGCCGCGCCACTCGCCACTCACTGCAATAGGCATCTGCTGGTTGAGGATCAGCTCGCACCAGGGCTTTATCGCCTGGTAATGCGCCATCAGCCGGTCACGGCTCCAGGCGCGTAAATCCTGGCTCACCTGCTTGCTAACCGGCACCTCGGCCAGCATCGCCCGCAGCTCGTTGGCCAAGCGCCAGTTGGCGGCATCCTCCGTACTCTTGGCCACCTGCTCCAACGCCAGCTTGAGCAAGCGGTTCTCGGCACGGTCCGGCAGGAATACATCGTGGCGAATCTGGAAGTGATGCTGACGCCCCGGTGACTGGCGCATCTGTGCGACCACATTGAGCTGGCCTCGGAGAAAACGCTGTTCCTCCTCGACGCGCTGGTAGTCGAAGCGCACACCACGTTTGACCAGCAGATCCAGCTCCGAAAGGAACTGGCCCATCACCCACTCACTGAGCGGTGCATCGAACAGCTCAAGACTCGCCACCGAGGCCTCGCGGGGTTTGAGCTGCAAAGCCCGCTGAATCAGCTTGCGCAGAAGCGCACGCCCCTTCACCAAACAATCGCCCTGCTCATGGTGCTTGGGCAGAATCTCCAGGCGCGTACCGCAGGGCGTTTCCAGCACACCCACGTAGCTGTCCCATTTCAGCGAGCGCCGCTCCTCTACCTGAAGCAACGTGGCGCCATTGCGATTGAAGCTAGCACTCAGCTCACAGAGCCAGTCAAAGGCTGATTCAGAAATCTGCGCACAGTCGAGGTTGCCGGGTGCGACGGCAGCCGTGGTCAGGCGAGCGTATTCACGAACGCTGACGAATGCGCTCAAGCACTCGCCTCCTCTAATTCTTCTGCTGGCTCCTCGGCCTTGGTATTCACCGCGATGACGCCCGCATACGCAGAAAGCCGGTTGAACGCTGCATCATTGATTCGCCATAAGCCACCTTGGGCCGGCACGCTGATGCTGCCGAACAGTGCCGCCACATCCTGTTTTTCCTGCTCCACGAAGCGGTCGACCGCCAGCTTGCGGTGGTCGTTGAACACCCACTGAATACGCTGCCAGTCCTCGAAGAAGTACTCCTGCAACAGGGGCAGAATCTGGTTGCGGAAGATGCTTTCAAGCCGCGCCAACGTAGGGTCACCTGTGAGCGGCATAAAGTAGGCATGCCCCAGGCAATGATCCCGATCCAGCAGCACCTCGATACGCTGGTTCATCACCCGCAGCAGTTGGCCGATATTCAGCCCAGCTAGCTCAACGTCATCCAGCAGCTCGGGCCGTGGCGGCATCTCGCGGAACACGAAGCGTCGACGCAGGGCAATATCCAGCCCCGCCAGCGAGCGGTCGGCGGTGTTCATAGTGCCGATCAGGTAGACATTGTCCGGCACACTGAAGTGCCGCTTCGAGTATGGCAACACGGCCTCAAGCGCCTCTGAGGCACCGGCACGCTTGGACGGTTCGATCAGCGTGATCAGCTCACCGAAAATGCGCGAGATATTACCGCGGTTAATCTCGTCAATAATCAGCACATGCGGCAATTTCGGCCCAACCACGGGCCGCTTAGCCTCGCCCACCAGGCTGAGGCCGGCCTGCTGTAACCCCTGCTGCAATTCGGGCCAACTGATGCGGCTCATGGGGTACAGGGTTTTCAGAGTCAGGCCACGACCGCCATTGAGTTCGGTGATGTCGAAGTCAATATCGGTCAGCAGCCAGTTGACCGGCAGACGATGTACATAGTCCTTGCGCACCCCCTCCGGCACCTCGGGGTTGTACTCATACTCGCCGGTAACCACCCCCACCGCGCAAATACTCTTGCGAGTACCTAGACAGACCAGCACATCACCCTCTTCGACCTCACTCCCGAAGCTGGCCAGTGAACTCTGGTCATTGCTGCCAAGCTTGAGCGCAGGATCAGCCAGATCGGCCTGGCGAATATCACCCACCTTGTGCCAGCCGATACGGGCTTCACCATGCTGGAAGCAGTAGCGTCGGGTGCGCCCGTCGCTACTAGCCTCCTCGATGGAAATCTTCCAGATGGTCGGGTCTTTCTTCAGCCCCAGTTTCTGCTCAAGCACCGGGTCGCCACTGGCATCCAAACACAGCTGGACAAACACTCCCTTGGCCACATCGTAAGCAAGCGCTCCACCAGGGTTACCCTCGCTGTTCGGAGGCAAAGCCCTCAGCCCCTCGACGAAATCCTCGTAGCTGAAGCTCTGGTGGAAGGTGACGAAGCGAATGCGCTTCTGGGCAACGAACTCATCGAAATGCCGCTTGCGCTGCTCACGCTGCAGCGAAAGGAGTTGCGGCGCGAGAACTTCCAGCGCCGCGTCGATTGTTTCGTAGGTCTTGCCGGTGCCCGGCGGGCCGTAGAGGATCTGATTGAGCGGTGCTACCTGCCGCTCACCACTTGGCGCTAGCGATTGCACTGCAGTTACCTCATCCATGGAGTCAATCTCATAGGCCAAACAGAAAGCTTCCAGCGCCGCCATATCGGCGAGCTTGATGGACAGAGCCGGGTTGCCCACAGCCAGTGCCGGCGCACAGGAAGCAAGACCGCTGTGGCGTGTGTCTTGGTGTGAGTAGGGTTCGCAGTCCAGCCCCGCAATGGCCTGCTGCCAGTTACCAGGCGCAACGAACAGGCTCAGCTTGCCGTTTTCGCGCAGCAAGGCCAGTTCGCGGTCATTGCTCAGGCGAAAGCCAGCCATTTTCTTGGTGACATTGATCTCGGTGAACCGCTCAGGGTCGGCACTGAAAAAATCCAGCGCCTGCTCGGTCAGGCTGTGCTTGCGATGCCATTCTTGCGCATGCGCCCACACCTGGTCGGAATAGGCAAAAAGATTCTGCCCCTGCCGCTGGGCCATCAACTGACGCTGCAAAGGCGCCAACTGCTCATTGTGGCTGGCCTTACGGCCCACCGTCGCGCACAGGTCACGGGCCGCGAAAACACAGAGGATGCTAGGGTCTTGCCGGTTTTGATAAAGGAAGGCGATCTTCCATTTCACCACCGGCCCGAGATCGACCTGCTCGATTGTCTCCAGATCACCCGCATGTGCCGCCTCAGCCACTGTAACGATGTGCTGGCGCACTGCGGAAAAGGCCTGCTCTGCGCTGCTGCCGTACTTCTTCAGCCAGGCGTGCTCGTCGGTGAACACACGATGGGAATTGCTCTTTTCCTTCTTGTCCAGCCGGGAAAACACACCGAACTTGAAGGATGACCCACCCCAAATCGAGCCCAAAGACTCAGTATGTTTCTCCAGCCAGCGGCAAAAGTGGTCGTCCGAGCCGGCAAGGTTGTACTGCTCAAGGGTCATCTGATGCAGGCTTTCCAGCGGCCAGCGTTCGAGAAACTGCGACCACAGCGCTTCGCGCTCGGCAATGGGCTCGTTCATTGGGCAATATCCCTATCGTTCAGCAGAGCTTGCGCCTCCGGCAGGCGCAGCTGGCCAGAGATCAGGCGGGGAAAGAGAGTGTCGCGGAGTTGGGTGAGGGTTTGGGCTTGCAGCCGGTTAGCATGAACACGCTCAAAAAACGGCCTTACTGATTCCGTGAAAGCCTTGAGAGCCGGCTTGCCAGCAATCGGCAGCTTGATCGCCAACACCTGATCTGGCTTAACACGCTGATGACTATTCGAGGTTCCTGTAACTAGCTGACACAGCTGCTGCTGAAACTCGGAAGATCCAAACAAGCAGTAGATCAGCTCCTTAGACGCCCCATCCCGCGGCGAATAAGCAAGAAACTCCGTAGAACAGACAGCATTAGCCCCACAGCTAACCGGTAACCACACCCGGGGTATATGGGGATTGAGCTTAGAAAGCAGCACGGCCTCTTCGGGCAGCGGCGTTTTATTGCTCTTAATCTCCTGACCAAGCTCAAAAACCGGAGTTTGACCACTGTCGAACGCTGGCAGGCTGTAATGTTCGTAAAGCACACCTGGTGAGGCCAAAGGGTTCACAGAGCCTTTTTTCTGGCTAGCCAAGTCGCCGACACTACCTATGCTCCACCCCTTCGGCACCACGCCCAGTTCGGACTCTTCGAAGCTATCGGGGAACAGGGCGGCGGCGGTGGCGTCCATGCCCTCCGGCTGGCGGCCTTCGGCCTTGGCGCGCACGGGGTCGAAATAGATGAACCAGGATTTGAACAACGCCTGGGCGATGGCTTCCAAGGTGGCATTGGTTTCGCGTAGCAGGGTGATGCGGTCGTCGAGAGCCAACATTGCAGAAGCAATTTCCCTCCGTTCACTCGCGGGAGGCAGAGGGATTGGGAGTGCTCGAAGGTCTTTGAGATTGATTGTTGTCTGTACGGTTGTATTCGCACGACTGCCAAGCAGATGCTGTGATAGCGGTGATCGGAGGCACAGGGCAATCCACTCAGACTCTACATGGTCTTCTGGATGAATTACGGCTACAGCCCTCGCGACATTGAATCCGCTGACAGTTTTAGGGGCGACAGCAACTTGCCCCACACTCCCCACTAGCGTCAGCAGAACCTCTCCACCTTTTAGACGCGTACGGCCGTACTTCCCTTCAATAGCAGGGTCGATACGCATCAAATCAGCCAACTCAATTCGCCCATCGCGAAAATTGTTCACCCGGATGATGGGAACACCCGTACTCAGAGCCGCTCCAGGTTGAACAACACCGTAAGTCACAGAACCAGGTTTTGATAATTGATCGAGTGGCTGATATTCCCAACCGTCTGGTAGCTTGGGCAGGTCAAAACTCATACCCCAGCCCTCCCAGCTTCTGCCGGATCAACTGATCGAGCTCCACACCCTTCTGCATCTGCTCACCCAACTGCTGGGTCAGCCGCTGCATCTTCTCGGCAAAGGCTTCGTCGTCATCCTCCACCTCTTCGGCACCCACATAGCGGCCCGGCGTCAGCACATGACCGTGCTCGGCGATTTCCGCGAGGGTAACGCTGCGACAGAAGCCGGGGATATCGGCGTACTCGCCAACCTGCCCGCCTTCATCCAACGCCTCGCCACGCCAGGCCGCCACGGTGCTGGCAATGCGCTCGATATCGGCATCGGTCAGTTCGATCTGAACACGGCTGACGCTGGAGCCCAGCTTGCGCGCATCGATAAACAGCACCTGGCCGCTGCGATCACAGCCGGCAGTGCTCAGGGCATGGCGCTTGTCCTTGGCGAGGAACCACAGACAGGCGGGAATCTGGGTGTTGAAGAACAGCTGGCCAGGCAAGGCCACCATCACCTCCACCACGTCAGCTTCAACCATGGCGCGGCGAATCTCGCCTTCGCTGTTCTGACTGGAGCTCATCGAGCCGTTGGCCAGTACGATGCCGGCGCGACCATTGGGCTTGAGGTGGTAAAGCATGTGTTGCAGCCAGGCATAGTTGGCGTTGCCCTGCGGCGGCGTGCCATAGACCCAGCGCGGGTCGCCTTCCAGGCTGCCGTGCCACCAGTCGCTGATATTGAACGGCGGGTTGGCCAGTACGAAGTCGGCGCGTAGATCACTGTGCTGGTTGCGTACGAAGGTGTCCGCCGGCTCCTTGCCCAGGTTAAAGTCGATACCGCGAATCGCCAGGTTCATCGCCGCCAGGCGCCAAGTGGTGGGGTTAGACTCCTGGCCGTAGATGGATACGTCGCCCAGTTTACCGCCGTGGGCTTCGATGAACTTCTCCGACTGCACGAACATGCCGCCCGAGCCGCAGCAGGGGTCGTAGACCTTGCCATGATGCGGGTTGAGCACCGCCACTAGCGTTTTCACGATGCTGGCCGGGGTGTAAAACTGCCCGCCCTTTTTGCCTTCGGCGCTGGCGAATTGGCCGAGGAAGTATTCATAGACTTGACCGAGCAGGTCACGCGCCTTGCCGACATCGTCACCGAAACCGATGGTGGAGATCAGGTCCACCAGCTCGCCGAGCTTGCCATCCGGCAACTGGGCACGGGCGTAGCGCTTGTCGAGAATGTTCTTCAGCTTGGGGTTTTCCGCCTCGATGGCGGCCAGGGCCTCGTCGATGCGCTTGCCGATATCCACCTGTTTGGCGGCGGCACGGATCGCCTCCCAGCGAGCCACTTCCGGCACCCAGAACACGTTGACCTCGCGGTAGTAGTCGCGGTCTTCCAGCTCGGCGTTGAGCGCCTCTGAGTCGTCTTCGCCCAAGTAGTAATCGTCATTCTCGTCGGTCAGCTTGCGTTCCAGCTCGGCACGGCGGCCGGCGAAGCTGTCGGAGATGTACTTGAGGAAGATCAGTCCGAGCACGATGTGCTTGTACTCGGCGGCATCCATATTGGCGCGCAGCTTGTCGGCTGTGGCCCAGAGGGTTTTCTCCATGGCCTCGATACTGGTGGCAGCCTGTACTTTGACCGCCTTGGCCTTACTGGCT
>Ga0182747_1003657_pt1 | contig 10282 bp, 10 predicted proteins | sample eDN3rd30CBELigBY_FD_128526 | JGI IMG/M metagenome (GOLD analysis project Ga0182747, IMG submission 128526) | Enriched backyard soil microbial communities from Emeryville, California, USA - eDNA 3rd pass 30_C BE-Lig BY (version 2) (version 2) | ecosystem: Environmental > Terrestrial > Soil >...
CGGGCGCGGCATCTGCGCGATCACGATCGGCGACGACCCGGATGCGCTTGCGCGCGAGCTGCAGGACCAGTTCGGCGAGGCCGAACTGATCGGCGGCGACGCGGGCTTCGAACAACTGGTCGCGCAGGTGGTGGGGTTCGTCGAGGCGCCGCGGATCGGCCTCGACCTGCCGCTGGACGTGCGCGGGACCGCGTTCCAGCAGCGCGTGTGGCAGGCGCTGCGCGCGATCCCGGCCGGCGCAACGGCGAGTTACAGCGAGATCGCGCGCGCGATCGGCGCGCCGAAGGCCACCCGCGCGGTGGCCGGTGCCTGTGCATCGAACCCGATCGCGGTGGCGATCCCCTGCCACCGCGTGGTGCGCAACGACGGCGGCCTGTCGGGTTATCGCTGGGGCGTGGAACGCAAGCGCGCGCTGCTCGAACGCGAGGCGCGCAAGTGAACGCGCGGACCGCGGGGAAAGTGGTGTCCGCGCATCCCGCGCAGCCCGGGGACAGCTGCGGACGCATCGCCGGACGCGTCGAGGGGTTCGACTGGAGCGACATCGCGACGCAACTCGATGCCCATGGCAACGCGCGCCTGCCGGGCCTGCTGTCGCGCGACCAGTGCGACGCGCTGGCCGCGCTGTACGACGACGAGGCGCGGCACCGCAGCCGCGTGGTGATGGCGCGGCACGGGTTCGGCCGCGGCGAGTACCGGTACTTCCGCTACCCGCTGCCTGCGCCCGTGCAGGCGCTGCGCGAATCGCTGTACCCGTGCCTTGTGCCGGTGGCCAACCGCTGGAACCTGGCGATGAAGGTCCACGTGGCGTATCCCGGCGCGCACGCGGATTTCATCGACCGCTGCCACGCTTCGGGCCAGTCGCGGCCGACGCCCCTGCTGCTCAGGTACGGCGAGGGCGACTACAACTGCCTGCACCAGGACCTGTACGGCGAACACGTGTTTCCGCTGCAGGTCGCGGTGCTGCTGTCGCAGCCGGGGCGCGAATGCGACGGCGGCGATTTCGAAGGCGGCGAGTTCGTGCTCACCGAGCAGCGGCCGCGGATGCAGTCGCGCACGGAAGTGGTGCAGCTGCAGCAGGGTGACGCGGTGGTGTTCGCCGTCCACCAGCGGCCGGTGCCGGGCGCGCGCGGCAACTACCGGGTGAACATGCGCCATGGCGTCAGCCGGCTGCGGCGCGGGCAACGGCACGCGCTCGGCGTGATCTTCCACGACGCGGCCTGAGGCCGCCGGCACCGACATGCACGCGCCGATGCACGACCTGTTCGACGCCGCCGAAGCCGAAGCGGGCGGCGCGGCGCAGTTCGCCGAAGATGCGTGGCTGCTGCGCGGCTTCACCCTGGATCGCGCGGCGGCGCTGCTGGAGGCGATCGATGCGATCACCGCGCAGGCGCCGTTCCGGCACATGGAAACGCGGCGCGGGCTGCGCATGTCGGTGGCGATGAGCAACTGCGGTGCGCTGGGCTGGGTCAGCGACCGTCGCGGCTATCGCTATGCGGCCTGTGACCCGCTCGACGGGCAACCGTGGCCGCCGATGCCGGCGGTGTTCGCGCGACTGGCGGCACAGGCCGCGCGTGCGGCGGGATTCGACGGCTTCAAGCCGGATGCGTGCCTGGTCAACCGTTACGAACCCGGCACGCGGCTGTCGCTGCACCAGGATCGCGACGAACGCGATTTCGCGGCGCCGATCGTGTCGGTGTCGCTGGGCCTGCCGGCGACGTTCGTGTTCGGTGGCGCGGCGCGTGGCGACCGCGTGCAGCGGCTGTCATTGCGCCACGGCGACGTCGTGGCCTGGGGCGGCGCATCGCGCCTGTTCCACCACGGCGTGCTGCCGCTGGCCGAAGGCAGCCATCCGCTGCTCGGTGCGCGGCGGATCAACCTGACGTTCCGGCGCGCGGGTTGACGCCGGTTTCACGCAGGAGCGCCCCGCGGGCGCGATCGGCATTCCCGCTGAAGCCCGAGCGCGCCAGTGGGGCGCTCCTGCGGGCGCGGACATCAACGCGTCAGGGTGCGCCGCAGGTGGTGTCGTTGAGGATCTTCGTGACCCGTGCGAACTCGTCCTGCAGCCGCGGCTTGTCGGCGCCGGGCGCGTAGCGCCAGGTCGATTCGATCTCGCGCTGGCGCTGTTTCCAGCCCTCGCACGCCGCGCCGTCGGGCACGCGCGCGCACAGGTCGTATTTCATCTCGCAGGCCTGGCCGCCGGCGCGGTTCGGATCGCCGGCCAGGCCGGTGGTCTGCAGCGCCACGCAGCGCGGCTTGGGTTCCGGGTCTTCGCTGAGGTACCGGTCGTTGTCCCAGGTGCTGCACTGGTACAGCGGTGGCGGCGGCAGGCGTTGCGCATCGGCCAGTTTGGCCGGCGGCGGCGCCTGCGGGCGCTCGGGTTCCGCGGGCGCGGGCGCGGGCACCGGCTCGGGTTCCGGGGCCGCGGTGACGACCGGCGGCGGCGCCTCGAAGCGCGGGATCACCATCGGGGATTCGACCACCTGCACTTCCTGCCTGCTGCCCTTCGGGCACGGCGTGCCGTTCTGGATGGTCAGCGCGCCGAGCGCATCGGTGCAGCGGTAGATGGTGTCCTGGCGTGTTTCCTGCGCAGGAGCCAGCGTGGCCGCTGCCAGCAGCACGGCCGAAAACACCACACGACGCATCAGGTTCCTCCGCAATCTTCCGACAGGCGCGCGTTGATGCCGCGCTCTTCTTCGGCCAGTGTCGCACGCTCGTTGGCCTGGGCATTGAACCTGCGCGTGCGGATGGTTTCGCGCCGGTCGCGCAGGCGGGCGCAGGTTTCGGCCTGCGGCAAGGCATGGCAGGTATCGCGCACCCAGCGGCCGCCGCCGTAGCCGATGCCATGGCCGTGGTGGTGGCCGTGGCCATGCCCATGCCCGTGGTCGGGCGGAGGCGGCGGAGGTGGAGGAGCCGTGGAATCGGTGGTGCGGAAGCGCGGCCTTGGCTGCTCGTCGCCGCCGCTCTGGGGGCCGCTCGCGCTGGCAAGCCATATCGGCCGGGCCGGCGCGGCCTGTCCGCGGCTGGGGACAATGCCCGGTGCGAGCAGCGGCGCGGCGTCGTGGTACGACCAGTCATCGTAGGGAATCCAGCGCGGGTTGCCCTCGTCGTCGTCGCTGGTGTAGCGGCTGCCGTCGTCGCGCACGCATTCGTACATCACCCGCGGCGCGTGCCGCGCGACCACCGCTGGCGTCGACGGTTCCGGCGCGGGCTGCGGCACCGCCGGCGCGGCGGATTCTGCGCGCGTCGGCGGGTCGGCGGGCTGGATCATCTTCCGCACCTGCTGCGACTGGTCGCGTGCGCACGGTGAATCCTGCACGGTCAGGTGGCCGCCGGCATCGGTGCAGCGATAGATGGTGATGTCGCCGTCCTGCGCGATCGCGCCGGCGGCGAACAACGGCGCCGACAGCAGCACCAGCAGGCAGGGCAGGCGAGTGGCCATCGCCCGATAGTGCGCGCAGATCCTGCGCAGGGAAAGGGCAGGCGTCGCCGATCCCGGCTCCCGCGCGGGCGGGTTCATGCCGCGCTCATCCACGCGGCATGCGCTGGTGGCGCGATCCACTTCTCGTTCGCGTACTCGATCCGCATGGCGCGGATTGCCCTGCCGTCGCGTGATTCGAACGTCTCCGTCGCGCGGTGGTCGGCATCGACGACGCGCAGGGTTTCACGGCCGGGTATCCGCGCGCCGCTGGCCGTCGGATCGGCCATCTCGCCGGCGACGCGCAGGCCTTCGTCGCCGGGGCGCAGTCGCCGTCGAGGCTGGACCCGTCCGCGGGGCAGCGCATGTCGCGACGCGGCAGCGATTCAGGCGCGGATTTCGGCGCCGCTGCGGGCGTCGCGGATCGGCGTGGGGCGCGCCAGGTCGCCGGTGTCGCCGGACACGCAGCCGTCGATGGCGGCAAGCAGGGCGGGGTCGATCGACGCGCGCGTGCGCGGCGGCGGTGCGCCGGCCGGATTGGCGCTGGTGGAGACCAGCACGCCGCCGAACGCTTCGCACAGCGCGACCACGACAGGATGTGCGCTGACCCGCATCGCGACGCCGGCATGGGCGCCGGTGATCCAGCGTGGCACGCGCGCGGTGGCCGGCATGATCCACGTGTGCGGGCCGGGCCATGACGCAAGCACTTCGTCGCGGCGTTCGCGCGGCAGGGCGTCCCAGTCGACCAGGCCGTCGAGCTGCGCGGTCGATGCGGCGATCAGGATCAGGCCCTTGTCGACCGGCCGCTGCTTGATCGCCAGCAGGCGCAGCACGGCGGCCTCGTCGAAGGGATCGCAGCCCAGGCCCCACACCGCTTCGGTGGGATAGGCGATGACGCCGCTCGTGCGCAGGGCGGCGGCGGCTTCGGCGGCGGACAGCTGGGACATGGCGTGATTGTAGGCCGTAGGTCGGGGCTACGCCCCCGACCTGCGACAGGGTGTGTCAGAACGGAGCGTCGTCGTCCGTGATCGCGGAGGCCTTCTTCGCCACGGTTTTCTTCGTTGCCTTCTTCGTTGCAGCTTTCTTGGCCGGTGCCTTCTTCGCTGCCGCCTTCTTCGTCGCGGCTTTCTTCGTTGCGGCTTTCTTGGCCGGTGCCTTCTTCGTTGCCGCCTTCTTCGCGGGGGCCTTCTTTGCCGGCGCCTTCTTCGCCGCCGCCTTCTTGCCGAAGCGGCCACGCATCGGCTTGCCGGTTTCCTCCATCAGCTGCACCACTTCGGCCAGCGTCAGCGATGCCGGTTCGCGGTCCTTGGGGATGCGGCCGTTGAGCTTGCCATCGCTGATGTACGGGCCGTAGCGACCGTTCAACACCTGGATGTCGCTGCCGTCGAACTCCTTGATGATCCGGTTGCGGGCGATCTCTTCCTTTTCCTCGATCAGGAACACCGCGCGCGCCAGGTCGATGGTGTATGGATCGTCCTCCTTCTTCAGCGAGGCGTACACGCTCCCTCTTTTGGCAAAGGGACCGAAGCGGCCGATGCCGACGCTGACTTCCTCGCCGTTGCTCTCGCCCAGCTTGCGCGGCAGCCGGAACAGGTCGATAGCCTCTTCCAGCGAGATCGTGTGCATGCTCTGGCCGGGGCGCAGCGAGGCGAAGCGCGGCTTTTCCTCCTCGTCTTCGGCGGTGCTGCCGATCGCCGCGTACGGCCCGTAGCGGCCGAGCCGCACGCTGACCGGCTTGCCGGATTTCGGATCGATGCCCAGTTCGCGGGCGCCGGTGGCCTGGCTGCGGTCGACGCTCTCGGTCTTCTCGTCGACCAGTTCCTTGAACGGGCCCCAGAACTTCTCCATCAGCGGCACCCACTCTTCCTCGCCGCGCGACACCGCGTCGAGTTCGTCCTCGAGTCTCGCGGTGAAGTCGTAGTCGACGTACTGGGTGAAGTGCCCGGACAGGAAGTTGGACACCGCGCGGCCGACGTCGCTCGGGCGGAACGCGCGGCCTTCCATCTCCACGTACTTGCGGAACAGCAGCGTCTGGATGATCGAGGCGTAGGTGGACGGGCGGCCGATGCCGTATTCCTCCAGCGTCTTGACCAGCGAGGCTTCGGTGAAGCGCGGCGGCGGCTGGGTGAAGTGCTGGTCGGCGTGGATGCGGTCGAGCGGCACGCGGTCGCCGGTCTTCATCGCCGGCAGCTTGCGGCCTTCGTCCTCGTCGTCCTTGCCCTTGGCGTCCTTGCCTTCCTCGTAGACGGCGAGGAAGCCCGGGTCGACCACGGTGGTGCCGCTGGCGCGGAAGCTGTGCTCGCTGCCGGCGGCGAGGTCGACGGACACGGTGTTGAGCGTGGCCGGCACCATCTGCGAAGCGACGGCGCGCTTCCAGATCAGCTCGTACAGGCGGCGCTCGTCGTCGGACAGGAAGCGCGCCACCTGCGCCGGCGTGCGCAGGGCGGAGGTCGGGCGCACCGCCTCGTGCGCTTCCTGCGCGTTCTTGCTCTTGGTGGTGTAGAAGTTCGGCTTGTCGGGCAGCGCGCCGGTGCCGTAGTCGCGCGCGATCACGTCGCGGATCTCGCCAAGCGCTTCGGCCGACAGGTTCACCGAGTCGGTACGCATGTAGCTGATCAGGCCGACCGTGCCTTCCTCGCCGATCGCCACGCCCTCGTACAGCTTCTGCGCGACCTGCATGGTGCGGCGGGTGGTGAAGCCGAGCTTGCGCGAGGCCTCCTGCTGCAGGGTCGAGGTGGTGAACGGCGCCGCCGGGCGGCGCTTGCGCTCCTTGCTGGCGACGTCGGTGACGTGCAGCGCGCCGCTGGCGGCCGACACGATGCGCCGGCGCGCCTCTTCGGCGGTGTCGCCGTCGGTGACGGTGAACTGCTCGAACTTCTTCCCGTCGAGCCGGGTGAGCTTGGCGGTGAAGGCCTGCGCGGGATGCGCGCACTCGGCCTCGATGGTCCAGTACTCGCGCGCGACGAAGGCCTCGATCTCCTCCTCGCGCTCGACGATCATGCGCAGCGCCGGCGACTGCACGCGCCCGGCCGACAGCCCGCGCTGCACCTTGCGCCACAGCACCGGCGAGAGGTTGAAGCCGACCAGGTAGTCCAGCGCGCGCCGCGCCTGCTGGGCGTCGACGAGGTCCGAGGCGATGTCGCGCGGATTGGCCATGGCCTCGCGGATCGCGCGCGGGGTGATCTCGGTGAACACCACCCGCTGCACCGTCTTGTCCTTGAGCAGGCCGCGTTCGCGCAGGATCTCGGCGATGTGCCAGCTGATCGCCTCGCCCTCGCGGTCCGGGTCGGTGGCCAGGTAGATGCCGTCGGCGGCCTTGGCGGCCTTGGCGATGGCGGCGACGTGCTTCTCGTTCTTTTCGATCAGGTCGTAGCGCATCCGGAAGCCGTGCTCCGGATCCACCGCGCCCTCCTTCGGTACCAGGTCGCGGACATGGCCGTACGAGGCCAGGACGGTGAAGTCCTTGCCCAGGTACTTGTTGATCGTCTTGGCCTTGGCAGGCGATTCGACGATGAGGAGGTTCTTGGCCATGGGTGGTGGAGCCTGTCCTTGCGGTGCGTGGCGTGGGGCCGCGGCAATATAGGGGTTTGGAGAAGACGACGCCCGCAGCCTTGGCCACGGGCGTTCAGGTTTGCACCTATTTATAGTGGAATCACGCCATGGCAGGCGTTGTCAAGCGCCCGCGCTTGCCTGGCGGGTCAACGGCCGGCCCCGGCCATTGCGGCCAGGCCCGCCACCAGCATGATCAGCCCCACGAACAGCAACCCGCCGAGCACCAGCACCACCACGGCCAGGGTGCCCAGTTCCTCGCGCTGCTGGTCCGGATAGGCGGTGAACGCCCATTTGTCGACCACCACGGTATCGCAGATCATGTCGTGCAGGCACTGCTTGCGGGCGGTGAAGGCCGCCATCAGGAAGCCGATGCCGAGGACCAGGCCGCTCAGGATCATGGCGAAATAGCGCGCGAAACCGCGCCAGAAGCCGCAGCCCCCGCCGTCGCTGCGGACCACCTTGATGCCGATCGCCATCTTGCCCGGGGTGGCCTGCTGCACGGAGGCGTAGAACCAGCCGTAATAGCAGGCGGTCAGCACCAGCGAGACCAGCTGCACGACGCCCTGGATGGCGAGCGCGCCGCCGTTGTCGAGGCCGCCGCCCAGGCCGAAGGCCGCGCCCATCAGGCCGCCGATCGCGGCGCCGACCACCATCGCGATCACGCCGATGATCACGCTGTCAATCAGGTAGGCAGCGACCCGTTTCCAGAACCCCGCATAGACCACCTGGCCGTCCAGGTACACGTCCTCAACGCGCTGCACCGGCGCCCGCGGCGGGGCGTAGGGCGAGCGTGGTTCGGCCATCGTGTAGGGGCTGGAGAAGGCATCCTCGGGTGCGTCGGCCGCGGCCGTCGCAAAGCTCGCCCGGGCCGGTGCGGCCGCCGCCGGGGTGGCGGCGACCACTTCGTCGATCATGCTGTGCCACGGCTGCCACTGGGCCAGGCCTTCGCGCCAGACCAGGGTGTCGCCTGCCAGCTGGCCGTTGGCGTGCAGCATCGCCAGGTCGGCGGCGCTCACCGGGCCGTGGCGGTTGCGCTCGTAATCGCTGTAGTACCACTGGGCCATGGCCGGGGTTCCGTGCTTGGGTCGTCGGGAGATCGGGCGCGCGCCGGTCAGCCGGCGCGGCAGTGCTGCGGGCGATAGCGGGCGGGCAGGTCGCCGCCCGTGCAGTCCCAGCCGCCCAGGTCGCCGTCGTCGTGGGCTTCGAACACCCAGGTCTTGCCCTCGATGGCGCTGTTGCCGTGCAGGGTGAACTCGAATGCGCAGTTGCCGCTGGCCAGCGCGCCGAAGCGCAGCGTGGTGGTCTTCTCGATCGCCGAGAACTGTCGCAGCAGCGGCGCGAAGTCGTCGTTGCCGGGGCAGCGGTCGTGGGCGTCGCGAAACTCCTCGACCGCGCGCTGCATCGCCGGGGCAGCGCCGATGAGGCCGGCGGTGGCCTGCGCGCGGATCGTGTAGTCCTGGTAGGCGGGGATCGCGATGGCGGCCAGGATCGCCAGCACCGGCACTGCCAGCACCGCGCCCACGATCGCCACGATCGCGCAGCCCGACAGGCCCCGCTTCGGCGGTGGCATCGCGCCGCGCTGCAACGGTCGTCCCATCGGCGTGCGCGCCGTGGCCGGCGCTGGCTGGACCGGCGATGCCGCGGGCGGCAGCGGCGGCGGCAACGACGCGTCCGGGATGACCGTGTCGAGCTGCAGTTCCTCGGAGAAGCGGTCCAGCGGCTGCCATTCGCGCGCACCGGCGTGCCAGGCGAGGGTGTCGCGCTGGATGCGGCGGTCGACGTAGCGCGCCCGCAGTTGCTCCGCCGACAGCGGGCCGACGCGGCCCTGGGCCGGGTCGTGGTAGTACCAATCGGTCATGTGATCCCCTGTGTCCCCGTCGCGCCCGGCGTGGCCGGATGCCATCCCTGGAACGGTCCGCGCCGCCCCGGCGCGGCCGTCGAAATCAAGTGGTTGCTAGTGCACCGGTTCCGGCTCGTCGACGAACATCTGCGTTTCCATCCACGCATACGCGGCCTCGGAGCCGGGCTGGTTGAACAGCACCATCAGCACGACCCACTTCAGGTCGTCGAGGTCGAGCTCGTCCTGGTCCAACGCCATCGCGCGGTCGAGCACCAGCTCGCGCTGGTCGGCGTCGAGGATGCCGTGCTGCTCGAGGAACAGCAGGAAGCCGCGGCATTCGACGTCGAGCTTGTCGAGCTCCGGGCCGAAGTACACGCGGGTCGGGCCGTCGGTGCGCGGGATCGCCGCGCTCGGGCGCTGTTCGGCCAGGGCATCGAGCCAGTCGAAGGCCTTGCTGATCTCGGCGGGGCTGAATCCGGCCTGGAGCAGGCCTGCCTGGAGGGAGTCGCGGTCGCGGACGAGGTCCGCGTCTTCGGTGAAGTAGTGCTCGAACAGATAGAGCAGGACGTCCAGGATGCTCTCTTTCATTTCCCCCGGCCTGCGCCCGGAGGCGCGGTGTTCGCGGTGTCATGGCGCCTTCGGGCGTAGCGGCCGTGAGCCACGGCGACGCGTCCCTCCAGTTCCATGACAAGCAGCATGGATGACAGTTCGGCGGTCGTCAATCCGGTGCGTTCGACCAGCCGATCCATACCGGTTGGGTCATGCCCGAGGGCCTGCCACAAGCGGTTGTAGTCGGGATCGTCCATCACATCGGCGCGTGTGGCACCGGCGGAAGGCGTCCCGGGCCCTGAGCTGGGGGCGGCCAGGCGCTGGCGCAAGGCGTCGCCGAGTTCGGCCGCCAGCGGCGCGACGGCGGCCGTCACTTCGCTGGCGGCCTCGACCAGTCCGGCGCCGTCGCGGATCAGGCGGTGGCAGCCGCGCGCCATCGGGTTGTGGATCGAACCGGGCACGGCGAACACGTCGCGCCCGGCGTCGCTGGCCAGGCGCGCGGTGATCAGCGCGCCGGAGCGCTCGGCCGCCTCGACCACCAGGACGCCCAGTGCCAGCCCGGCGATGATCCGGTTGCGGGCGGGGAAGAAGCCGCGCTGGGACGGGGTGCCGGGCGGGTATTCGCTGACCACCGCGCCACGCTCGGCGATGCGTGCCGACAGCGCGGTGTTGACGCGCGGGTAGGGCACGTCGATGCCGCTGCCCAGCACCGCCACGGTGATGCCGCCGACGGCGAGCGCGGCCTCGTGCGCGGCGGTGTCGATGCCGGCGGCCAGGCCGCTGGTGACGCCCAGGCCGGTCGCGGCGATGGCGCGGGCGAAGTCGCGGGCGTTGTCGCGCCCGCCCGCGGTGGGTGAACGGCTGCCGACGATGGCCACGGCCGGATGCCAGAGCAGGCCCGGATCGCCGGCCACGAACAGCGCCAG
>Ga0182747_1003659_pt1 | contig 10278 bp, 10 predicted proteins | sample eDN3rd30CBELigBY_FD_128526 | JGI IMG/M metagenome (GOLD analysis project Ga0182747, IMG submission 128526) | Enriched backyard soil microbial communities from Emeryville, California, USA - eDNA 3rd pass 30_C BE-Lig BY (version 2) (version 2) | ecosystem: Environmental > Terrestrial > Soil >...
ATGCGCCTGATATGGTCGATCGAGGTGCAGAAGTCGGTGAAGGCCGTGGGCTTGAGCGGCAGCAGGATCCGCGCGTCCGCCATCGGCACGAGTGATGGCCCCAGAAGGGCGCGATCGCCATCGCCGCCTGCTCGGAACAGGTCCGACAGCCGGGCGCGGAGAGCACTGACCGAATTTGGCGCGCAGGCGAGCAGCGGTGCCAGATCGGCCCCCGCTGCTGCCCGCGCTGCCTCCGACGCTGCCCCCGTCAGAAGTCCGGTGCCCAGCAGGGCCGCAAGATCGATGATCCGGTCGCCGAGCGCCACGCCGCCGCGCACATGATCGCCCGTGCGGAAGAGGCCGAACGGCAGGTTCTGGATCGGGAAGTCCGTCATCCCGTCATTGGCGCTCTCTACCCAGCTTCGACGGGCGGGGTCGTGCGTGGCGTTGATCTCAATGGTCATGGCCGCAGGCCTCGTCATGGGCGGCGAGTTCCTTGTGATAGCGCCCCATGGCGCCGAAGAGGTCGCGCTGCTGCTCGGGCGTGAACTGCGCCCCCCATTGTCGGTAGAGAGAGAAGACATTGGCGACGATCCGCTCCGGGTCGCTCCATCCCCGATATTCCTGCATGTTGATGTCCCGCGCCGCCTCATCGAACCCCATGCCGGCTTCGAAGCGCCCACGCGCTTCATCCCGGACATATTCGAAATAGGCCTTCATGTTGGCCACCGCTGTCGTATCGGTGATGGACCCATGGCCGGGCACGACAACCTCCGGGTCGAGGTCGATGATATGCTGGCAGGCAGCGATCCAGTTCTCGATCGGTCCGGCCCACATGATCGGATGCCCCTCGTTGAAGAGCAGGTCGCCGGTGAAGACCACGCGGTCGGCGGGCAGCCACACGATCGTGTCGGAATCGGTGTGTGCCGGTCCAAGGTCGGTCAGCTCGACCAGCTTGTCGCCGACAAAGAGGGAGAGCTGCTTCTCGAAGGTGCGGTTGGGAAGCGTGACCTCGTCCACGCCGGAGAAGTCGAACTTGCGCCCCATCGTCTCGTAGAGGAAGGCGCCGGCATCGCCCATGTTGTGGTAGTTGTCCCGGAGCGTGGCGAGCGCCTTCGGGTTGAAGGCGGCCATCTCCTTCTTCGCCTCGACCGTGCCGATGATCTCGGCATCCGCGACGAGGCCGTTGCCGAAGAAGTGATCCGGATTGGCATGGGTGTTCACCAGGCGGTCGATCTTTCCGCCCCCGGGCACGCTCGATTTGAAATCGTCGAGCATCGCACGCGTGAGCGGCACGCTCATCAGCGTGTCGACGAGCAATGTCTCGCCCTGGCTGACGATGAGACCGGCGTTCGACCAGCCCCATGTTCCGTCCGGCTGAACATAGCCGTACGTCCCATTGCCTATGTCGTGGATGCCCTGCGTGAACGGCCAGTTCGCCATGCCCCTCTCCCTTTTTGCCTGACTCTATCGCGCATTCGCACCAGTGCAATTCCTATTTATAGGAATTTCTTCCCATCGCTTGCCGGCTGGTGCAAGATGCGGGATAGCGATGGCGGAATTGCTGGTTGGGATTGCATGGCGAAAACGACGACGAGACGGCGCGGGCAGGGGCGTCCATTTGATGCGGTTGGCAAGGAGGCCGTGCTCGCCAAGGCGACGGAACTGCTCCAGGAGCTGCCGCCGGCTCGTGTCACGACCTCGTTGATCGCCCGCGAGGCGGGTGTCGATCCGGCGTTGATCCGCTACTATTTCGGGGACCGGGAGAAGCTGCTGCTCCAGGTCGTGGAGCGCTTGATCGCGGATGCCCCCACCCCGGAACCGCCGGTCGGCGATGCCCTTGCGCGTCTTGAGCGCACGATCCGGCACGCAGCGCATTTCACCCGTTCGACAAAGCACGTCCACAGATTGATGGTCGACGAGCTCGCCGATGCCAAGTCGGCGGAAGTGCGCAAGCTCCAGGGTGAGATGAACATGCGTGCCGTCGACAACCTCGCCGACATGATGGCGAAGGACGACGGCACGGAACTGCGCACCGTCAACCCGCTTTTCCTCCACCTGGCCCTGGTCGGTCTCTTCGACTTCTTCGTGTCTGCGCAGCCCGTCGTCGAAAACCTCGTTCCCGAGAAGACGGACATGGGCGTGCTCGGAGATCAGTTCGAGGACTTCATCGTCGACCTGCTGCTCAACGGCATTCGCCGGCGCTAGAGGCGCGCGCACGCTTCAGCCCTCCGCCACGCACGGATTGCGCTGCGTGCCGAGCCCGGTGATCGATCCTTCCATGATGTCGCCCGGCTGGAGATACACGCCGAAGGCCGAGCCGTTGCCATAGGGCGAGCCGGTGCAGATGACGTCGCCCGGCATCAGTTCCAGCCGGTCGGAGAGATAGGCGACCTGCCGCTCGATGTTGATCATCATGTCGCGCGTGGACTCGTCCTGATAGACCTTGCCGTTGACGGCGAGGCGAATGGTCAGATCATAGGGATCCGCGACGAACTGGCGGGGCACGATCATCGGGCCGAAGGGCAGGAAGGTCGGGAAGCATTTGCCCGAGAGCCAGTCCGCGCCGATCGCGCTATTGTCGCGCCGGAATATATGTTCGCGGGCCGTCACGTCATTGACGACGACATAACCGGCGACATGATCCATCGCCTGTTCCGGCGCTACATGCCGGGCGCGCTTGCCGATGACGACGCCGAGCTCCAGCTCCCAGTCCGGCTTCACGACATTGTTCGGAAGGACGACATTGTCGTTCGGTCCGACCACGCAGGACGGCAGTTTCACGAAGCAATAGGGCAGCGCCGCGGTGGCGCGCTCGTCCATCATCGTCTCGACCCGGGCGAGACGGTCTTCCTCGCTCTCCCCCTCATCGGCGGCCGTGCGCATCGAGGGATCGCCCATGATGAGGCCGATCACATGCTTGCGGTAGTTCGCGCCGGTGCAGAAGATCTGGCGTGGCACATAGGGCGCGGCCAGCGCGGTCTCGTCGAGAGCAACGGCCCCCTCCCCCTTCCGCGCGATCCCGGTCAGGCGTGGCAGCACAGCATCCCAGTCGTCGAGGAGCGCCAGCACATCGCGCGTCTCGCCGCGTGGCGCGAGCGCGATCATCGTCTCGCCGACCACGAGCGCCGCGCCGCCATCGCGCAACTTCGCCAGACCAAAACTCATGTCCATCCCCTCCCGAAGTTCAATAGGGTGCCGCGAGCTGGCCCATGGTGGCACCCAGCATGGCGGGGCCCTTGTTCGACATGTCGCCGGCCATCTCCATGTCGCCGATCATGACGCTGTTCTCGACGACCAGTCGGGCACGCTCGAAACGACGATCCACGAACTTTTCGAGCGCCAGGGCGACGTCGTCCGTTCGCGCCAGTTCCTGTGCCAGCACCAGGCCGTCTTCCGCCGCGATACCCGCGCCGCTCGCCATGTGAGGCGTCGTGGCATGCGCGGCATCGCCGATCAGGACCACCCGGCCGACATACCAGGGCTTGTCCAGCAGGATCCATTCCAGCGGCCGGTAATTGACCTGCGCGGGGTCGTCGATGCTCGCCCGCACTGCGGGAACGGCACCGCCGAACGGCTCCATCAGCGCGCGGACGTGCGGAACCAGCTCTTCTTCGCTATAGAAGGGATTATCCGGCACATGCTCCAGGATGAACATATACATCTCGTCCGTGGAGACGGGATTGATGCCAAGCTTGACCGGCCCGCCGAAATACATCTCGGTGCGATCCACTTCGGGTGGCCGCTTCGCGACAACGCGCCAGCAGCCCTGACCTGTGAACTTCGGCTTTGGCGCATCGGGAAAGATGATGTCGCGGATCTGCGAATAGATGCCGTCGGCGCCCACGACGAGATCGTAACGGCCCGTCGAGCCGTCGTCGAAGCGGATATCCACGCCCGCCTCATCCTGCGCGAGCGTCGCGACCTTGAGGCCGAAACGGACGGTGACGCCCTCCGCCCGAACGGTCGAGGACAGGATGTCGTGCAGGACGGGCCGCATGATGCCGCCGCCCTGCTGGATCGGCTGCGGATTCTCCGGGACCGGTGCCTCCATGACGATATGGCCCGTCACGGTCTTGCCGCGCATCCCCGCGCCGACATGGCCGCGCGCCCGGATCTGGTCGAGGATGCCGAGATCGTCGAACGCCCGGAGCGAGATGCCGGTCACACTGATGCCGGCGCCATAGACGCGCCATTGCGGGTCCGCGTCGATCAGGGTGACGTCGACGCCCGCGCGCCTCAGCGCGATCGCCGCCGTCATGCCGCCGACGCCGCCGCCCACGATCAACGCACTGGCGATCATGCGGGCACCTGCCACAGGCCCTTGTCGGGCGTCATTTCCGCATGCGGGACATTACCGGGAATGATCCGGCCGGTGCCCCATTGATCTGTGATGTTCGGGCTGAACTCGTAGACGGTCGGCTGCCAGCTGGCTTCGTCCACCTCTTCGAGATCGGAGGTATATTCGACGGCGTTGCCGTTGGGCGTGAGATAATAGGTGAAAGTGTTGTTTCCCGCCGTGTGACGGCCCGGCCCCCAGGAGAGCGTGACGCCTTGTTCGTGCATGCGGGCCAGGCCGCGCATCATCTCGTCGACCGAGGCGACGTCGAAGGCGACGTGGTTCAGAGCCGGCGGGCCAGGCAGGATGGCGAGCTTGTGATGCGAGCTGTTGCAGCGCAGGAAGGCCATGAAAGTGCCGATCCAGTCGGACAGGCGGAAGCCAAGCACATCCTCGTAGAATTTGACCAGCTTGGCCGGCTCCGGCGTGTGCAGCACGATATGGCTGAGTCCGGTCGGGATCGCCTCACCGGCTGCCAATGTGCGATGCGGGCGTTGCGTCGTATCGCAGATTATTTCGATCGCGCGGCCATCCGGATCGAAGAAGCGGAAGGCATAGCCGCCGGCCGGACCACCCGCCTGCCCCGGCTCCGCAATGACCTTGCAGCCCGCCGTCTGCACCTGCGCGAACAGCGCGTCGACATCGGCGCGGGACGCGGCCGAAAAGCCGATCAGATCGGTCTTGCGCTCGGCATCCTGACGCAGGCGGATGACATAGGGATACGCCGACCCCTCGGCGGCGAAATAGACCATGCCGCCCTGCTCGCCGGTTTCGACCAGCCCCCAGGTGGTGCCGAAGAACGCCCGCTCGGCGGCAAGGTTCGGAACGGCAAGAGCGACATAGTGAAGATCTGTGACTGCGGCCTGCATGACCCCTCCGGACTCGAATTATTTCCTATATGCAGGAATAAAGGCTGATCTGCGGGAGTGCAACAGGGAACGCGGCAGCCGGATGGTTGCCTGGGCGTTCCCCGTTGGAGCCGTCAGAATTTTCCGCCCACCCGGACGCCCCAGGTGCGCGGCTGTTCGGCGGAGGCCGAGATGACCCCCGCGGAGTTGGTCGTACCGCCGATCAGGCGCTGGTTGTTCTCGATGTTGAAGACGTAGAGACTCGCGAACCAGCGATCATCGGCACTCGACAAGGTGATCGACGCATTGCTGACGAACGCTGCCTCGGACCGGAGATAGGGCAGATAGTCAGCCGAGGAATCGCTCTCGCTGCGATAGCGCGTGCCGGCCTGCAGCACGAGCTTCTGGGCTCCGAGCGGAATGGTCTGCTGCACGTCCAGATTGAACGACCATTCAGGCGAATTGAACGCCCGCTTGCCCGAACAGTCCACGCGAAACACGCTCAGCGCCGCGCCGCCGGGCGTGGTCTGCGTGGTGGGCGCGAAGCCGCAGGTCGTGTTCGGCGGCAGGCCCTGGTTCGGCGCATAATAGACGAAGCTGTCATAGCTCGTATCGAGATACTGCACGCTGCCGGAGAACAGCGTGTTGCGGGTAGCGAGAAGTTCAACGTCCAGGTCGATGCCCTTGATCGTGCTGTCTCCGATGTTGCGGGTGAGGAACACGGTCGAGGGCGGATTGCCCAGATCATAGCCGAACTGGCTGTATTGCTGGTTCTTGTATTTCCAGACGAAACCCTCGACGTTGACCTGCAATTTGTTGCCGAGGAAGCGGTTCTTGCTGCCGATCGTATAGGCCCTGATCGTCTCGGGCTCGTAGCTCTCCACGCCGCGCGCGAACGAGAAGCCGCCCGCATGATAGCCGGTCTCGAAGCTGGCATAGACCATGTTGCGCGGCGAGACGTCATATTGCGCCGCGAGCCGATAGGTGAACTTCTCGTTCTTCAGGCCCGCATTGATGGCGATCGGAGAGCGCAGCACGAACGGCGCGGTCTGCGAGCCGCCCGCCTCCGGCGGCAGCACGTAGAGCGGCACCGGGCTCACGGGGAAGCCCCGCGATGTGTAGAAGCTCTCCAACTCCGCCGCGCTCGACGCGAGCGGCGTAAACGGCAAGGTCGGACAGAAGTCCTGCGGCGGGGCGGGATTGCCGCAGAACAGGATATAGACCTGCGACAGGCCGTCGAAGCGCTTCTTGTCGGACGTGAACCGCCCTGCCGCGGTCAGGCTGAGCCGCTCCACCGGACGTACCGTCAGCTTGCCGAAGCCCGCCCAGCTCTCCGTCGAGGTCGTGAAGTTCTGATACGGCGTCAGTGTCGACTGATTATAGAAGGCGAAGGGAACGTCGATGCTCTCGTCGAAATACATCCCGCCCAGAAGATAGTCGATCGAAGGTCCGAACGTGCCGGCCCATCGGGCTTCGAGGCTGGTCTGCTTGTCCTTCTCCTTGACGCCGCCGAGCCTGAACACCCCGTTGAAGGTGTAATCGAGCGAGCCTTCCCGATAGGCGGGCTGGATCGTCAGTGTGCCGGCGTCCGTGACATAGTTGATCTCGGCGGTGGCGCCCCAATAATCATTGTCGTTATAGGGCGCACCGTCCACCACGGCACCCGCTCGACCGACCTGAGATACGAAGCGTCCGGCCTGCAAGCTGTTCGACCGGGGATCGAGCAGGCCCTGCTGGCGCGAAAAGCCGGTCGGCGTGTAGGTGTAGCCGGAGAAACCGGTCGCCCCGAAGGTCGGATCGACGGTGCCTATGTAGAAGCCGCTCGCACCGCTGCCGCCCTGATGCGCGAAATCCACGCCCAGGCGGACGTTCAGCGCGTCCGTCGGCTCAAAATAGACCTGACCGCGCAAGGCATATTCGCGCTGCTTGCCGGTGCCGTCCGTCATGAAGCCATCGCGATTGGAGAGCATTCCCGCCACGCGCACCGCGGCCTTCTCGCCAAGCGGCAGATTGAGCGCGGCCTGGCCGGTCAGCCAGTCATAATTGCCATAGCCCAGCATGACCGAGCCCGAGGTCTGGCCGAGCCTGGGTCGGTTGGGGATGACGTTGATCGCACCGCCGGTCGCGTTCCGGCCATAGAGCGTGCCTTGTGGCCCCTTCAATATCTCGACGCGCTGGAGATCATAGAAGACGCCCGAGGTCGATGATGGCCGGCCGATGTAGACGCCGTCATAATTGAAGGCGATCGCCGGATCGGAATAGGCGTTGACCGTCGCGTTGCCCACCCCGCGCACGAAGAACACCGTGGTCGGACCACCACCGCTCGCCGCCGACAATGCCGGCGAGTTGCGCGACAGATCCTCCGCCCGGACGACGTTCTGGCGGATGAGTTCGTCCGGCTGGATCACGTCGATCGCAACAGGCGCGCGCTGGCTGCTTTCCTGCACGCGCTGGGCGGTGACGATGATGTCCTGCAGGCTGGCCTCGTCGCTCACCGCAGCCTGTGGCGCAAGCCGCTGGTCCCCAACATCTTGAGCCTGCGCCGACATAGCAACGCCGCTCACCGCAGCCACCGCTGCGGAAGCCAACAATATCCCCTTCATCATACTCTCCCAGGCTTCGACTCTGAGGTCGCTAATTCCTTGTTCCCAGAATAAGGAATTTTAGTAAGGCTGCAAATTATTTTTCCTTGATGTGGGAATTGATCTGCCCGTCAGGACTGTTTCCGCTGCGGAGCGGGGCGGTTGTCCGGTGACGAGAGGACAGACCCTCACCGCTCAAAACTGCATCTCAGCGTCATCCAACATGGGAAGGACTGCTTACGCATTGCTTGCTTTTGGGATCGACCAATGGAGCTGAGCCCGGAGAGCTTCCGCAACGGCTATGTCGCCCTGTTCGATGACAACACCCGCTCGGCCCACCTGGCCGCGCTGATCGACGCCCGGTGCAACGAGCCGAGCCGCTGGCCGACCGTGCCCATCGTCCGCAAGATCGCCGGGCTATTCCGCGTCGATGCGGCCGAGCTGGGCGCGTTCTTTGGGCTGTTGCGCCAGCCCGGCGCGCGGGGCGAGGTGTGGATTGACGTTATCCGCGCACCCCACACGGCCGAGCTCGTCGCGGTCGAGAAGCTGACCCGCCGGCAAGCCGTCGCCTTGGGGATGATGCGGGCGCTGGTCGAGGGCTGAGCGATGGTGTGGTCCGGCTATCTCCCGTCGCCCCACCGCCGCGACGTGCACGGCGAGCCGCGCTCGACCACCACGCACCCCTGTCTGCGATGCCGCAAGCCCTTCGAGAGCGAGGGCGCACCATCGGCGGTGCGGGGCGTGCTCGAATAGGGCGGCGGAGACGAGCCCCCATGCGGTGTAGCTCCCGAATGGAGGAATTGTCGTGACGACCACCAATCCGCCGAATGATTGGAGGGGCCGGAGCGCGGCGTGGTATGGGGAGTGGCGCGAGCTGGCCGCCTCCTGCACGTTGAAGCAATATTTGGAGCTCTACCAGCATCACGATGACCCGCGCGGAGACTTCGCGCGCGACGGCATCGGGAATGCTGGCTTCCCGGCCGCCCCGAAGAGCTGGGAGACGGTCGAGGGCTACCTGTTGAGCAAGCGCGCCTGTCCCGAGGCGTTGGAAGCGGGTCGCCAAATCTGGCGCTCGTTTGTCCGGGACATGGCGCAGTGGGGGACGAGGCCTTTGTGGTCGAGTGGGAACGCGAGAGGTGTGACCAATCCCACCCTAGCACCTCGAACAGACCATATTTGCCCCTAGGAGGGCGCTAGGAGCGTCAGAAAAATATTTTGGAGCCGCCTTGAGCAGACGACCGGCCGTTTCTCCATGCCGTGCCATGTGCAGTGCAAGTGCTTCATGGAAGGTAGCGGAATCCTTCCAGCTCAACGATCGGGGTTTTGGAAATTCGATGACCGGATGGGGCTTGCGTCCCCGTTTCCTGATTTTGTTTGCTTCGCCCGGTCGTATGCCTGTTTTCGTCCCGTTCGGAAATTTGACTTCATACGCTTGAAAATGTCCCTCTTGAATTGAGCGAGGCGCCCTAGCAGAGGGGCATTCGCTGCAGGACGCAAAGGGAGTCCCGACGACTTTAATCGCGAGACGAGGATAGTTGCGCGGTTTGGAATTTGGGCAACCTATCTCGCTACGAGACATTGCCAGAAGACGAATCTTCCTGAGCGGTAAGATTTGCCTCAGTTGTTCAGCGATAGTACTGCGATCTTCCCGATCGGGAAGAAATGCACTTGCACAGTGCCTCCCCATATGCAATCTTACCGATCGGGAAGATCGCATGATTCGTAACGCACAGGAATTTGGCGCCGCCGTAGCGCAGGCCCGCAAGTCGCTGGGGCTCACCCAGCGCGAACTGGCGCTTGCCATCAACAGTGGTGAGCGTTTCATCGTCGATCTGGAAGCGGGAAAGGCGACAGCGCAGCTCGGGAAGGCGCTGGCCGCCGCCAAAGCCGTCGGCCTTCGCATAGAAATGAACTAGCGTGCAGCTACTCGTTCACTATGAAGGCCGACAGGTCGCGACTATCGCAGCCGATGCGGACGAAGTCCGGCTCGACTACCAGGCAGACTGGCTTGAAGCGTCTGATCACTTTCCGGTCTCGCTCACCATGCCGCTCGGCGAGGCGGGCTACGGACAGGATCTCGTCCTGCCATGGCTGATGAACCTGTTGCCCGAAGGCGAGCCCCTGCGCGCCATGACGCGGGCTCTGGGCGCCTCCCCTGAAGATGTGCTCGGCCTCCTCATGGAAACCGGCGGCGATCTCGCCGGTGCATTGACGATTGGCTCTGCGGGTCGCGATGGGCCACCGGGTTATCGCACGATTCCAGACGCGGTCGCGCTCGAGCGCATCATAACCGATCTGCCGGCGCGCCCGTTTCTGGTCGGGGAAGATGGCGTATCGATGAGCCTCGCCGGCGCACAGGACAAACTCCCTGTCGCCCTGGAGGGCGACGACCTCGCCATTCCAGTCAACGGGGCGCCTTCGACGCATATTCTGAAACCCGACAATCCGCGGCTGCTGGACAGCGTGCAGAACGAGGCTCTGTGCATGGTTCTGGCGAACCGCATTGGTCTCCCCACCGCGCCGGTGACAA
>Ga0182747_1003663_pt1 | contig 10272 bp, 9 predicted proteins | sample eDN3rd30CBELigBY_FD_128526 | JGI IMG/M metagenome (GOLD analysis project Ga0182747, IMG submission 128526) | Enriched backyard soil microbial communities from Emeryville, California, USA - eDNA 3rd pass 30_C BE-Lig BY (version 2) (version 2) | ecosystem: Environmental > Terrestrial > Soil >...
GTGATGATGTTCCTATTCGCCATTCCGCTGTTCGAGGGTTTGGCAATGTATCTCCTGCCGAAGATGCTGGGCGCGCGCGACATGGCGTTCCCGCGACTCTCCGCCTACGGTTACTGGTGCTATCTGTTCGGCGGATCGATCCTGCTGCTGGCGCTGTTCTTTGGCGTCGCGCCGGATGGCGGCTGGTTCATGTACACGCCGCTGTCGTCGCGCACCTATACACCGGGAATCAATGCCGACGTCTGGCTGATCGGCGTGACCTTCGTGGAAATCTCGGCGCTGTCAGCGGCCGTGGAGATCATCGTCACGGTGCTCAAGCTGCGCGCACCTGGCATGTCGCTCGACAAGATGCCGCTGTTCGCCTGGTACATGTTGGTCACAGCCTTCATGATGCTGGTCGGATTTCCACCGCTGATCCTCGGTTCGGTGCTGCTGGAGGTGGAGCGCGCGTTCAATCTTCCGTTCTTCGATCCGGCGCGCGGCGGCGACCCGCTGCTGTGGCAACACCTGTTCTGGCTGTTCGGCCACCCGGAGGTCTACATCATCTTTCTGCCGGCCGCAGGTGTGGTTTCGACCGTGCTCCCGGTACTCGCGCGGCGGGAAATCATCGGCTACCTCTGGATCGTGGTCAGCATCGTCGCGCTTGCCTTCCTGAGCTTCGGGCTATGGGTGCACCACATGTTCACAGTCGGCATCCCGCACCTCGCACTCGCATTCTTCTCGGCAGCATCGACCGCGGTCGCCGTTCCGACGGCGGTGCAGATCTTCGCATGGATCGGCACGCTACTGGCGGGCCGACCGCAGTTGAAATTGCCGATGCTGTTCCTGCTCGGATTCTTCTTCGTGTTCGTAGCCGGCGGGCTTACCGGCGTGATGCTCGCAGTCGTCCCGTTCAACTGGCAGGTCCATGATACCCATTTCGTGGTCGCGCACCTGCACTACGTGCTGGTCGGCGGATTCATTTTTCCGATGCTGGCGGCCGCCTATTACTGGCTGCCGCACTTCACCGGACGTTCGCCGCGACACAGTCTGGGCACTGGCGCGTTCTGGCTTATTTTCATCGGATTCAATCTCACGTTCCTGGTCATGCACTGGACCGGGCTCATGGGGATGCCACGACGGGTCTATACTTACAGTCCGGACACAGGCTGGGAATGGCTCAACCTGATCTCCTCGATCGGCGGATTTCTAATGGCGATGGGGTTTGCTCTGTTCGCCGTCGATCTTTTCCTGCAATGGCGGTTTGGCCGCCGTGCCGAACGCAATCCCTGGAGTGCAGGCACGCTCGAATGGGCAACGCCCATGCCGCCGCCAGCCTACAACTTCGCCTCGCTTCCCCCGGTGACGGCGCGCGCCCCGCTCGCTGATGCGCGCGACCTCGGAACGGAGCTGGCGCGCGGCCGCGGCTATCTCGGCTTCGTACGCCATGGCTGGCTGGAGACCCTGGGCGTGGAAATCACTTCGGGCCGGGTCGAGCAGGTGGTGCGGCTGCCACGCCCGACCTATCTTCCGCTCATCAGCGCCCTGTTGACAGGCGTGTTCTTTGTTTCAGTGCTTTTCAAGCTCTATGCGCTGGCTGTCCTGGGTTTTGTCGCCGCGGTCGGCTCGCTCCTGCTGTGGAGTGTGACATCGGGTGACCGCCGCGACCGTGGCCCGCTGCCGATCGGCTGCGGCGAGGTGGCCCCGCCGCATTCAGAAGCACCGGATGCGCCCTCCCGGTGGGCCATGGTCCTGGTGCTGGTTGCGGATGCCACGGCCTTCGCATCGCTCGCCTTCGGCCTCCTGTTCCTCTGGGTGGTAGCGCCGAACTGGCCGCCACCGCAACTGATCGAACCCGGCCTGACGAAGTCCGCCTTGGTGATCGTAGCACTTGCCATCGCTGCCTGGAGCGGCGGCCGTGCTCTCGCTCCGGGATTTCTCGAAGCGCCGTCCCGTCGCGACCTTCAGATGATCATCGCCGCGGCGGCGCAGACGACCGCGCTGGGAGGACTTATCGCGATCCTTATGATCGTACCCGACCCTACACGGCACGCGTATACAGCCGCCACTTTCGCGATCCTCATCTACGCCGCGATGCATGCCGGCCTTGGCGTGATATTCGCTCTGTTTGGCCTCTGGCGCAGCCGAAATGGTTATGTCTCCGCGGTGCGCTCGCTCGACCTTCGGATAGCGGTTCTCTGGCACAAGGCAACCCTCGGCATCGGCGTTGCCTCGCTACTTCTGATCCACAGCCTTCCATGGGCAATGGGGCAATGAAAGCGCTCTCACAGCGCCCGGCCGGGCCTGTGTTCTTGGCCCTCGGCTTTCTGATATGGGCGTCTGCCTTCAGCATGCTTTACGCCGCGCTGTCGATCGGATGCGAGCTTGGCTGGAACAGCATCACGTGGGGGATATTCGACCTGCTTCGGCTGATCCTGTTTACGCTGTGGGCCGGCCATATGACATTACTTGCTTGGCTCTATCGCGTGTGCCGAAAGCGGCTCGACACTTCCGGCGAAGAGAATTCTTCGGCCGCGCGCTTTCTGGGCCGTGCTTCGCTTGGCGCCACTATGGCCGCAGTCGCCTCGACTTTCTGGATCGGGCTGGCGATTCCGCTCTCCTCGACATGCGGCTAGCAGTCGGGCTCAGTTTGGCGCTTTCTTTCACAGATAGGCGTCGTCGCGATAGACTGCGCGTGGGCCCCTCGCAAGCACCTTCCAGATGCTATGACGACCACGCAAAAAAGACGTTTGTCTGCGTAGCGCTTGGCTATCTCAATGTCGATCGTGTGGAATTTGCCCCGACCTTCGGTCGCGGTCTGACAGAGGAGCTTGCTATCAAACGGTAGCGACTCCTCTGTCTCTTTGCGCATTCGCCCGAGGCGCACGATCCTGCACTTGTCAGTAAACTGAAGACGGACCGACGATAGCCTCTTCGCGCAGTCGTCCTCCGGCCACCGCAGCCCAATATGCTGCACCGGCGGCGATGATCGATACAGCACCGATCAGAAACGCCAGCACGATGGCCAGCTTGCGTGCTGTGTCGGCAGCCTTCTTGGCTTCTTCAATGGCCGTATCGACGCGCTTTCGTGCGTCTTCCTGGGGAACATTCGCCTCTGCCGCGACAATACGGGCAATATAATCACGAACCTCGTTCGTAATCCGGCCTTGCGCGGTCGCCGTCGACAGGATGCGAGTGACTTCCGCAGCAGCATTCTGCCTCTGGAGCGGGCCCGCGTTTTGATCGACGGCGGGACGCAGCATGGCATCGACTATGTTGGACACTCCGTTTTGAGAAGCGGCTTGCGTGGCCATAGTTGTCGCCCCGCCCGCGGCAGAGGAAACGGTACGTCCGACGCTGGCGGACAAGGTGGCTGTGACCGCCACTCCGACCATGAGCGCTACGGCCCACACTACCAGGCCATGTGCGCCGTCGCGCTGCTCGCGCTCTTCCACGGTCCTGAATTCAGCGGATCGACGAAAGCGTCCCACAAAAAAGGCGCCCGCAATGTAGGAACCGATGGTGATGATGCAGAACCAGGCGACGCCGACGATTGTGAGCGTCGTGCCGGAAGGGTTGTTCCAGCTATAGGGCGAAACCGCAGCTACCCCCGCGCCTACGCCAAAGGCGAAGAGAATGAGCCAAAGCGCCGACGTAATCAGTGCTCCGGCAAGCACGGTGCCCCAGTCGATCCCAGACGTCCGCTCGGCGGGCAGCGCAACAATGGTCGTGGTGTCGGTCATCGGATTTTCCCTTTCTTAGCGAAGCCCGAGAAGGCTGAGAAGAAACAGGATCACGACGATCAGCCCGATAAGATAGATGATCTGATGCACTGGCGCTCTCCTTGGAATTGACAGTCAAACGCGCCATTCATCGGAAAGTTGCAGTTTCGCCTAATCTGTGGCCGTCGCAGACGAGTTGATTGCCGCATCCGGCAAGGCCGTGGAGGCGAAGGGACCAAGGGATGGAAGTTCGTCGTCCAAAGGAGGGACGTGACACCAATGGCGCCATTTCAGTTGCGCCACGGCGATGATCGCTAGTGCGAACGGCGTCAGGGTCCCAGCCCGCGTCCGCAGCGGTTACGGACCGATCCGAGGGCACATCCAAACGACCCGGCTTTGCGATAGGGCACGATGTACAGGCAAATTGATCCGTTCGCGATGGATGATCCGCATAGCGGTGACTAGTCCGCAACTGGCTGGAACGAAATCCTCGGGTAGAGCGTCAGATGCGACGCGAACCGTGAGTCGCCGTTCGTCTTGCGAGCCAGCATCTGGTCGCTCGCAGAACGCCTATCGGGTAGCGCACAAAGCACCTTTCACACCACAGCATCCGGTCCCCTGTGGCGCGCGCACCACGCACCGGATATGATCCCTGTCCTATGCGGTATCCGTTGCGGAAATTGTGAGTATGGTCGGCTCGGTTCACTTCCTGGATGGCGGCGGGGAAATGGCGCAGGCCATTCGTGACTACGATTGGTCCACGAACGAACTTGGCTCGCCGGACACATGGCCGTTGGCGTTGAAAACGGCTGTCAGCATGGCGCTGAACTCGAAGTTTCCTAAATGTATTGTATGGGGCTCCGCGTTCACGTCGATCCCCAACGATGCCTTTCTCCCCATTCTTGGTGCGAAGCCCCCAGCTCTCGGGCGGTCATTTCGAGAGGTATGGAACGAAGCCTGGTATCAAATTGGTCCGATCGTCATCCGTGCTTACGGCGGCGAAGCGACATTCATTGAGAACTTCCCGCTCCTGATTGACCGCTTTGGCAGGACTGAGCAGGCCTACTTCACCTTCTGCTACAGCCCGATCCGCGATGACAGAGGTGTGGTGCGAGGGATGATCGATACCGTGATCGAGACCACCGGCACGGTCGAAACCCAACGGCAGGCACGTCTGTTGAACGGCGAACTCGAACATCGGATCAAGAACACGCTGTCTGTCGTTTTCGCCATCGTCAATCAGACCTTGCAGACAGAAGACTCCGTCAAGCAGGCTCGCGAGGCGCTGTTGCACCGGCTCGACGCCCTGGCCCGGGCGCAGTCTTTCCTCACCCGTTCAACCTTTGCCGAGGCAGATATCGGCGACGTGGTACACGATGCCCTGGCGCCATTCCGATCTGGCGTTGACCGGTTCACGATCACAGGTCCGCCGGTGATGTTGTCCTCGAAGCAAGCATGGACGCTGGCGCTTGCCTTTTACGAACTTTCCACCAACGCTATGAAGTACGGCGCCCTGTCTAATGACGGGGGAAAAATTCAAGTGACGTGGTCTGCGGGGCGCACCGGTACGGAAGATGCGTTCCGTTTGACCTGGAGCGAGGAAGGCGGTCCGCCGGTGGTCGAGCCTACACGCAAGGGATTTGGCTCACGGATCATCGAGCGAATACTGCCACAGACTTTCTCCGGAAACGCTACTCTCAAGCACGGTCCCTGTGGCTTCCGTTTGGACCTGAGCGCACGAATGCTGGAAGTCGGCGCCGGCGCGGATTCTCAGGACTGACCGCGCGAAGCGACTTGCCGAGGGCACACTACTCGTAGAGCTAAAAAGCCCCTGCGAAATGGTTTACTCCGAAGCTGGTGCGCAGCCTCACAACAAGCCAGATTAGCGGCCTGTCACATTGCCCCCTGGTTCAATCAATGGCGGTTCAGGCCAGAGTCGGCCCGGTCTTGTGTAAACAACGACCAGACTGCCACGAACAGAGCGGCAATCAGAGGTCCGATCACGAAGCCATTGATGCCGAGCAGTGCTATGCCGCCAAGCGTGGAGACCAGCACCACATAGTCCGGCAAGCGCGCCTCCTTGCCTACCAGCGGCGGCCGCAACACGTTGTCGATCAGGCTGATGATCAGCGCGCCCACTGCGAACAGTACAGCACCCTTCAAGTATTGACCGGACAGGAGCAGGTAAGCTGCAGCAGGTCCCCAGACGAGGAAGGAGCCGACGGCGGGTAGAAGTGACAGCACAGCCATGAGTATGCCCCATAGCAGCGCCGCCTCGATCCCCAGCAGCCAGAACGTCACGCCCCCGATCGTGCCCTGGATGACCGCGATGATGACATTGCCCTTCACCGTCGCCTTCACGACGTCCGAGAACTTTCCAAAGACGTGATCTGTATGATGCGCGCAAAGCGGGCTCGCCCTGCGGATAGTGCCCGCCAGTTCGGCGCCGTCACGGAAAAGGAAAAAGAGCACGTAGAGCATCACGCCGAGGCTGATGAACAGTTGAGCGGTGCCTTGCCCGATGCTGAGAGCACGCGCGGCAACGGCCTGAGCGGCCTGCCCGACGGCCGAAGTCAGACCGGTCTGCATGTCCTCGAAGCTGCCGAGATTGAAGGCGGAAAGCCATTCCATGACGAAAGATGGCATCGCGCTTCGGATCTGTTCAAGTGTCGTCGAGAGGTCGAACTCGCGCGTGGATATCCGATTATACAGGCCAGTCGCCTCCTGAGCGAGCGCTGCCAGGATCAGCGAGCCGGGTATGACCACGATGCAAATGCAAGCCAGCACGCTCAATCCAGCGGCAAGGCTGTTGCGGCCGCCGAGACGGCGGACGAGCCAACACTGAAGCGGATGGAACAGGATCGCAAGGATCACTGCCCAGAGGATGGCACCGTAGAATGGGAGCATCAACCAGATGAATGCCGCCGTCACCAGCACAACCAACGTCGCGAAGCTGATTTGACGCACGGCCGGAGTCTGCATCAGGCAGTTCGCGCTTCGGCACTGCCGTCGAGAGCGCGGCCCCAACTATTTGAACGCGTCGACACTAATACCCGCCAATGATCGGAAGAATTTCGCCCGTGATATAGCTTGAGCAGCTCGGCGCGGCGAGGAAGACGAATGCCGGAGCGATCTCTTCCGGCTGGGCAGGCCGGCCCATCGGGGTCTTGGACCCGAACTCTGCGACCTTCTCAGCAGGTCGATCGGCCGGATTGAGCGGCGTCCACACGGGTCCGGGCGCGACCACGTTGACGCGGATGCCGCGTTCGATCAGGTGAGCGGCCAGGGAGCGCGCAAACGCATGAATGCCGCCCTTGGTCATCGAATAGTCCAGCAGCTCCTTGCTTCCCTGGAGCCCCGTCACAGAACCGGTCATCACGATGGCAGAGCCCGGCTTCATGTGCGGAATTGCAGCCTTGGCCATGTTGAAATAGCCGTACAGGTTGGTCTTCAGCGTGCGATCGAAATGATCGTCGAGAATATCCTCGATGTCGTCGGCATGCTCTTGAAATGCGGCATTGTTGACCAGCACATCGACCTGGCCAAACTGGCCCACTGCACGGCCTACCAGTTCACGGCAGAATGCAGGATCCGCCACATCGCCGGCAACCGTGATGCAACGTCTACCCTCGACTTCGACTGCGCGCTGGGTAACTTCTGCATCCTCGTGCTCGTTCAGATAGCCAATCACTATATCCGCGCCCTCGCGAGCATAGAGAATAGCAACGGCACGCCCAATGCCGGAGTCTCCTCCGGTGATCAGCGCCACGCGCCCGACCAGCTTGTCTGAACCCTTGTAGTGCGGGGCGTCGTACATCGGCGCGAGATCGAGTTTCGCCTCCTCGCCTGGCTTGGCCAGATGTTGTTCAGGCAGCGGCGGCACAGGATAGACCCGAGCGCCAGCCTGCATGGCTTTGGGCGGCTTGCCACTGGCCCTATCCGCCTTGTTGTCGATGCGTGCCTGTATCTTTCGCTGCGCCTGTGCCGCCCGCTCTGCCTCGGCGGCAAACTCTGCACCCTTCTTCCGTGCGTTCATCTCATTCTCCATTTCGCACCGGCGGGGTCAGGGTCAGCGCGATGAGCGGTTACTTTGCGTGTCAGGCCGAACGACGCTTTCTGGTTGCCGCCGCCTTCTTCGCTGATCGGGAGCGTTCGGCGGCAGGCCGTTCGGCCGACGCTTGGCCGCCAAGCCGACCTCCCTTGCGGGCGGCGGCGTGGTCTTCGTCTTGCCCTCTGCCCGAGCCGCTCTTCTTGCCGCCGTGGGTCATGGCGTTGACCGTGGCCCAGGCGCGGCGCTCGGCTTCCTCGGACGGAACGCCGCGGTTCTCGTATCCTTCCTCGATATGCTCGGCCTGTCGCTTCTGCTTGTCCGTGTAGCTGGACTTGTCTCCGCGCGGCATGGTTGTCGCTCCGCTAAGCGGCGCCGCCAGTGGCGGACTGATCCCCCACGGGCGGCGGCACATTGATCGATACCCCCAAACCATCCTTGATTGCGTTGGACGCCGCCGCGACAGCCGCTTCGAACGCGGCTTCCTTGGTGGCATAATCGCCCTCTCGATTGCCGCCGCGGTCGATAGACCAGGACTGGCCGCTACCGACGATTTTGTAACTCACTGTCGTCATGGCCTCGTCACCTGGATGAACTGAACGCAACGCATGCTCGCTTCTGCAACGAGCCCAGCGAGCGCCGTGTTCCGTATCTAACGCGATAATTTGATGCACGGAATCCGACGCTGCAGCCGGAGAGAGCCGCACCGTGCGTGGCGGGCTTCTGTACTGGGCACATTCGGGAATCTCGATCCCGAAGCGGTTCGCCGAAGGCAGAAGCGCAACTGGTTGCGGAACAGGATTGAAGCACGACCGTTGATGGTCATCTCAATCAACGGAGGTTGCTATGTCTGATCTCAGTGCCGTGAAGGAGCATATGGAAGTTGTTGGTTCCGACGGGAAGCATGTCGGGACAGTCGATCGCGTCGACGGCGGGCGCATCAAGTTGACAAAAAAGGACAGCGGTCCGCCCGGTCACCAGGGCCATCACCATTACCTTGATGGCAAGCACGTCGCCGGCGTCGACGGGAACAAAGTGAAGCTTTCCTGCAGCGCCGACGAAGCCATGAAAGCTCAACAGGAGCAGTGAGAAACCTAAAGGCCGAGACGCTGCAAAAGCGTCTCGGCCTTGGTGTCAGGGACAGGTTAGGTGCCACGCGTACCGATGCGTTGTTGCCGCAGCCAGAAACCGGCAAAATCAGCTACGTCCACCGTCCCCATCACGGCCGGTTGTCACCTGACGTCTTCTTCCAACGCCGTGCCGCCGGTTTTGTTCACGCATGCCCGGTGACGCCGCGCCGTGACGGGCGGCTTATAGTCGGCTGAGATACCTGCTCGATGACCTGGATAAGCACTTGCTCACGCTTGGCAATTGAACGCGAGCTACGCAAGGTTTCCGCAAATTGCTCCAGAGCGCCCTCCTCGAAGGCAGTGACCACCGCCTCGTGAACATAGCTCTTGGCGCATATGGCTGGCGTGTTGGCGAGATCCTCGGCAGCAAGGCGTATCGCCTCGAGAACCTGCCTGCGCCGCGCTCGCTTGGAAGCGGCGGGCGTGGCTTTCGACAGCGTCTCAAGCACGCTGACGGAAGCTAGCAGCGTCCGAAAGTCCTTCAATGAAATGTGCATCCCGGCCAGTTCCCGTAGGAACGCGTTCACGTCGCCCGCCGTCGCGGCACGCACGGCCCCACTTTCGTGCCGGTACTGAAAGAGCCGCCGGCCCGGCAGCAGGCGCAACACTGCGATCGCAGCACACAGCCTGGTGGCTATGACTTCCTTGACCACCATCTTGCCGCCCTTGGCGCGGAACTTGAGGGTGATGGCGTCGCCGGCGACAACGAGGTTGGACTTGAGCAGCGTAGCCGCACCGCGCGTACCACGAAGGCGCGCATAAGCCTCGCTACCCGGCCGGATCGCGCTACGCGCGACAAGTTCGATAACCGCGGAGAGCGCAAGCTCACGGCTCGGCTCATCGGCACCAAGATGCCGCGCTACGGAACGGCGGATGCGGGGCAGAGCCTCGGCCAGATTGGCGAGCCGGCGCGCCTTCCGCAATTCACGCACCTTCACCCATTCGGGATGGTAGCGGTACTGCAGCCTGCCAGCAGCGTCGCGTCCGATCGCCTGGATATGAGCCTGCGGATCCTCCGCATATACGACATCCTCGTAGGCTGGCGGGACCGCGAGGCGTTTGAGGCGGTCTAACGTTGCTGGATCACGTATCGCTCGGCCATTGGCGTCGACATAGGAAAACTTCTTGCCGCGCCGGCGCCTGCCAAGCGTGAGGTTATCGGTGTCGATATAACGCAGTCCGAGGCGCTTCGCGAGCTTCAGCGTTGTGGGTGCGACGGCCTTTGGACATGCCAAACCACCTCCCGCGGTCCGGCGGTCGGGCGCTTGAATGGGTTCTGGGGTGGACATTTTTGCTCTGCCAGCAGCGGCGTGCTGCAGGCATTGCAATTCCCAGGCTCGCGCTTTGTTCCGGTGACCGTTTGCTTGCGCCACTGGCAGCGCCCCTTAGCGGA
>Ga0182747_1003664_pt1 | contig 10271 bp, 6 predicted proteins | sample eDN3rd30CBELigBY_FD_128526 | JGI IMG/M metagenome (GOLD analysis project Ga0182747, IMG submission 128526) | Enriched backyard soil microbial communities from Emeryville, California, USA - eDNA 3rd pass 30_C BE-Lig BY (version 2) (version 2) | ecosystem: Environmental > Terrestrial > Soil >...
AGCGGGTAGGGACGCATGCCGTCATAGCCGCCTTCGGCCGCGATATTGCGCAGGCCGGCGGCGCGCATGACGGAATCGGCCAGCGTGCCGGCGCCGAGCGCGATGCCGTTCTGGTCATAGGCGAGGGCGGCCGGATCCGCGCCGCAACGGTCTTTCGCGGCCTCGGCCACGCCTCGCTCGAAGGTGGCGGCCATTTCCTCCGCCTTTTCGGCGACGCCGAGGATGTCGCCCATGCGGCGGATGTCGGCCGGGATGGATTCTACGGTTTGCGTGAAGGGAAATTCCTCGACGCGGTGGCCGAGGCGGCGCAGCAGCGCGGTGGTGTTGTGGAGCGAATAGGTGCCGGTGACGACCACGTCCGGCCGCGCCAGAAACACGTCTTCCGCCAGCCCGTGATTGACCGGAAAGTCTTTTGCCCGCGCATGGAGGAAGGAAAGTGCCGGGTCCGCCGCGAGGTTGGACACCGACAGGAGCTGGCCGGGCCTTGCGAGCAGCAGGGCCAACTGGTCGGTGCAGACATTGAGCGACATCACGCGCGGTGAAGGCGCTTCGTCGGCATGGGAGAGCGCGGCCGGCAACAGCAGGAGGGCGGCAAGGGCCGCCACATGCGCGATGCCGGCGCGCCGCTCGATCATGGCCCGAACTTCGCCCGGAAGCCGGCGAAGACGCCGAGGCCCGGCATGCCGTAGCCGCTCACCGTCTGGTATTTCTGGTCGAGCAGGTTTTCGCCGCGCAGGTAGACTTCGGCGCTGTCGTTCACCTTGTAGGCCACCTTGGCGTTGACGAGCACATAGTCGTCGATCGGCGCGCCGGCGTCGACCGTGTCGAGCGCGATGCGCGCATCGGCCGTGAGCGTCCACCTTTCCCATGGCTTGGCAGTGACGCTAAGGCCGACCACATTTGCCGGAACACGGGGCAGGCGCGCGCCCGTCTGGCTGACGGCCGAGGTGTAGGTGTAGGTGGCGCCCAGATCGAGCCAGCCATTGGCCGCCCAGCTCAGCGAGGCCTCGACGCCGCGCTTGCGCGCCGTGCCGGGGATCTGGTTGTAGCCACCGCCCGAATAGCCGATCAGATTGTCGATATCGATGTGGAAATAGGTGAGGTCGGCGACCAGCCGGTCGCCAAGGCGCTGCTCGACGCCGACATCGAAGGACAGGCTGCGCTCCGGCTGGAGGTTCGGGTTGGAGCCGAACGGGCCGTAGAGCTCGTCGAGGCTCGGCGCGCGGAAGCCGGTGCCGAGGGAGGCGTGAAGGCGCGTTGCCGAGGGGAACTCATAGGAACCCGTGGCGCGCCACGTCGTATTGGCCCCGAAGGCGCTGTGCCAGGACTGGCGTGCACCCAGCGTGAGCGTCAGGTTCTCCACGGGAGAGACGAGTGCGTCGAACCACAGGCCGCCCAGGCCGAAGGAGGCGCTGTTGGACGGCACGACGATGGAGGTGCGTTCGTAATCCGCACCGAACTGGAATGTCAGCCAGTCGGTGGCATCGAACGCGCCCTGGTAGTCGCCCTTCCAGCGTGTGCCGTCATATTGTCCATTGGACCAGCTCGTGCCCTCGATGCGGCGCGACACGTCGAAGGCCTGCACCGAGAAGGTGTTGCGGAAGCGGCCGTCCATCAGGTCGGCGTTGAAGCCCATCCGCCCGGCCAACTGGCGGCCGGTGTTCATCGCCGTCAGGCTGTCGGTGACGGGAAAACCGTCGTCGAAGGCGACGCGCCAGTCGTTGTAGAGCAGGGCGCCGAAGATGGAGACCGTGTCGTTGATCCGGTATTCGCCCGCCGCATCGAAACTCACGCTGCGATAGGGATCGGTCTCGGGATTGCCATTGCGGGAATCGGCGGCCGAGATGCCGTCGGTATAGTAGCCGTTGAGGTTGACCGAGACCTTGCCGCGCTCGCTGGCGGCGCGCAGGCCATAGCCGCCGCGCACGCTGGTGCGGGTGCCGAACTCGCCGTGGAGGAGGTGCTGCACGCCGATCGGTATGTCGCCGAGCGTCGAGATGCCGACGACGCCGGCAATCGCGTCGGAGCCGTAGAGGGTGCTCTGCGAACCCTTCAATATTTCGATGCTGTCGAGATTGTCGGCGAGCAGGTAGTGGTAGTTGGTCTGCACATTGGGCGGCGTGGGGTCGGCGATGTCGATGCCGTTGAATAGCGTCTTGATATAGCGCTTCGGCGCACCGCGGATGGAAAGCGTGCTTTCCTGGCCTGGCCCGCCGCTCATGGTGGCAGCAACACCCGGCTCGTTGACCAGATAGTCGTTAAGCGTCGGCTTTGCCTGCTCTTCGATCTTCTCGCGATCGATTTTCTCGACCTTGGAGCCCACCTTGCTCTTGTCCAGCGGCGTGCGGCTCGGCGTCACGACGATCTCGCCGATGTCGAGATCCTGCGCCGGCGCCTGCGCGCCCACAAGTGCCGCCGCGGCCGTGCCCGCCGCCAAGATGAAACCGATTCTGCTTTTCATGCCCGTCCCCTCCGCCAATCGCGGAACTTCCCTCAAAATTGCTGGAAGGACAGGTCACATGTACCGCGCTTCCAGCGATGACGACTGCCACCGCTGTGAAAGCACAGCCCCGGACGCGCCCCGCATCCCGGAAGGTGACGGCTCAAGGCAGGTTTCCTGGCTCAGCGCTTCAACGGGCGTCCGGCCTTCCCGGGCAAAGCCCAGTGGCCAGAATGGACGTCCTCGACGCTTACAGTTGCGGGGGCAGCTACGGTTAGGGACAAGCCCTCTCGTATTCCCTTTTAACCCCGGCCGCATGGCGGCAGGAGCACCTCAAGCTGGGAATCACGCTAGCAACCCGCATTTGGCCGGTCAACGGAGCGGAGCAGTTCCGCGTGCAGATGCAGGATGCGGCGTGTCAAATGCGACACGCGCCGGAAAGGTCATATCTGAAGCCGCGTGAATTCGATGCGCGCCGCGCCTGCATAGGGATTGGCGTGAAGGGCAAGGATCCACAGGCTGACGAAAGCGGCAAGGGCGAAGATGACCAGCGCGTTGCGCGCGGCGCGTGGCTGGCCGATATGGGCAACAGCGATGGTCAGCATGGACAGCATCGTCAGGAACAGGACGAGATACCATTTATAGTTGCTGACAGCGCTCTGGCCAATGGCAAGGCGCTCGTTGCGCGCATCCTGCAACTCGTCGAAATCCTGCGCCATCCTGTCGATCAGCGCATCCGGAATATCTGTCCGCGCGAGCGTGATGAAGGCGAGCCGGATCTGTTGCAGCGCGACTTCGACATCGGGCGAGCCCTGCGTGTTCTGGTCGCGTGTCCATTCATCCCTGTCGACGGCGGTCGCGTAGACGGACAGCGCCTGCCGGAGTTGCGGGCTGTTCAACGCCTCGCCGCGCGCCATTCCGGCCAAACGGTTGATCGAGGAGCGCTCGGCACTGGCAAGCCGCTCGGCGTTTGCACGAATAGTCCAGACGTCGGCTGCGGCGAAGCCAAGCGACAGGGCCCAGACCGTGGTTATCGAGCCGATGAAGGTGGGAAGCGGTGCGATCTTTTCCAGATGGCCGGCATAGCGCGTGAGGAGGCCGAAAAAGATGTCGGCAATCACGAAAAAGCCAACCCCGGCCACGCCAAAGACAAGGAACAAGGGCAGGGCCTGCAAAGAGAAAAGCGCGCTCATTTAGGATTTCTCCCGTCGGATTGTGAACGAGTCGACGATCATTGCGCGCTCAGGCTTGCGCGAGCGTCAATAGTTGGTAGCACGGGATGAAGGTTGGTCGCCCGTGGCGAGGGAGAAGGCATGATGAACAGTCTGCGCTGTGCGCTTGTACTGACGCTTGGCCTTTTCCTGTCGGCCTGCGCATCCGTCGAGAACGGTCCGATCAATAGTTTCGTCAGCGAGGTCGGTCCCGGATCGCCTGAGTTCATTCCCGATTTCGGCGATGACGGTTCGACGGTCCTGGGCCTCGCCTTTTCGGGCGGCGGCACGCGTGCGGCGGCGTTCGCCTATGGCGTCATGCGCGAGCTGGACAGCTATGTGATCGATCTGGTGCCGCGCCAGCGCACGCTGCTGGATGACGTGCGCATGGTTTCCGGCACCAGCGGCGGCGCTATCGCGGCGGCCTATCTCGCCTATCGCGGGCAGGATGCCTATCGCGATTTCCGCGAACGGTTCCTGCTCCAGAATGCCGAGGCGAGCATGCGCACCTCGACCAGGTCGCCCGCCAATCTCCTGCGCGCGATCGGCGGCGGGGTGAACGACCTCAACAACCTGCCGCAATGGCTCAATGACAATTTGTTCGATGGCGCCACCTTCGGCTCGCTTCGCAAGCCCGACACGCCGGTTACCTGGATCACCGCATCGGACATTTTCCACGGCACGCCTTTCCTGTTCACCTATGATACGTTCGCGGCCCTGTGCAGCGATCTCGACAAGGTGCGACTGGCCGACGCCGTCGCGGCTTCGGCGGCCGTGCCGGTGATTTTCACGCCGATCGTGCTGTCGTCGGACGGTCCCGATTGCGGCTATCGCCGGCCGGCCTGGATCGATCGCGCGCTGGCCGACCCGGAAGCCTCGCTGCGGCTCAGCGCCTATGCCCGCGCCCTGGTGGCCTATAGCGAAATGGTGCGCCCGCGCTATGTGCGCCTGCTCGACGGCGGACTGACGGACAATACCGGCACCACCGGCCTCACGCTGGAGCGCGCCGCTGCGACGACGCCGCACGGACCGCTGTCGGCGGAGGATGCGGTAAAGCTCAGGACGATGATCTATATCGCCGTCGATGCCGGCCGAAGCATATTGCCCGACTGGGGCGACAGCACGACCGGCCCAAAGCTGAGCCAGCTCGTTCCCGCGCTGACGCATACGGCGGTGAGTTCATCCATGCGCAGCGGCTATGATGCGCTCGAACTGTCGATCGCCGAGTGGCGGCGGCGGCTCATCGCATTCCGCTGCGGGCTCGGCAGCGCGCAGGTGAGGCGCTATCGCGGCACGCTGGCCGGCTGGAACTGCCGTGATGTGCAGATCGTGGTGGAGCATATTTCCTTTCGCGATGTTGCGCCGGAGCGCCAGCAGGAACTGTTCGATGTTCCGACGCGGCTCGTCCTGCAACCGGAACAGGTCGACCTCGTCATCGAGGCGGGGCGAGAGGCGGTGAAAAGGCGGATCTCGATCCAGCGCGCCGTGGCCCGCACGCGCATCCAGGCCGGCGTGCCGGCTGCGGCAGAACCTCCGCGGCAGCCGGAACCGCTTGTCGGTGCAGTCTCGGCGCAAAATTTGACCGATTGATAAAAAATCAAATCGTGCTAGCCTTCCTCCCAACAATAAAAAGGGGAACTGGCATGGCCTCGGGTCAGCTTACCGAGGGGGTCGCCTCCGGGCGGCTTACCTCCCAGCAATATAAGATGAATTTCGCCGACCTGCATCCGCCCTTCGGCGAGCATGAGGCGCTGGTCGAGTCCGACCGCTGCTATTTCTGCTACGACGCGCCTTGCATGCAGGCATGTCCGACGGAAATCGACATCCCTCTTTTCATCCGTGAGATTTCGACTGGAAATCCGCTGGGTGCTGCCAAGACCATCTTCGACCAGAACATCATGGGCGGCATGTGCGCACGCGTTTGCCCGACCGAGACGTTGTGCGAGGAAGCCTGCGTGCGCGAGGCGGCCGAGGGCAAGCCGGTGCGGATCGGCATGCTGCAGCGCTATGCGACCGACGTCGCGATGGTCGAGGGCAAACAGTTCTACACGCGCCATGCGCCGACCGGGAAGACGGTCGCCGTGATCGGTGCGGGGCCGGCGGGGCTTGCTGCCGCGCACAGGCTCGCCATGCACGGCCACGAGGTGACTGTCTTCGAGGCGCGGCCCAAGGCTGGCGGGCTCAACGAATATGGCATCGCCGCCTATAAGGCGACCGATGGTTTCGCGCAGGCCGAAGTGGACTATGTGACGGCCATCGGCGGCATCGCCATCGAATATGGCCGGGCGCTCGGCCGCGACGTCCATCTCACGGACCTTGCCGCCACCTATGACGCCGTATTCCTCGGCATGGGGCTTGGCGGGGTCAATGCGCTGGGCGCGGACAATGAGGATGCCGATGGCGTCGAGGATGCCGTCGATTTCATCGCCGAACTGCGCCAGGCGAGCGATCTTTCCGCACTTCAGGTCGGGCGGCATGTGGTCGTCATCGGTGGCGGCATGACGGCGGTCGACGCGGCGGTGCAGGCGAAGCTGCTGGGCGCGGAAGACGTCACCATCTGCTACCGGCGCGGCAAGGAAAATATGAACGCCTCGCTGTTCGAGCAGGATCTTGCCGCATCGAAAGGCGTGGTCATCCGCCACTGGCTCAAGCCAGTCCGCGTCATCGTCAATGGCAGCAAGGTGACGGCGATCGAGCTCGAATATACGACGTTGGCGAACGGATCGCTGGCGGGAACCGGCGAGCTTTTGACCATCCGCGCTGATCAGGTCTTCAAGGCGATCGGCCAGAATTTCGTGCCCGCAGCGCTCAACGGCGCGGGCGCGGGGCTCGCATTGGAGAAAGGCCGCATCAGGGTCGACGGCGAAGGCCGCACCAGCATGGAAAAGGTTTGGGCCGGCGGTGATTGCGTGGTGGATGCGCGCGAGGACCTGACCGTGGCGGCGGTGGCCGCTGGCCGGGATGCGGCGGAAAGCATTCACCGTGCGCTAATGAGCTAGGCCTGGACGCGACGACAGCCAAAGGAAATCGACCCATGGCAGACATTCGCAACAATTTCGTCGGCATCAGGTCGCCCAATCCGTTCTGGCTGGCATCCGCGCCGCCGACTGACAAGGCCTATAATGTCGTGCGTGCCTTCAAGGCCGGCTGGGGCGGCGTTGTGTGGAAGACGCTTGGCGAGGAAGGCCCGCCGGTAGTCAATGTCAACGGGCCGCGCTACGGCGCGATCTGGGGTGCGGACCGGCGGCTGCTCGGCCTCAACAATATCGAGCTGATTACCGACAGGCAGCTTCAGATCAACCTGCAGGAGATCAAGCAGGTGAAGCGCGACTGGCGGGACCGTGCGCTGGTGGCCTCGATCATGGTGCCCTGCGAGGAGGAGAGCTGGAAAGCGATCCTGCCTGCCGTCGAGGAGACGGAGTGCGATGGTATCGAGCTCAATTTCGGCTGTCCGCACGGCATGAGCGAACGCGGCATGGGCTCGGCTGTGGGCCAGGTGCCCGAATATATCGAAATGGTCGCCCGCTGGTGCAAGCAATATACGCGCATGCCGGTGATCGTGAAGCTGACGCCCAACATCACCGATATCCGCTACCCTGCGCGGGCTGCAAAGCGTGGCGGGGCTGATGCGGTGTCGCTCATCAACACCATTTCCTCGATCACCTCGGTGAACCTCGACACGTTCTCGCCGGAGCCTTCGATCGACGGCAAGGGCAGCCATGGCGGCTATTGCGGGCCGGCTGTGAAACCGATCGCGCTCAATATGGTGGCGGAAATCGCGCGCGATGCAGAAACGCGCGGCCTGCCGATTTCAGGCATCGGCGGCGTCACAACATGGCGCGATGCAGCGGAATTCCTGGCGCTGGGGGCTGGCAATGTGCAGGTCTGCACGGCCGCCATGACCTACGGTTTCAAGATCGTGCAGGAGATGATCACCGGTCTCCAGAACTGGATGGACGAGAAGGGCCACGCCTCGCTGGACGATGTCATCGGCCGCGCGACGCCCAACGTCACCGACTGGCAGTATCTCAACCTCAACTACATCGCCAAGGCGCATATCGACCAGGATCTCTGCATCAAGTGCGGCCGCTGCCATATCGCTTGCGAGGACACGTCGCATCAGGCCATCACGTCGATGGTGGATGGCGTGCGCCATTTCGAGGTCAAGGAAGAGGAGTGCGTCGGCTGCAATCTCTGTGTGAACGTCTGTCCGGTGCAGGACTGCATCACGATGGAGCCGCTCGCCGCCGGCGTTCTCGACAAGCGCACGGGCAAGGTGGTGCAGCCAACCTATGCCAACTGGACGGCGCATCCCAATAATCCGATGGCCCGGCAGGCCGCGGAATAGGTTTTCCTACGCAATTCCGCTGAGCACTTTTGCTGGAATTGCTCTGGTTCCTCCCGGCGAGGGGCGGGTTCGCAAGGCCATCGCGAGCCTGCCCCAAGCTGGATGTTTCATGTGACTATTTGATTCCGGAAGCCGCGCCATCGCATTGACGATGTGGGATTATTTGTCAGCCGGTTGCCGTGATCGCGCCGCCCGGTGTCAGCCCCTGGTCACCTTTGCTTTCAGCCCCTCGATGAAAAGCTGTTCGAGGAAGCGGGCGGCGTCCTCGAAACGGCCTTCGCCGCCGCGGTCGGGGCCGAGAACCGCGCGCACCTGTACGTCGAAATCCGCATAGTGCTGGGTCGTCGCCCAGATCGAGAAGATCAGGTGGTAGGGATCAGTGCGCGCAATGCGTCCCGCCTGCATCCAGCCGCGGATCACCTGTGCCTTTTCATGGACCAGCTCTTTCAGTTCGCCCTCGATCATCGGCATGATGCGCGGTGCGCCTTGCAGGATCTCATTGGCGAAGAGGCGGCTTTCGCGCGGGTAGTCGCGCGCCATCTCCAGCTTTCGCCGAATATAGCTGCGCAGCTCGGTGATGGGGTCGCCGACATCGTCCAGTTCGCGCAGGGGAGCCAGCCATGTATCGAGCAGGCGCTGCATGAGCGTCTGGTGGATCAGGTCCTTGGTGCGGAAATAATAGAGCAGGTTCGGCTTCGACATGCCGGCAGCTTCCGCGATCTGGTCGATGGTGGCCCCGCGGAAGCCGTGCATCGCGAAAACTTCCAGGGCTGCTTCCAGGATGAGTTCGCGCTTTACGCGCTGGATGCGCGTGCGGGTGGGGCGGGCGCCGTCGGTCACAACAATGTCCCCCGCTGGGCCAACAGACTGGACCAGAAGCTGTGCAGGCGTGGCGCGCGCGCGACGATGCTCATGTCGCCTAGTATCGTCTTGACCATGCTCGCGGCAATGGTAACGTTTGTCCATTCGGTCAAATTTTCGCGGAACAGCGATCCGGTGGCGCGAGCATCGGCCAAGAAACCGAACACCACGCAAGGGGAAGTCCCGGAATGTCCAGCAGGACCAATGTCGCGCCGAACGATCTTTCCGCGTTCTGGATGCCGTTCACCGCAAACCGGCAGTTCAAGCAGGCGCCGCGCATGCTCGTGGCCGCCAAGGACATGCACTACACCACGGCGGACGGCCGCAAGGTGCTGGACGGCACGTCCGGCCTTTGGTGCGTGAATGCCGGGCACTGCCGACCCAAGATCACCGAGGCGATCCAGAGCCAGGCAGCGGAACTGGACTATGCGCCGGCCTTCCAGATGGGGCACCCGATCGTCTTCGAACTGGCCAACCGGCTGGTCGACCTGGCGCCCAAGGGCATGGACCATGTCTTCTTCACCAATTCCGGCTCGGAATCGGTGGAAACTGCGCTCAAGATCGCACTGGCCTATCACCGCGTGAAGGGCGAGGGCTCGCGCACAAGGCTGATCGGCCGTGAGCGCGGCTATCACGGGGTCAATTTCGGCGGCATCTCGGTAGGTGGCATCGTCTCCAACCGCAAGATGTTCGGCACGCTGCTGACAGGCGTCGACCATCTGCCGCACACTCATCTGCCGGCCAAGAACAGCTTTGCACGCGGCGTGCCCGAACATGGGGCCGACCTTGCCGACGAGCTGGAGCGGATCGTCACGCTGCACGATGCCTCCACCATCGCGGCAGTCATCGTGGAGCCGGTGGCGGGCTCGACGGGCGTCCTCATCCCGCCGAAGGGCTATCTCCAGCGCCTGCGGGATATCTGCACGAAGCATGGCATATTGCTGATCTTCGACGAGGTCATTACCGGCTTCGGACGTCTCGGCACGCCTTTTGCCGCCGATTATTTCGGCGTCGTCCCTGACATCATGACCACCGCCAAGGGGGTGAGCAATGGCGTCGTCCCCATGGGTGCGGTCTTCGTGAAGAAGGAGATCCACGACGCCTTCATGACCGGGCCGGAGCACCTGATCGAGTTCTTCCACGGCTATACCTATTCGGGCAATCCGATCGCCTCGGCGGCCGCACTCGGCACGCTTGACACCTACAAGGAAGAGGGATTGCTGACGCGCGGGGCGGAACTGGCGCCCTATTGGGAAGAGGCGCTGCATTCGCTCAAGGATGCGCCGAACGTCATCGACATCCGCAATATCGGCCTCGTCGGCGCGGTCGAATTGCAGCCCATCGCGGGCGAGCCGACGAAGCGCGCCTTCTCGGCCTTCGTGAAGGCGTTCGAGCGCGGCTGCCTGATCCG
>Ga0182747_1003667_pt1 | contig 10261 bp, 11 predicted proteins | sample eDN3rd30CBELigBY_FD_128526 | JGI IMG/M metagenome (GOLD analysis project Ga0182747, IMG submission 128526) | Enriched backyard soil microbial communities from Emeryville, California, USA - eDNA 3rd pass 30_C BE-Lig BY (version 2) (version 2) | ecosystem: Environmental > Terrestrial > Soil >...
CGGCCGGACGGCGGGTTATTCGCCGATAAAACCAGCACCAGTGAGGCTATCACATGCAAATGCTTAAAACTGTAATATTTAATACGTTTAACGTATTATAATTTCATTTTCTGGCCATTTAGGCCCTCGCCGAAACAAATACTGGAATCGAAAATCTTGGAATTTGTTCAAGTTAACATGGCTTTTCATTCTTTTAATTTCTGGTCGGTATAAGAAATCCACTTTCAAATCGTGCTGCTCTAAAGATTTCAAGCTTCCTATAAATAAAAAAGAAGTAAATATTGGAGTGGCGATCGTGATCGAAGTAAATGCTGGAATAGTGGGAGTTAAATTCTTCTTAGGGATTCATGGTAACGCACTGATTTTCAAGTGATTAAATCACCATAATGCCTAGTCCCTAGTGCGCTGTCGACATGTTCAGCTTGATCTCTCAAAAAGTCCCTATGCGTCTGTTGGATTGATCGGAAACGGCTTGTTGCGTTATCTCGCCGGTGAGGTCCCTGCTGCCAGCTTAGATGTGCTCAGATTTAACTACCTATCACTCATGGCTCCAACAGATGAATTGATTATTTGTCGCGGTGATGGCCTGCATCCACATGTTGAGAGTACGTATTATCTGAGCTTGAATCCTTGAAGCGAATTTACGCCAGATGATTGAATGGACGCATTGACACTTACCGACCCCATCGTCACAGCAGAACAGCTGCGCGAACTGCTTTATTCGAAAGCCAAGTCAGTGAGGTGCTCAGATGTACGTGCGTTGAGGGCCCTAGTACTGAGGTCGGGTAGAGGTGAAGCGATGGCGACCTGACTATTCGTCACCGTCGGAGCGACCACCGGCAGCGGAGGGATCAGCTTCTAGCATGCTAACCTGCGGATATTCCGGCACTGCCGAGCTAATCCTTCATACCGCCTGCACATCCGAATTTGCGGAAGAAAGGTTGGGCAGCTAGAGTCTGAGGTGAAGCACGTGAGGCGGCCCCCATCAGAAGACCAGGACGTCCTTACTTTCCATTCGCTCAGGCTGGAGAGTAGGTATGTTGCTGTCCGTTATTCGTATTCAACAGGGGGACATTAGCAGTCGCCCTAGAAATTCCTCTTTACAGTGGCTGCATGCGGCGCATTGGCTGCATGCAGAATCGACTGTGCTTCTTGCTAAATGGGAAAGTGGTCTATCGGCATCATTTACCGATCTGTCCCGTATATCTTACCTTCTCACGTCGAGTGAGTCGTCAATAGTCCATGCCTCTACTTTGTCGAGCAGAGGTATCGATGGTTGACGTACCTAACTCGAGCTTTCCTTATGAAGGCCTGCGGGTCGCGAAGCGCCCCAAGGGCGAACATTTGTATCGCGTCTTCAGCATGCTCAATCGAACGCCACTGACATTTTTTTATTTCTCGCAACTCGCTGCTTGGACGAAATTTGAATTCGATCTGCGAATTGACAGCTATGAGGCAGTGAATCGATGGTTTGATGGGCCTGAAAGCTCATTGTTTATCGCGTTCTATGTTCGCTTTATAGAGCGCGACCATTTTTTCTACATTCCGGATCCTAAACATCTGGATGCGACACAGGCGTTTGAGAAGTACTCAAGAGGTGCCAATGTTGTCGCCACGCCGCTTACAACACCTGAGCCCGCACATAAGTCCATAGAATTCTGGAATAGACTTAAAATGCTTAGCCTGATAACCCAGCATCGAGAAAGAATGACCAAAGGAAATCTGGATAATTTTTGTAAATCCATTTTCCTTAAAAATATAACTATTAAGGACCTGGCGGGGTTGCCGGAATATTCGGATGGTGAAGCGGTCGCTTACGCTTTTGAATTAATTAGGCAGGGCAGATGTTCAATGTGCGGGATCGCGAGTGAGTTGATAAATTTGAACTCGATAATAAAATTAAACGAATTTGGAGTAACATGAAAAAATCGAGAGCCAGCTACTCACGCGATGCTTTAGATGCTGCAGGTGTTGATGTGCGAAATTGGGAGCCTCTAAGGCTCGACGCCATTCCTGAGAAGTCTCGCGCTACAGTCGAAAAGCGGTTTGGAGCTTTGAAAGCATATTTAACTCAAGGCGCAACCGTAGAGGAGATTAAAGCTGTCTATGGAATTTCTTCGTCGACGTTATACTGGATGCTCGAGAGAGCAATGAAAATTGACAGCGAGGGTGAACTAATAGGTTATGATGCCGCTTTAAAAAACATGAGGACGAGCAAATACAAGCGTGTAGTTCCTCCCGATGAGGGCGGCCTCTCAGCGGGCAGAGGAGGAAATGCTGGTGCCTTTACGCAATTACTGGATCAGCAACCCGAGCTAATGGTTTTAATTCGTAGCCAGGCATCCCGATATAAACCTCGAAAGGACGGTGGTGCTCACCGGATAGTTGACCTCCACGATCTATTTCTAAAAAAATGCCGGAAGCTCGGTATTGGCGACAGTAATTACCCATTCAATCGTGATGATAAGGCGTTACGCAGTTTTGAAAAACATCTCAAACAATTGGTAAAGGAGATCAAGAAAGCCAAGCTGGCGCAGATAGCAGAGACCGTTAGCGAGCCAGAGCTCTTACAAATCAGCGAACCCCTACAGGTATTACAGGGGGATGGGCACTGGATCGATTTGCGTTTGACTGTCCAGGAAGCTGATCAATATGGTTTGACATTTGTTTATGAAATATTGAGGGTGTGGATTATCTTGCTGGTGGACAGTTTTACGCGGTGCGTTCTAGGTTACACCTTGGCGCTCGGTAAAAACTATGATCAGACAGATCTTTTAAGGGCAGTATACCAATCTATTGCCCCTCATAAACCCCCCGAAGCTGTTATTCCTTATGTAACTTACAAGCCGCAGGGTGGGTTTCCAGCCGAGAAACTACCTGACCTAGCATGGGCGACGGGTCTTTACGTCAAGCTGGACAACGCCATGTCACATCACGCCTTGGACGTCCGACATAAATTGCATAATCTGACAGGTTGCGTGGTGGATTATGGTCCGCCGCATTACCCAAATGATCGCGCGATCGTCGAAAGCTTTTTTAATTTCCTTGTCGATAATTTTTCGCATCGCCTAATAGGCACCACGGGTTCTCATCCTCGGGATGAAATTATTAAGCGGTTGAACCCTGAAGGAGGGGATTTATCGCTATTGCTTACGTTGAATGAGCTCCATCATGCCTTGGACATTGTTATTTCTGATTACAATGGTCGACCGCACACTAGTATTGCACCGCATTCGCCATTGAGCCTTTTCGTTCAGTCGGCACAACAGAAGGCTATATTTTTCGGTAAATTGCCCATTGAATCCCGCAGCTTACAGTCCTTCACTAATAAAACGGGGTTGATTAAAGTGCGTAAAGACAGTTCCAGCAGCGCCTATATAAATTTTATGCAAGTCCGTTATCGGAAGCTGCCGGTGTTAAAGAATTCGGTTGGAGTTGAGGTGCTGGTTGAGTGGGATCCCTACGATATAAGTTACCTGAAAGTTTACGATCAAAGTGGCGGCTACCTCGGTCAGATTTTTCCACCCTCGCCGTGGACCACGCCCCACAGTGAAAAGCTACGGCGCCGCCTGATGGGGGCAGTAAGAAAAGGACAGATCAATTACCGATCAGACTCACTCACCGATATGTTGAATGATCTGCACTCGTCTGATGGTAGGGGGAGACGCGAGATTGCTACCTACAACCTCAAACACACCGGAGCGGTGAATCTACCGGATAACACACCGCCGCATGTGCAAGCGCCACAAGTGCCTATTGAACGCTTGCGGCGCGGGTTTATCACTGGGAGAAGCGATGATGAGTGATTTCAATCTATCTTCAATCCGCCCATACCCATTAGATCAACATCCTCTGAACCGGCAGGACTACCTTGTCGCTAGCGATCCTATCTCATTGGCTTGGCAACATCTGGACAAGGCACTCAGAAGACGGAGTGGAGGGCTCGTATTTTGGGGGATGTTCCGTGCAGGGAAGAGCAAGATGATTGAGTATTTGATTCGAGAAGCCAAGATTCGCTATCCTCGATTAGCTTGCGGCCTCATGCTGGCGGAAGGTCGCAACTTAATTTCAGAAAAAGAATTTTTTGCTGAGCTTTGTCGCGCCGTCGGGGTCACCAGTGTGGGTACCGCTGGGGAATGCAAGCGGCGAGCGATAGAGTACATGATTGATCGTGGCAAAAATAACGCTAAACATCTCTATGCTTTATTTGTTGATGAGCCGCAGAAATGGACCGATATTCATCTGGACTGGCTCTGCGAAATTTATGACAAACTTGAGCTGTGTAATATTCGGCTGATCACAGTGCTGGCCGGGCAAAGAGAGCTGGTCACGTTTAGGAAGCAGTATATAAGGCGTGGCAACGGTGTGGTCGTTACCCGGTTAATGAATACTACTATCGAGTTCTTTGGTCTGCAGAGTGTAGATGAGGTTGCTTATGTCCTACAAGGTTACGACACCCTAGTAGATGTTGATCCCGCTTGGCCATTTACCCGCTTCTTTTTTCCACAAGCGTACGGCAACGGTTTCCGTATGGAACAATGTGCCGAAGTCGTATGGCGAGCTTTCAGCAATGCCGTCAGCGCTGATGGAAGGTTTTCCTCCTGCCAGATTCCCATGAAATTCCTGACTGCAGTAGTGGAGGTTATCTTCATGGAGTATCATCATATGGACTGCCCTAGCTTTAGTGTCAACTCTGCGCTCATGGATGCTTTGCTTCTCGAAGTCTTGTTTCCACTGTACTTGGAGATGGCCTACTCAGCCCTCCATGGCGCTCCGCATTGGTAAACGGTGAGTGAGCATGCCTTCGGATGAAAAGCATAGCGTTGAGTACCTGCGCGTACCTTACTGGCCGCAGGATTCCATTTATACGGTTTTGAGCCGTTTTGCATTGGTGAACGTTTGCACGAATTCCATTATTGAGGAACTTTTCACTGGTCGAGGCTGGCGGCCAGACGTCAAGGCCATTCGAGGAGGACTGGAAATCCAGTCGTACGTGGACAATAAAGCGGCCCTCGCTTGGTTGGCGAATTCTCGAGAGAGCTTGAATGCTATGTTTTTGTGTTCGTTTCCCCAAGGGCTGGGTGGTCCCTATTCACCATATTTGCGGTACTGCCGCATATGCATGGGCAGCCAGCGCCACTTTGTGTTCTTTCAGCGGGAACGACAAGGGCAATGCCCGTTTCATGGTTTTCCACTGCAAGACCACTGTCGTGCCTGCGGGATGCAAATCTCTTATACCTGGGGAGCTCTCCTATTTGTTCATCCGTTTTCCTGCCCCCGCTGCGCAGCCCCCTTAGGTGTTGCGGATGGGCGCGTCTTCTACGACGTATTAACATCACGCCGCGAGGCTTTGCTCCGGCGTTACTCGCGTATCGGCAGCGAAAGCACATACGATGGGTCTAGTTCGGAGGGAAGTTGCCCAGGTTTTATTCTGTCTCTCTCAAAGACGTCCTGGAATGGATGGCACGGTCTTGACCACATTCCTCTGCGCGAATTGCGTATTGAGCAGGTTAATTGGTTACTGGCTGACGGTTATGTACAACTGCGCACAATGAATCGCGGGCGAAAACGAACAGAATCGCAGCAAATAGAGCGGAGGGAGTTGCTACCTTGTCTGAAGTCTCTTACACGTCATTTGAAAAAGACATGGGGGATTCGCAGGCTAACTCAGCGTACCTCACAAGGGCCATGCTCCACTACCGAGCAGACTTCAGCCGCGCAATTGGTTGCTTACCGCAATTTTTGCCGTTTCTCGGCGAGTATCATTCAGTTGGAAAAGGCAGAGGAGGCGCATGCCTCCCCTCTAAAAGGTGAGGGGGATTGGTTTTTCTCCAGGATGGGAGTGGCGGAAGTGATGCATTGGCCACCCTCAGAACGTGTATGGTACATGCGTCATCGCTTCATGGAGTACATCTTGGACTCGCTTGCACGTTGTATTGAGTCTTCTATGTGGTCAGAGGACGTCAGCGAGAACTTCGTGAATCAGTTCATAGAGGGGGCCGCTAAACCATTGTGGCCGCTCGAGTATATCGATGAAAAGGGCAAGACAAGCTATCGCATCATTCGCCATCGACGCTTTCTGGACGGTTCATTAACTTGACGTTTCGAACGAGGGGGGGAGCTGGCCAGAACAAATCTCTCAGTCAGCCAGAGAGCTTTTCACACAGGAAGGGTTGAGAAAGTCAACGGATGTTCCCGGTGAGTGTGGAATGCACCGCCGTGCTGAATACCGACTAGATCATAACAATAACTTTTATCTTCGAACATAGCATCCTAGAGCCCTGTCTGTCGGTATACTCCCAAGTTTCTAGGCCCGGTCAGGATTGCAGGCGCAGGAACTCGTGTAGCAATTCCTCAAAGCGTTGCCGGTCAAAGGTGTCGCTGCTGCCGATGCATTGCAGCATAGCCACCGCCATTTTCGAGTGCGAAATACGATGCGCGCATTGTTGTGCGCTCAAGGTTTCCTTTAATCGCTGTATCTCCGCCAGCAATTGAGGTTGATCGGCTTTATAATGCCCATACACCTGTTCGAGTTCGCGCTCGCGAGTATGTGCGAGAAACAGTGCTAAGGTCACTGCCGGGTGCTCTTGATGGGCTTCTTCGTCATAATCTGATGGCCATAAAGGTATGATTCTCGGCCAGATGAGGCCGTATGAGCGCGCGCGACTGCCGCTGTACGTAAGGCGGTGCCGGTACAGCGTTTCCAGTTGTTGGTGAAGCAACCATGACTGTGCTTCGGCTTGCGCGACCCGCGACAGTTCGCTGCGCAATAGGGCATTCTCCGTGTCCGCCTGTTTAACCGCTTGGGTCAGTCGCTGAATGTCTACCTCCTGGTCAAGAAGTACAGCAGCTTGCTCAGCAAGCTGCTGTCTTAGGGGTGGCACCACAGTGGCCTCAAGCCGATGTAATTGTGCTCGCAGCGCTTGGAGATTCAGCTCCACCTGACGCAAGCGTGCCTGGGCGCCGAACTGAGCGGTGGGCGGTAGCACCTTCCCGACCGCAAAACTTGCTGAAATTCGGGGGCCGCGTAGATTTGTGTCTTCGCTCTCAAGCCGGGCCAGGCAGCGTGCCACCGAAGCTGCTGAGTATTGGTTGCCCAATAGTTCCAGCACGGCATGGACTGTTGGCACGTCGCCCTCTGCATGCAGTTGCTCGCGTGCTTTTCTAACCTGTTGCATTGTGGCCAGCGGCATCTCCTTCTCCAGACCGCTAAGACACCTGCGGTCGCTGGTTGCGCCCGTATCGAGCGCTCAGTTCACCTGTACAGCGACACACGTGTTGTTAGGGTCGAAACTATTCGCCGCAAGGGCAAAGGACATTTTCATTGGTCAAGCCTGCATTCTCAGGAAACGGTAGCAGTGTGTCCTGTCATGTAGGTGAGGTGAGTGACCATAGTCATTGATCAGAGCCTTCGCCCGAGCCTCGGGACGCAGGTGCTGTGTTTTTGGCAGTTCCCGATTCCATCAGGTTAGCGGCTCGGCTGTTCAGCAATGAACCTGCCCGTAAGTAACCCATCACTGACATTACGCAACGGTATTCGGTCATCGCCATAACTTCATCCAGTGGCACTCCTTGACGTCCGGCTTCCATTACGAAGCCTGAGCGAAGGCTGTGCGCGGCCCAGTCGCCTTCTAGACCGGCCAGCGCAGCGCGATGTTTTACGATGCTTGCCACTTGTTCGCTTGACAGCGCATCCGTGCTAACTGCGCCACCTCTGTACAATCGCCGAAACAACGGACCGCTGCTTGCTGGGGCTACTGCAAGCCAATCGCTGAGCGCCCAGGCCGCTGGCCCCACCAGCGGTTTTTTCGGGGCCACTGCGGAGTCCTCAGTCGTCACTGTGCCGAGCGCAAACAACCAGGTGTCGGCATCCACCTGACGCAGATCCTCTATGCGCAGGCTGGTGACTTCGGAGCCACTGCGGCCGCCACCACTCCAGGCCAGAAGTAATAGCGCACGATCGCGTATGCCGCGAACGCCATCAGTGCACGTAGCGATCAGCGCTTCCATAGGCTCTAAAAGCAACGCGTTCTTTTTACGCACGGTGACCCCTTGACGGGCTTGGGAGTTGCGCGCTGCACGTAGCAGTGTCTTCACCGATGGATGCGCGCACGGGCTATCCCAGCCCTTAAGATCATGCCATTTAGTGATCACAGCCAAGCGGTGGCAAACAGTGGTGTAGGCCAATGGGCCACGCTTACCTTTGACACCAGCGAGGACCAAGGCGGCATCAAGGTGAGGAGGGAGAAGCTGATGCAAGTTGTCCTTTTCGTAAGGTCTTTCTAGGTGATCTACGATGAATTGTGCTGCGATTTCGGGAGGCAGACCGCCATCAGCGAGCGAACGGTCGTAGCGCACTTGCAACCAAGCTGCCCAGTAGGCCAGGGCGCTACGGTAACTCCGCATGGTACTGGCGGGGGTACCGGCGGCGATGAATACCTCGACTGCCGCCCTGGTGCTTTGCGTCAATTTGTCTGCACTGATTACAGTGTCGACCAGCCCCAAAGTCAATCGCGTCTCATCCATTACGTTAGACATACCATGAAATACCTATATCTACGCCACAGTCTGAAAACGAGCGGGTTATAAAGCTTACCCAGCTAATGTACGCTGAAAGCCAATCGCTTCTGTGCACCAGAGTATGCCGCTCAAGCTCTTTGTCTTCACGAACTACCAGCGTGCTCTCGCGATAGCTTGATCAGATGTTCGAAATCTCCATACGTCAGCAAGCCTGACAGCCACTGCAATTATAGTTGACAAATGGCTCGGTGTTCGGAAGCCAGAATCATCGTGAGTTACCGAGAGGGTTCAGCACGAATGTGGGAGGGGCCTGAGCAAGATGCTTCTGGTCCGTGCCCACAAGCTGTAGCGTAAGTCGACAGCTGCATGATTTGCTCTAACGTGTGCACATTTTTTTGCACGGATTCCCATGCGCTGTACCTCAATGACGGCGGGGCTTTCGTAGATTTTCCGCAAGCCTGCCGTGACAGGTTTCTGCACATTTTCCTGCAGCTATATTTTCACGGGTGCGATGCTCCCGGCAGCAGCAAAGACCTTCAAAAGAGACCGGTCGACCGTCATGTACCTCATAGTCGCCACCCTATGAACTCGATTCTGTATTGATCCTTGCTCGAAGTAGCCGGCACTGTGCTTTGAAGTCTGAACGACTAAGCCTGGCACTACTCGAAGCCAGGTTAGGAGTGGAGGAGGTTTAAGTTTCAACACCTAACGTGGTTTCAAATGTAGATGTATCACAGTCCCCACCAAACACTGCACATACTAGTGTGGCGTCGGACGCTACGGTTGAGAGCTCTAGGCTCCTGAAGTCGAGGTCGTATTTTTTTGTTACGATCACTGCAACCGGTATGATTTTCTTCATTTTGCAAAGAAAATCTTCAGTTTTGAGGTTTTTCTATAATTTTTTTTCATTCGCGTGTAACCCACGCGACTTATCCCAAGCCGAGCTCCCGTGATTTCGACAATGTCCCTGTGGTTCTTGGCTTTTGCTATAGGCTACCCATGAGCTATCAAAAATCCCCCAGAGTGCCCACTCCACAGGGGGGCGCTTTCCACTCCTGCTACGACACTGTGCTCAGAATGGTGGACGCCCGATACGATATTCGCGGTTACGTTTTGGCTCAAATGGTAAGGCTTTGCCTGCAGAGTCGAGGTACGCTACCACTCGCGCACCGCAACTTTTATGCGCAGTACGCTCAAGACGAGGCGATTGCATTCTTGGAAATGTGTGTTACCCACTTGCTGTTCGGTCCGGCAGGTCGCTTTTCGCCGCAGGAATATCACTACCAGGCAGATGCATACTCAGAGCCGGGCTAACCTCTAGCCTGCTCAACTGCATTTAGATGCTCACGTGTAAACGTCGTACTCGAGGCGGTAGAGGAAGTCCCATACCTGCGCATAGCTTTCATGATGCCAAAGCAGGGTGCATGGGGTGTGGTTGCCGAGACCAAGCGCAGGCTTGATCATCCAGCGCTGCGCCAAGTCTCCGTTGCCGAGCACTTCGATAGCTTTTCGAGAAATTTGCCCGTGCCTTGTTAAAAAAGCCCCATGAGCAGAGGTCCAGCAGCTCGTTGAGGGCTGATCGCTAAGTCCGTGGATCGTGATACTGTTCATGGCAAGTGTGAATCGCCCCTGGTTTCGTAGACACCTCCAAGCCTCATAATGAGGCCCAAATAGGAGGTGCCATGAGTCGTCAGCGTTACCCCGAAGAGTTCAAGATCGAAGCGGTCAAGCAAGTGACCGA
>Ga0182747_1003673_pt1 | contig 10254 bp, 21 predicted proteins | sample eDN3rd30CBELigBY_FD_128526 | JGI IMG/M metagenome (GOLD analysis project Ga0182747, IMG submission 128526) | Enriched backyard soil microbial communities from Emeryville, California, USA - eDNA 3rd pass 30_C BE-Lig BY (version 2) (version 2) | ecosystem: Environmental > Terrestrial > Soil >...
TATTAAATTCATATGTAATTGTACTCTCTTATTTTATCAAAAAATTAAGTGAAGGGTATAGTACTAATTAACTATTTTTATGTCTAATTTTGAAGAAATGTAAAATAAATGAATGAATAAATAACTAAATCATAAACTAATAAATATATCTACTTTTCTAATTTTTGGGGACTTGTTGACAGCAAGTCTTTTTTTATTTCAGTAAAATCATATTGAACAGATTTAAGAATTTGTTGGTAATCGAGTTTTATTTCCCCGGTGTCATAATCAAAACTAACATCATTGTAATTACGAATTGTATCATTAATTGTGGATGAAGCAATTTTTCGTTTTTTATCTTCAACCTTCTTAAGAAACGGTTTTATCTTTTCAGCTTCTTCCAGTTCTTCAACCTTATCCCGGAATTTCTGAATTGCATTATCTAAAGAATAATCACCATCATTTAAAACAGCTGTAACTAACCTTCCATAAATTTGTGAAACTTCTCTATCAAAATTACTATCAATATCTTGAGAGAATTTAAGATTAATATTTTCCATCAATGTAAACTTGTTCTTTTGCCCTTTAGCGACTGTTTTCCAATGTTGAGATGGATGGTCAAACTTGTCCATTAAATGCGACCAGAGACGAGATAAGCCGTCATTTTGAAGTGTATACTCCCAATCATCATAAACAGCTTTTAACAGATTATCTTCCGTTTCTTCTTTTAACGATTTTAAATAAGGCCTATGAATCTCAAACTCTATATTCCAAATATTTTCATAGTCCATCCCATACTTTTCATAAATCTCATAGAAATAATATTTTTTCTTGTCCAAAATCTCTTTAGACTTGTTATAAATACGTAAATAAAGCCTTTTTCTATCTCCATATGCACAAGTCCCAAAATCTAACGTACTAGGATTAACCTTGAAGAAATTCGGATGATTATCATCTTTTAAATTACGTGGGTACTCAAATTTGTCAAAGTCTTTAATATTCCATTTCCATTGGTCAGAATGACAAGCAAAGTCAACACGATTCAATTTAGCATTACAAGGAAGAAAACCAAATGATTTAAGAATGTCTAATGTTTCATTGTACGCATTTATAACACCCTTCTCCCATAGAACAAATTGATTAATTTGTATTTTCATAGATGAGCTATTATCTTTTTGAGATTTCGCAAAATAAAAAGCATAGGAATCATTTCTAATGCTGTACTGATATTGTGGCGGTTGTGCGCCCATAATATCAAACATCAATTCATTTTCGTAATTCGGAACCTTAACAGTAATACTCAAAGGCTCAGAGTAATCGGAATAATGTTCACGTCCTTCTATTAACCTATCTCTCAAACCAAGTTCCATCACCTCATTATAAAAATAAGAATCAATATTCAACCATAAAGTATCTATATTAAATAAATACTTACTGTTATCTGGAGCAAGTCTAGAGCCTTTCTTTTTAGTGTAACATTGTGGCATAAATAAACCTCCATATTGGTACATAACTCGTAGTTGGTACAGAATCGTGATTCCGTACCAACGAGCGAACCCTACAGTATCAAGGGTTTTGGGTTAAAATATACCCTTTACTATGACCCCATATTATAGGTGTTTGGGGTCTGAATGAATTTAAACACGAGAACCATTCATAAACCGTTGATAACTCCCCTTCCAGTAGTGATATTTTGCGCTACAACGAGTGCAAACGATTTTATCTTGTAACTGTTTAGACATTTCTAAACGTTCCTCTAAAGACAATCCTAGAACCTTAGAACAAGGACCACATAAAAACAACTGTTTCGACATAATTTCACCCCCTTTCATCGAATAATAAGGTTTTTTGTCTCCTATAGCAGTAGGGTAGGGGACTTATTTTTTCGTTTTAACACGTCCAGTTAAGAAGTATTGAAGAGCATAATATCCAATCAAAAGAACAAAACCTACAACACACATATTAAATAAAAATAACATAAATACCTTAAGCCAATTATCGACATACATTTTAAAAACCTCCTAAAAGATAAAAGAAAAAAGCTCTTTTCTTTTTGCCAAAAGAAATGTACGGGGAAGAGCGCCCTATCATTTCCTTTGGGAAATTAAGCATGGAAAATCGTGTTTTCAGTGGCAATGCCGTAAAAAAAATTTTTTAATGGCTTTTAGCAGCCATTAATAAAAAATTGTTTTTAGACTTGCAACTGCTACTAATTTAACCCTTTGAACCGAGTAAGGGATATTTTATGACTTTCATCTAATTTCATCTTGTTAATTTCTTCTTGACCAAATAGATGAACTCCAAGTATTTCAATTGCTTCACGAACAATAAAAGACTTATCTTGTCCAGTAGATTCAACAATTTGATTCATTAATTTTTCCGTAAACGGAGACATACGAACGTTTAATTGTGTTCTTTTACTAGTCAAATTCTTACACCATGCCTTTCATATAATTTTTGAATAATTAACAAATCCATATTATCAAAATAGCTTATATCTATAATTTTAAAATCTTTGTCATACCGAAACCTTTTTATAAGACTGGATGACGTAAACATAAAATAAACATTAACAGTCCCAAAATATTCCGTCACAAAAACATCCAAATCAGCTACATTTTCTTTGTAGAATTTAGTGATACGAGCTACAAATTCTTTTGATGTTACTTCATTTAACAACTCAAAATCTAAAACTTTACCAGAACGATTTCTTTCCAATATAATTTCACCCATAATACAACCCCCTAAAATAATATACCAGCTCGAAGCATTCCGAACTCTAAAATATCCGATTTATAATAAACCTTTTGAGTATCGTCAGTTAGATTAAACAAGACACCTTCAATTTTCTCTTCACCAATATAAATGTCATAAGATGAAAAAATTTCTAAATCTACCTTTTCACCATTTCGAAAATAAACTCTAATTAACATTAACTATCATCACCTTTACTATTAACTCTTAACTATTAATAGTATAACATGGTGATAGACATTTTGTCTAGCACCTTTTAAAAGTTTTTTCAAATAGAAATATCCTCTCAAAATATCAGCAATCCGATAAATTAAGAGGATAAGAAAAATTTAATGTTTACTCGCATTAACTTGCTCTAACATTTTACTAAACACAACAGACATATTATTTAAATGCTCTTGAATAGTTAATAAATTCACTTCATCTTGTGTATGTAATGGATAAGTCTTTAAAATACGTTCGAGTGCTTCATCACATTGCTTATTCGCTTTCAAAATATTATTAATATCAGAGCGTAATTTTTTCTGTTTTAATACCATTTCTTATCCCACCTACTTTTAAATAAAAACCCTCTAGAAATAATAAAACCTCATTCAAATTTTGAACAACTCTATCCAGCTGAACTTTTCTCACATTAAAAATATTCATTGATAAATTTCCACTCTTAACATCATTACTCATACATTGAATTTGTATTTCTATTTTAGAAATCGATTCCTCAATTAGATTGATTCTTTCCAAGAGTTTAAAACGCACAGAATCGTATTTTGACAGATAGAACCCTCCTCATAATAATTACGTGTCGCAAGCGTTAAAACGCTTGCTCTACGCCTTTCCTATAGTAATTTTCGGATAGTGTTTTTAATTCTTCCAAAAACGTTTTGAAGTCCTCTTTCGAGTTTGGCACATCAACTGGAGTAACCATAGATGATGTATCAAAAATATATTGACCAATTGCAAATGCATTTTTGCTATTGATACGAAGTGTTTTTAAAAATTTATGTGATTGAATATCATAAAAATCATAATAAAAATACTGATTGTCCTTAGATACATCAACAAGTACATTCGTGACTTTTCTTATACGAGAATCTAAATCCTCAAAGGATGGAGATGTCAAAATCATAGTACAACGTAACTTTCGAAGATAATATGAAACCTGCGTAAAAAATTTAACATGGTTGCTACTAAAGGAACGCGCATCTAAATCCATGTGTGCCTCATCCAAAACCAAAATAGAACTTTCTTCAACTGCAATCTTTTTAAAATCATCTATACTTGTGAACGGTTTAGAGCCGACCAAACCGTAATTTGAATACAATGCACAATTACTCTTTTCTTGATAATTCTTAGCTATTATAGAAGCTCCTAATGTTTTACCAGAGCCCAAAAACCCTTGAATAACAATAAAATTCATTAATAACGGTCTATCTCTTTACGAGACATTCCTTTCGCTTGTAATTCGTCCGGTTTTACTGCTGTAGTTGCCGGATTTGCATTCGCTTTTAATAAATGGGAAAGTTTTGCATTCCCTTTAATTCTGTCGGCTAAAGTTAATTTATCAAGAATTTTAAAGAATAAACTATTAGGTGTAACTAATCTTCGTGCATTATATGTATAGTTAGCTAAATCGCCTAATTCCATTTCATTTAACAATAAGAAGCCTTGTAATTGGTCTTTGGTTAGAGGGACACCAGAATCACGCATAAACGACATTAATTCAATCGTTTCATTCGTTTTATTATCATCCGTTTCTAATAAATCTTGAATTAAAATATCTTGTACACTACCCACAATTAACGACCTCCAAAAACAATCAATACTATGATAATGATATAAGGAATCAATTTAAATAAATCTATAGGTTTATTACGGTCATAATCAAACATACGAGTTAGAGCATTGGAACGACGAAGCTTTTTAAGATTTTGCGCTTCAATTTTTTCTGGTAACGATACATTAAATAAGTAATAAATATTACCAGTCCATTCATCAACATATCTTTTAGCATCTTCAAGAGGATAAACACCACTTTCTGTTTCAACTTGGTCTGCTAATAAATCAACTGCATTTTCTACATTGACAGTTTGAGAATTTTCATCGAATATAATCGCTTTAAAATTTGAATTTTTCTTAGTAGATTTCATTTATAAATAACCTCTTTAATAATTATTTTTTTAGTTTTTTGATTATAAAAAATACTGGAATACCTAGAAATAGAGTAATAGATAGAGACAGAGCAGAACCTATATAAAAGAAAGTTTCAAAAACCGCCAATAATTTCACCACCATTTAACAGAATCTTTAAATTTAGCATATAAACCTTGAGCACTCATAACTATATAAATTACAACATAGGTAAATCCTAACACAAAGGCAGTACTTATAAACGTAATCCAATAGGGACCCAAATGAGCAAAGATTCCTAAGTAATTAGAAATATTAATAGGTCTGGAAACTGGTACACTAGCCTTAATTAAGTATAACCTAATGTCTATCAACCAGTCTAGCACGGGATTAAAAATAGTATCAATTAATGCTATCAATCTTTACTACCTCCATGAACTCGGACTTGTATAGAACCACCTAAAAGACCTATAATTTTCAAAATAAAATAGAACCAAAGGAAAGCTAAACATAATAATGGAACAACTGTCATCATTCCAGTAGGTTGTAATTGTTCAACTAATACTTTGAAGCCCTGTGAAGTAGTAGAAGGAAATGAAACATCATTAGGATTAGGATTAATAGTCAACCATGATGTAATCGTTCTAAAAACACCTTTTACAACTGAAAATAAATACTGGAATAAAGCAACAAATAACATAATGATTTGAATAACAATGTTGAATACTTGAGCAATAAAATAAAATATCCCTTCTAATAAGGACATTAAAAAACCTAAAGGATATTTCAATAAATCAATTAAATTACCAAGACCATCTAATATAAATTGAAATCCTTTTTTCAAAAAAGATAATAGCTTATCTACAAATTTCATTGTTTAACACCCACTAATAAACGTCTTGTTAAAACAAGGGCATGAGAAGCAAACATCATAGTAATAGCGAAGAAAATATAAGGATTGTAAGCAGAAAAGATGTTATATAAAAAGTTTGCTAAGTCTGTTAATGTAATAGGATTCAAAATGTTCACCTCACAGTTAAAGCAAAGGGGAAACCCCCTTTACTTAAGATAAAAATAAATGTTTGATACGAGTAGCAACCATAAAGGCTAGGACAATACCAACCGCAAATGCTAAAATTGGCCAGAACTCTTGAAACCAATTCGCAGTACCGTCAGCAACATCCGATAAATCATAATCCATATCGAAAATTGGCATAGCATCAACAGTAGGAGATAAAGTTACAATTTCACTAGGTAAAGATTCATTACCGGAAGTATCAACCGCAGTCACCTTAACATTGTAATGTGAACCATTTTCTAGATTAGACAAAGTATAGTTAGTCGCAATAATCAATGAGTTATTTACTTTAATACCATCAACATAAACGTTATAACCAGCTACATCTTTTTCTGGTGAAGCTTCCCAAGATACAAAACCCGATAAGCTACCATTATAAATATTAATATCTTTCGGAGCTGATGGAGCAACTGAATCTACTTCTATTTCTGTTTTAATAGTAGATATATAACCAGTAGAAGAATTTCCAGATAAATCAACCGAAACAAATTTATAAACATAAGAAGTATTAGGATTCAAACCAGAATTAGAATATTGATTCGACTTATAATTAGATTCCAATAATTCACCATCTCTATAAATTTTCAAGTGTGAAAAGTCAGTATCAGTCGGCAAATCATACATAAAAGTTACACCAGTAGAAGATACACCAGAACTCAAATTTTGAATTTCGCCAGGTGGTGCCGAATCAACCGGTAAAGAATCAGTTACAATAGTTTTAGAAACAGAATCAGAATTTCCAGATTCAAACTTTGCAATAACTTCAAAATTATAACTAGTTTCAGAAGCTAAACCAGAAACAGTGTAAGATGAAGTTGTATTAGCTAATTCAACAATTTTAACACCATCTTGTTTAATAATAATTCCAATTGAATTTTCTGGATTAGTCCACTTTAAATTAACAGAATTATAATTATGTGTTTCAGTCAAATCCGAAATAGGATTTAATATGATAGGTACATAATCGGATGTTTTAGTCAAATTAAATACCAAATTGGTATAATTAAAATTTGTTGCAGAGTCAACGTACTTATGTTCAATAGCTGTTAAACTAGAATTTTTATCTAAAACAATTTTAATTTTATGTGGCATAGTTGAAGTAAAAGATGAAGTAGTATAATACGTATTTGATAGAGAAATATCACTATCTGTAAAAACTTTATTACCTAAACCATCTATAACCTCAAATAAAATTATTTTTCCAGTACCTTTAAATCTAAAATTAGTAATATCCTTACCGGGAGTACCAACCCATTCAAACTCATAAACTTTAGCAGTATCTGTAGTAGTCATAGGAACATCAAAAGAAGCAAAAGCACTACTAAAAGGTAAAACTAGTAAAAACAACGATAAAGCTAGTAAAATTTTTTTCAAAATCTAAGTCACTCCATTACGGAAAAATATTTGTTTGTTCATATACATGAGTTTTTGACATGTTGTTTGTTTGTCCGTATTGTTCCGTTTGTTCAAAAGGAGTAACAGACATTTGAGAATCTTGAATAAAGGAATCCTTAGTCATTTCAACATCTTTATTAATAGTAGAATCCTTTGTCATTTCGGTATCCGCAAAAAATTGATCCAGAGAAAATTCAGGCGATAAATTAAAATCATCTTTCTGTAATTCCGTATCTTTGTTCAATTCAGAATCCTTTTGTTTTTCGATTTCCTTAATTAATTCGCTCTCTTTCGATAATTCATCATCTTTAACACCATCATTTTCTTTTGTAACACCTTCCCAATCTTCCGGTTCTGGTGCTACCGGTAACTTTCCTATATCATCAGAAGAATCACCAGTATCATTAAAATAAATATTATCATCAACATATTTCGTTTGATTCTGATTTGGTTTAACATCTTCTAAATTCACTCTATCAATATCATTCAAATCATAATTAATATCAGATACAAATTCAGAATGAAAATCTTTAATTTCTTGTTGAATCGGTTGAACTGCTTCCTTAATTATTTGTACATCACTTTTAATGGGTTGCAATGTATCATTAACCGCATCAACTGAACCTTTTAATTCTGCAATGCACTCGCAAATTAATTCAGCACATTTATATTGATTAACAATTTCTTGAGGTGTTTCATATGATGGGCTTTGACAATTAGGAGAAACTAAGTCTCCTTCTTCAACTACAATTTTAATGGAACCTAATAAATTACCGTTGTCGTCATATGCATAAACAATATACCCACCTAAACAAGAAAGACCAAAACCATCAAAATAAGTCTCCGATGTTCGAGTACTTTCAGAAACTAAATTAGAAAAATTCGCATCATAATGCTCAAAATGATGACTCTTAACCTTTGCAGTGCCATAATTAACCCTTATTACATCATCCTCAGCATAATAATTCGGTGACATAATAACCGCATTTGGGTCAGTTTCGGAAACTACATAGTAAGCAAAAGAATCATTAGCGAAAAACAAAATACTACAACTCAGAGATAAAAAAATAGTGAGAATTATTTTTTTAGACATTTTTTAATTCTCCTTTAAAAAATTAAAGAGGAAGGGAATTTAAGCCCCTTCCCCCATATATGAAAGTTTCATTATTGGTGATTGTTCTTCACGTTTACAAATTAAGCGATAAATAGAGATTTGATACGGTTTGCAATTAAGAATGCTAATGGAATAGCAACTGCAAATGCAACGATTAACCACATAGAGCCGAACCAGTTCGAAACAGATGTCGCGACATCTGCTAAGCTATATGTAAGATTGATTGACGGAATTGATGGAGTAGTTTCCATAAATTAAAATCCTCCTTTATTATGCAATAAATAATGATTTAATTCGGTTAGCGATTAAGAACGCTAACGGAATAGCAACAGCAAATGCAACAATTAGCCACATAGAGCCGAACCAGTTTGAAACGGATGTAGCTACATCCGATAATTCATAAGATAAATTAATAGTTGGAATAGACAAGATAAATAACCTCCTAATTGTTAAACTGCTTTAATACCTTTAATACTATGAATGCGAACAATACACCAAATAACAACCAAAGCACAGGACCAAGAGTGTTCCAGTTAATACCAAAGAAAGTGAATAAATCAGTAATATCGGGACTGTATGGAATTTCTGGTATGTTTTCGCTATGTAAATTCATAATATTATCCTTTCGCTAGACCGAGTAGTTTCGCTAACACATAAGCACCAAATGAAGCACCTACAAACAAGTAAACCATTGGTAAAGAACTAGCGAAGATATTATAAGCATATTGTAAAATTTGAGAAATTTGTATACTGAAGCTAATAACTATCACCCCATTTTTTTAGTAGTGTAAGGAGTGAAACAAAAAATACAACAAAAGAGGTAATACCAACCGATAATAAAACGATATCATTATTCATAAACAAATAATAAACAGATTCTTGAAATAGAGTATCAATCATTAGCGTTCACTCATATTCAAATGCATTAATAAATACATAATAGCAAGAAATGAAAGAGGTATAGCCAATAAAGAATATTGCCCTATTAAATCCGATAAAGTTATATTAATCAAAATCGAAATACCTCCCATAACCACTTAAATATAAACAAAAGAACAATCAGCAATAATAGAAAACTAATCACCATTTCACCATAAGTGAATGAATTAAAGACTTGTAAGAAACCGCTAGGTAGTTCTATTAAATAATTCTCATAGAATTGTTGTAAACCGTCGTAAACGTCAGTTTTAACAACTTCATTACTGGAATTAGTTTCTTCTGTCATTTAAAACACCTACTTACTTTTTATCAATAGCAGAAATACCAACTAAACGGAAATTTGGTCTACCTTGATAAACCGAGATTTCAAAACTTGCATTAATTGGAGAATTAATTGGAACATTGATATTTACTTTTTGAGCATCAACAATAAAATCGTAGTTTTCGAATTTTTCAACGTCACCTAGTTTTACAAAAGTTAATAATGCACCAGTTTTTGAATTAGCTTGACGAGCACCTAAAAAGATAAGATTAGAGTTAGTAGTAGATAAAATAGTCATAAATAAAAAAATCCTCCTAAAATTAAAATAAGTCGCACAATTAAGGCGACTTTAAGGAAGATAATTTAATAAAAACGTAATACATATGTAAATTGAAAAACACAATCAATTGTTATACAATATGTAAGAGGTAACTTATAATTATCGAAGTCGCCAAACCAAGTGTAATTATAAGTTATCCTTTTTATTAAATTCATATGTAATTGTACTCTCTTATTTTATCAAAAAATTAAGTGAAGGGTATAGTACTAATTAACTATTTTTATGTCTAATTTTGAAGAAATGTAAAATAAATGAATGAATAAATA
>Ga0182747_1003682_pt1 | contig 10239 bp, 8 predicted proteins | sample eDN3rd30CBELigBY_FD_128526 | JGI IMG/M metagenome (GOLD analysis project Ga0182747, IMG submission 128526) | Enriched backyard soil microbial communities from Emeryville, California, USA - eDNA 3rd pass 30_C BE-Lig BY (version 2) (version 2) | ecosystem: Environmental > Terrestrial > Soil >...
ACGAAGGTCAAAGTTCGTAAGCCGGACTCTTCTCGCGCACGTTCGCGTGAAGTGTACATTGTAGCGACCGGGCGTAAACCATAACCGGTAGATTTCAAACGAAAGTTTGAAAGACGCTGGATATAGAGTATCCTGACGCTGTTTTTAACACAGTTGTAATAAGAGGTTAATCCCTTGAGTGACATGGCGAAAAACCTAATACTCTGGCTGGTCATTGCCGTTGTGCTGATGTCAGTATTCCAGAGCTTTGGGCCCAGCGAGTCTAATGGCCGTAAGGTGGATTATTCAACCTTCCTGCAAGAGGTCAACCAGGACCAGGTTCGCGAAGCGCGTATCAACGGACGTGAGATCAACGTTACCAAGAAAGATAGTAACCGTTACACGACTTACATTCCGGTCAACGATCCGAAGCTGCTCGATAACCTGTTGACGAAAAACGTCAAAGTGGTTGGCGAACCGCCGGAAGAACCGAGCCTGCTGGCTTCCATCTTTATTTCCTGGTTCCCGATGCTGTTGCTGATCGGCGTCTGGATCTTCTTCATGCGGCAAATGCAGGGCGGCGGCGGAAAGGGCGCGATGTCCTTCGGCAAAAGCAAAGCCCGTATGCTGACGGAAGACCAGATCAAAACCACTTTTGCCGATGTCGCCGGTTGCGACGAAGCGAAAGAGGAAGTCGGTGAACTGGTTGAATACCTGCGTGAACCGAGCCGCTTCCAGAAGCTGGGCGGTAAAATCCCGAAAGGCGTCCTGATGGTCGGCCCTCCGGGTACCGGTAAAACGCTGCTGGCGAAAGCTATCGCCGGTGAGGCGAAAGTACCATTCTTCACCATTTCTGGTTCTGACTTCGTTGAAATGTTCGTCGGTGTGGGCGCATCTCGTGTGCGTGACATGTTCGAACAGGCCAAGAAAGCGGCACCGTGCATTATCTTCATCGATGAAATCGACGCCGTTGGTCGCCAGCGTGGCGCTGGTCTTGGCGGTGGTCACGATGAACGTGAACAGACGCTTAACCAGATGCTGGTTGAGATGGATGGCTTCGAAGGTAACGAAGGCATTATCGTTATCGCGGCGACCAACCGTCCTGACGTACTTGACCCGGCGCTGCTGCGTCCAGGCCGTTTTGACCGTCAGGTTGTTGTAGGGCTGCCGGATGTCCGTGGTCGTGAACAGATTCTGAAAGTTCACATGCGTCGCGTACCGTTGTCGCCTGATATCGACGCGGCAATCATTGCGCGCGGTACCCCGGGCTTCTCGGGTGCTGACCTGGCGAACCTGGTCAACGAAGCCGCTCTGTTTGCTGCCCGTGGCAACAAACGCGTGGTATCGATGGTCGAGTTCGAAAAAGCGAAAGACAAAATCATGATGGGTGCGGAACGTCGCTCCATGGTGATGACGGAAGCGCAGAAAGAATCCACCGCATACCACGAAGCGGGCCATGCGATTATCGGCCGCCTGGTACCGGAACACGATCCGGTGCACAAAGTGACGATTATTCCGCGCGGTCGTGCGCTGGGTGTGACCTTCTTCCTGCCGGAAGGCGATGCTATCAGCGCCAGCCGTCAGAAGCTGGAAAGCCAGATTTCGACCCTGTACGGCGGTCGCCTGGCGGAAGAGATTATCTACGGTGTGGAACATGTTTCTACCGGTGCGTCGAACGACATTAAAGTCGCGACGAACCTGGCACGTAACATGGTGACGCAGTGGGGCTTCTCCGACAAACTCGGTCCGCTGCTGTATGCGGAAGAAGAGGGCGAAGTTTTCCTGGGCCGTAGCGTTGCGAAAGCGAAACATATGTCCGATGAGACTGCACGTATCATCGACCAGGAAGTGAAATCGCTGGTTGAACGCAACTACAACCGTGCTCGTCAGATTCTGAATGACAACATGGACATCCTGCATTCGATGAAAGATGCGCTCATGAAATATGAGACCATCGACGCACCGCAGATTGATGACCTGATGGCTCGCCGCGAAGTTCGCCCACCTGCGGGCTGGGAAGATCCGAACGGTACCAATAACTCTGGCAACAATGGCACCCCGAGTGCGCCGCGTCCGGTCGATGAACCGCGTACGCCAAACCCGGGTAACACCATGTCAGAGCAACTGGGCGACAAATAAGTTAGCCGCTATTGATGTTGTTATGTCTATCGAAACCCCGGGGCGCCTGCCGCTCCGGGGTTTTTCTTTTTATTAACCTTCCGGATTCATGGATTTCGCGATGAAACTCGTAGCCCAGGGCTCAACCCTCGATCTCTCCCATCCTCACGTAATGGGTATCCTTAACGTGACGCCAGATTCATTCTCCGATGGCGGCACACATAACTCGCTCGTGGAGGCGGTTAAGCATGCCAATCTGATGATAAATGCGGGAGCGACTATCATTGATATCGGCGGCGAATCGACCCGTCCGGGAGCGTTGGATGTGAGCGTCGAAGAGGAGCTGGCGCGCGTGATCCCGGTGGTAGAAGCCGTTGCTCAGCGTTTTGAAGTCTGGATCTCGGTAGACACGTCGAAGCCAGAAGTGATCCGTGAGTCCGCTCGGGCAGGCGCGCATATTATTAACGATATCCGTTCGCTGACCGAGCCTGGGGCGCTGGAAGCCGCGGCACAAACCGGGCTACCGGTGTGTCTGATGCATATGCAGGGGCAGCCAAAAACGATGCAGGAAGCACCGAAGTACGATGATGTCTTTGCCGATGTCGCCCGCTTCTTCACCGAGCATATCGTGCGCTGTGAACAGGCGGGTATCGCAAAAGAGAAATTGTTGCTCGACCCGGGATTCGGTTTCGGTAAAAATCTTGCCCATAATTATGAGCTACTTGCCCGACTCGGCGAGTTCCATCAGTTCGGTCTCCCGCTGCTGGTTGGCATGTCGCGCAAGTCGATGGTCGGCCAACTGCTTAACGTCGGGCCGACGGAACGCCTCAGCGGCAGCCTGGCGTGTGCAGTGATTGCAGCGATGCAGGGCGCGCAGATTATTCGCGTCCATGACGTCAAAGAAACGGTAGAAGCTCTACGCGTGGTGGAAGCCACCCTGAGCACAAAGGAAAATAAACGTTATGAGTAACCGCAAATATTTTGGCACCGATGGTATCCGTGGCCGCGTGGGTGATGCGCCAATTACCCCGGAATTCGTGCTCAAGCTGGGCTGGGCTGCGGGCAAGGTGCTGGCGCGCCACGGTTCACGCAAAATCATTATTGGTAAAGATACCCGTATCTCTGGCTATATGCTGGAATCGGCGCTGGAGGCAGGGCTGGCTGCGGCGGGGCTCTCCGCTTCTTTCACCGGTCCAATGCCTACTCCGGCGGTGGCTTACCTGACGCGAGCCTTCCGTGCAGAAGCCGGGATTGTCATTTCAGCTTCGCATAACCCGTTCTATGACAACGGGATCAAATTCTTCTCTATTGAAGGCACAAAGCTGCCGGATAACGTAGAAGAGGCGATTGAAGCGGAAATGGAAAAAGAGCTCACCTGCGTTGATTCGGCCGAATTGGGCAAAGCCAGCCGTATCGTGGATGCCGCCGGCCGTTATATTGAATTCTGCAAAGGTACCTTCCCGAACGAACTGAGCCTGAATGCGCTCAAAGTGGTTGTCGACTGCGCCCATGGCGCGACCTATCACATTGCGCCGAATGTATTCCGCGAGTTGGGTGCTCAGGTGATCGCGATGGGTTGTGAGCCGAACGGGCTCAATATCAACGAAGAGGTCGGAGCAACCGACGTACGCGCCCTGCAGGCTCGCGTACTGGCCGAAAAAGCCGATCTGGGTATCGCCTATGATGGCGATGGCGACCGCGTCATCATGGTCGACCATGAAGGTAACAAGGTCGATGGCGATCAGATTCTGTATATCATCGCCCGGGAAGGTCTGCGGCAGGGCCAGCTGCGCGGCGGCGCGGTGGGAACGTTAATGAGTAATATGGGGCTGGAGCTGGCGCTCAAACAGCTGGGCATTCCGTTTGTCCGGGCTAAAGTGGGTGACCGCTATGTCCTCGAGAAGCTGCAGGAGAAAGGCTGGCGTATCGGCGCGGAAAACTCCGGCCACGTTATCCTGCTGGATAAAACCACCACCGGTGACGGTATCGTCGCGAGTCTGCAGGTTGTGGCGGCGATGGTGCGTAACCACATGAGTCTGCATGACCTGTGTAGCGGCATGAAAATGTTCCCGCAAATCCTGGTCAACGTCCGTTTCACCGAAGGCAGTGGCAACCCGCTGGAACATGAAAACGTGAAAGCGGTGATGGCGGAAGTGGAAGCGGCATTGGGCAACCGTGGTCGTGTGCTGCTGCGCAAATCGGGTACCGAGCCGCTCATTCGCGTCATGGTCGAAGGCGAGCACGAAGAGCAGGTGCATGAGTTCGCGCATCGTATCGCCGATGCGGTGAAAAACGCCTGATTAAGCCGGTGATTTATTTTCTCGTCTGCGCAGTGGTGCCGTTGGCGCCAGACAACGTGAAATAATTATGCGGACTGACAGGGTGCTAAGTGTTTAAAAAGGCGGCGCTTGCCGCCTTTTTCTTCGCCAAAAAATCGTTTTTTGCTGTTTTTTTCCGCAGTTGATACAATGCACCGAAATTGCCCTTGCGAAGGTCATTCGCTTTGGTTAGTATTCACACCCGCTTCAGTGGGAAACATTAAAACCTCCCGCTTTATTGGTTGAAGCAATTGGTATGCGGCGAATCCGCAAGGAACAGGTTGATTATGCAAGAAGCTCTTTTAGTTGTTTTCCTTATTGTAGCGATTGGCCTCGTTGGTCTGATTATGCTGCAGCAAGGTAAAGGCGCTGATATGGGAGCCTCCTTCGGAGCAGGCGCTTCCGGCACGTTGTTTGGATCCAGCGGTTCTGGTAACTTTATGACCCGCATGACTGGTATTCTGGCAGCGTTGTTCTTCATCATCAGTCTGGTGCTGGGCAATATCAACAGCAACAAGACCAATAAAGGAAGTGAGTGGGATAATCTGAGCGCGCCGAAAACCGAGCAGACTCAGCCAACAGCGCCGGCACAGCCGAGCAGCGATATCCCGCACTAATAGTTATATCCGTGCCGAGGTGGTGGAATTGGTAGACACGCTACCTTGAGGTGGTAGTGCCCGATTGGGCTTACGGGTTCAAGTCCCGTCCTCGGTACCAATATTCCGAAAAAAAGACGCTGAAAAGCGTCTTTTTTTTTTGCCTTCGACAGGCGCTTATTTATTTATAAATAACTCTTCACTGGTCTTGAACCCACCGCAATCGCTAAAGTCGCGCTCATCTATTCAGAAGAGGTGAAGTGACGCCATGAAAAAAATCAGGTCGTTTATCATTGCCGGCGCCCTGTGTTTGTCCGGATGCAGTACTACGCCGTCGGCGGATACCGTGGACACTATTAACACTTTAACGGTGCCGGTATTGCATAGTGACGCGCAGCTTTCAGGGCAGAGTGCTCAGGCGGTGGTCAGTTGTTTCCAGGATAATAGCGCAATTATCGGCAGCCTGAGGCGGTCGTTAAAAGATAACTACCTGCAGGATGCTTCTAAAAAAGACATCTTTGATAAAGACAGCGAGGCGTTCCACGTCTACAGCGCTCTGACGAAACTGGAACAGATGTCAGCGATGAACGAGGTTTATCGTAAAGAGAACAACATTGCCGGACTGCAGGTGATTAACCGCCTGCTGAAAGCCGTTCCTGTGGCGGCCTAGGCGAATGAGGGATTGCCGTCGGCAATCCCTTTTTGCATCAGAAACGGAAGTTGAAACCTGCATAAGCGCCATCAGCCAACGTGTTGTCATGATGAGCGTCTTTCCCCGCCATATCGATATAGCGATATCCGGCTTCAATATTCAGCGATTTAATCACGTTAATCCGCACGCCGGCATTGGCTTCCACGTAGTCATCGACGCCGCTGGACATGGAGTCCGGAGAATAATAGGTTTCACCGAAAAGCGTAAAGTATTGGCCCAGCGGAAGCTGTGCACCGCCGCCCAGTGCGACGGCGTAGCCTTCATCGCTGTCTTGCGGATTCAGATAGAGCGCTTTGCCACCCAGAGTCAGGAGAAACGGACCGAGGTTAAAGTTATAGCCCATGCCTAACCCGGCGACGTCGCCGTCATTATCGCTGTGCGCCCAGTTGCCGTTAAAGGTCATACCCGGTTCTTCGGCACCGAAGCTGGCGGAAAGGTTAGTGAACTCTTCCCCCGCCTCTCCGTGTAAGTTTACCGATGCGCAGGCGGCGCTGCTGGCGCCGAGAGCGGCAACTAACAGAACTGATTTCGGAGTGATCATGCTCATTGTTGAATTCCTTCAGGTAAAAAAATGCCCGATACGGGCGTTCGGGCAAAAATTTAACGGGTTTTTGGGTTTAATCGTTATTTACTGAAGCGCGATACCTTTGTCACGATTGCGCCAGGGGTATCGACACTTACGCTTTGCTGATTATTGGCAGCGTCGCTGGCGCGCTAAAAGATCGCGCGACCAGCCCAGTCTGGTATGACATCCGGATAGCGCGCCATCTGCTGACGGACCATCCATCAGGCGTTTTCAGGGACAGCTGAAGCACCTGATTTCTCCACCCATCCTCGCGCCTGAAGGGACATAAATGCCTGCAGCAGCCGGATGAGGGTTAATCCTCACATCAGACAACTCTTCCCAACGCATCGCCCACCTGGTCGATGAGGTACGGTCGAAGAAGATCGTCATAGTGCCAGCTGCAGAAACCGGTGTTGTCGTATCGCGCACCGGGACAGAAGGATATTAACCTTCGCACGGTACAGGGATTGACTGTGAATGGTATAAGGAGAACCATCTTCATTCCTGAGCTTGTTGTTCAGTTTTCAACACACAATCAGTGTGATAAATACATGAGCCCAGAATAAAATTATTTATCGCTTGTCGTTATCATTTGTTTGTTTAAATTTAAATTCTTCAGTCGACCCGGCGCCGACAACAATAGATAAGCGATAAATAGCCGATGGATGATTAGAATTTTTCAGGAAGCGAGCTTACGCTTTGTAAATAACCACCGCGGGCGAACTCAATATATCCTCCTTTTTTTAACGCCGACAGGACATTGAGAATACTGCTGCGTGAAAGATGGGTGCGGTCCTGAATATATTCGAGGATGGAGACCCGTAGTCGCGTCTCTTCCGGCAACAGCAGCATCTCCAGCAGATGATTGCGAATCACCGAGTAGGTACGTTGCTGCAGCACCAGATCGTCCCGGTACACCAGATAGGAAGTATGGTATGCCAGCAGACGGGTCACCTCTTCCCACAGGTTATGCTCACGGAACAGTTTGATGGCTTGCTCGCTGTCGATACGCAGAACTTCGGAGGCGACCTCAGCACGCAGAGCGTGGCTATGGCTCGGCTGCAGTATCTCGGCGACGCCAAACAGATGAGGTTCATAGACGGTCACGATCAATAATTTATCAGATGAACGAATGACGGACAGCTCACCTTTTTTTAAAAGGTAGAGCTGCGCTTTACCTTTATAGTTCGGCGTCAGCCTTTTTCTGGCAACGACATTCATAGGTGTAGCATACGGTTCGAGCGTTTCCAGCAGACGGTTGATCGCCTGGTTTGGCCTGACCGGGGGATTAATATTCATCGCGATCCTCGTGGGGTCAAGGATAAATGTATTCGGGTGATTATAGACAATAATTATAAAAAATTGCGACAGGTAAAAATTACCAGGCTAGGACTTTTCTGGTGTCGTGTGTTGAGCAGATAAAAAAAGCCGACGGATTAACGTCGGCTGAGAGCATAGTTGAAAACAGATTATTTGTCTCTGTTTTCCAGGTTTTCTACCTGCGGCAGGCCGGTGGCCGAAGAGGCGCTCAGCAGGCCCGATTGCGCGTAACCAAACAGCTTGTCACGGGTATCGGTAATATCCAGATTACGCATCGTCAGTTGACCAATACGGTCTTCCGCCGAGAACATGGAGTCGCCTTTTTCCATCGTCAGACGTTCGGCTTTGTAGGTCAGATTATCGGAGACGGTATTCAGGATGGAGTAGTCGTTTCCGCGACGCAGCTCCAGCGTCACCTCGCCGGTAATGGCGCTGGCCACCCAACGCTGCAGCGCATCGCGCAGCATCAGGGCCTGGGAATCGAACCAACGGCCCTGATACAGCAGGCGGCCCAGCTGACGACCATGGGCATGGTACTGCTCGATGGTATCTTCGTTATGGATACCGGTCAGCAGGCGCTCATAAGCAATATGCAGCAGTGCCATCCCCGGGGCTTCATAAATACCGCGGCTCTTCGCTTCGATGATGCGGTTCTCGATCTGATCGCTCATGCCCAGACCGTGACGACCGCCGATGCGGTTCGCTTCCAGCATCAGCTCAACGTCATCGCTGAAGGTTTTACCGTTCAACGCCACCGGATGACCCTGTTCAAAACGGACAGTCACTTCCTCGGCCGGGATTTTGACGCTTTCGTCCCAGAACTTGACGCCCATGATCGGGTTAACGATTTTCACGCTGGAGTTGAGGAATTCCAGATCTTTCGCTTCGTGCGTTGCGCCCAGCATATTGGAGTCGGTGGAGTAGGCTTTTTCAACGGACATTTTGTAGTCAAAGCCGCAGGAAATCATGAACTCAGACATTTCCTGGCGACCGCCCAGCTCATCGATAAAGTCGCTATCCAGCCACGGTTTGTAAATTTTCAGCTCGGCATTGGTCAGCAGACCATAGCGATAGAAACGCTCGATATCGTTGCCTTTGTAAGTGCTGCCGTCACCCCAGATATTGACGCCATCTTCTTTCATCGCGGCAACCAGCATTGTGCCGGTTACCGCGCGGCCCAGCGGGGTGGTGTTAAAGTAGGTCAGACCGCCAGTGGTATTGTGGAAAGCACCGCACTGAATCGCGGCGATCCCTTCGGCGACCAACTGCTTACGGCAGTCGATCAGACGAGCGCCTTCTGCACCGTACTCTTTGGCGCGACGAGGGATTGCATCGTAATCTTCTTCGTCAGGCTGGCCCAGGTTTGCGGTATAGGCATAAGGAACTGCACCTTTTTTGCGCATCCACAGCAGTGCGGCGCTGGTATCCAGACCACCAGAGAAAGCGATACCAATACGTTGACCAACCGGGAGATGCTTAAGAATCGTCGTCATAAAATAAAACCCTGCTAGATAGACTGTTGTGAGTTCGGTTTATCAAGTCGTAGAACCTGTCCCATTTGACTATTCTGCCTGCCGTTTTTTCTCCGGACAAAGTGCATAATCTTCACGAGCATTGACGCTGCGCTGGTGACTGCGCGCTTCCGTACCCAAAGAGGCGGTAGCAATGGCGTCAAATGGAACAAGTTCTTATTGCATGTTTATGCATTAATTATGAGTTTTCATTTAATCATCTTTTGCGGATGACAGGAAGTGCTTCATTGCTTTTTTGCTAAAAAAGAGCGAGATGGCAGCACAAACGCGAACAGGGAGAGATGAAATACATGTTGACAAAATATAGAGTTTATCAATAAACTTTACCACGATTTTATGTCCCGTCCTCGGTACCAAATCCCAGCAGTATTTGCGTCTTTTGCTCAATAAGAGTAAAATATGCCACGTTTCAGGCGCGGGGTGGAGCAGCCTGGTAGCTCGTCGGGCTCATAACCCGAAGGTCGTCGGTTCAAATCCGGCCCCCGCAACCACTTTCCCATTGAGTACTTTTTCAAATATACTGTGAGGACCTGGTCCTTCGTATCCGAATTTGAAAGAATTCTCCTGGAAGGTGTTCCAGATCGCAGTTGCGATCGCAGGGTTCAGTTATCTAAAACCCCGATTTATCGGGGTTTTTTGTTATCTGACTTCAGAATAACTGGGCTATACGCCCTTTTTTTATGTCTTGGGGGTGGGTTTGTCCACATTAGAGCAAAAATTAACAGAGATGCTCACGGCGCCGGTTGAAGCGCTTGGCTTTGAGCTGGTCGGCATCGAATTCATTCGCGGTCGCACATCCACACTGCGCATCTATATTGATAGTGATGATGGCATCAATGTTGATGATTGTGCTGATGTGAGCCACCAGGTCAGCGCTGTCATGGATGTCGAAGATCCAATCACCGTAGCTTACAACCTGGAAGTGTCTTCACCTGGTCTCGATCGCCCGATGTTTACCGCCGAACACTATGAGCGTTTTTCCGGTGAGGAAGTCGCGCTGGTATTGCGTATGGCGGTACAGAACCGTCGCAAATGGCAGGGCATTATCAAAGCGGTAGACGGTGAAATGATCACGGTAACCGTCGAAGGCAAAGATGAA
>Ga0182747_1003684_pt1 | contig 10234 bp, 9 predicted proteins | sample eDN3rd30CBELigBY_FD_128526 | JGI IMG/M metagenome (GOLD analysis project Ga0182747, IMG submission 128526) | Enriched backyard soil microbial communities from Emeryville, California, USA - eDNA 3rd pass 30_C BE-Lig BY (version 2) (version 2) | ecosystem: Environmental > Terrestrial > Soil >...
ACAGACTCCAAATATCGATAAAGCGTTGATTTACTGATGCCAGTTTCATTTTTAATCTCTAGCAATGTGTAATTTCCTGAATGGTACATGGAAATGGCTTTTTTTATATTTTCATCTGACTTCTTAGGTCGTCCAATCGATTTTCCTTGCTCTTTTGCGTTGGCTATTCCAATAATAGTTGATTGCTTCACAATATCTGACTGGAAGGCCAGCATAGACTCGAGCATTTCAGCAAAAGTAAAATCTAAAGCCCCTTTGCTTTGTATCCCTTCCTTTATGAACTGAATGGCCACACCATCTTTTTCACATAATTTTAGTAGCTCCATAAGATGTCGAGTTGTATCAGCAAGAGCAAACATTCGTTCAACAATGATCGTATCACCTTTTTGCAAGGACATTAGCAGTCTTTCCAGCTCAACTCTTTTTTTCGGAGCCCCATGCGATTCTCGAAAAATCTCATCACAGTTTTGAAGCAATCTCAACTGTTGCTCATTTTTTTCATCATTATATAAAGGGCGCATATACCCATAGATCATTTACTTCACTCCTTACCAATTCCCAAAAAGGTTCCTTTTTAGGAATGAAAGTGTTATGATAATCAAAGAATTTTTATTATAAAGGAGAGTTCCATGCAAAGTTTAAAACAACAATGGTTCGGCAATATCCGAGGTGATATTTTATCCGGGCTTGTCGTAGCACTTGCACTTATTCCCGAAGCCATCGCATTTTCCATTATCGCTGGTGTTGACCCAATGGTTGGTCTATACGCATCTTTCACTATGGCCGTCACCATAGCATTTGCCGGCGGACGTCCCGGGATGATTTCTGCTGCAACTGGTGCAATGGCGCTCGTAATGATGCCGTTAATCAGAGATTATGGATTAGAGTATTTATTTGCCGCAACTCTATTAACTGGTGTGATCCAGATCATTTTCGGCGTGCTAAAGATAGCAAAATTAATGAAATTTATCCCGAATGCGGTCATGATCGGGTTCGTAAATTCATTGGCCATCTTAATCTTTATGGCACAAGTACCTCATTTTATCGGCATTTCTACGATGACTTATGTCTTTGTTGGCATCACTTTAGTACTTGTCTATACATTACCACGTTTTATAAAAGTGATTCCAGCACCGCTTATTGCGATTGTTGCATTAACAATTGTTGCGATTTTTAGCGGTATCAATTTAAGAACAATCGGAGATCTTGGAACGATTACTCAAACTTTGCCGACATTCATGATTCCAGATGTTCCCTTTAATCTAGAAACATTCAAAATCATTTTTCCTTTCTCTATTTCACTTGCGATTGTTGGTCTAGTTGAATCTCTATTAACAGCCCAAATTGTCGATGATATGACTGGAACAGAGAGCAATAAAAACCAGGAAGCAAGAGGGCAAGGGATTGCCAATATTGTCACAGGCTTCTTTGGTGGAATGGCTGGCTGTGCGATGATCGGCCAATCTGTTATTAATGTGAAATCTGGTGGGCGTGGCCGATTATCTACATTAATAGCCGGGGTATTTTTAATGTTTTTAATTCTCGTATTAGGTGATTTGGTCGTTAAAATCCCAATGCCCGTATTAGTTGGAATAATGATTATGGTATGTATTGGAACTTTCGATTGGACTTCTTTTAAATATCTTGTGAAAGCTCCACGTACAGATGCGATTGTCATGCTCACAACCGTAGTAATTGTAGTGTTGACACACGACCTTTCAAAAGGTGTAATTGCAGGGGTCATTTTAAGCGCGATGTTCTTCGTAGTGAAAATCTCTTCTGTGAAAATTACAGAAGAAAACAATCACTATCTTGTAAGTGGGCAACTTTTCTTTGCTTCAACCGACTCTTTTGTTGACTACTTTAAATATAATGAAATTAAAAGTAATTCTATTCAGATCGACTTCTCAAATAGTCGTATTTGGGATGATTCAGGTGTTGGTGCACTTGTAAAAGTCGAGGATCTTCTGAAAGAAAAAGGGATTCAGGTTGAAGTCGTTGGACTAGATGCTTCCAGCAAGAAAATTATCTCGAAATTAGAAGGTGTATCTTCATCACATTAGGAGGGTAACGATATGTACAAACATATTTTATTAGCTGCTGATGGTTCTGAAAATGCTGTCCGCGCTGCAAAAGAAGTGATTGAAATAGCAACATGCGTCAACGATTCAATTGTTGAAGTCGTTTATGTGGTCGACTTCGATAAATCGAAATCTGAAGTTTTACACACAAGCTCCAGTGAAGCAAGAAATTTAGAACGCCGTAAAAAGCTTTCGAAGATAGAACAATTGCTGAAGGAATCAAATGTTTCTTATAAAGTGACATTCTTGCATGGGGCGCCTGGTCCCGAAATCGTAAAATACGCGAATGATCAAAAAGTGGAACTCGTTGTCATTGGCAGCCGCGGTTTAAATGGATTGCAGGAAATGGTCTTAGGAAGCGTCAGTCATAAAGTCATGAAGCGCGTGAATTGTCCTGCATTAATCGTGAAATAAAAATAAACGAGCATCTCCTCATTGGAGATGCTCGTTTTGAAAATCATTTAAAAATCTGCTTAACCATACTTCCATTATTGTTATAGACCCTTACCTCCGCATATGCTCCGTTGATAAAAGTCAGCTGCGGCGGCATATGTCCACAATCGATATCATAGGCAATAGGCAGATTGATTTCTTCAGCAAGCTCCATATAGACATCTAATACATGATAATCATCGGCAGTATCATTGGCCATGCTTCTCCCAAAAAGAATCCCGCTAGAATTTTCAAACCATCCAGCCAGCTTCATTTGTACAAGGGTTCTACGCAGATCCGGCACCTTTAACTCACAATTTTCAAAGTACCAGATGATCGGCTCTTTATTTATGTACTTTTCTTGAAACTGCCCGACATTCCCATATGGCGTACCGATTAAATGACGAATGACATCGATACAGCCTCCAAGTAAACGTCCTTTGATTAAAATAGGCGTGTTTTTTATTGTCTTCCATTTTGTAGGTTCTGTTAAATGATAAATCCAATCTGTGACATAATCGTGCTGCCACCTTAGCTGATACATTTCAGATGGAAATTGAATGATTTCTTCCCCCATTTTTGTGAATAATACCTTTTCCCACATAGCCGTTGTCGGATCGGAGGTTTGTCCACGCAGGTCAATTAAATTTGGCCCGTGTGCGGTAGCAATTCCTGTCTTTAAAGTGACAGCAAGCAATAATGTACTGATGTCTGAATAGCCAAGCAGCCATTTAGGCTTTATGTTTTCAAAGTCCACATGCTCCAAAGTCTCAATTAATAATTCTCCACCCCATGGGGGATATATGAACTGTACAGAATCATCTTGAAACATAAGATTTAATTCATCTGCCCTTGTTTTTGCGGGTGCGGATTTTAATTTATATTCCGTCCAGCAGGTTTGTCCAATTAGGAATTCATAGCCTTTCCCTTTCATTCGATAAACCGCTTCTTCCAATAAGGAATGCTGTTCCAAATATAACCCTGAAGAAGGTGCAGTGACGCCAATCCTTACCGGCTTACTTAGTTGTGGATATTTGATCATATCTCTTAGCCCCATTTCGTCTAATAATCCCTTGTTTTTATTAACATATTATCAACTCCTGATTTTTAGGTGCATTTTTAAAAAAATAAAGCCGATTCCATAATTGGAATCGGCTTTAACAAGCTAATTATTCTTCATCATCCGCTTTGTCTCTGTCTGTTGTACCACCTGTGCCAGTACCACCTGTAGTTCCAGCTCCATTTGTAGTAGTACCACCTGTACCACCAGTCGTACCGTTTGTTGTACCACCAGTAGTATTATTAGTACCACCAGTACCATCAGTTGTACCGTTGTTAGTACCCATACCATCTTCAGTATCTACTGTTTCATCATCGCCAACAGTATTATTGTTGTTGCCTGTACCGTTTGTATCATCAGTATTCAAGTTGTTTGTACCATCATCATGTACATCTTCATTTATGACATCTTCAGTACCATTTTCTATAGCATCATCTGTCGTACCACAAGCAACTAATGCTCCTGCAAAAAGAAACATAAACGGAATTGCTAATAATTTTTTCAACACAAATTCCCTCCTTAACGTGATGTATTTAGAATGTGTTGTTTTAAGGAGGATATACTCAAATTTTTTATAAATTTTCACCATAAATTGCAATAGTTTGGCGCACAATAATAAACTCCCGACCATCAAAGTGGAGAAGGTTTTCAACATAGCCCAATCCATCTGCATGATAGCGTCCTGCAATTTGTTGCATGCCGAGCAAGTCATATTTACCGTTCCGCGCTAAGTCAATTGGGTATAGTGCACTTACTGGATCGACCCAGCCTTCTATCGGTTGCTTTAAAGTGCCATCGGGATTATAAATTTCATTCAAATAGTCGGTTCCCTTATAGCTCAAGTCCAAAGTATATTTTTTCCTTGGACTTCCACTGTATACATCTGCCTTATAATTATTTGCGTATTGCACTTTATATGGGTGCTGCTCATTAAATTGAATGGAATCAAAAATTTTCGTCATTCTTCCTTGAATAAAAGAATACACATAGGCAAAAATAATTGCGCCGCTTCCACCTGAATCAATAACGATAAAAATATCTTTTACACCGTTCCCAGTCAAATCGCCAAGCCACAAGGTCGGCTCATATCCTGCATTTTCGGACAAATTAAAAGCTTGAGATTGGTTTGTACGGCCATTTCTAACTACCAGTTGAATGTTGGTTATATACGGACTATCTGTTTGTTTAGTCCCGATCAGATAAATCCAATCCTGAAAACCATCTCCCGTAACATCGCCAATCTGACTAGCAACAACAGATTGACCTGGCGAAAGAGGCACTCCAGGAACTCTCCTCCAATAAAATTGATTATTCATCTTCATTCTCCTTGCAAGTAGATTCTTCTTCTTATTAAATGTGAGCAGGCAAGGAAAAGTGTCATAAAAAATAACCCCCGAATTGTCGGAGGCTACCGTTTGTTTATCCACGAAAAAATAATAGTGATTATAATTGCAAAACCTAAATAGCCCATTAGCGAATATACTTGCCCAACCAGGGTTGTAAAGCCTACAAAACTTGCCATAAACCCAATCGCCCCTACCATAATGACAATCGGTTTGTAGTTGGGGTCCTTGGGAGGAGTAAAACGGACAATAAATGAATACATAAGCCCCACTGCCGTACTATAAATCATTCCCAACAATGCTATTGCCATTAAAAGTCCCAGTACTGGATGCATATTTACTGCTATTTCGAGAATTGGCATGTCTTTTCCTGAGACTACATCCATTTTAGCTAACATCGCAATGTTAATAAGGATAATTAAAATCCCGATCATAACGCCACCGATGATTCCGCCAATACCGGCAACTCTTCGGCTGCTTGCTGTACTGCCAATAACCGTCATCATCGCAACGCTCGTGGCAATATTATAGGATACGTAAAGAAGAGCACCCATTAACCAGTTCGGAGCTGCTACACGCTGATGCTGCGCCAATATATTTTGTTCTGCCAATGATAGATCCATTGTAAAAATGGAGTAGAGCGCAATAAGCAACATTATCGCCATCAAATATGGCGATGCGACTGCAATAACATTAATAATATCTCTGACATTCAGCATTAATGTAAAAACCGTAATAATCACCATAATTAGGCTACCCAAAATCGGATCAATGCCTAATATTTGATAAAAGGTAGCTCCTGCTCCCGCGAACATGGCAACTGTTACTGCAAATAAAAAGAAAGTGATAAGAATATCCAAGACTGTACCAAATGATCGTCCTGCGATATGATAAACCACTTCTTTATGTGATTTTGTATGTAGTTCGTAGCCTAATTGAGCAATATTCATGCCTAGAAATGCAAAGCCGACCATTGCCACGATAGCTCCCATAATTCCATAAATACCAAAACCTGTAAAAAATTGCATGATTTCTTGGCCAGATGCAAAACCTCCACCAACAACTAAACCGACAAATGCACCACCGATTTGAAAACTCTTTTTCACCCATTCCCTCTTTTCTAAATTTGGACAATCATATATTGCATACTTTCATAAATATGATTTCTCTCTCTTTATACATACGTCTATTACAGCAATTAAATGTTTTACAAATTTCGACGAAAAAATCGCCAGGATGGAATGAACATTCCTTATCCTGGCGATTTTTCACACTTATTTATAAGTTTTACTTGCAATTGTATATCCTTCGATAGCATCCAGATTCGCCTTATAGCCAATTCCGCTCTCTTGTGGAACAGTAATGTACCCATCATCCACAATAACTTCCGGTTCAATAATATCTTGCTCCCAGTAATGCTTTGAGCCCGCTGTGTCACCAGGCATCACGAAATTAGCAAGAGACGTTAGGGCAATATTATGTGCTCGGCCAATTCCTGATTCAAGCATTCCGCCGCACCAAACTGGAATCCCTTTTTCTTCACAATAATCGTGAATTTTTTTGGCTTCCGATATTCCGCCAACGCGCCCAATTTTAATATTGATGACGCCACAGCTTCCTAACTCGATCGCTTTTCGTGCATCCTCCAAAGAATGAATACTTTCATCTAAGCAAATCGGGGTTTTAATTTGTTTTTGCAAAATAGCATGGTCAATAATATCATCGGATGCAAGAGGCTGTTCAATCATCATTAAATTAAATTCATCCAGTTGTTTCAAAATCCCGACATCCTCTAATGTATATGCAGAATTTGCATCTGCCATCATCGGGATATCCGGGAACTTTTCACGAAGAATGCGCAACATTTCCACATCCCATCCTGGCTTGATTTTTAGCTTGATACGCTTATATCCATCCTTGATCGCCTTATCTACAACATCGATTTGTTTCTCTAGCGTCTCTTGAATACCCAAGCTAATGCCTACTTCGATTTTCTCTTTTTTCCCACCGAGAGCCTGCGCTAAGGATTGATTTGTTTGTTGAATATAAATATCCCAAATCGCCCCTTCGATTGCAGACTTTGCCATATAATTCTTTCGGATTCCTTTAAATAACTCCCCAAGCTCATCAGGATGCAATATTTCCTTATTCAAAATTAAAGGGATTAGAAAATCCTCTAACATATGCCAGTTTGTTTTTAATGTTTCTTCGTTATACCAAGGAGCATCGAAGGCTACGGATTCCCCAAAACCGATTGTTCCCCTTTCATCTGTCACCTCCAATAATAAAAATTCTTTATCAACAAAGGTGCCAAAGCTTGTAGAGAAGGGATTTTTCAGTTTCATTTTTAAATGGCGGATGGTTACTTCTTTTATTTTCATAGATATCCTCTTTTCTTTTATGTTAGATCGATGAGTTCTCTTTTTACGAATACATAGTAGTGGACTTCTTTTTTTCCTTTTTCTAAGCGCACAGCGACATAGCCTTTTGAGAAAAATGACTGAATCAATAATCGAGTTTTCAATCGCCATTCTAAAGCAAGGTCTGGATCTGCGGCTTTTAAAAGCTGCATATTTTGTGGTACTGGTAATAAATATACCTCTTCTTTAAGAGAAAGTTGAGTATCCACCTCTGCCAGGACTGGGAAATGGGATTCATTCATGCTGTATGGGGCAATTACGCTGGCATTTGTAAAATCAATGGTGCACTTTTCTTCCACATACTTTGAAGTCAGATGCCAATTCACTTCAAACCGATCAGAAGGCAGCCCTTTATTCAACCCATCTTGCATTTCTCCGTAGCAGTTTTCAATATATGTATCACAAATAGCATGTAATTTGGTTAAGTTTAAATAACCATTGCGCGTTTCCAATGGATCATATGTCCAGAGCATCATTTCGTAGCCTCGCTCTATAGCAATTTTTCTTTGCTCCCACTTTAATGCTTCCCCAATTCCTTGTTCCCTCACCATGCTGGAAATCGCTAAAATATGCGATGTGAGATGAACCTTTCCATTCTTAAATCCTGCAAAGCTATAACTAAACCCCGCTAAATCCTCGCCATGAAAGGCACCAACGACAATTCCTCCATTTTTTATGGCGGTTAAGGTTTGATGAATTGGTATCGGTGATTGCCCCCACACCTCTTTTTCTAACTGCTGAACCTTTTCGAGCTCTGATATAGATTTTATCTCTCTAATCTCCAACGCCAGCCCTTCCTTTCTGAATAAGTCGTTTGTTAACTTTAATTATATATATTCATAGCCAATTCCTTTTGGAGCAAATTTGTTTCTTCTTTCATTATCCTAAAAAATCTTGATTTGCAATATTAGAATGTTACAATTATAGGAAAGTTTTTGAAATTTTTCATAAAATGATTGTAAGGGGATGTACTATTTGCACAGACAACACATAGGGGTGCTTTTTGGGGGCGTGTTGCTTTTAGTTGTTGCGATGGGAATCAGTCGTTTTGCATTTACACCGATTTTGCCGTTTATGCGAATTGAAGAAGGGCTTTCCTTTGAAGAAGGCGGCTATTTAGCTTCCAGTAATTATATTGGTTATTTTGTAGGAGCTCTTGGGGCTGGTTTTATTTATCGCAATAAAAAGAATTTCTTACTTATAACAGTCTTATTGAATGTATTTTCCATTTTCTTTATGGGGCTGACCCATTCATTTTTATTGTGGGTGCTATTGCGATTTATCGCTGGAGCATCAAGCGGTTTTATATTCGTATTAACGTCCAGCATTATTATGGATTATTTAGCAGCTCATTTTCAGACACGATTTTCAGGCTTTTTATTCTCGGGAATTGGTATTGGAATCGCCATTTCTGGTCTACTTGTTCCTTTTATCGAAGGTTTTTTTGATTGGGAAGGTACATGGCTGGGTCTTGGCATATTGTCTGCCCTATTCCTCCTTATTACACTTTTGCTTTGGAGAACGATCACGATCCAGAATGGCGAGAAGGTTGAAAAATCGAATGATACGAAAATTCTTCAGGGGTTTATGCCTTGGTTGATCATCGCCTATGGTTTAGAAGGACTTGGATACATTATTACGGGTACATTTTTAGTAGATATCATATATAATATCGAGAGTCTAAGAGCGTTTGCTAGTTTTAGTTGGGTTATAGCCGGAATTGCTGCTGCTCCTGCCGCACCAATCTGGATGTTGCTCATATCAAAATATTCTACCGTGAAAGTACTATCTATTGCTTACATATTACAAGTGATAGGAATTCTATTACCGGTTTTAACACAGACTGCATGGAGCGTGCTTCTATCTGCCTTTTTATTTGGCTTAACTTTTGTCGGGATTGTTTCTGTCTCTACGGCCTATGCGCGAGAGCTGTATCCAAAACAAAGTGGTGTTGTCGTTTCTGCATTAACTACTGCATATGCACTCGGCCAAATTATTGGCCCTATTTTAGCAAGCTTTGCGGAGTCTTCCTTTAATAGCTTTAAAGCGCCCCTTTCCTTCGCGGGTGCCATTGTAGCAGTCGCCCTTGCTATTTTGTTAATAGGAAAATGGTATAGTGATCGAAAAGTGCTCTCGAAAGCCATTGAAGTTTATCATCCTCCTAGGTAATTCTTTATCAGCAACAGTTTCTCTTTAGATAGGAGAAACTGTTTTTATATGCTTTTGCAGTTTAGGCCAATCGAAAATCCCCTGATTTTATCCGTCAATCTCCCAACTTCTATAAAGAAATAGAATGATTCTTCATGAATTATATTAGACTCTAGCACATTTTTAACTTTCATGGCTATATGTCCATGAACTAAATCTATCAACCGAATATTATGGTACAGAAAGGAGGTGAATTAATGGTTTGTAAATATTCTCCTCATCCTTCTTGCCAAGTCTCACACTCCTCCAAATAGGCAAAATGATGATTTAAAATCTTAAAGAATAGATGCAAACCGTCTTAATATTCTATTAGTAGTCTTTCGTTTTTAAGAAATGGAAGCATGACCTTGAAAGAACTTGAGTTTCCTTATAAGAAAATGATTATCATGTTGGAAAACATACTCGTCTGGTAGATTCGACTTAAACAGCGGCTGCTAATTAATTTCTTTCCCCTCTCAAGAGGAAACTCCATGATGGATGGGGCTTGCACGTACAACATTTCTTAAAAACTATGCGCCGATCAAAAAATGTAGAGAATAATGACAATGCAATGATGCTGGCAAATGCTAGAACATGCGTAATTTGAACGAAAAGCCAAAAAAGGACAATACACAACCACCAAATAATTTGGATACACATTTCATCTGCTGGAAACAAGGCTCAAAAGACTCTAGCAAATGCACGCGTTAT
>Ga0182747_1003687_pt1 | contig 10232 bp, 7 predicted proteins | sample eDN3rd30CBELigBY_FD_128526 | JGI IMG/M metagenome (GOLD analysis project Ga0182747, IMG submission 128526) | Enriched backyard soil microbial communities from Emeryville, California, USA - eDNA 3rd pass 30_C BE-Lig BY (version 2) (version 2) | ecosystem: Environmental > Terrestrial > Soil >...
ACGCAGTACGCATTCGACCGTGACTGGTTCAAATTGTGCGAGGTCGATGACGGCAAGGCTGCAGATCGCGTCGACAGTGGCTACCCAGTGTTTGTCAGCCGTGGTTTCAGCTGGCGTGAACGCGCTGAAATTGCCTATCAGGCGAAGCGTCACAGCCTTGATCCACACATCAGCGCAAAGATGCGCCAGACCTTGAGGCTGACGGCCACCCATCACCAGAAAAGCGTGCTGGTCGACTACGAACTGCCCAACCGCGCGGTCGGCTTTGTCATGGGGCACAACCTGCTCGACGAGTATTGGGACACCGACGATCACTCGGCGCTGAACCGTAGCGAACACACCAAACCGGCCCCGGACCGAGGCCCGCGTGGCATACAGCCACGTCAGGACATCTCCAGCCAAGTCAGCGGCCCGGTACTCAAACACTTGCACTCCAACTTTGCCGAGGCCTGGCACAAGGAAACCGGTGAAGACCTGCTGGTCAGCCGGCAAGCGGAGGTCGTGGCCGAAGCGTTGAACCTCAAGACCGGCAGCGGCCAACGGCTGATGTGTCAATTGCTGCGGACCCAGCCGCAGATGAGCATGAAACGTGAAATCGAGTCGCTATACCTGCAGGCGGTGAACAACGCTACCCAGTTCATCTACATCGAGAACCAGTACTTCCGCTGGCCGCCGCTGGCCGAGGCAATCAAGCGCGCCGCATTGGACCAGACCTGTGGCGGCCGCGATCCAGGGCTGCATGGCGCCTTGCACCTGTTCGTGGTCACCAATGCCACCGACGACGGTATCGGCGCAGGGACGGTGAACACCCAACGCATGATCGAAGGCCTGGGGCGAGCCGAGACCATTCCACAGGTGACCAAGCTGCGGCGGATCGAGCAGGTGAAGAGGGATGCGCCACCGCGACCAAGGCTCGACGGGCCGAATGACTACATGGGCCGCCGTGCCCAGGAGAGATGGCAGGCCGAACTGGACGAGCAGATCAACGAAATCCAAGAGAGCACGATCACGCCGGAGGAAATACCGGGGTTGAAGGTGCACTTGTGCTCGTTAGTGGCGCCGGATTCCCCTGCGGGGCAGCCGTGGACGCCGGTGTATATCCACTCGAAGTTGATGATTGTGAATGATGTGTTCACCACCCACGGCTCGGCGAATATCAATACGCGGAGTATGCAGGTGGACAGCGAACTCAATATTGCGCATGAGTGGGCGAGTGAGACCCAAAAATTGAGACGGCGGTTGTGGGACCTGCATACAGGCGGGGAGGGGATGCAGGATGATCCAGAAAAGGCGTTCAGCGCTTGGCAGGAACTAGTTGATAAAAATAAGCGCCATCACAAAGCCAAGAGAAGCCCGCAGCGCTCACTTGTTGAGTTTTACTATGAGAAGGCAGTGATGAGGGACTTGGACTAATGCGATATTTTTTCCTGGTTATGCTACTGGTGACCTTTAGTGCAAGCGGCTCTCTGGATTTTAAGAGGAATAAAAATATGCACGCACAAGATGCAGTGAGTAATAAATTAACGTTTACTTGTGCTCACGAAAGTGTGCCGTCGTCATCAAGCGAAGCAGATATTTTGTTTCGATATGCACGCTGGCTGCAGAAAAATAATCAACTAAAGCGAGATTCTAACGCCAATGCGCAAATTGAGCGCTTATATCGCATCAGCACTGAGCATGATCATTACAAGGCGAACATTAACCTGCAAAATGGTGCGATGCGTGGCCAATTTAAGTTGCGGGGGTGGGAGCATCTGCGGCTGAGCGAAAAATTGATTGATGCAGAGGTCGCTACGGGATATCTGTTTGTTGCGTATTTTCTCGAGCAAGGTTCCGCCGGACTGCAGCAGGATCCGGAAATGGCACTTCGTTACTATCGCAAGGCAGCCGACAAAGGAAGTGCACAAGCTCAGTATCATATTGGCGATATGTTGGAACCAGTTGATATCGCACCGCAGATTGCAAATGCTATGTATCGATGTGCTGCAGAGCAAAGGCACGGCAAGGCGTCCATTGCTCTAGGATTAATCCTTAGAGGTGAGGGCAAATATCGTGAGGCACTTGAAGTGCTTCAATTGGGGGTGGCTGGTGGCGATGAGAATGCTGCTTGGCATTTAACTAACGCGTTTCAAGCCCAGGGGATTGACAATTCGCGTTACTTTGGTCAGTACGAAGACCTTGAGCGCGTTGAGCGCTACAGTAAAATCTGGCGCATCCTTGCCCGATACTCCTACACTAATCCCGAAGTCCCGGAGATCAATGAAATCCTCCCGCTCCCACCGGTTCAACTGCCACCATGGGATGGCAAGCTGCGTTGGCTGGAAGCACGACTAGCAAATACTCCACCAGAAAAACCCAGTGAAGCCCTGATCCATAAGTTGGCCAAGGAAAAGGTTCTCGACCCATCAACCGGCAAACCCATGCCGGGCTCACCCGCCTTCAGCAAAGCCAACTTCCCGATCATGGTTTGCACCAGTGGCCTACCTTGTCCTGAAAGTGGCTATTGGAAAGTAATGATCAATAGCTGGGATGAACATATTCAACACTTCAAAGAAGGGGAGGTCATGCCTACGTACCTGATGGTCTGGACGGAATACCGACCATGGCCTTTGCGGGACAAGATCATGCAACGCCATGAACGTGTCGAGTGGGGGTTGCTTGGATAAGCCAGCTATGTACGCGAACTTCGCCTTGTTGTGGCGCAAGAAAACCGATGAAGACTTGTTCGTCACTGACCAGACCAAATGCGGTCGCGATCCGTGCTTGCATGGTGCTTTGTACCTATTCTTCGTTACCCATGCTACCGAGGACGGCGTCGGGGCGGGCACAGTGAACACTCTGCGGATGATCGAGGGACTGGGGCGCGCCGAGACCATTCCACAGGTGACCAAGCTGCGGCGGATTGAACAGGTGAAAAAGGCTGGGCCACCGCGCCCCAGGCTCGATGGGCCGAATGACTACTGTGCTCGTTAGTGGCGCCGGATTCCCCTGCGGGGCAGCCGTGGATGCCGGTGTATATCCATTCGAAGTTGATGATTGTGAACGATGTGTTCACCACGCATGGCTCGGCAAATATCAATACGCGAAGCATGCAAGTGGACAGTGAGTTGAATATTGCGCACGAGTGGGCGAGTGAGACGCAGAAGTTGAGACGGCGGCTGTGGAAACTGTATACGGATGGGAAGGGGATGCAGGATGATCCAGATAAAGCGTTCATCGCCTGGCAGAAAATAGTTGATAGAAATAAGGATCTTGAAAAAGAAAAAGGGAAGCCGGAATATTCACTGGTTGAGTTCTGCTATGGTAGCGCGCTTCTTAAGGATCTCGACTGATGCGATGCTTGTTAATTTGCTGTATTTGTTGTTGTCTGGTTGTAGTGCGGGTGTGGCCTCTACTGGTCTGAAGGAAAAATATATGAGTCTGAATAACATCAATCCCAAGTTGGCATTCAATTGTTCTCATGAGAAAATTTCAGCGCTGCCTGTCGATGCGGATGTTCTCTTCCAGTACGCGCGCTGGCTGCAGAAAAATAATCAGCTCAAGCGAGATCCTACTGTCAATGTTGAAATCGAGCGCTTGTATCGTATCAGTGCTGAGCATGAACACTACAAGGCTAATATAAATTTGCAAAATGGCGCCATGCGTGGTCAATTCAAGTTGCGGGGATGGGAGCACTTGCGTCTAAGTGATAGTTTGATAAGTCAGAATATCGCAACGGGTTATTTATTTGTGTCGTATTTTCTCGAGCAGGGCTCAGCAGGGCTGCAGCAAGACTCAGAGATGGCGTTGCGCTACTTGCGCAAGGCAGCTGACGAAGGTAATGCGCAGGCCCAGTATGCTGTAGCGGAAAAGCTTGCTCCAATTGATATCGCTCCGAAAGTCGCTCGTCAAATGCGGCGCTGCGCTGCAGAGCAACGGCATGGTAAGGCTGCAGTTGCTTTAGCTGTAAACCTGCAACGCAAAGGTGAGTTCCGTGAGGCACTTGAAGTGCTCCAAATGGGAGTCGCTGGTGGTTACGAGCATGCTGCAGGGCATCTAGATGATGCTTTTCGTGGGCCTGAACCTTCCGATACGTTGGATTATTATGGCCAAAAGGAAGATCTGGATCGGGCCGAACGTTACAATGAAATATGGCGCGTTTTAGCTCGATATTCATACGCAGGTCCAGAAGTTCCAGAGATTAATGAGATTGTCCCGCTTCCCCCAGCCAAACTTCCGCCATGGGACGGCAAGCTGCAATGGCTGGAAGCCCGCCTGGCAAACATTCCGCCAGAGAAGCCCAGTGAAGCCCTGATCCATAAGTTGGCCAAGGAAAAGGTTCTCGACCCAGCCACCGGCAAACCCATGCCAGGCTCACCCGCCTTTAGCAAAGTCAACTTCCCAATTATGGTTTGCGCCAGTGGCCAGACTTGTCCTGAAAGTGGCTATTGGAAAGTAATGATCAATAGCTGGGAAGATCATATTCAGCATTTCAAAGAAGGTGAGGTCATGCCTACCTACCTGATGGTCTGGACGGAATATCGACCATGGCCCCTGCGGGGCAAGAGGTTGCAGCGCCAAGAGCGTGTCGAGTGGGGGTTGCTGGGATAAAGGTACAGTATTTTTGGTGAATGTTGTTTTTGCCGCTGTCCTGAAGTTGGAAGCGCTGACTTCAAGTTGATGCGTTTTGAATTGTTTAGCTTCTATTGAGTTTTGGCTTTGTCATTGAAGAGGATGAACTATGCGCGGAATCATCCGTGTCGGCGATAAAACAACCGGGGGCGGCACAGTGCTCTCTGGCTCCAGCACCATGCAGTTCGGCGGTATCGCTGTCGCTCGCCAAGGCGATCCCGTGCAGTGCCCGTTACCTGGGCACGGTCGCACGGTGATAGCCGAAGGGCATGCGAAGTTCTGCGACGCCGGCCTGCCAGTGGCATTCAATGGGCATTTGTGTGCCTGTGGATGTGCGCTGATCAGTTCGCTGCCAGCAGCAGGGGCGAGCTGAGCATGCCCGTCAGAATGGATCAAGTCCTGCCCTTGGCTAAGCGACCGTCCGCGCCTCGGCCATGGGTTTGGGCGGCCCTCCTGATGCTGTTCCTGCTGCTGGCAGGGGGCGCTGAGGTGCTGTTTGCCGAGCAACCCCTGCACGAGCGGCCGCTGATGTCTTGGGGAATGGCGCTGGGAGGTGCGTTACTGGGCTGGTGCTTGTTGATGATGGGGCGCGTGCTGCTCTACCTCGGCCAGCACCGCGCAGCGGATGGCTGGGACCAGGCTCGTGAACAGGAGTGGACGGAGAAAATGGCTCAGGGCAGACGCTTCATGCAGGTTTTGAAGGTCAGCCTTTACACCGCGTTGCGGGCACCGGGGCAAACGCCTGAAGCTCAAGTTACTGCGCTGCTCGAAGGAACCAAGGTCATCAAGACCCAGCCTTCCTGGCGAGGCGAAGCAACTCGCCATAGTCGCCTTTGGGACGACCAGAAGAAGGTGCCAGAGGAAAACCTGCTGGACGCGTTGAGCCTGGTTCTGACAGAGCTGAGCGAGACCTTGGCGCTGTTGCCGGATGACACCCCGTTGGCCGTGATGTTGGAAAGCGACAGTGGCCTCCCAGAAGCCGTTCTGTCTCGGCTGTGGCATCAAGCGTGGAGCGACTCGGGTATCCGGCAGCCTACTTCTGAAGTGCAAGGTCGCGGCCTCGACGGGGTGGATCAATGGCTAGACCAGCGTTCTGAAGATCGGTCATTGCTGTTGGTGGTGGCTTTTCAGGTAGCTCCCGAACACCCCATCAATACCGCCGAAGCCATTGCAGCGCTGCTACTTGGCAATCCTCAAATGCCTTCAGCCCCCGCGCCAAAAGCCCATCTACATCGTCCCCAGCAGGCACTGGAACTTTGCCGCGAAGCCTGGATGTGTGCTGTCGATCAATCCTTGCAATGGGCGACTGCGCAAGCGACGACTATCGAACGCATCTGGCGCGTGGGTAGCAGCCCTCAACAAGAACAAACCATCAATGCGGTGATGGTGCACGACCACAACGTTCACCACGTAGATTCTCTGCTGGGGCATCCGGGCAAGGTGTCACCTTGGTTGGCTGTGGCCGTTGCAGTTCAGGGTATCGAGCAGGGGATTGGCACACAGATCATTTTCAGTGGCAGCTCCGACGGTACGGAATTCTGGAGCACGGTAGTGACACCTGCTTCAGCGCGTGAAATATAGAGGCTCACACATGCAATCTCGACGAACGATAGGCTGGCTTGTGCTGCTGGGCATATTGCTGTTGATGGCGGTTTCGCTTGGCTGGTGGCTTTGGCACTACCAAACGACACGGGGCGTTGTGGCTATCGACCAACCGCAAACCAAAATGCAGCTGAGCTTTGTTGTTTCGCTAGCCCTGGCAATGGTGTGCATGTGCGGTTTCTGGCTGATGGTTCGTTGGCGTGGTCATCGGGCCTACCACCGTCGTGAAGCTGATGGCCTTGTTGATGCACTTGGAGTTTCAACGGACATCCTCACGAAGGGTGACCACGTTGGCGCAATGATCCAAGCCATGCACGAGCAACACGGTAGGCTCTGGCGCCGCAAGGTGCGTGTGCTGTTGGTCTTTGGCGACGCTGAGCAGATTGATGCCATTGCCCCAGGGCTTGAAGAGAAACGCTGGCTCGCAGATCAGCAGATCGTGTTGCTTTGGGTCGGCAGTGCAAGGCAACCCGTACAACGGTTGATCGTATCCGACCTTCAAGCGTTATTTCGTTGGTGTGCGCCTGACAGTGTCGTTTGGGTGATGAGCCCGGAGCAGGCTCATGATGCTGCAACGATGAGCCTTGGCGCGCATCATTTGCGATCTTTCGCCAGGCATCTGCGCTGGCAGTTGCCGCTGCACCTGTGGCAGCTCTGCAAAAGTGAGTGGCCGCAGCTCGCTCGCAAGGTAGAACCGATTGGATGCCTGTTGGCGCCGCACGCTCAAGGCAAGGATTTGCAGGCGAGTTTGCAGCAGCTGCAGCCAGCATTGCGGGATCAAGGTTTGGCACAGCTTCAAACTAATCTCAGCCATGATTTTCTGCTGCGCTTGTCGCGAGATCTTGGGGCCGAGGGCGAGAAGCGCTGGCGCGCCGTTCTGTCCTCCCTGTCGGGTCGGTCTGCTGTGGTTTTGCGTGGACTGTGGTTCAGCTTGCCGGTGTCACGACCGGTCAATACGGGGCTGGATCATCACTGGATTGCTGACCCGGCATGGCTCGGCGTGTGCAATGCCAAGACTCAATTTTCAAAGCGTTTGGCGTGGAGCCTACCCCAAGTCACTCAGGCCTTTGTCCTGCTCCTGCTTTCGGCATGGGGGTTGGGGCTGTTGCTGTCCTACGCCAGCAACCGCGCCGAAGTCGGCCGGGTAGAGGCAGCATTGGCGATGCTGCAGCAACCGGCTGAAGCCCCCGATTCACGGGTCGCCTTGACCGAACTGGTCCGCGAGTTATCGCGCCTGGACTACCGCACCGAACACGGCGCCCCCTGGTACCAGCGCTTCGGCCTGGACCGCAGCGGGGCTCTGCGCGATGCGCTGTGGCCGCACTACGTGCAAGCCAACCAGCGGCTCCTGCGCGACCCAACGGCGTCTTCCCTACAAGCCCAACTCAATACCCTGGTCAAACTGCCCCCGAACAGTCCTGAGCGCAGCAAGCGGACCCGGGAAGCCTACAACCAGCTTAAGGCCTACCTCATGCTGGCCCGCCCCGAGAAGGCCGATGCGACGTTCCTGGTCCAAACACTGGGCAATACCGAGCCCACGCTGTGGACGTTCTTCGCCGAGCAGTTGCCCGCCAACCCCGACTGGGCCATCAAGGCCGATGCCAAGCTCATCGCCCAGGCCCGTCAGCTGCTGCTCGGCCAACTCGGCCAGCGCAATGCCGAGAGCAGCCTCTACCAGCGCGCGCTGGAATCAGCTGCCAACCACTACCCCGCGCAGGGTCTGCAACAGCTGGTCGGCGACACCGATGCCAGCGCCTTGTTCAGCACCCAGGCCAGCGTCCCTGGCGTGTTCACCCGCCAAGCCTGGGAAGGCCATGTGCGCGAAGCAATCGAAGAAGCCGCCAAGGCGCGCCGCGAAGAAATCGACTGGGTCCTGAGCGACAACCCGGACAACCTCACTGCCGCGCTAAGCCCTGATCAGCTCCGCGAGCGCCTGACCGCGCGCTACTTCCAGGACTACAGCAGCGCCTGGCTGGCCTTCCTCAACAGCCTGCGCTGGCAGCAGCGCGACAGCCTGGAAGAAGTCATCGCCCAGCTGACCCTGATGAGCGACGTCCGCCAGTCGCCGCTGATCGCCCTGATGAACACGCTGGCCTATCAAGGCCAGGCCGGCATCCGTGGCCAGGCGCTGGCTGACTCGTTGCTCAAATCGGCAAAAAACCTGATCGGCCAGGACAAACCGGCGGTGATCGAACAGCTGCCCCAAGGCCTGAACGGCCCGTTGGACAGTACCTTCGGACCGCTGCTGGCGCTGTCGGGCAAAGGCCCTGAAGGGCAACGCTTCGATGACAACCTGAGCCTGCAGGCCTTCCTCACCCGCGTGACCAGCGTGCGTCTGAAGCTGCAGCAAGTGACCCAGGCGCCCGACCCGCAGGCCATGACCCAAGCCTTGGCCCAGGCGGTGTTCCAGGGTAAGCGCATCGACCTGACCGAGACCCAGTCCTACGGCCAACTGATCGCTGCGAGCCTGGGCGCCGAATGGGGCGGGGCGGCCCAAGCGCTGTTCGTACAGCCCTTGGACCAGGCCTGGCAACGCGTCCTGCAGCCGTCGGCCGCAGGGCTCAATCGCAACTGGGAGCGTGCCATCGTCAATGAATGGAACGGCGCCTTCGCCGGCCGCTACCCGTTCGCGGCCACGTCCAGCGATGCCTCGCTGCCCATGCTCGGGCAGATGATCCGTGCCGACTCGGGGCGCATCGAGCAGTTCGTCCGTGAGCAACTGGCCGGGTTGCTGCGCAAGGAGGGCAGCCGTTGGGTGGCGGACCCACGCCACAGCCAGGGCCTGCGCATCAATCCTCGCTTCCTCGCCGCGATCAACCAGCTCAGCGCGTTGGCGGATGTGCTCTACACCGATGGCGGCATGGGCATGAGCTTCGAACTGCGTGGCAAGCCGGTGCGCGATGTGGTGCAGACCACCTTCATCCTCAATGGCGAAAAGCATCATTACTTCAATCAGCGCGAGCGCTGGCAGCAGTTCCGCTGGCCTGGGCAAAACGACTACCCCGGCGTCAGCCTGACCTGGACCAGCGTGCACACGGGGGAGCGTTTGTTCGCCGACCTCCAGGGCACCTGGGGGCTGATCCGGCTGCTCGAACAGGCCCAGGTCACCCACCTGAACGACGGCGGCAGCCAAATGCGCGTGGTGTTGAAAGCGCCGGATGGCATTGGCCTGACCTGGCACCTGCGCACCGAACTGGGGGGAGGGCCGTTGGCCTTGCTCGGACTGCGGGGGTTCCAGTTGCCACGGCAGATCTTTCTGGTGGAAGACGCAACAGCGCAGCGGGTTGCTCAGTGAGAGGCATGAGTGCTGATCATGCTCCAATCCTCGGCGATGCATCCGTGGAAGCGAAATTCACGCGCTTCACTGCCAAGGAAACTTGCGCTCCCAATTCCAGGCATGACCGACAATTTCTTCCAGCATTGCAAACCGTGGTTGCCATCCCAGCACACGTTTCGCCCGCTCGGCATCCGCCACCAACCGCGCCGGGTCACCCTCCCGGCGTGACGCTTCGATCACCGTGATCGGCCGGCCTGTGACCCGCCGCGCGGTATCGACCACTTCCTGCACCGAAAACCCCAACCCATTGCCCAGGTTGAACGCCGTACTGGCGCCACCCTCCAGCAGGTACTTCACGGCGAGCGCATGCGCCGACGCCAGGTCGGTCACGTGCACATAATCACGCACACAGCTGCCGTCCGGCGTGTCGTAGTCATGGCCGAACACGGTGATCGCCTCACGCCGCCCAGAGGCCGCCTGCAGGATCAACGGAATCAGATGGGTTTCCGGCTCATGGCATTCCCCTAGTGATCCCTCGGGGTCGGCCCCGGCCGCATTGAAGTAACGCAGGCACACCGACTTCAAACCATACGCCCGGTCGAAGTCTTCAAGGATCTGTTCCACCATCCATTTGCTGCGCCCATACGGATTGATCGGCGCCTTGGGATGTTGTTCATCGATGGGTACGTACTGCGGGTCGCCATACACGGCAGCGCTGGAGGAGAACACGAGGTGCTTGATA
>Ga0182747_1003695_pt1 | contig 10219 bp, 8 predicted proteins | sample eDN3rd30CBELigBY_FD_128526 | JGI IMG/M metagenome (GOLD analysis project Ga0182747, IMG submission 128526) | Enriched backyard soil microbial communities from Emeryville, California, USA - eDNA 3rd pass 30_C BE-Lig BY (version 2) (version 2) | ecosystem: Environmental > Terrestrial > Soil >...
CGCTTCGGCCTGACCGAGGCGGCCATAAGCCGAGGCCGGGCCGCTGTGGGCGATGGTCTGGCCAACCTTGATTTCTGTCGCTGACGTTCCCGGACCATATTTGGCGTCCGCGAGCGCGTGGCCAGCGGTGAGCATGGCGCCGGCGAGCGCGGCGAGGCCAAGCCATGTCCGCGCGCTCCGCGCATAACCCGACATGCGAAACATGCGTTTACTCCCTTTCTGGCGATTCCTTTGACAGGTTCGCGATATTTTTCATTATGAGACGGCAAGAATTCCCGTCCTGTCAATTCACGGCGCACTTGAAGCGCTGCCGATCAACCTGACCCGGAGACGGCTCCGGGGCGCTCTGCTTGAGCGAGTTCTGATCGAGCTGCTGGCGCCGGCAGGTCGACATGCGCTTTGATGGCGACGCCTGCTTCTTGACTGCGCCGTACATCACCTCCCGCCGTTTCCGGCGGAGGCGATTTTCTTGGCGATGCTCACGAACGCTTGCGGGGGAACATGAGCGGCAGAACAAGGATACAAAGCGCCATGGCCAGCACCGGATAGGCGGTGGCAAGACCGAAGGCGACGGCCGGGCCTGAAGCCTCGCCGGCATGACGGGCCAGCATTCCGAAGTACAAAAGCCCCGCAATGGCGACGCCAAAGGCGCCTCCCACCTGCTGGGCCGTGGACACCACGCCTGACGCCGACCCCGCTTTTTCCGGCGGCACATTGGCCAGCACCACATTCAGCATCAGCGGCATGAACAGCCCCTGGCCGCAATTGACCACCACGAGGCCAAGCCCCAGCCAGCCGGCCGGTATCGCTGGCGTCGCCTGGGCGATCACGATGCACAGCAGATAGCCGGTAATGGCGAGCACGGCGCCGATCAGCATGGTGACGCGCACGCCAATACGGGGCGCCAGACGGTCGCACAGCATGGAGGCGAAGATGAACGATACGCCGGCCGGCGCGATGATGAGCGCAGCGTGGAGCGCCGAATAACCGAGGCCGACCTGAAGATACATGGCCTGGACGAACGGCATCGAGACGATCGTCGAGTGCAGGAGAAAGGCGACAATGACGCCGCCAGCAACAGGCCCACGGGCGAACAGCCGCAGATCGACCAGCGGGTCCTGGCCGGATCGCGCTTTCCCCAGCTGATCGCGCACGAACAGAACGAATACCGGCGCCGCCAGCAGGGGCAGGATGGCCAGCCACGCCGGCCAGCCCAGCGCCCGCCCTTCCACCAGGGGGAACAGGATCAACGCAAAGCCGGCGGCTGATAGCGCCACGCCCACCAGATCAAGACGCGCCCTGCCAGGCGCGCGACTTTCCGGAATGACGCGCGGCCCCAGCACGCAAGCTGCAAGGCCGATCGGAATGCAGAGAAGGAACACCCAACGCCAGGCAAGATCATAGATATTGGCGCTGATCAGCAGCCCGCCCAGCAACTGCGCCATGGTGCCCGACAGGCCAAGCGTCACGCCGAAGGCGGAGAGATTGCGCGCCCGGGCGGCGTCGCTTCCGGACGCCACGCGAATGATCGACAGCACCTGGGGGAAAAGCAGCGCGGCCGAAAGACCGGCGGCGACGCGCGCGGCGATAATCATCGTCAGTGACGACGCCAGCGCGCAGGCCAGCGACGCCAGGGTAAAGCCGCCCATGCCAATGACGAACAGCCGGCGACGACCATACAGGTCGCCAAGGCGTCCGCCGGTGATCAGGGCCAGGCCATAAGCCAGGCCGTAATAGGCGATGATCGAGGAGACGGCGGGACTGGCGCCGAATTCCGCCTGAATGCTCGGAATGGCGATAGAAACGATGATGCCGCTCATCACCGACAGGAACGCCCCGGTCAGCAGCGTGACCAGCCCAATTCCCTGCAGTTCCGGTTGCGCGGCGGCCGTGCTCACGGGCGTCGCCATGTCCGATGCGCTGCTGTTCAGCATATGTCCTCCCGCCTCGGATCACAGCATCAATACGATGGTGTCGTCAGGCAAGGTGCGCTGGACGCATAACGCCCGTCCACAAACGCACGGCCGGCGTTCGGGCTGTTCCAGGGAGGGATGTGCGGCGGACAGGCGCGGCGCGGATTTGTCGGGTTTGTGGCGTCGCGGGTGGGGCAAGGAAGATCAGGGCAGGGTGGGCAAAGTCATTGCCCTTACCGGACAAATGCGCCCGCCGGCGGCGCGGGCAGGCGATCAACGCTCTGTCGCGCCCTTGCCAGCCAGGATCTTGTGACGAAAGCCGGCGATGCGCCGCAATCTCGTTTCCGTCTGCTTTGCGGCGTTCAGGTTAAGGACATAGCTGTTCTGACGGCCTGGGGTCAGAACATGAAATGCTTCTGCAAGCGCGGGATCGGCGTCCAGCGCTTCCGACAGTTCTTCGGGCAGGTCGTAGCTGGCGGTAACCCTGGCAGGCTTTACGTCCGCTTCCGCATAGCCGCTCGCCTCGCGCAGGTAAGAGCGGATGACTGGCTCCAGCCTGGCCACGTCGTCATTGGAGGTGAAGCGGATCATGTCCGGCGATCTGGCGTTTGGTCCCTGACGCTCCAGCACGGCCTCAGGGTCTGTCATCAGGGCGGCGTTGAAAAAGCTCAGCCGGAAGTCATTGCGAAAGGCGCCAATGATCGCGATGTTGCGCCGCCCGTGCATGTAGCAGGGATGAGCCCACTTCACGACCTCCGTCAGCCCTGCGTCGCGGCAGACGGCGCGCAGTTTGCGAAGGCCAGCCTCCCACGGACGCGTCGAACAGTCCGGCGTGTCGAAGCGATTGCAACGCCCGCATCCCCTGGTGAAGAAATCCTCAATGTCGACAATCATCATGTCGGGCAATTCAGCGCTCGAATGAGGGACAGCATGCCGGAGAATAGCATCGATGTTTGCCGGAATGGAAGCTGGCGCCTGTCCGGGTCGCTTGTCCATGCCGCCGTCCAGGCGCCGGCGATCGGCGCCGGCAGCTTCAATCTGGCGGATGATCGTGGCCAACCGGAGCCTGGATCAGTCAGGGCATTTCGGGGAAAACCCGTTCATCTGGAATGCCCATCTCTTCAGGATGAAGCATTTTCTTCACGACACGTGGGCTCCACTTTTCTCGACAGCGCGTTAGCTGGCGCGCCGCCGTCCCTGGTCCTCGCGGACAAGATCGGCTTCCACCATCATTCGGGAGAGCTGGGCCACCGTGGTTGTCGGCCGCCAGCCCAACCGTTGCGTCGCCCTGGCAGGGCTGCCCAGCAGCAGGTCGACCTCGGAGGGGCGGCGGAACGCGGGATCAACCTGGACGAGGCGACGTCCTGTTTCGGAGCACCGGCCCACTTCGTCGTCGCCGCTCCCGCTCCAGTTCAGGGTAATGTCCGCCGCAGCAAAACATTGCGTGGCGAACTCACGGACGGTTGTGGCCACGCCCGTAGCAAGAATGAAGGTATCCGGCTCATCGGCCTGCAACATCCGCCACATGCCGTCGACGAATTCCCCGGCAAAGCCCCAGTCCCGTTTTGCGTCAAGGTTTCCGAGCGTCAGGCAGTCCTGCAGCCCAAGGCGGATCCGGGCCGCGCCAAGGCTGATCTTTCGGGTCACAAACTCAGCGCCGCGCAGGGGCGATTCATGGTTGAACAGAATGCCTGAGCTGGCAAATATGCCGTAGGATTCACGGTAGTTCACCGCAGACCAGTGACCGAACAGCTTGGCGACCCCGTAGGGGCTTCTGGGATAGAACGGCGTTGCCTCCGTCTGGGGCATGCCTTGCACCTTCCCGAACATTTCAGCCGATGACGCCTGGTAAACCCGGATTGCCGGGTTCACAATGCGGACTGCTTCAAGCAGTTGCAGCGCGCCGACGGCTGATATCTGGGCCGTCAGCGTGGGTTCCTTGAATGAAACGGCCACGAAACTTTGTCCGGCCAGATTGTAGACCTCGTCCGGCTCGGCGAGCGTGAGCGCGCGAATGTTGGAGCCAAGATCCGTCAGGTCATGCTCGATGAACGAGAAATTGTCGTGTCCCTCGACACCCAGCTGAGCAAGTCGCCAAAAATTTTGCGTGCTTGTTCTTCTGTGTCCGCCGAAGACCCGATATCCCTTGTCAAGCAGATGCCTGGTCAGATAGGCCCCATCCTGCCCCGTTACTCCTGTCACGAAGGCGCGCTTCATCGTCCACCCCTTCCTGTCCGGCTGTATCCGCGCCGCCATGCGCCCGCCACCTGGCCAGAACCAGATCCCTGAACTGACGCCGGAAGCGATCAATGGAAAATTTTTCCGCATGCTGACGGAGCGTTTGCGGATCGAACGTGATTGTGGAAGCTTCAAACTTGGCGATGACATCGCATACGGCCTGCGCGCTCTGCTCCCAGAAATGAAAGCCGGTGACGCCATCAATGACAGTCTCGGAAGCGCCGCCCCGGCCGAAGGCCAGAACGGGGGTGCCGCATGCCTGGGCCTCCAGCGGCGTGATGCCAAAGTCTTCTTCCGCCATGAAGATAAAGGCCCGGGCTTCCTGCATGTGCTTCAGAAGCACATCGTCCGGCTGGTAGCCAAGAACTGACACATTGGGGCCGGCCGCCTTCAGGGCGTCCCTGTATTGCGGGCCATCGCCGATCACAACCAGCTTTTTGTCGGGCATGCGCCTGAAGGCTTCAACGATCAGCGGAATTTTCTTGTAAGGCACCATCCGTGAAGAGGTGAAATAGTAATCCGCCTTCGTTCCCCCAATCTGGAAATAGTCCGTATCAACCCCCGGATAGATGACGTCGGACGTGCGGCGGTAAGCTTTGCGGATGCGCCGTCCAATATATTCGGAACAGGCGATAAAGTGATCAACGCCGTTTGCCGTGCGGGTGTCCCAGATGCGGGCCCTGTGCAGCACGGCTCTGGCCACAAGCGCGCTCGGCCGCCCTTCAAAGTGCTGTTCACGCAGGTATTGGTGCTGCAGATCCCACGCATACCGCATCGGCGTATAGCAGTAACATATGTGCAGCTGGTCCGGGCCGGTGATCACCCCCTTGGCGACCGAATGGCTGTTCGAGATAATGACATCATAGCCCGACATGTCGAATTGCTCGACGGCCACCCACATCAATGGGAAAAAATATCTGTAAATACTGGATAAATATTTAAATCTCTGAAGAAAACTGGTGCGAAAAGATTTGCCCATATAGTGGGACTTGAACCCGTCCTTGCTGAAGTCGACCAGGCAGAACAGGTCGGCCTCCGGAAATTCTTTCAGCATTTCCGACAGAACTTTCTCGGAACCGGCATAGGTTACGAGCCATTCATGAACAATGGCCACCCGCATCTCAAGCTCCCTCGACTAACCAGAGTGCAGGATGGGTCCTGTTTGGAAGTATCGGATCGTCACGCCATTGGGCGGCTATTGGAAGTTATCCGTTTGGCCGGCTTTGATCCAGAATCTACCACTTTAGGTGGAAGTGCTGTCGAGGCCATGCATCGCAGCGACACGGGCAAGCAAACGCACGACGGCCATTGCGACGCATGTCCGGCATTCTGCTCTTTGCCTGGGGCTGACGTAGCGTTCGTGTCCTGGGGGCCGCGTCGTTTCACGGCGACCGCCGCATCGGGCCTTGTGTTTCAGGGCGGCGGCAGGTGGTTATCGGTCCGCCGGCGGCGCGCTGCCCGTCAGGACATGTTCGCGGCGGACGCCAAGACCCATGAGCCACGCCGGCAGCGCCTGCAACGCCGGCACAGCCTGGAGCAGACGGACGAAAACGGGGGCGCGGGGCGCTTTCTCCCGCATGGCGGCGCCGATCACGTTGTGGTGGATCAGGCGCTGTATGGTCTGGATCACCCTGACGGGCAGCATCCGGCGCTTCTGCACCTTGTGCAGCAATGGATCCGGATCGTCGCCGCGCGCCAGCGGCGCCGCGAGGATATTCGCCGCGGCGACGGCGTCCTGAATGGCGAGATTGATGCCGACGCCGCCGACAGGCGACATCGCGTGCGCCGCATCGCCGATGGCCAGCAGACCGGGACGGTCCCAGCGGGTAAGGCGGTCCAGCGAAACGGTCAGGAGCTTCACATCGTCCCAGCTGGAAATGGCGTCGACATGTCCGGCAAGAGGCGGGGCGGTCGCCGCTACCTCCGCCCTGAAACGCTCCAGGCCAGCGGCCCGCACCCGGTCCGCCGCTCCCTTTTCAATGACGCGCGCGCACTGGAAATAGTCGCCCCGATCGATGGTGACGACCATCTCGCCCCGGTCAATGTAGCCCTGGGTGCGATTGTCGGGAGTGAGGGGTTTGGGCGCGCGGAACCAGAGCACGTCGATCGGCGCGCCCAGATCCTGTCGCGGCAGTTCGCCAGCCTCGCGCAGCATGGAGCTGCGTCCGTCGGCGGCGATCACCAGCGCCGCCTCCAGGATCTCTCCATCGGCCAGCCGGACGCCCTCGATCCGCGTCGCGCCTGCGACCAGCCCGACCGCCTCCGCTTCCATGCGCAGGGTAAAGTTGGGCAGTTGTTGCGCCTCTCCGGCGACGAAATCGAGGAAGTCCCATTGCGGCATCATGGCGATGAAGCGCGCGGGACCAGGCAGCCGGCGGAAATCGGCGATCCGGTATTCCCGGCCGCCAATAATGGCGCCAATGGACTCGACCTTGTCGTGTTTGCGCGCGAGCAGCGCATCCAGGAGGCCCAGTTCGCTGAAGATGTCCAGCGTGGAAGGGTGCACGGTGTCGCCCCGGAAATCCCTGAGAAAGTCCCGGTGCTTTTCCAGCACGACAGTGCGAACGCCCATGCGCGCGAACAACAGCCCGGCCATCATGCCGGCCGGGCCGCCCCCAACAATGATGACCGGGCGATTGGAGCAGGCGACCATGGCGTCAATCCATGCTTCTGGCGTCAAGCCGACAAACGTGCAGCGGACCGAATTTGACGTCGGGAGGTGATTTCACGTCACGCCGGGCACAAATGTCAAATCTTCAGGCCCGGCCTGACATGCCCCATGGGTCTACCCGATGCGCGACGGTCTTCTGACCGGGCGCGCCCCAGGCAGACCGGCCGCATGGAGATTGTCGCGGGACCAGACAAAAAGCTGGGCTGGACGGCTGGCGTGCTGGTCCGGCGACAGGCGGTTCAGGTTTTGTCGGAAGGCAATGGCCGCGGCGATGTTCCGGTTGCTGCATTGTGCGCCGGAACACGGTCCCACGCTTTGAAGAAACGGGGTCTTCTGTCAAAGGAGCGAGGACTGGCCAGGTCACGGCGCGGCTCGGGTTGACCGGCGGTTGTAAAAGCTGGGCGCGCGCGGACGGCGCGCGCGCCCTTCTGGCTATGAGCTGCGCGGGGGTCAGCGCCAGTTTTGCTTGACGGTATCCATCAGGCTCTTGCTCTTGTGCGCCTTGCAGTGCTCGACAACCTTCTCCAGATTGCGCTTGGCATAGCGCTCATCCACATTGGTCAGGTTCTTGGTGGACATGAACCAGCCGCCCATCCAGGAGGAGATCAGCAACTGATCGTCCGGGCTGGCGCCAAGGTATTCACCGCAGGTGATCTGGGCGGCGTTGATGTCCGCCGGGCCACCCTTCGCCGTGGTTCCTTCCTGAATGGCGCCCTGGATGCGGCCCATCACGTTGCCCGACTTGTTCCAGCTGCACCAGTCCTTGATGGTGGCGACATTCTTGCGATGCGCTTCCAGATTGATGACGGTGTTGCCGCTGCGCTGGTTGAACCAGCCGCTCATCCACGCAGCTGCGCTCTGCGCGGCGGCCGGATCCATTGCGTTGTAGTCGGTGCAGGTCACCTTGGACATGTCATAGGTAACCTGGGCCTGGGCCGGCGCGCCCAAGGCTGCAACGCCAAGCAGCGCCAGCAGAAGGGTCTTCTTCATGTCTACTCTCTCCCTACGTTGAAACAGATTTTGCGATACAGGTCGCGAGACAGTTCCGGACCGGGGGGCCTGCCCTGGACGCCCCTGAGCCGGACCAAAGCCCCACAACTTCAAATGCCAGACCGGGTGGGATGGCCTGGGCAATCAGGAGAACCGGGCGAATCGCCGGTTCAGCGCTTGAACCGGATCACGACGCCATCGGCGCCGAGCGCCAGCTGGATGCCCTGGCGGCGAGTGGCGAGGCGCAGGGTGACGCCCTTGTTATTGCGCAGCCACAGGCGGCCGCGTCCGGCGTCGCCAATAGCCCAGCCTTCGCGAAGCTGGACGTAAGGGCCAGCCAGATCCTCGATCCTGCGCAGGCCGTACACGGACCCGGTCGCCGAGAGCTTCGACGCGCCGAAGCCGCCGACGCCGAGACCTCCCACGGTGATGGGGTAGGCGAGGCCGCGATACGTGACGTAGCCGCCGCCCAACTGCCCCGAGCCAATGAAGGCGACCTGGATCTCTTCTATGCTGATCGACGCATTGGCCGGTCCCAGCGACGACATCTGCGCGGATGCGGGAGCTCCCATGAACAGTCCCGCGGCAAGCGCAAGCATCATGGTCTTGTATCTTGGTGTCATCACATGTCCTTGGAACTTGCCGACGGCCAACGGGCGTTAAGGGTGAGCAGGGAATGGCGGGATCAGGAAAACAGGACCGGTGTAAAAACGGGCGCTTGTGACGTCAGAATTCATTGAAGGGCGACAATGACCGTCGCGTGACTGTTGGACCGTCAAACCTTTCCGGTCTGCATGTTGACGTCCCGCCGGCCCTGTGACGGCCATACGGCCTGGAACATGGCGAACATGAACGCGGTTGTAAGTCCAAACAGCATCAAGCCGGCCAGCGACTGCAGCACGGCCATCATTTGCCAGCGTTCAGGCAGCGACAGGTTGCCGGGCTCGAAGCCGGTCATGGCGCCGAGCGAATAAAGCATGGCGGTTTTGGCGTCGGGAAGGGCGCCCAGGGACAGATAGGCCAGCGCCCAGGTGACCGCCTCAACGCCATGTAACGCAACGATCAGGATCACCGTGGCGTTCATGATCATGGCGAACCGCATCATGTACCTGCGGCTGCGGTCCATGGCCTGCAGCATGGATGTAAAGCCATCATAAATACATGCAAGGCCAAACACATGAATGATCACGTTCAGCAGGATGAGCGGCAAACTCCAGGCCCAGTCGACGCTCCACGGCGTCTCTTCCAGAGAAATCATCTTGTCGCCCTGTCCCGGTCAATGCACCGGCGTTTCCTTGCCGCGACGCCAGCCATCATTGGCGCCCGAGCCTGATTTCAAGCACGCATAGCAGGATCGTTTCCTCAAAAATTGCCTTTTCGCGCCAAATTCGATCGCCTTTATTCAGGCGTGAATGTTCAGACCTCTGTCAGCCGTGTCTGCCTCCGGAACTGTCGCGGCGTGACGCCCGTCATCCGGCGGAATGCACGGGTGAAGTGCGCATGATCGGAGTAACCGGAAGACAGCGCGATATCGATAACCTTGACCTGGGTGTCGCGCAGTAACCGGCTTGCGTTCTCATAGCGCGCAGCATCGACCAGATCAGAGTAGCTGATGCCGGCCGTGGCGAGCTTGCGCTGGAAGCTGCGGCTGCTGAGACCGGCGATCTCGGCGGCTTCGCCCAGACTGGGCGGACCCTGATCCAGATAGGCGGGCAGCATCCGCTTCAGTGACATGATCATTTCATGGCTGGCAGGATCGTCTTCATGCGTGTTTTCGGCCGGCGGCGGAACTTCGCCCGGGCTGGGCAGGCTGAGATACGACATCGGCACATCAATCCAGGATGCGGGTTGACCGGACAGGAAGCGGGAGTTGGGCCAGAGCGCCCGGGTTTCGCGGCCCGGCGTGTAACCGGACTCAAAGGCGATCGTCGTCGGATGCCAGCGCGCGCCGACGTAATGTCTGACGATATGTATCGGGAAGATAAGCTGAAGCCATTGCGAATGCTCAAGATTCGGCAGGCCTGTGGTCCCGGTGAGCCGATTGCAGATCCTGACATGGTCGCCGTGAGGCTCCAGCCAGACGCGAAGATTGGTGTCTTCATATGACGCCAGTTTGCAAACCTGCTGCAGGGCGGCGAACAGGGTTGGCGCGTGGGCAAGCGCCGAGAGCATCCTGGGGCTCAGATGGCAAAGCTCCATCTGGCGGGCAGCCAGGAAGCCGATATCCGGAATCCCCTGGGCCCGTTGAGCGACCTCGACAAACTGGATTGTCGGCAGAATTGGAATAAAGAGATGGGCCTTCTCCACCACAGAGGTGGGCAGGCAAAACTTGTCCAGCAAACCTTCGGTAGGCGCGCCAGTTTCGTTGAGAACTTCAATGAAAGGGATCAGGAATTGACAACGCGTC
>Ga0182747_1003697_pt1 | contig 10210 bp, 8 predicted proteins | sample eDN3rd30CBELigBY_FD_128526 | JGI IMG/M metagenome (GOLD analysis project Ga0182747, IMG submission 128526) | Enriched backyard soil microbial communities from Emeryville, California, USA - eDNA 3rd pass 30_C BE-Lig BY (version 2) (version 2) | ecosystem: Environmental > Terrestrial > Soil >...
CGCCGACCGTGGAGGTCGACCTCTGCGGCCACGCCACCCTCGCGGCCGCCCACGTCCTCTGGGAGGAGGGGCGGCTCCCCCGGGACGCCGTCGCCCGGTTCGAGACCCGCAGCGGCCTCCTGACCGCCCGCCGCCTCGACGCCTGGATCGAGCTGGATTTCCCGATCAAGCCGATCGAGAGCGCCACCGCTAGACAGGGCAACAGTAGCCCACCCGGAACCCGGTAGGGCCGGATGGCCTGCGGCCGGAGGCGACGCAGCTTGATCAGACCGCCACACACCAGGGCGAAAACCACGAGCAATGGCACCGCTGCCATGTCCACGATAGGCCCCAGGGCACTACGCCCCAGCAGCCCCATCGCAACCGCCAATCCGGAGATGAACAGCGTTGCGCGCAACGGCACCCCCGGCTCGCCAGGCCTGCGCGCCTGCTCCACCGCAAAGAACGGCAAGGTTACCCCAGCTTGCGCCATGCCTTGCAGCACGCGCGCACCGGACATCAGGTTCACGTTCCAACCGGTCAGCACGCCGCTGATACCCGCGACGATGGCCAGATACGCCAGCCAGGGCTGGCCCAGACCAACCTTGAATGCCGCGAAAATAGGTAGCGGCGCCGCCTGCAGCGCCGCGCGCGGCATGGCGACTGATGCGGCCAGGATGGCGCCGCCGTAAAAGATGAAAGCCGCGAGCGTCGCCAGCCCCACGATCGTTCCCAGGCATTTGAGAGCAACGCCCGGGCGGCGGTCACGAACCGCCTGCGGCAGCACATCGAAGCCCGCGAAAAAGAACGGAGTCATGGCCGCCACCGACAAGACCCCCAGCCAGGCATTGGGGGCCTGGCTGACGGCGAACAGCGGTTCGAGGTGCTCGGCCCGCCCCAACCACAGCGCAAAGCCGAACAGCGTGACGCCAATGATGATCTTCATCACCACCAGCACATCCTGAAACACGGCGCGCGTACCGACCCCGCGCAGATTCACCGCCGTGATCAATATCGCGCCGCCCACCCCAAGCACCAGATCGCCCAAATTGACCTTGCCACCAAACGCCAGGTAGATCGTCGGGCCGCCGAGTTCGGGCAGCACGGCCTGCAACAGCCACGAGAGAGTCACGAAGAACCAGCCGCACGTGGCCGCGTACATTAGTACCAGGAACCATCCGGCCGCCGCCGCGGCCTGTTCGCCAAACGCCTCGAAGACGTAGGCCATCGATCCGTTGGCGTCGGGGAACAGCGCCATCATTTCCGCGAAGCACAGGCCGATCAACCACATGACCAAGGCGCCGGCACCGAAGGCCAGCAGCGCGCCAACCGGTCCCGCCTGCCCGATCCACAGACCGGTGGCCACGATCCATGCGACACCGATAATGGTGCCGAACAGCACCGTGAAGAGCTGGAATGGTCCCAGCCCGGCGGGCTTGCTCACTGCCATGCGGCCGAACACACGCGCATCCAGTTGCGCCCCAGAATGTCTTCGATCTGCGGATTCGAATAGCCCCTGGCCAGCAATCCGTCCACGATCGCGGGTAACTCTTCGGGCATGAGGTAACAGAACCCCGGCCAGTCCGGATCGGCCGCCACCGGCCACTCATCCGGACGGGAACGTATCCAGGCATTGAGGGCCGCGGCATCGAAAACGACATCCAGCCCCAGCCCCACGTGCCGGTGCCCCACCAGCGAACACACATGATCGATATGGTGCACCACGGCGTCGGCAAGACCGGCGGCGCTGCCCAGATAACCACTGCACCCGGAAATCCCCACCAGCCCTCCTGTCGCGGCAACCGCGCGAATCAGTTCGTCGCTGATATTACGAAAACTCGGCGCCAACGCTGCGGCATTCGAGTGACTGAACACCATGGGTCGCTGCGCCATGGTAAGCGCATCCAATGCCGTGCGCGCACCGCAGTGACTCAGATCCACCAGCACCCCAGCTCGTTGCATTTCCTCTACGACGCGACCGCCAAAACGGGTTAGACCGCCGTCGGATGCGTCCGCGCAACCACCGCCAGCGCTATTGGCGTTGTTGAACGCGAGCAGATTGTGGCGGATGCCCAGGTCCCGGAACGCCGTGATCAGATCGAGATTGCGTTCGAGACAGCGTGTTCCTTCGAACTGCAGGGCAACCGCCAATTTTCCGGCGCCGCGCGCTGCCTCGACGTCCCCGATTTCATCGACCAGCCGTACATGAGGCAGCGCAGCCAGCCTACGACGCGCGTCAGCCACTATGGCCAGTGCCTGCGCGCTGTTATGCCGATCGCCGGCCAACGTCACCGAGACCAGATTCACGCCGGCGTCATGAAAGCGCTGCAACTTACCATAGTCGTTGCCGACCGTATCCGCGGGATCGAAGTCCAACGGCCACACCATGTCGCAAACCAGGGCGGTACGGCACAACTGCACAGCGCGACTCGAAGCTTCGATCACCCTACCTCCTTCCCGGCTTCACCTGCAGGACTTGAGACTAGAGGCAGTCGCGGACGATCGATAGACCCAGCCGGCCGGACCAGGTCGGACCCAGTTCGTCCGGTGGGACCCGCTGTGGCCCCGAACCCCGGGGCCGGGCCATGGATCGGTGGCCGCTATTCCGGAACCGGCGTAGCCGCGATCAATGCGGCCAGCGTTTCGACCGCGTCACGGATCAGTTCGACCGGCAGTGACGAGAAGCCGAACAACAAGCCGGCGCTGTCGCGGCCATCGCGATAGAAGTCTTTCAGCGGCACCAGGATGATCCCCGCCTTGGCGGCCTTGGTCACCAGCGCGTCCAAGGAAATCCTGCCGAGCAACTGTGGCGTCATGAAGCCCAGCAAGTGCAGCCCCGTCACATCGGGTTGAATCTCGATCGAACCGCTCAGGCACTCGCGCGCCGCCACCAGCAACGCGCCTTGCCGCTCACGATAAACTTGGCGCATGCGCCTCAGGTGGGTGGCAAAATGACCCCGCCCGATGAAACTGGCCATGACCGGCTGTTCGAGTATGGAGGGATGGTTGTCGATCGCGTCACGGGCGGCGCTGAAATCCGTCACCAGACCTGGATTCATCACCATGTAGCCCATGCGCAGCGAAGGGAAGATCGATTTGGAAAAAGTGCCGATGTAGACCACCCGGCCGTCCTGATCGAGACTCTTGAGCGTTGCCAACGGCGTGCCGGTGTAACGGAACTCACCGTCGTAGTCATCCTCCAGAACCCAGGACTGCGCCGTGGCCGCCCACTGAAGCAACTCCCGCCGACGAGCCAGGCTCATGGTCATGCCAAGCGGATGTTGGTGCGCGGGAGTCACTATCGCCATGCGCGCGTGCGGTGCACGGCGTATTCCTTCGCTGACGATCATGCCCTGCTCGTCAATAGGTACGTCGACGGGGACCAGGCCATTCGCCTCGACCATCGCATACACCTCCCGTGCCGTGGCTTCCTCGATCCAGACGGCATCGCCCGGCTCCAGGGCCAACCGCATGAACAGGTCCATGCCATGGAACCCGCCGCCGGTAACGATTACGTCATCCGCATCGCAAGCGAGGCCACGCATCGTACTGAGGTACTGCGCGATTGCGGCCCGCAGCGGCAGGTACCCGCGGGGATCAGCGCTGTCGACCACTACCCGGCGTGGGTCGGACCAATGGCTGCGATACAGATCGGTCCAGATGGCAAAGGGAAACTCCCCGCTTTCGGGATGCCCCACCTCGAAAGGCCGTGCCGACTGCGGACACCGCTGGCGGCGGTGCCGTGAAATACGCAGACCGCGCGCCGACAGGATAGTCGTCTTCGCCTTGGGTACCGGAGCCTCCTTCGACGCCGTTGGCGCTTCGGCAAAGAAGTAGCTATCCGGTATCCGTTCGGCCACCACCGTATTCATACGGGCGACGCCGACCAGATATCCTTCCGCGATCAGTTTCTCGAACGCGGCCTTGACGGTATTGCGCGAGCAGTTCAGCTCGCTGGCCAGTATCCGGGTCGAGGGCATGGGTGTGCCGGCTGCGAGTCCACCCCTCGATATCGCCGCGGCAATCTGCGCACTGAGCTGATCCGCCAGCGGCTGCTCGCTGCCTCGGTCGAGCGACAGCCCAAGCAGGATGAACAGCGACGCGCCAGCGTCGCCGGCCGGGCGGGCCGACACCTCAAAAACTCCTGGCAAGGGGAATCATGGCGCGATCTTATACCAAAGGTCGCGCCGGCAATGCCCGAGGCGGGAGGCGAAGGATCAGCTGCCCAGATCGAAGGCGCCGGCGATCTGGGCCTTGGTGTAGACCCGAAAGGCGATCATGGTCTCGGTCATCAAAATGCCACGCAACTTGCGCATCTTCTCGCTGATGACTTCCGCCAACTGGTCGTTCTCGTTCACCTTCACCAATGCCACCAGGTCATACTGACCGGCCACGGAAAACACTTCCGCCACCCCGGGCAGCTCGGCCAATTGCCGTGCCAGCTCGTTGATGAGGCTGGTTTCGGCCTTGATGAGCACGACGGCACTGACGCTCATGACGATCTCCTGCTGTGAGACCAAGGATGATGCGGACTATTACCCGATCCGGCAACCCCGCCACCGTACCGCTCATGCGCCGGTCGGCGATCCGACTATTGCACGCCCGCCCATCCCCGCCTATGGTGGTCGGCGAGCATAAGAAGGGGGTAGGTCATGGCGCCAACAATGGGCCCCACCATGGGCCAGACGACGGACCCAACCACGGGCCAAAAAATGGGCCCCAAAATGGGCTTGAGCCGCCGCGAAATCCAAGTGCTGCACGGCTTGGCCGACGGCTGTTCCTACAAACAGATCGCACTCCGGCTGGAACTGGCTCCGGACACCATCACCAGCTACCGCAAGAGCCTGTATCGCAAGCTCCAGGTATCCTCGCGCTCCGAGGCCATCGCACTGTGCCAGCAAAGCGGACTGCTGCCACCCGCGACTCCGCCGCCGCCCGACGACTGACGATCGATGGCTATTTCAGGATCAGGGTGCGGCCGCCGAACTCGAAGATGCGACGCTCGGCGCGCCACTGGACGGCGCGATTCAACACCACGCTCTCGATCTCGTTGCCCAGGGTGGTGAGCTGGTCCACGCTCATGGTGTGATCCACGCGCTCCACCGCCTGTTCGATGATCGGGCCTTCATCCAGATCGTCGTTGACATAGTGCGCCGTGGCACCGATCAACTTGACGCCCCGGGTGTAGGCCTGGTGATACGGCTTGGCGCCCTTGAAGCCCGGCAGGAACGAGTGATGGATATTGATGGCGCGGCCGGCCAGCCGCTGGCAGGCGGTGCTGCTCAGGATCTGCATGTAGCGCGCCAACACCAGCAGATCGGCCTCGACCCGATCAAACAACTCCAGCAATTGCAGTTCCTGTTCCTGCTTGCGCCCGGGCTGGATGGGCAGATGATGGAACGGCAGCCCGTGCCATTCCACCAGCCGCCGCTGATCCTCGTGATTGGACACCACACCGACGATATCGACGTGCAGCGTCCCGACTTCCCAGCGATGCAGAAGGCTGTTGAGGCAGTGCCCCTGCTTGGACACCGCGATCAGCACCCGCAGGCGTTCCGCCAGGTCGTGCACTTCCCAGGTCATGCGGAACCGGCCGGCCACTTCCTGGAAGTCGCGCGCGACCCGGGCAATGTCCAGCGCCGGGCCGCTGCCGGCCTGGAACACGATGCGCAGGATGGTGCTGTTGGAAGCCGGATCGCGGAAATGCTGCGCCTCGGTGATCAATGCGCCATGGCCGGCCAGAAAGCCGGTCACCGCGGCGACGATGCCCACGGCATCGGGACAGGACAGCGTCAGTACGAAACTGGGAACAGTCGTGGTGGCGGTGGGGTGAGTGGCCATAGTCAAAATTTGGATCAAAGTTCGGGTCGAAATTTATCGGTGAGTGTCAGTCGTCGAGAGGTCAGGCCGCTGCGCCCGCCGCCTCGAATTCCAGGGCGGCGTCGCATAGCCAGGACTGTACATAGTGCGCATAGCTGCGCACCACATAGAGTTCGAACAGCGATTCCTCCAGGCAATCGATGAGCGCGGGAATGTTGGCGAACCGGGTGCCCGTGCAACGGCCGGGGCCGAAGCTGCCGGGATGCAAGTCCAAGCCACACCCCTTGGCCAGCACCTCGCGCACTTCGCTGCCGGACAATCTGAGCGTGATGAAAGTGTCGCTCTGATCGACCAGCGCCAGGCCCTGCTGCCGCGCTTGCGGCGCCAGCCGCAGCGCCAGTTCCGCTACCGCCTGCGTTGGACCGACCAGCAGCCAGTGAGCCGGTCCGACACAGAGTACCCGCCCGGCGCCGGGCAGCACGTCGCCGACCTGGGCTGGCAGCTGTTCATCCGCCAACGTCACGTGCTGGGTGCCGGCAATATGCTCGGGCAACCATGAACGCAAGCGCAGACAGCCCTTCCCCGGCACCGCTTCGAAATGGAAAGCGGCCGCGCGCGGCAGGCTCGAAGAGCTCGTGGACTCAGGCATTCATGCGGTCTCCGGCAGGATCATAGAACGGCGGGTTCACCACCCGGGCCCGGGTAACGCTGCCCGCATCGTGGACTGCCACCTCGGCGCCCACCTTGGCGCGCCCGCCACGCAGCAGCGCCATGCCGATGGCTTCTCCGCTCAGCACGGCGCGGCCTGCGGAAGTCACCCAGCCGTCGGTAGCCGAGGCTTGCCCGGGCAGACGCAAATGGCCCCCGATGGGCAACGGCGCACCGTCGATACTGATCAGCCCCACCAGTTGCAGACGGTCCGGACGAAGATTTTCGGGCAGCGTCAGCGAACGCTTGCCCACGTAGTCGCGAGCCTTGTTGGCCGCGACCTTGCCCCAACCCACATCGTCCGGCACGCTGGAACCGTCGGTGTCGGTGCCCACGTGCAAAAAGCCTTTCTCCAGGCGCATCAGCAGCAGGGCTTCGATGCCCAGCGGCTGTAGCCCCAACGGCCGTCCAACCTCCATGAGCGTCTCCCAGAGTGCCGGGCCGGCCGACGTGGGCACGTTGATTTCATAGGTCAGTTCGCCAGTGAAACTGACCCGGTAGATGCGCGCCGGCTGACCCAGCAGATGTCCTTCGCGCATGTCGAGATGCGGGAACGCGGCATTCGACAGATCGATGTCGATGTCCAGCCGGGACAGGATGTCGCGCGCCTTGGGCCCGGCCAGCGACAAGGTGGCCCACTGATCGGTCACTTGAACGATGGCGACCTGCAGTTGCGGCCATTCGCATTGATGCCATTCTTCCAGCCAGGCGGCGACCCGCCCGGAGTTGCCGGAGGTCGTGGTAATGACGAAACGGTCCGGCGCCAGCATTACCACGGTGCCGTCATCGAAAATGATGCCCGATTCGCGCAACATCAAACCATAGCGCGCCCGCCCGGGCTTGAGAGTGGCGAGATTGTTGATGTAGAACCGGTCGAGGAACTCGCGTGCGTCCGGGCCGTGTACCTCGATCTTGCCGAGGGGCGAGCCATCGAACAGCCCGGCGGCATTGCGGACGTTGCGGGCTTCACGCTCGATGGCGCCATGCCGGCTCTCGCCGGAACGCAGATAGGCCGCCGGCCGCCGCCATTCGCCATAGTCGTCCAGCAGCGCGCCATTGGCGACATGCCAATCGTGCATCGGCAACAAACGGCTCGGCGCGAACAACTCGCCCTTGCCGCGCCCAACGATGGCGCCCAGAGTCACTGGGGTGAAGGGCGGCCGCAACGTGGTATGACCCAGCTCCGAAGGCTTCATGCCCCGCAGCCGCGCGATGATTTCGATCGCGACCACGTTGGAGGTCTTGCCCTGGTCGACCGACATGCCCACCGTGGTATAGCGCTTCACGTGCTCCACCGACACGTAGTTCTCACGCACCGCCAGCTCCAGGTCGGCAACGGTCACGTCGTGGCGCAGATCGACCCATTGCCGCAACGTATTGCCCACCGGGCTGACACGGGGTCCCAGGTTGGCGCCCATCTGCCGGGTTCCCAACTCACCCTCCCCGTTGGCCGCGCCCGCCAGGGTCACCAGCTCATGACCGATGCGTCCCTGCGCATCGGTCACCGGCACCAGCGCGCGGCTGCTCTCGTCATAGACCAGTTTGCCGCCGGCCTGCGAATACAGGTGCAGGGTCGGACTCCAGCCGCCCGAGACCAGCAACGCGTCGCAGGAATAAGCACGAGCCGGCCGGGCACTCGAGCCATCGCGCGACAGTTCGGTGACGCTCACTCCGGTCAGCGCGCTGAAGCCGCTGGTATCCACCGGCATCGATCGAGGCAACAGCGGAATCGACAGCTCCCGCAGTTCGGCCGCCAGAGTGGCCGGAACGTCGTGCCGGCTGTCGACCACGGCCACTACCTCCACACCGGCTCGGCGCAAATCCTTTGCCACGGCATAGGCCGAGTCGTTATTGGTGGCCACGACCACTCTGCGCCCCGCGGCCACCGCGTAGCGCCGCAGGTATTTATGGGCTGCGCCGGCCTGCATGATGCCGGGGCGGTCGTTGTTGCAGAACACCAGCGGTTGCTCGATGGCACCGGTCGCCACCACCGTGCGCGCGGCACGCACCACCCAGTAGCGTTCACGCGGCAGTCCGTCCCGGGACAGGTGCCCGGGCACGTCCTCGACCAGGGTGACGACATCACGGTCGTAATAGCCCACCGCAGTGGTCCGCGGCAGCAGCCGCACATCGGGATTGCTGCGCAAGCGGTTCACGGTCGCACTTACCCAGGCAGGCCCTGGCGTGCCATGGACGGAGCTGCCGTCCCAGACCAGGCGGCCGCCCAGTTCCATTTCCTGCTCAGCCAGCACGACGCGCGCACCAGTCTCACTGGCGGCCAGCGCCTCGTGCAGTCCGGCCGCCCCACCTCCCACGACCAGCACGTCGCAGTGCAGATTGCGCACTTCGTATCGATCGGGATCGGCCTCGACAGGCGAGCGTCCGAGACCCGCCATACGGCGTACCAGTCCTTCATAGGAATGCCAGCTCGGCCACATGAAGGTCTTGTTGTAGAAGCCGGCGGCCCACATGGGCGCGGCAAAATCCAGCACCCGGCCGACATCGGTATCGACACTGGGCCAGCCGGACTGGGCAAAGGCTTCCAGCCCCTCACGCAGTTCCACCAGGGTGGCGCGCGCCGAGGGAATGGCCCTGGCCTGCGAGCCCAGCTGCAACAGTGCGTTCGGTTCTTCGATGCCGCTGGAATACACGCCGCGCGGACGATGAAACTTGAAGCTGCGACTGACCGTGCGCACGCCGTTGGCCAGCAACGCCGAGGCCAGACTGTCGCCCTCGCAACCCGCCATGACCCGGCCATCGAAACTGAAGCGAATCGCGCGATCCAGACGCAGCGTGCCTGGCTGGAACACGGCGGCAGCTGGGCCTGCGAGACGGAAAGGACCGGACTGGCTCATCGCGACGCCTCGCGTGCGGCGGCTGGCGGCGTTGCTGTAGCAAGGACCGGTTTGGGCTCGCCCATGCGATACACGGCCAGGATCTCGTGCGTCGCGGTGTTGCGCGCTACATTGAACCAGCGGCCGCAACCATAGGCGTGCTGCCAGCGTTCGTAATGCACCCCCTTGGGGTTGTCACGGTTGAACAGATAGTCGGCCCATTCGGCATCGCTCACCTCGGGCGCCGGCCGGGTGATATGCGACGGACCGCCGAAGACGTATTCGGTTTCGTCGCGCAGGCCACAGTAGGGACAGGAAATTCGCAGCATGATGACAGTCGATACGGAAAAGGAATGCGATGATCCGGGCGGGTGATGACGGCCGGTCGCCCGGCTAGTGAGCCACCCCGGCGGCGGCGCCTTCATCGATCAGCGCGCCCTTGGCGAACCGGTCGAGCCCGAAGGCTGCGATCAGTTCATGCGGCCGCTGGTGAGCGACGGTGTAAGCCATGGTATCGCCACCGGCCGGAATGGCCTTGTAGCCGCCCGTTCCCCAACCGCAGTTGATGTACAGACCCGGGACCGGCGTCAATCCCATGATGGGACTGGTGTCGGGCGTGACGTCGACCGCACCGGCCCACTGGCGCATCAGCCGCAAACGACTGAAGCAGGGAAACAGTTCAATGGTGGCGGCCAGGGTCGAGCGCGTCAGCGGCAAACCGCCCCGTTGTGCGTAGGAATTGTACACGTCGGCACCGCCACCGATGACGATCTCGCCACGATCGCTCTGGCTGACATAGGCATGCACCGCCGCGGAAATGACGATGGCATCGAGGACCGGCTTCACCGGCTCGGTGACCATGGCCTGCA
>Ga0182747_1003698_pt1 | contig 10210 bp, 5 predicted proteins | sample eDN3rd30CBELigBY_FD_128526 | JGI IMG/M metagenome (GOLD analysis project Ga0182747, IMG submission 128526) | Enriched backyard soil microbial communities from Emeryville, California, USA - eDNA 3rd pass 30_C BE-Lig BY (version 2) (version 2) | ecosystem: Environmental > Terrestrial > Soil >...
TCAGTAAAAGGTTTTGCGACAACTTTAATGATTTCTATCGTACTAAGTTTCGTAACAGCTGTGTGGTTATCACGCATTTTACTAGGCTTGCTAGTGAATAGTGGGTATCTTAACAGCCCGAAATGGTTTGGAGTAAGTAAATCTAAAATCCATGACCCTTCAGAAGGGGTTGCAACTCTAGATTTATCAACAAAATTTGATCGATTGGAATTTGTTGGGAATCGCAAAAAATACTATAGCTTTTCAATCGTTATTCTGATTGTTGGTGCGATTATCATAGGTATTTTCAAACTAAACCTAGGTATTGATTTCTCTAGTGGTACACGTGTAGAAATACTTTCAGATGAGCAAATTACGCAAGAGGAAATTACAGATTATATTGACGCTATTGGCTTCCCATCAGAAAAAGTGATTATTTCTGGAGAAGAACAAAATTCAGCTGTTATTTCTTATAAAGAAGATTTGTCACAACAAGAAATCTTAGATTATAAAGCACAAGTTCTTGAAGACTACGGTCATGAAGCAAGTGTTAGTACAGTTTCACCGACAGTTGGACAAGAGTTAGTGAAAAATGCAATTTATGCATTAGTCATTGCTGCAATCGGAATTATTATTTATGTAGCATTCCGTTTTGAATGGCGAATGGGTGTAGGGGCGATTGCATCATTAGTCCATGACGTATTCTTTATGGTAGCAATATTCAGCTTCTTCCGATTAGAAGTGGATATTACATTCATCGCTGCGATCCTAACCATTGTTGGTTATTCCATCAATGATACGATCGTAACCTTTGACCGTATTCGTGAAAACATTGATCGAAAAGAGAAGATTACTTCAAAAGAAGAGCTTGCTGAGATTGTTAATAAATCACTGCGACAAACAATGGGCCGTTCTGTAAATACGGTTTTAACGGTCATCATAGTAGTTGTAGCCTTATTACTATTAGGTGCACCAGCAATTCAAAACTTCTCGATTGCCTTATTGGTTGGTTTAGTAACTGGTATGTACTCATCCATTTGTATCGCAGCTCAAATTTGGTACACATTAAAAGCGCGCGAAATGGACAAAAAAGGTACAGCTGTAGAGAAAAAAGAAAAGAAACAATGGGGTTCAGACGAGCCGGTTGTTTAAACATAAAAAAGACAAAGTGTGAGATTTTAGCACTTTGTCTTTTTATTGTTTGGAGAATTGATATGTATGCTAATGGATAACGAATAGTCCGGTTAAGTTTTTTCAGCGATGAAGCAAGCTTTGCATGGAGGTGCACGTAATGGTGCTTCATAAGCGGGATGAAGCACGTTTTGGTAAGGAATCCGGTGGGAAATGACTTACATAAGGCGGATGAAGCACGATATGATGGGGAATCCGATGGGAAACGACATTCATAAGCAGGATGAAGACTGTTCTGAAGATGATCGCGATGCAAAGTGGCATTCATAAGCAAGATGAAGACCGTTCTGAAGAAGATTCTGAGGCAAAGTGGCCTTCATAAGCAGGATGAAGACCGTTCTGAAGAAGATTCTGAGGCAAAGTGGCATTCATAAGCAGAATGAAGACCGTTTTGAAGATGATCGTGGTGTAAAGTGGCATAAATAAGCAAGATGAAGTACATTTGAAGAGGTTTGAGGAAGATATCTTTATATATGGTTATTTTCCTTATTAATATCCAGCAAGTTATCCAGAACCGCAGTCTACCAACGAAGCTCCAACTATTATAGAATCTTTATTAGTAAAATATAGAACTCAATAAAAATTAACATTCCTATTTTTATCAATTAATCTATTTTTATAGGTTAGTAGTTCGAAGATTTTTTCGGTATAATGATAACTTGAGGAAGTGAGCAAATGATACAATCTACTAAAAAGTGGCATGTTCAACAGCCAAATGAAGACATCATCAAACAACTACAAAGCGACTTAAATATATCATCCCTTGCAGCAAAAATTTTAACAGCAAGAGGCTATACCTCAGTACTTGAGGCTAAAAACATATTAAATATGGATGAAACCAATCTTCACGACCCGTTTCTATTGAATGGCATGAAAGAAGCAGTAGAACGAATTGAAGAAGCTTTAAATAATGAAGAGAAAATCTTAATCTATGGCGATTATGACGCCGATGGAATCACAAGTACAACCGTAATGATGAATGTACTCCTTGATTTAGGGGCAGACGTTAGCTTTTGCATTCCGAATCGATTTACACACGGCTATGGACCGCATGAGGAGCTATTTCGAAAAGCTCATGCTGAAGGTGTACAATTAATTATCACGGTGGATAATGGGATTAGCGGCATTGAACCAGTAAGGGTAGCCAAAGAGCTCGGAATGGACGTAATTGTAACTGATCACCATGAAGCCGGGGAGGTACTGCCGCCAGCTGATATAATTATCCATCCTAGAGTACCAGAAGGCCACTATCCATTTGGTGAATTAGCAGGGGTAGGCGTTGCGTTTAAAATAGCCCATGCATTATATGGTGAAGTGCCGGATCATTTATTTGAATTAGCGGCTATAGGTACTGTTGCGGATTTAGTTCCGCTTGTAGGAGAAAATCGTTATATCGTACAACAGGGGATTAAGCAGTTAAAAACCTCTTATAATCCATGGGTTCGTGCCCTCTGTGAAATAACAAGCGTAAAACAGCAAGAAATTGATGAAGATTCAATTGGTTTCTATTTTGGCCCTCGTTTAAATGCAGTTGGAAGATTAGGGGATGCCGATCCTGGTGTAGCCTTTTTAATGAGTGAAAATGATTTAGAGGCAGCTGCCGGTGCAAAACTATTAAACGAAAAGAATGTTGAACGAAAAGAAATCGTCAATACGATTACTGAACAAGCAATTGAAATGATTGAAAATAATCCAGCCATTTCAGAATCCCTCGTTTTAGTCATTGCAAAAGAGGGCTGGAATCCAGGGGTAATTGGAATTGTTGCTTCACGTTTAGTGGAAAAATATTACCGTCCAACAATTGTTCTTTCCCTTGACCCAGTGAAGGGGACGGCAAAAGGTTCGGGGCGTAGTATTGAAGGCTTCCATTTATACCAGGAGCTTGCGAAAAATCGAGAAATCCTTCCTCATTTCGGCGGACACCCGATGGCAGCCGGGATGACTTTCCCGATGGAGCATGTAGATGAGCTGCGAAGCCGTCTGCATCAACAAGCTCTACAATGTTTAACTGATGACATGTTAACAGCCAAGCTATCAATTGATGTGCCAGTGGATATTAGTGAAGTAACTGTAGAAGCGATAGAAGAAATAAAAAAGCTCGGTCCATTTGGTACAGGTTTTTCAAAGCCGGTGTATGCTTTACAAAATGTTCAGGTCCGTTCTATGAGAAAAATTGGCGCTGGTGAGAACCATTTGAAAATGGAGCTAGAGGACGCGCATGGGTTCATCGATGCAATTGGGTTTAGTAAAGGCTATTTGTACGATGAAATTACATATGGCGTCAGCCTCTCATTTGTCGGAGATTTGCAAATTAATGAATGGCAAGGGAAGAAAAAGCCGCAATTCATGATTTCGGATGTCCAAACAAATGAATGGCAGCTGTATGATTACAGAGGCAAAAACCAGGCCCAAAAATGGATCCATACCATTTCTCATAATGACAGTGATTTTATAGCTTTCCAGCAATCGACTATACAATACTTTCAAGATCAATTTTCAAAATCTATTCGTCTCATAAAAGATGAGGAGGAGATGAAAAATCTCTCTCCGAATATTGTGCTGTTAGATTTGCCGAAAACTGCACAAACTTTAGAGAAATTAATCGATCTTGGGCAGCCAAAGCGAGTTTATGCAGTGTTTTATACACCTGATTCGAAATACTTTAATGGGATGCCAACAAGAGAGCATTTTAGTTGGTACTACAGCTTTTTGAAAAAACGCCCAAATTTCGACCTGCAAAAGCATATCCAACAATTGGCGCAGCATATCGGATTAAATGTAGAAGTAATAAAATTTATGACAAACGTGTTTTTTGAGTTAGGTTTTGTTACAATAGTAAATGGTCTGACATCTGTAAATATAAATGCTCCAAAACAAGCTCTTACTGAAGCGAAGGTTTATAAGCAAAGAACAGAACAAATTGAATTGGAACAGCAGCTTTTATATGCACCGTATTTAGAACTAAAACAATGGTTTAACGAACGAATGAGGGAATATAACTATTCCTAAGGAGGACAATATTTTAATGGATTTAACACAATATGTAACAACTGTAGAAAACTGGCCAAAAGAGGGAATTAGCTTTAAAGACATTACGACAATTATGGATAATGGTCCAGCTTATAAATACGCTACAGATAAAATCGTAGAATTCGCAAAAGAAGTAGGCGCAGAGGTTATCGTTGGTCCTGAAGCGCGCGGATTTATCATCGGGTGCCCAGTAGCCTATGCTCTTGAAATTGGTTTTGCACCAGTTCGTAAAGAAGGTAAATTACCACGTGAAGTTGTGCGTGTAGAATATGGTTTAGAATATGGACAAGATGTGTTAACAATGCATAAGGATGCCATCAAACCAGGTCAAAAAGTATTAATCGTTGATGACTTATTAGCAACTGGCGGTACTGTAGATGCAACAATCCAGTTAATCAATACTTTAGGTGGAGTAGTTGCAGGCTGTGCATTTATCATTGAACTTAAAGACTTAGACGGTCGCGGTAAAATCGGCAACTATCCAGTTAAAACTTTAATCGAATACTAATCATTTAAGCAAAAGCTGTTTAAAAGTGAAAAGACTTTTAGCCAGCTTTTTTGTTGTCTCTTTCTCCTTGTTCCACCCTTACAAAATATTAACTTAACATTAACCCAAGCTTTATTTTCACTCAGCAATAGTGAGCTATACTTACATCAAAATAGGGTGAGATAGTAAAACCTAAATATGATGTATGGAGGTTTCATCTTGGACTCATTTGTATCTTCATTTCTTCACCAGTTTAATTTTATTACTTTTTTAATTTTTTTGTTGTTATACTTTTATCAGTTTGTATACATGCTCGTTGCGATTAAAAGTAAACGAAGTAAAAAGAATGTAGTAAAAAATGAACGTCCTAATCACTACGCTGTCATCATTGCGGCTAGAAATGAAGAACTTGTAATTGGTGAATTAATAAAAAGTATTCGAAAGCAAAACTATGCTCAAGAGTTTGTTGATATTTTTGTTGTGGCGGATAATTGTACAGATCAAACAGCGGAAGTTGCAAAAGAGGCTGGAGCCATTGTGCGAGAAAGATTTAATGCCAGTAAGGTAGGGAAAGGGTATGCGCTTGATTTTATGTTCAACATACTTCATAGGGAATTCGAATCGGAAAATTATGATGGATATTTCATTTTCGATGCGGATAATCTACTGGATGAGAACTATATCCGTGAGATGAATCATACTTTCAACCAAGGGTATCGTGTTGTTACAAGCTATCGGAATTCCAAAAATTTTGGCCAAAATTGGATTACGGCAGGTTATGCCCTTTGGTTTTTACATGAAGCAGAATATTTGAATCTTCCAAGAATGACCTTAAATACGAGCTGTGCTGTTTCAGGAACAGGATTTCTAGTGCATTCCGATTTGATTAAAAAGAATGGTGGATGGATTCACCATCTACTGACGGAGGATATTGAATTTTCGATTTCCCAAATATTAAAGGGCGAGAAATTTGGTTATTGTCAGGATGCTGTTTTTTATGATGAACAACCAATCACCTTTAAACAATCATGGAATCAGAGATTACGATGGGCAAAAGGCTTTTATCAAGTGTTAAGGAAGTATGGCAAGGATTTAATGAGGTGTATTTTCAAAGGAGATCAAAATAGTTTTTCATGCTTTGATATGACAATGACGATTATGCCGGCAATGATTTTGACTAATATCTCGATATTAGTCAATGGATTGTTTTATTTGGCTGTAGTATTTGATATCTTTGAAAAAGAAAGTATAATTGATACCACAATCTTGATGCTGCAATCGATCGGTATGTACTATTTTGTTATGCTGGGTATGGCTTTAATGACGATTTACACAGAGTGGAAAAGAATTCGTTGTGTAGGTTGGAAGAAAATTGCGTATTCATTTACATTTCCGTTCTTCATGATGACTTACATTCCGATTTCAATCGTAGCACTATTTAAAGACGTCGCGTGGAAACAGATTCCACATACGGTTGTAAAGTCTATAGATGAGGTTCAGTAAGTAAACTAGAAGCAAAAAAGAAGTTGTCTCAGGGAACAAATGAGATAACTTCTTTTTTTGGATATTAATAACTTCACAAAATTTATATAAAAAAGTTGGAAAATAGTCTTTTTTAGAAAGTAATTGCCGACGTGCCTTTACATTATGTACAGATTTTTTATACAATTATATTTATATATCCTATTCGAAAAATTTTTAGCAAGGTGGACAATAAATGGCGAAAGAGCAAATTTTGACGCCCGAAGATGTATTCGCGCTCGTCAAAGCATATATGAACGATGAACATGTTGCCTTTGTAAAGAAAGCATACGAAGTAGCAAATGAAGCACATAAAGAACAATCACGAAGTTCAGGGGAACCTTATATTATCCATCCAATCCAAGTTGCCGGAATTTTAGCAGAACTTCAGATGGATCCAGAAACGGTTGCTGCTGGTTTTCTTCATGATGTTGTAGAAGATACGACGGTTACACGTGAAGATTTAGTAACTGAATTTAGTGAAGAAGTGGCAATGCTAGTTGATGGGGTAACAAAACTAGGGAAAATTAAATACCTTTCTAAGAAAGAACAACAAGCTGAAAATCATCGAAAAATGTTTGTTGCCATGGCACAGGATATCCGTGTTATTTTGATCAAACTTGCTGACAGGCTTCATAATATGCGTACGTTAAAACATTTATCTGCTGAAAAACAAAGACGCATCTCTACTGAAACCTTAGAAATTTTTGCACCACTTGCTCATCGCCTTGGGATTTCAAAAGTGAAATGGGAGCTAGAGGATACAGCATTGCGTTATTTAAATCCTCAGCAATATTATCGTATTGTAAGTTTGATGAAAAGAAAACGTGTGGAACGTGAAGCTTATTTAGATAATGTCATGAATGAAGTGAAGTCCCAGCTGGGTGAAGTTGAAATTGATGCAGATATTTCAGGCCGACCAAAACACATTTATAGCATTTACCGTAAAATGGTTCTGCAAAATAAGCAATTCAATGAGATCTATGATTTACTGGCAGTACGTGTGTTAGTAGATAGCATTAAAGATTGTTATGCTGTACTTGGAATCGTACATACATTGTGGAAACCAATGCCAGGCCGCTTTAAGGATTATATCGCGATGCCAAAGCAAAACCTTTATCAATCACTCCATACGACAGTCATTGGCCCATATGGGGATCCTTTAGAGGTTCAAATTCGCACGAGAGATATGCATCAAATTGCTGAGTACGGGATTGCAGCACACTGGGCATATAAAGAAGGAAAAGCCGTTAATGGCGATAAAGAAACAATCGACCAAAAGCTAACATGGTTCCGCGAAATTCTAGAATTCCAAAATGAGTCCTCAAACGCTGAGGAGTTTATGGAATCGCTAAAATTCGACCTATTCTCTGATATGGTTTATGTGTTTACGCCAAAAGGGGAAGTAATCGAGTTGCCATCAGGCTCCGTGCCAATTGACTTTGCATATCGTGTCCATTCAGAGGTAGGGAATCGAACTATTGGGGCTAAAGTAAATGGTAAAATGGTTCCTTTAGATACGCCTTTAAAAACCGGAGATATTATTGAAATTTTGACTTCAAAACAATCCTTTGGACCAAGTCGGGATTGGTTGAAATTAGCGCAAAGTTCCCAGGCAAAGAATAAAATTAAACAATTCTTTAAGAAGCATTTACGTGAAGAAAATGTGGAAAAGGGCAGAGATTTAATCGATAAGGAAATTAAGTCTCAGGATTTTGATGCTAAAGAAGTCCTTTCCGCAGAAAATATAAAACGAGTACTAGATAAGTTGAATTATACGAACGAAGAAGATTTATATGCAGCTGTAGGAGTAGGCGGCATTACTGCTCAACAAATTGTAAACCGTTTAGCTGAGAAGAAAAGAAAAGAGCGCGAACAAGAAGAAGCCCTTGAAAAAATTGTGAAAGAGATGCAAAATCATCAGGCGAAAAAACGCCGTACAGAATCTGGTGTAATCGTAAAAGGTATCGATAATTTATTAATTCGATTATCGCGCTGTTGTACACCAGTGCCTGGCGATGAGATTGTTGGCTTTATCACAAAAGGGCGCGGTGTATCGGTCCATCGAGCAGATTGTCCGAACATTCAAGAAGGAGAAAATGCAGATCGTCTAATCGAAGTCGAATGGGAGCACAGTGAAACCCAAGTTCGAAAAGAGTATCCGGTTGATATTGAAGTTTCTGCTTTCGATCGCCCAGGTATATTAAATGATGTGATGCACGCAGTGAGTGAAGCGAAAACGAATATTTTGGCAGTAACTGGACGTGCAGATCATGATAAAATCGCTACGATTCATTTAACAATTTCAATTTCAAACATTTCTGGTCTCCATAAAGTAGTGGAAAGAATTAAACAGCTGCCAGATATTTATTCCGTTCAACGGGTGATTAACTAATAAGTAGAGGTAAAAACAATGCGAGTAGTTATTCAAAGAAGTAAGAAAGCATCTGTTACGGTAGAAGGTCAAGTAACAGGTGCAATCGATTCAGGTTACGTATTACTGGTTGGACTGACACATACCGATACACTTGATGATGTAAAATATGTGGCCAAAAAGGTTGCTGAGCTTCGCCTTTTTGAAGATGAAGAAGGCAAGATGAATCATTCAATTGTTGAGCACGGTGGCGCCATTTTGTCCGTGTCGCAATTTACGCTTTATGCGGAAACGAAAAAGGGTAGAAGACCAAGTTTTATAGATGCGGCTAGACCTGAAACAGCCCTCCCGTTATGGGAAGCATTCAACGAAGAGCTAAAATCTGCCCATGGCTTACATGTGGAAACAGGTATATTTGGTGCAATGATGGACGTCTCCTTAATAAATGACGGTCCAGTTACAATCATAGTTGAATCGAAAACAAAAGAGTAAAAGAAAAAAGTTGACCCACTGCCGTTAAGGCGCAAGGGTCAGCTTTTTTATGATGAAAAAAAGGCTAACCCATTGAATAAAGGGTTAGCCTTCAAATTATTCTTCCAACTGTGCATCAAAGTATTTTAACAAACCTTGGTAGATTCCTAATGTTGCTTGTTCTCGATAAAAATCAGTAGTAACAACACTTTCTTCATTCGGATTACTTAAATACCCAAGCTCGATTAGAATTGCCGCTTGCTTATTTTCGCGAGTTACTAAATAATTCCCGGGCTGTACACCGCGATCTCGAATGGTTACTTTTTTAGCTAATCCTTCATGAACATACTCTGCTAGTTCGCGTTGATAACCATTTGTGTAATATGTCGTAAAACCAGAAATGGAAGTATCTTGCGTCGCATCGTAGTGAATGCTTATAAACGCATCCGCTGCATGTTGATGAGAAATCGATACCCGTTTACGGAGATCCACATAGACATCAGATTCACGTGTCATGATTACTTCTGCGCCGGCCGAACGTAGTTTAGACTTTAGCAAATCAACAGTCTTTAAGTTAATATCTTTTTCGTCAGTACCCCGAGCTCCTGTTGTCCCTTTGTCATTTCCGCCATGGCCAGGATCAATAACGAGAGTCAATCCTTTTAAAGTTCCTTTTTTGCGGTTATCCTTCTTTTTGGTCTCTTCTTTTTCTTTTTTAGTGGAGTCATCCTCTAAATCCTTTGAATCCTCTGAAACAACCCAATTGGCTACATATCCAATTTTATTTTTATCTACTTCGACTTTATACCATTCACCTTCAATTGCTAGAATCTTATATTTTTCTCCAGCATTTGCGTGCACGACTATATTAGAAGATGTAGACGGCTCCTCCCGGAGGTTTGTCCCATTATAAATAATCGTAACGTACTTGCTTTCAGATTCATCTGTATTGCCGGGATCAAGGGAAGCCGGAATCTGTTCAATTACTTCAAATGTTCCATAGAAGCTATAGACCCAGCCGACCTTTTTTCCATACTGAATTTTTACCCAGTTATTTTCTCTATCTAGTACTTCGTATTGTTCTCCTTTTTTTGCAGTACCAAGCTTTTTGGATGACAGGTCCGCTTTTTTTCGAATGTTTACTACATCAACCGCGA
>Ga0182747_1003700_pt1 | contig 10207 bp, 8 predicted proteins | sample eDN3rd30CBELigBY_FD_128526 | JGI IMG/M metagenome (GOLD analysis project Ga0182747, IMG submission 128526) | Enriched backyard soil microbial communities from Emeryville, California, USA - eDNA 3rd pass 30_C BE-Lig BY (version 2) (version 2) | ecosystem: Environmental > Terrestrial > Soil >...
ACCCCGCCGAGTGGGCCGGGGATCCGGGTCGACACCTACGCGCGACCGGGCCTGACCATCGGCCCCCGCTACGACTCACTGCTGGCCAAGGTGATCACCCATGTCCACGGCACCTCGTTCGTCGCTGCGGTGCGCAAGGCGCGAACTGCTTTGGCGGAATTGGCCATCACCGGCATCGGCACCAATATCGGGCTGCTGGACGCAGTGCTGTGCGACGAGGGGCTGGGTACCGGCGTCGTGACGACCGGATGGCTGGACCGCCGACTGCCCACCCTGGTCGCGGCGTCGGTGCCGACCCGCGACGAACGCCGCACCCTCACAACAGATCTGGGCCCAGGCGAACAGGTGTTGTACGCCCCGATGGCCGGAACCGTCGCCGAGGTGGAGCCCGAGGTCGTGCTCGAGGCGATGAAGATGCAGCATGTGCTGGCTGCTCCCGGCGCCGTGGTGCGCACCCTGGTCGACCCGGGGCAGGTCGTCAACGCCGGAGACCCGGTGCTGGTCTTCGTCTCCGCCGGGGACGGGAGCACCGCCGGGCCCGACGCCGGCCCGGAGCCGGATGCCCCGCGCGCCGACCTCGACGAGGTCGTCGACCGGCACCGGCTCGCCCGCGACGAAGGCCGCCCCGAGGTCGTCGCCAAACGGCATCGGCAGGGCCGTCGCACCGCCCGGGAGAACATCGCCGATCTGGTCGACCCCGGCAGTTTCGTCGAATACGGGGCGCTGGCGGTGGCGGCGCAGCGCAGCCGGCGCTCGGAGCAGGACCTGATCACCAACACGCCTGCCGACGGCCTGGTCGCCGGGTTGGCGACCATCGGTGCGACGCAGGTGGCGGTGGCCTCCTACGACTACACCGTGCTGGCCGGCACCCAGGGCATGCGCAACCACGCCAAGACCGACCGGCTCTTCGAGGTGGCCGCCCGCCGCAGGCTTCCGGTGGTGCTGTTCGCCGAGGGGGGCGGCGGCCGGCCCGGTGACACCGATGTCGCGGGCATGGCCGGACTGGATCTCATGACGTTTCGTGCACTGGCCGCCTTGAACGGCCAGGTGCCGTTGGTGGCGATCGTGTCCGGCCGCTGCTTCGCCGGCAACGCGGCGTTGGCCGGCGTGTGCGACGTGATCATCGCGACCCCGGACGCCAACATCGGAATGGGCGGCCCGGCGATGATCGAAGGCGGCGGGCTGGGCGTGTACCGGCCGGAGGAGATCGGGCCGATCGAGGTGCAGCGCCGCAACGGGGTGGTTGCGCTGGCGGCACGCGATGAGGCGGAGGCGGTGGCGCTGGCCAAGCGCTACCTGTCCTACTTCCGCGGCGAGGTGACCGACTGGGCCGAACCCGATCCGCGGCTGGCCCGGCATGTGGTGCCGCAGAATCGGTTACGGGCCTACGATGTGCGCCGGGCGATCGACGCGGTGGCCGACGTCGATTCGGTGCTGGAGCTGCGACCCGATTACGGGGTCGGGATAGTGACCGCCCTGGTGCGCGTGCACGGCGTTGCCCACGGGTTGTTGGCCAACAACAGCCACCACCTCGGCGGAGCGATCGACGCCGAGGCGGCCGACAAGACGGCCGACTTCTTCGAGCTCTGCGAGTCGTTCCGGCTGCCGGTGGTGACACTGTGCGACACACCGGGATTCATGGTCGGCCCGGACGCTGAGCAGGAGGCCACCGTGCGGCGGTTCAGCCGGATGTTCATCGCCGGAGCCCGGCTGACGGTGCCGATGGGGATGATCGTGCTGCGCAAAGGCTATGGGCTGGGGGCGATGGCGATGGCGGGCGGTTCGTTTCACGCCCCGCAGTTCACCGTCGCCTGGCCTACCGGCGAGATCGGCGGGATGGGGCTGGAAGGGGCGGTGCGGCTCGGGTTCCGCAAGGAACTTGCCGATGCCGCCGATCCCGAACAGCGTGAACAGCTCTTCGATCAGCTGGTGGAGGCGGCCTACCGGCGTGGGCGGGCATTGAGCGCGGCGACCACCTTCGAACTCGACGATGTGATCGACCCGGCACAGTCGCGCACCTGGATCGCGAGCCTGTCCGACCGTTAGTTGTCGGTGCCCGGCGCTACCGTGCGGCTATGGACACGGCGCTGTTGATCCTCCTCACCTCGCTTGCGTTGCTGGCGGTGATCCTCCAGGTCCTCGCGCTGCTGCGTCCCGGTGGCGGGGTGATCTCACCGGAGCAGCTCGCCGCGCTGCGCGGCGACAGTGAACGCGTGGAGCGAACCCTGCGCGAAGAGCAGCATGCCGGGCGGGCCGAACTCGCCCAGGCCTTCCACCACTGGCAGGCGACGCTGCACCGGTTCGGATCGACCCAGCAGGACATGCTGGAGAAACTGGGCTCCACGCTGGACCGGCAGCTGGGCAACCTGCAGACCGAGAACACCGCGCAGCTGGAGAAGATGCGCGCAACCGTCGATGAGAAGCTGCAGGCGACGCTGGAAACCCGGCTGGCCCAATCGTTCACCCAGATCTCTGAACGCCTGGAGGCCGTGCAGCGGGGCCTCGGCGAGATGCAGACGCTGGCCACCGGCGTGGGCGATTTGAAGCGCGTGCTGACCAACGTCAAGACCCGCGGCATCTTCGGCGAGGCGCAACTGGCCGCGTTGCTGGCCGAGACGCTGACCCCGGAGCAGTACGCGACCAATGTCAGCACCGTGCCGGGATCGACTGCGCGAGTGGAGTTCGCGATCCGGCTGCCCGGTGCGTCCGGAGCCGGCGAGGTGCTGCTGCCGATCGACGCCAAGTTTCCGCGCGAGGACTTCGAGCGGCTGCTCGACGCGCAGGACAACGCCGACGCGGCGGGGGAGGCGGCCGCGCGGCAGGCATTGGTCCGGCGGATCGAAGCCGAAGCCGGAGACATCTGTGACAAATACCTCGCGCCGCCGCACACCACGGATTTCGCGATCCTGTTCCTGGCCACCGAGAGTCTCTATGCCGAGGTGCTGCGCCAGCCGGGGCTGTTCGAGCAGATCCAGGCCAAGTACAACGTCACCTTGGCCGGGCCCACGACGCTGGCCGCACTGCTCAACAGCCTGCGGATGGGCTTTCGGACCCTGGCGATCGAGCAGCGCAGCAGTGAGGTGTGGCAGGTGCTCGGCGCCGTCAAGACCGAGTTCGGCAAGTTCGCGGCCGTACTGGAGAAGACGCGCAAGCAACTCGACACCGCCCGCAACACCATCGACACTGCGGGCGTGCGTACCCGGGCCATCGAACGCAGGCTGCGCGGGGTGGAATCACTGCCCGAACGCGAGGCCGAAGCCATGCTGGGCGAATTAACCGACGGCGACCGGGCAATCGACGAACTTGACGTCGGATTCAGTTAGACTGCCCGGGTGGATGCCGTCCCGGTCGCCGTGGCCCGCCAGCTGCCGGCGACGGTGCGCGGAGCACGGACCCGCGCCGGGCTGGTCGCGGCGGCCCGCAAGGTGTTCGAGCGCGACGGCTATCTCGACGCCAAGCTGACCGACATCACCAAGGCGGCCGGATGCGCGACCGGGTCGTTCTACACCTACTTCGCGAACAAGGAAGAGATCTTCGCCGCCGTCCTCGAGCAGGCGCAGCAGGACATGATGCATCCGGGCATGGGCCGGGTGAGCCGAACCGACGATCCGTACGCGGTGCTCGAGGCGAGCAATCGTGCCTATCTGGAAGCGTATCGGCGCAATGCGAGATTGATGGGGCTGCTCGAGCAGGTGGCCCAGATCGATCCGAAGTTCCGCGCCTTCCGGTCGCAGCGTGCCGATGCGTTCATTCAGCGCAATGCCGCCGGAATCGCCGACCTTCAGGAGCGCGGGATCGCCGCCGCCGACGTCGATCCGCTGCTGGCATCGCGGGCGCTGTCGGGGATGGTCAGCCGGCTGGCATACAACATTTTCGTGCTCGAGGAGGCCACCGGCACCTCCGGTGCGGACTTCGAGGCGCTGGTCACCACCGTCACCCGGCTCTGGGCGAACGCCCTGCAGTTCCGTCCGAACGGTAATTGAACATGATGCCGGATTCAATTAGGGTCACTGTCGCTGCGAACTCCAAGAGCGCCAAGAGCAAGGACTGCCCATGAAGGTTGCGGAACAGGTCGCCATCGTCACCGGCGGTGGAGGCGGAATCGGGGGCGCCCTGGCGACGGCGCTCGCCAAGGCCGGGGCAAATGTGGTGGTGGCCGACCTGGATGCCGACGCCGCCACCGCGGTGGCCGACGCGATCAACGCCGACCGGCCGGACGCGGCGGTCGGGTGCGGCGGCGACGTCTCCGACACCGAAGTCATCCGCGGGCTGATCGCAACGGCCGAGCGCCGATACGGCCCGGTCGACATGTACTTCGCCAACGCCGGGATCACCGGCGCCCCCGGCCTGGATGCCGGCGAAGCCGACTGGGACCAGGCCATCGACGTCAACCTGCGGGCCCACATCCGCGCCGCCCAACTGCTGATTCCCGGCTGGGTGCAACGCGGCGAGGGGTATTTCGTATCGACCGCGTCGGCCGCGGGTCTGCTCACCCAACTGGGCGGGGCCGCCTACACGGTCACCAAGCACGCCGCCGTCGGATTCGCCGAATGGCTCAACATCACCTACGGGGACCAGGGGGTGCGGGTCAGCTGCCTGTGCCCGATGGGCGTCAACACCAAGCTGCTCTACTCCGGTGAACAGTCCGGCGACCCGCTGGGTGATCTCGCCACCCGGGCGGTCACCGCGGCCGGTGAGGTGCTCGAGCCGGCCGCCGTGGCCGACGAGGTGCTGGCGGCCATCGACGACGAACGCTTCCTGATCCTGCCGCATCCGGCGGTGCTGGAGATGTACCGGTTCAAGGGAGCCGATTACGACCGTTGGCTGCGCGGAATGCGCCGCTACCAGCGCGGCCTGCTCAGTCCCGATGTTTCCTAGGTGAGGAGCCTGCATGTCCCTATTCGATATCTCCGAGCGCGCCGCGAAGTATCAGTCCGATCTGCTGGAGTTCATGGACGAGTGCGTCTATCCGGCCGAGGCGGTCTACGAGACGCAGATGGCCGAAGCCGGCAACCCGCACTTCCAGCCCCCGATCCTGGAGGAGCTCAAAGCCCAGGCCCGCGAGCGCGGATTGTGGAACCTGTTTCATCCCCACCCGGAATGGGGGCCGGGCCTGACCAACCTCGAATACGCGCCGCTGGCCGAGATCATGGGCCGCAGTCCGCATCTGGCGCCGGAAGCCTGCAACTGTAGCGCCCCGGACACCGGCAACATGGAGGTGTTCACGCTGTTCGGCAGCGACGAGCACAAGGAGAAATACCTCAAGCCGCTGCTGGAGGGCACCATCCGCTCGGCGTTCGCGATGACCGAGCCGCAGGTGGCCAGCTCGGATGCCACCAACGTGCAGTTGTCGATGGTCAAAGACGGGGCCACCGGGGACTATCTCCTCAACGGACGTAAGTGGTTCGCCTCCAACGCATTGCATCAGAACTGCAAGGTGATGATCGTGATGGGCAAGACCGATCCCGACACCGCCACCCACCGCCAGCAGTCGATGATGGTGGTCCCCATCGATGCCCCGGGCGTCACCATCATGCGCGGCCTGCCGGTCTTCGGCTACCAGGACCGCGAGGGTCACGCCGAGATCGACTTCAAAGACGTTCGGGTGCCGGCCAAAGACGTGCTCAAGGGTGAAGGCGAGGGGTTCGCGATCGCCCAGGCCCGGCTCGGACCGGGCCGCATCCACCACTGCATGCGCGCCATCGGCATGGCCGAGCGGGCACTGGAGTTGCTGTGCAAGCGCGCCCAGTCCCGGGTGACGTTCGGCAGGCCGGTATCCGACAACGCCAACATCCGGGACTGGATCGCCGAGGCGCGCATCGATATCGAGATGATCCGCCTGCTCACCCTCAAGACCGCCCACCTGATGGACACCGTCGGCAACAAGGCGGCGCAGGTCGAGATCGCGGCGATCAAGGTCGCCGCACCCAACATCGCGCTCAAGATCGTCGACCGGGCCATCCAGGTGCACGGCGCCGGAGGCGTCACCGACGACTTCCCGCTGGCGGGGTTCTGGGCGCACCTGCGCACCCTGCGACTCGCCGACGGCCCCGATGAGGTGCACAAGCGCGCCATCGCCCGCCAGGAACTGGGCAAGTACTCCAAGGACGCACGATGACGACACAGGATCTGCAGGGGCGCACCGCGATCATCACCGGCGGATCCCGGGGCATCGGGCTGGCGATCGGCCAGCGCCTGGCCGAGGCGGGCGCCAACGTGGTTCTCACCTCACGCAAGCAGGAAAACGCCGACGCCGCGGCGGCCCAGGTCGACGGCAACGTCCTCGGGGTGGCAGCGCACGTGGCCGAAGACGATGCCGCGCAGCGGTGCATCGATCTGGCCCTGGAGCGGTTCGGCAGCGTCGACATCCTGGTCAACAACGCCGGCACCAATCCCGCGTTCGGTCCCCTGATCGACCAGGATCACGCCCAGTTCGCCAAGATCTTCGACATCAACCTGTGGGGTCCGCTGCTGTGGACGTCGTGCGCGGTCAAGTCGTGGATGGGTGAGCACGGCGGCGCCGTGATCAACACCGCTTCGATCGGCGGGATGAGTTTCGGGCCGCTGATGGGTATGTACAACGCCACCAAGGCCGCGCTGATCCACGTCACCAAGCAACTGGCGCTGGAACTCTCGCCCGGTGTGCGGGTCAACGCGATCTGCCCGGGCGTGGTGCGCACCAAGATGGCCGAGGTGCTCTGGAAGGAACATGAGCAGGCGCTGTCGACGACGACACCGCTGGGCCGGATCGGCGAGCCGGTCGACGTGGCCGGCGCCGTCGCTTTCCTGGTGTCGGATGCCGCGAGCTGGATCACCGGGCAGACCCTGGTGATCGATGGCGGCCAAATCCTCGGCGATGCAACGGGATACCGGGCGGGCTTCGGTGGCTGACGTTGTCGGTGTCGATTCGGCGATGGTGGCGCGCTGGATCGCGCAGCTGGGTATTCCGGTCGCCCGCCCACTGACATTCGAGCGGATCGGGATCGGGCAGTCGAATCTGACCTACCTGGTTTCCGACGCGGCCGATCACCGCTGGGTGCTGCGCCGCCCGCCGCTGGGAAAGTTGCTGGCCTCCGCCCACGACATCGCCCGCGAGGCCCGGATCCTTACCGCCCTGGAGGACACCGAGGTGCCCACCCCGCGGGTGTACGGGCTGACTCACGACCCCGACGGCACCCCGCTGTTGCTGATGGAGTTCATCGACGGGGTGGTGCTGGACCGGATGCCGGTGGCGGAATCGTTGAGTCTGGAGCAGCGCCGGCAGATCGGGCTGTCAATGCCCAAGACACTGGCCAAGATTCACGCCGTCGACATCAAGGCCGTCGGCCTCGATGACCTGGCCAGTCACAAGCCGTACGCCCAGCGTCAGCTCAAACGCTGGGCCGGTCAGTGGGAGAAGTCCAAGACGCGGGAGCTGCCGGCACTCGACGACCTGACCCGGCGGCTGGTTGCAGCGGCTCCACCGCAGCAGGAACTCACCCTGGTGCACGGCGACTTTCACCTGCGCAACGTGATCACCTCGCCGCGCAGCGGTGACGTGGTCGCCGTGCTGGACTGGGAGCTGTCCACTCTCGGCGACCCGCTGGCCGACATGGGCAGCCTGTTGGGCTACTGGCCGCGGCCGGGCGAGGAGGACATCGCCGGAGAGTTCGTCATCAGCACGCTCGACGGCTTCCCGGAGCGCGACGAGTTGGCCCGGGTCTACCTGGAAGAGACCGGCCGCGACGCCGCGAGTCTGCAGTACTGGCATGCTCTGGGGCTGTGGAAGCTCGCGATCATCGCCGAGGGGATCGTCCGGCGGGTGCTGGAGAATCCGGCGAACAAGGCCGCCGCCGGCACCCCGATCACCGCATGGATCGACGCGATCGTCAACCGGGCCCGCGAGGTGGCCGAGGAAGCGGGCATCTGAGACCGGAGCCCGACCTCGTCGACGGGGTACCGCGCCGGCGGATAGCGGTGGCGTCGCTGATCGGCACCACCATCGAGTTCTACGACTTCTACGTCTATGCGGCCGCGGCGGTCACCGTGTTCCCGCACCTGTTCTTCCCGCCGGGGAACGCGAGCGCGGCGCTGCTGGCGTCGCTGGCGACGTTCGGCCTGGCGTTCGTGGCCAGGCCCGTGGGATCTGTCCTGTTCGGCCACTTCGGCGATCGGCTGGGCCGCAAGACCACGCTGGTGGCCTCGTTGCTGGTCATGGGTGTTGCGACGTTTTTGATCGGGCTGCTGCCGACCTACCACCACATCGGCGTCGCGGCACCGGTGTTGCTGGCGGTCCTGCGGTTCGGCCAGGGTTTGGCCCTCGGCGGCGAATGGAGCGGAGCGGCCTTGCTGGCCACCGAGACCGCCAAGCCCGGCAGGCGTGCCTCGGCGGGAATCTGGCCTCAGTTGGGGGCGCCGTTGGGTTTTCTGCTCGCCACCGCGATCTTCCTCTTCTTGCTGCGATGGCCGGGGCAGTTCCTCACCTGGGGCTGGCGGATTCCGTTCCTGCTGAGCGCGGTGATGGTGGCCGTCGGACTGTATGTCCGGGTACGGCTTACCGAGACACCGGTCTTCGCGCAGGCGATCGAGAGCGGCCAGCGCGTCCACGCGCCGATCGCGAGCGTGATCCGGGGCAGTTGGCGCCAGCTCATCATCGGGACCCTGGTGATGGTGGCGACGTACACGCTGTTCTACACCGTGACCACCTGGACGCTGAGCTACGGCACCGCCAAGCGCCCGCCCGAGGGCTCCGGGCTGGGGTACAGCTACGCCGAATTCCTGGGCCTGCAACTGGTGGCGGTGGCCTTCTTCGTCGTCGTGCTGCCGGTGTCGGGAGCGTTGGCCGACCGATTCGGCCGGCGGCCGGTGCTGCTGGTGTTCACCGCCGGAATCATGGGGTACGGAACCACCTTCGGCGCCTTCTTGGACCCGAACCGATCCGCCGGCGCGATACTGGCCTTCCTGATCATCGGGATGACCTTGATGGGCTTGGCATTCGGCCCGATGAGCGCCGTCCTGCCCGAGCTGTTCCCGACCAACGTCCGCTACACCGGCTCCGGCGTCTCCTACAACGCGGCGAGCATCTTGGGTGCGGCGGTGGCGCCGTTCATCGCCACCTGGCTCGCCACCGAGCACGGGGTGCGCTGGGTGGGCGGCTACCTGTCGGCTGCGGCCGCGCTGTCCTTCGCAGCGCTGCTGGTGATGCGCGAGACCCGCGACACCGCGCTGGAAACGGTCGCCATCGCCGACCACCTCGGCGATGCCCTGCACCCCGGCTGACCGGGCCACCGAGGCGCAGACGCCTAGCCGCCCAGCGTCGCGCCGAACACCTGCCGCATCGCCGCCCAGTGCCGGGCCGCGGCGTCAGCGTCATAGGGCGGGTTGTCCGGGACCGCGAAGCCGTGCTCGGCCGGATAGAACTCGACGGTGTGCTCGACACCTGCCGCGGACAGCGCCTCGTCCAGGATCGCGGCCTGTTTCTTGGTGAACGAACCGTCGTTCTCGGCGCCGGCCACGTAGATCGTGGCGCGTATATTTTCGGCCAGCAGGTGTGGGCTGTCGGGTGCGTCGGTGACCAGGCCGCCGCCGTGGAAGGACGCCGCCGCCGCCACCCGATCGGGAAGGCGCCCGGCCACCACCACCGAGGTGCGCCCACCCATGCAGTAGCCGCAGACGCCGAACTTCGCACCGCGCACTTCGGGCCGGCCGGCCAGATAGTCGAAGAACGCCGCCGCATCGATCGCCATCCGGTCGAAGGTGACGCTGCCCAGCATCGACATGATCCGGCCCCGCTCCTTGGCGTCGCTGAACGCCGTGGCCATGTCGAACGGCGCCCACTGGCCGTGCCGGTAGTACATATCCGGCAGCAGCACCGCGTAGCCGGAAGCGGCCAGCTCGGCGGCCATCTCGGCGAACGTCTGCCGAACCCCGCCGGCGTCGGGATACATCACCACCCCGGGCCAGGGGCCGGGGCCCTCCGGAGTGAACAGCTGCACCGGGCAGCTGCCGTCGGGCGTGGTGATGAGGTCGGTTGTTGCGGGCATGGCTTCCGTTGTACTCCGTCGCCGCGGCGCTAGGCTGGGCGGCGTGCCGATCGCCACACCCTATGAGGATCTCCTGGCCCTGGTGCTCGAGCGTGGGACCGCGAAGGCCGACCGCACCGGCACCGGCACCCGCAGCCTGTTCGGCCACCAGCTGCGCTACGACCTCTCCGCGGGCTTTCCGCTGA
>Ga0182747_1003702_pt1 | contig 10196 bp, 10 predicted proteins | sample eDN3rd30CBELigBY_FD_128526 | JGI IMG/M metagenome (GOLD analysis project Ga0182747, IMG submission 128526) | Enriched backyard soil microbial communities from Emeryville, California, USA - eDNA 3rd pass 30_C BE-Lig BY (version 2) (version 2) | ecosystem: Environmental > Terrestrial > Soil >...
ATCTGCTGATAAATTACTCAGGGATTTAGCGCCAATTGGTCGAGTAGGTACAGATTATGACATAAAAGGTGCAGCATTATTTTTAGCTTCAAAAGCTTCTGATTATGTCATCGGTCATGTTTTGCCAGTAGATGGCGGACTCAAAGCATTAGTCTTATAAAGTTTAGTCAATTTAGTTATTTACAAGAAGTATAGGTATAGACAGCAAAAAGTTAAATAAAAGAATGAAGGCCTGGTGAAGAAAATTGAGTAGAGAGAATAATTGTAACAATGTTAGACAATTAAAGAGTTTAGAAATTCTATGGAATCAAGCCATTCAAAAATTGGATGTTTGGAATGACCGAGCTAAATATCTTGAAGAAGTACTTTTAACCTCTGTAGAAAATTTGGTTGAAGCTGTTAAACGCAATCAAGATAATGCGAAGGAACTTATTGAACAGTTTACAAAAGAACAGTTAGAATGTGAAAAAAAGGCTCGAAATGAATTATTTTCATATACTACAAGTCTTTCACAATTATTCCCCAAAATTTCACATTTTGATATTAATCAAAATTTTAATCATTTCCAAAATAAAGTGTTGGAGTTATCAATACTACCAGTTGAAAAGCTTTCAAGACCTGAATTTCTTGAAAATTTAATCAAATCAACAGAGAAATATGTTGAATTTAAACGTAACAGACGTGAAAGGTTAATTGAAAGCCTAAAAGAAAAGACGATGACCATTCACAATAGTCAAGAAAAATTAATACTTTTACTTTCAACACCTATAAAAAACGTTTTATTTCCGGTAAGTAAGTTTATTTTGCAACCAAGAAAAGGTAATGAAATTTAACTTGCTTAAGATTTATGATAATTATTTGAGAAAGGCTGGTAAAAAGGATGTCAAAAAACAGCACGTATGATCCCTTTGATACATTAACCAAGCTTACTGTTCAAATGGAAAATCAGGTGAATGATTTAGTATATCAGTTAACGGACAATAAGGAATTTGTTGGTTTATTAAAAAGGGGTACTAATATACAAGCTCTTTTACAAGAGCGTTTAAATAAGAACAACGGTTTGTTGGCCTCAAAGTTAAACATACCAACAAAAAACGACTTGGCTGATGTGGCAAAAATTGCGATTCAAACAGAGGAGAAACTGGATAGCTTAGAAGAACAGCTTTGGAATTTAACTGATTTTGCAGATAGAACGAATCGAGAAATTGAAAGTATTGTAGCAGCATCCAGTGAAGTTTTGAAAGTAGCAAAACAACTAAATTCCGAATTAGCCGAATTAAAAAAAGATCAAGCAGAATTAAGTGAACTTAAAAAGGAGTTTACTAAACTAAAAGAAGAAATGAGTTCTATGAAAGAATTTATCACGTTTACGATTTCTTCAGAGTTGAAAAAAGGTACTGAAATGAAGCAGAAAAAATCCAAACAAGCTGAACCAGTCACGTCTGATAATAAAAATTAAATGGACCGGAGAATAAGAACATGGCATTGATATCCCAATTAATGAATAATATCCCCTCAATGGATTTTACAAAAGAACAAAAACGATTGAATCGCTTTATTAATAGATTGAATGATCCTAAACCAAAGGTTAACCAAACACCAAGACAAGTGGTTTGGAAGAAAAATAAAGCAACTTTATGGCATTATCCGGCAGTAGAGAAAAAGTATGAAACACCTATATTTCTTGTTTATTCTTTAGTAAGTAAGGCATATATTTTGGACTTGGCTCCTGGAATAAGTGTAATCGAACAATTAGTAGGCCGTGGTTACGATGTGTACCTGCTTGACTGGGGTGTACTAGGATATGAAGATAAGGGAATTACATTTGAAGATTATATTGTAGATTATCTGCAAAAAGCTGTAAGAAGGGCACTTCGTCATTCCAACGCAGATGAGATTACCCTTTGGGGTGCTTGTCTAGGTGGTGTAATGGCTTCCATGTATGCTGCAATTGCGGAGGAACCTATTAAAAATTTAATCCTTACAACTCCTCCAATTGATTTTAGAGCAGTTATACAGATGCTTCCGGAAAAGTGGGCTGAGGGAATTCTAAATAATGAAATAAATATCGATCGCTTTGTTGATGTAAATGGACTTATACAGCCAAGGTATATGTACACTCTCAGCCGTTCCATTAGTGCACCAATTAACTTAAGTTCATATACAACACTTCTTAATCATTGTTATAACGATAAATTTGTAGATAAATGGTCGCGTATGGATATGTGGACGAAGGACCATGTTCCGTTGTCCGGAGAAGTTGTTCGTCAAATCATTAATGATTTTATAGTAGAAAATAAGTTTATCGAAGGGAAGTTAACCGTCCGCGGAAAAAGGGTGGACCTTAAAAATATTCATGCCAATTTACTTGTCATGACAGCAGCAAATGACACTGTGGTCCCAGAAGAAGCAAGTCTTCCAATCATGGATGCAGTTTCTAGTAAAGACAAGACCTACGAGACGTTTATGTTTGGACATATTGGAATGTTTCTATCAGACAAATGTCCAGCCTACATAGATAAGTGGTTAGAGAGTCGTTCTAAACAAGTTCAAAATTAATTCAATATAGAAACGTACAAGCACTCCACTATGGGGTGCTTGTACGTTTCTAAGTTCGAATTTATTAAAATGCAGACATGAAGATAAAATAACAAATACTACATAAAAATGAATTTATGTTTTAGCTTTTTGAAAAGTCTTCCTCTAATCTTGCAAGAAATATCTTCGCCGGTTCGGATATCAATTTATCTTTCGAACACACCCATCCTACTGGTAAAGGTCTCCAGCGAGAAAATTCGATTTCAATACAAGTAAACTCTTTATTTATTATAGATGAATTGTGCCTAAAGGGGATATCCATCGCAATTGTAGCGGCAAAGTCTTCATGTACTAACCTTTGAATGGTACTCGAGTGATTCGTATAAAATAATATATTCAATGGGCCGAATTCATTGGTTAACAGACCCAGCATACGTTGTAATATCTCAGTTTTATGAATTACCAGAGGCAGTTTTAACAGTTCATCAATGGAAATGGATTTATACCGCGCAAGAAAAGACTTTCGGCTTACGACCAATACAAGTTTACTATCAAACAGTCGTCCTGTTAAAAATTGTTTATTTTCAAATAAATAATCATCAAATAATATCGTCAATCCAATATCGACTTTTTGCTGCCGTATGTCCTCAGTAATTTCTGCCATGTTTTTCTCTGCCATGATAATCTGGGTTTGAGGGTAGTCTCTCTTAATACTCTTAATAGTATTTAAAGCCAATGGCATTAACCCGGGAATACTAGAAACGCTTATCTCCTTGAATTGAGGTTCTGAAAAGTTTAAAGCGTCCATTTTTATTTCCTGAAGGATACTCATTGCCTGATATGCTTTTTTTAAGATGATTAGACCTTCAGGAGTTGGTGTAGCTCCCAAATGACTCCGGTGAAATAACAGGATTCCAAGCTCTGATTCGAGGTTGGAAATAGATTGGCTAACAGCAGAAAGTGTGATATTTAAATTGGCTGCTGCTTTGGACAATGATCCTGTCTTCGCAATTTCCACCATATACTCAAGTTGTTCTATCTTCATAAATATATCAACCTCTTTAATTTATCATAAAACTGCCTATTATAATTAGATTTGTCTAATATTGTAACAGATTTACCTTCTGATTTACTTTTATTTTTAATAGAATGTAAATTTTACCATTATTCTATTCTGATTAGGCGTTAATAAAACTATTTTGTTGCTTCTATATTTGATCCAATGCATTTTCACTATGTGTTTGTAAAGCCCTTTAATAATTTTTAAGAAGATGTTAATTAAGTTTAAATTCCTCTAAACTCTATTATTAAATTATAATGAAACAAGATTCATAAATTAATTTGAATTGTTCAACAATTGACAGCGTAATCATCAATCCTAACGATGATTTACTAAATTAACAAAAAGTGAAAAAAGGGGATAAAAATGAAAGCTTGGCTATTTGAAAGAGTAGGAGAACCTATGAAGCTGGTTGATTTACCCAATCCAAAGGCGAAACCTGGTTGGGTTGTACTTAATGTAGAAGCGGCAGGAATGTGTCATTCGGATATTGCGATGACCGATGGGACAGGAACAAAGTGGTTATCCCATTTGCCTATAGTCCTAGGACATGAAGTATCCGGGACGATTGCTGAAATTGGTGAAGGCGTTAATGGGTTCAAAGTTGGTGATCGAGTAGGTGTGTCTGGGAGTGCAGAGGATGATGAAAGTGTTGTTAATAACGGAAGCATTCTCGGCGACAGTATTCCAGGTATCCATGTAAATGGCGGGTATGCGCAGCAAACGATGGTTCGTGCTTCTCGTCTAATCCCAATACCTGATGAAGTTTCTTTTGAACAGGCTGCTGTTGGAACAGATGCCATTACCACTGCTTATCATGCTGTGATGTCGTCCGGTAAGGTTAATTCGGGTGATGTTGTAGGAATTATTGGACTCGGCGGATTAGGAATGAATGGCCTTCGGATTGCTGCAGTAACTGGGGCAAGTGTTTATGGAGTGGACCTTAATCAAGATCTTTTTGAAGAAGCCATGAAAAATGGAGCAAGTGGATGCTTTAAAGAGATTAGTGAGTTAAGATCTGTTAAGCCGAATGTCATTATTGATTTTGCTGGAATGGGTACTACAACTTCCGAGGCCGTGAAAGCTGTAGATGTGAATGGGCGTGTTGTTGTAGTAGGACTAGGAAAGCTTGAAGCGAACATTGACACACAAGTACTGATTAGACGCCGAATCGAATTAAAAGGATCATTGGGTGGAACTCATGAAGATTTAAGGCAAGTCTATCGATTACTTGCGAAAGGATTAATTACTCCGACACTAACAGAAGTCCCATTTAATGAACTTAACTATTGTTTAGAACAGTTCCGTGAAGGAAAAACACGAGGTCGTATTTTTACCCGTCCTAATCCTTAAATCTATTATTAAAACTATTAGTACATTATAGATTTAATGAGAAAAATGATAACGATTCCTTAACGGAAAAGATGATGAAGGGAGGTGATTCATGGAGAAAAAGTAAGCGGGTACAATTCTAGAAACGGGGATCTAGTAAAATATATATTTCATTCTGGATTACATGTCCCAATAAACTAATTTGGGGCAGATGCGAAACTCGATTTATGCAAAAAAATCACTAGTTAATCGGAGGGGTAAGATTAATGCTAGCAACAAAAGGATTAAGTCATGCATCACGTAATTTCCCGGAGAAAACAGCGATTATCGATGGGAATCACCAATTTTCCTATAAAGAATTTGCATCTCGGACTGCAAAAGTAAAACAGTCCTTGATTCAACTTCAAGTAAATAAAGGGGATCGGGTTGCGCAGTTAATGTTAAATGAATTTCGATATATAGAAATTACCTATGGCGTAATGGCAGCGGGAGCCATCATAGTTCCGCTGAATACGAGACTTAATCTTGTAGAAATAGTAGATATTTTAAATGATTCTGGAGCAGAGGTTCTATATTTACATAAGGAATTTTTATCGATCATTCCTGAACTTAAAACTCACGTTAAAAAGTTAAGACATATTGTTTTGGCTGAGGATGAGGATATGGCAGAAGGGTTTGATGGTCTGGAAGGAGTTCACTCCTATGAACGACTCCTGAGAGAGCAGAAGGAAGAAACTTTTACTGTAGAAGACATCCATGAAGACGATGTGGCAGGTATTTTTTATACAGGAGGGACTACTGGCCGCTCCAAAGGTGTAATGCTTACGCATAAAAACATATTAACGAATGCATTTCATGCCGTGGTAAGTTTACCATACACAGAAAATGATACCTATCTACACGCTGCACCAATGTTTCACTTGGCCGAAGCGGGTGGGATTTTTGGAGTAACCATGGTGGGTGGAACACATGCCTTTGTCCGCTCATTTACACCTGGGGATGTCCTTGAAACCATCAACAAAATTAAACCAACGTGCATGCTGCTGGTACCGACGATGATTAATATGCTGATTAACTCACCTGACTTTAATCAAAAGGATGCCAGTGCATTGAAGAAACTTCTTTACGGCGGATCGCCAATGTCACCTGAATTATTAAAAAAATGTGCCGAGTTGATGCCACAGGTAGAGTTTTACCAAGGGTATGGAATGACAGAGGCCGCACCTATTGTGTCATTACTTAAATCAAAAGATCATGTAGGGAAGCGTTTATTATCTTGTGGCCAGACCGTACAAGGAGTGGAGATGAAGGTTGTCGACTCTAAAGGCAATGAACTGCCTGCAGGGGAAATAGGGGAGTTAATTGCTAAAGGGCCAAATATTATGAAGGGATACTGGAATTTACCAGAAGAAACTTCGAAAGCGATCAAGGATGGCTGGTATTATACAGGAGATATGGGTTACAAAGATGAAGACGAATTCTTCTACATTCTGGATCGAGCAAAGGACATGATTATTTCCGGCGGTGAAAATGTATACTCTGCTGAAGTTGAAAGTGTATTGTACAAGCATTCCCATGTGTTGGAATGTGCGGTTATTGGAGTACCGGACGCAAAATGGGGAGAAGCGGTGAAAGCAGTAGTAGTTCTGAAAACAGCAAATAGTGTGACCGAGGAAGAACTTATATTATATGTTCGCCAACATCTTGCCAACTATAAAGTTCCAAAATCGGTTGATTTTATGACTGAGCTGCCGAAAAACGGTACAGGAAAAATATTAAAACGTGACTTACGCATGCAATACTGGAATGGACAATCAAGAGTCATTAACTAAAGTGCAATTTTCTGAATATTAAGTAAACCTATTAGGAGGTCATGGAAATGAATGTAAAGCAATTATTTGATTTAACTAATAAAACCGCGATTGTTACTGGAGGTGGAACTGGGATTGGGAAACAAATTGCGTTTGCTTATGCAGAAGCAGGAGCAAATGTGGTTTTATGTTCCCGTAAAGTTGAAGTATGTCAAGAAGTTTGCAATCAGCTAAATGAAATGGGGGTTAACTCACTTGCACTAAAATGCGATGTATCAAATCCAGATGATATCAATTATGTAATTTCCGAAACATTAAAGAAATTTGGGAGGATTGATATTTTAGTTAATAATGGCGCAACGACTTGGGCAGCACCTGTGTTAGAAATGCCTGCGGACAAATGGGACAAAGTTATGAACGTAAATGCAAAAGGGGTATTCCTCTTTTCACAAGCAGTTGCCAAATTAATGGTCGAACAAGGAGCAGGTAAAATCATTAATATTGCTTCCATTTGCGGATTAGGTGGACAAACGCCAGAAATAGGTGATGCCATTGGCTATTCTGCAAGTAAAGGCGCAGTCATCAATTTCACTAAAGATTTTGCTGTAAAACTTGCACCTAAAAATGTCCATGTCAATTGCATTACACCAGGATTCTTCCATACTAAGATGGCTGATCTTATTATTGAACAAGCAAAAAGATTTACACCGATGGGACGCTCCGGCTCAAACTATGACATGAAGGGTGCAGCTTTATTCTTAGCCTCCAACGCATCAGATTTCGTAACCGGACAAGTATTAGGAGTAGATGGCGGAATACAAGCAGCCATCGTTTATTAGAAAAAATCTTAATTTTAAATAATAGAAGAATAGGAAAGGTGAAGATTAATGAATAAAGAAAATAACATTGTTGAAGAATTAAAGAGTTTAGATCTTTTATGGAATCAAGTATATCAACAACTGGATGTTTGGAGCGAACGGGCGAGTCAAAGAGAAGAAAACCTTGTAAACTCAGTTACACATTTAGTAGAGAATGTAAAACGCAATCAACAAAATGCAAAAGAACTCATTCAACAGTTTACAAAAGAACAAAGGGAATGGGAAAAAAACGCTCGGAACCAGTTATTTTCATACACAACTGTTCTGTCAGTGCTAATTCCAAAAATCTCATATGTTGATATTAATCAAAACTTTGAGCAATTCCATCATAAAGTAATGGAGCTATCTGAGCAGCCGGTTGAAAAACTTTCCAGACCTGAATTTCTTGAAAACTTAATTCAAACAACAGAGAAATATGTTGAATTTAGATATAACAGTCGTGAAAAGTTAGTGGAAAGTATAAAAAGGAAAGCGAAGGTCATTCACAATAGTCAAGAAAAAGTTATTCGATCACTTTCCAAGTATATGAAAAACGTTTTATTTCCAATTAATAGATTCATTGATCCACTAAGCAAAGTATCAGCTGCTCGTGATGAAATTTAATTAATTATTGCCTGGGGTGAAATTTAACAGCAAAGTTTAACACAGCAAATAATAAGAGAAAGGCTGGCAAAAAGGATGTCAAATAATAGACCATACGACCCTTTTGATTCATTAAGTAAAATCACTAGTCAATTGGAAAAACAGATGAATGATCTTATATATCAGGTGACGGACAATAAAGAATTTGTTCGCTTATTAAAAAGGGGTTCTCTTTCACATACCCTTTTACAGGAACGTTTAAGTAAGAACCAAGAATTGTTAGCATCACAGTTAAACATGCCAACAAAAAACGACCTGGCTAATGTGGCGAAAATTGCCATTCAAACAGAAGAAAAACTGGATGGTTTAGAAGAACAGCTTTGGAATTTATCTGATTCTGCCGATAAAACGAATCAAGAGATTGTAACTATTGTAGAAATATCTAAAGAAGTTATGAAAGTGACAACACAGTTAAAGTCTGAATTATCTGAATTTGGAAAAGAAAAAGCAGAGTTAAGTGAATTTAAAAAAGAATATATGGAACTAAAAGAAGAAATGAGTACAATGAAAGAATTATTGAAGTCTTTCATTACTTCTGAGGAAAATAATCTTACAGAAATGAAGAAGCAAAAATCCAAACAACTTGAACCGGCTAAAGCTGGTAATAAAAAATAAGCTGAACTGGAGAAATGAATATGGCAATGATATCCCCATTAATAGACTATATTCCATCCCTTGATATCACAAAAGAACAGAAACGATGGAATCGTTTTATAAATAGATTGAATGATCCGAAACCAAAGGTTAACCATACCCCAAGACAGGTGGTTTGGAAGAAAAATAAATCAACATTATGGCATTATCCAGCTGTAGAGAAAAAGCATGAAACTCCAATATTCATCGTTTATTCTTTAGTTAATAAGCCATATATTTTTGACTTGGCTCCTGGAATAAGTGCTATCGAACAATTTGTTAATCGTGGTTATGAAGTGTACTTGCTGGATTGGGGTGTACTTGGATATGAAGATAAAGGGATCACCCTCGATGATTATATTGTCGACCATATTCAAAAAGCAGTAAAAAGGGCGCTTCGTCATTCCAACGCAGAAGATATTACCATTTGGGGTGCTTGTCTCGGTGGGGTAATGGCTTCTATCTATGCAGCCATTTCGGAGGAACCGATAAAAAATTTAATCCTTTCAACGCCTCCCATTGATTTTAGAGCCGTAACACAGATTCTTCCAGAAAAACTGGCTGAAAGTATACTAAATAATGAAATAAGTGTGGATCGTTTTGTTGATGTAAATGGACTGATTCCACCGAGATATTTGCATTATCTTTGCCGTTTCATATCTTCACCTATTCACTTTAGCTCATATGCTACGCTCCTAAATCATGGCTATAACGATAAATTTGCTGATAAATGGGCCCGTATGGATATGTGGACGAAGGATCATGTTCCAATGTCTGGCGAAGTTCTCAGGCAAATATATAACGATTTAATCATAGATAATAAGCTTATGAAAGGAGAGTTAATCGTCTGCGGAAAACGAGTGGATTTTAAAAATATTCAAGCAAATTTACTTGTGATGACAGCAGCAAATGACAATGTTGTCCCGGAAGAAGCCAGTCTGCCAATCATGGATTTGGTTTCCAGCAAGGATAAAACCTATGAGAAATTTGTGACTGGTCATATTGGAATGTTCCTGTCAAACAAGTGCCCAGACTTTATGGATAAGTGGCTTGCCATGCGAACTAAACAAGTCTAATAAAAATACACAGTGGGAAAACAAATGCTTCCCACTGTGTATTTTTTAAATATTATAAACTTTATATATTTTTTTGTTTTTGGGCTATTGACGAAATGTGACCCATATGTGTAAAATACACCTATAGTAATTTTATTGAGGTGTAGTCATGAAAAATAACAATAATGAAAAAAATGTTACTCCATCTAAGCAATTTATCCTTCCATTTATATTATTGCTACTTAGC
>Ga0182747_1003703_pt1 | contig 10195 bp, 7 predicted proteins | sample eDN3rd30CBELigBY_FD_128526 | JGI IMG/M metagenome (GOLD analysis project Ga0182747, IMG submission 128526) | Enriched backyard soil microbial communities from Emeryville, California, USA - eDNA 3rd pass 30_C BE-Lig BY (version 2) (version 2) | ecosystem: Environmental > Terrestrial > Soil >...
CCCGCTGCTGCCGCGAAGGCAGGCAGGGACAGGCCACCGGCAAGGGCGACCACGACCGCTTTTTTCATCCTTTTTCCTCCCTGGCCCCCCTCAAGGGGGTTCGCTTCTTGTGAAGCTGTGCATTAGGTTCGGTCGCGAATCGTGATGATGTCAATGAATAAATTAGTCATTCCGGTTGACTGTGGGTTGTCTTCCTCGCTGCACTTGCAAAGCTTTTCAGGGTCCCGGCTTCCGCAAGTTCGCGAGGGCGCGGCGCGCTGTCCACGCCAGGAATGCCGCCGCGTTCGCCACTGGCTCACTGGCCGCGATTTGGCCTGAAAACGGGATGCGGCGGGTGTTGGGCCTGCATGTTTTGCCCCCCAGCAGGCTTTCTTTGATCGTCTTTCTGGCACTGGCCAAGCAAGCGCGTGGATATGGTGAAATATCCCTTAGGCAAGCTGATGGAGAGACGCGATATGGCGCTCAGACAACCGCTGAAAATCGCCAGGGCCTTGGCAGGTACGCGCATGCACCCGCTTTCAGGGACGATCTATTCCTCGCTCTACAGCTACATCTTGTGGAGGTAGCGCCCCTGACGGATGTCCGGGCCGCGCGCATCCTGTCATCATTCTGAGATCCTGCCCGGCTAGGTAGCGGCCAGCCGAGGGATGCGTCGGCCTATATTTGCACAGCTGTGCAAAAAATGTTGACGTGCTGGATTTCCCGTAGGAAGCTTCTCGTGGAGGAGCGGGTGGAGCAGCATTGTTTCCATCTGAATTAAGGAGATGAGGCGCGGACCGCTGCGCCCTGCCGGGGAGGAAGACATTGCACAGCTCTGCTGACGATGCTGCATGCGCGCAGAAGACCAGGGGGACCGCCCGTGTCTTCGCTTGATCACGACATCGACCGGGCGGCGGGCCAAGGTGGGCGTCTGCGCTATCGGCTGAGGCTCGCTCTGCGCGATCCGACCACGGTTATCGGCATCCTCATGGCGGTGCTGTTTCTTTACCTGATCATCGTCCCGATTCTGTCGATCCTCGGGGATTCGGTTACGGTCCAGTTCGGAGACGAGCGCCGGATCAAGGCCGAGGGCGGGACGTTCACGCTTTACTATCTTGAACGCGCACTCAGTTCGCGCGTCGCACAGGATCTTTTCTGGGTGCCGCTGCTGAACACGTTGAAAGTCGCGGCGGGTGCCATTGTCCTGTCGCTGGCGATCGGCACGATCCTTGCCTGGCTGATCGCGCGCACTGATATGTTCGGGCGCCGCTGGTTCGCCACCGCGCTGATCGTGCCCTATATGCTGCCCGCCTGGACCTTTGCCTTGGCCTGGTCGACGCTTTTCAAAAACCGCACCGTTGGCGGTCAGCAGGGCTGGCTGGAGGCGATTGGCCTGACCCCGCCCGATTGGGTTGCTTACGGCCAGTTCCCGATCACGGTCATTCTGGCGCTGCATTACACGCCTTTCGTGATCCTGCTCTTCGGCTCGGCTTTGCGCCGCTTTGACAGCCAGCTCGAGGATTCCGCGCGTATCCTTGGCGCCTCATCCTATACGGTTGCCCGTCAGGTGATCCTGCCGCTGATGCGCCCGGCGCTGCTTTCGGCGGTGGTGCTGATCTTCGCGAAATGCCTTGGCGAGTTCGGCGTGCCCTATGTCCTTGGTCTGCCGGTGAAATTCGACGTGCTGGCGACCTCGCTTTACCGCTCGATCGGTTCGCGCCAGACCGGGGTGGCTGGCGTGCTTGCGGGGGCGATCATGCTGATCGGGATGATTGCGATCCTGATCGACGCTTGGCTTGCGCGCGAGGCCCGCCGCTTTGTCACCGTCGGCTCGAAAGGCGCGATGAACCGTGCCTCAAAGCTGAAAAAATGGCGGCTGCCTGCCACCGGATTTGCCGGGACGATGTTCATCTTCGGCGTCGGACTGCCGATCTTCACATTGGCGCTGTCGACGGTCATGCGCCGTCCGGGGATCTTCGAATGGTCGAACTTCACGCTTGATTACTGGATCGGGCGCGATCTGCCGACGGTTGCCATGAAGACCGGAATTCTGCTGAGCCCCGATCTCTGGCGGGCGGCGTGGAATACGATTTCAATCGTCGGCATGGCGTCGATCTGCTCGGGCATTCTGGGCATCCTGACCGGCTATGTCGTGGTCCGAACCAGCTTCCGCCCGCTTGCGGTTTTCCTGCGGCAGGTCACTTTCATGCCCTATCTCGTGCCGGGGATTGCCTTTGCTGCCGCTTATCTCTCGCTCTTTGCGGTGTCGCGCGGCCCGGTTCCGGCGCTTTACGGCACGACCGCAATCCTTGTTCTCGCACTGATGGCCGATCAGATGCCCTATGCCTCACGGGCCGGGATTTCGGCGATGATGCAGCTTGGCAAAGACCCCGAGGAGGCCGCGCAGATCGTCGGCGCGGGCTGGCTGAAGCGCATGACCTCGGTGGTGATCCCGATCCAGAAGGGCTCGCTGGTCACGGGCATCCTTCTGCCCTTCATCTCGGGGATCAAGGGCCTCAGCCTCTTTGTCATCCTCGCGGTGCCGGCGACGGATGTGCTGACGACCTTCTCGCTGCGGCTCGTTGATTACAACTACACCCAGGCTGCCAATGCGGTGGTCCTTATTATCGCGGGGCTGGCCTATGCGGGCACGCTGCTCGCGCAGAAACTGACCCGCACCAATCTTGCCGAAGGACTTGGAAACTGATGCCGGACATCATCCTCAGCAATGTGCAGAAATCCTATGGCGGCGGTTCGCCCAATGCCGTGAGCGCGCTGGATCTTCACATTGGCGACGGCGAATTCATGTGCCTGCTCGGCCCTTCGGGCTGCGGCAAGACCACGACCTTGCGCATGGTCGCCGGGCTTGAAAACCTCTCAGGGGGCGAGCTTCGCATCGGCGAGCGCGTGGTCGATAGCGCCGAAAAGGGCGTCTTTATCGGGCCGGAAAAGCGCGGCATGGGGCTGGTTTTCCAGTCCTATGCGCTTTGGCCGCATCTGACGATCGAGCGCAATACCGACTTCGGCCTGCGCCTGCGCAAAGTGCCGAAAGCCGAGCGTGAAGAGCGCGTGAACCGCGTCATGAAGGCCCTCGATATCGAGAAATTCCGCAATCGCTACCCTTCGCAGCTTTCGGGCGGGCAGCAGCAGCGGGTGGCTTTGGCGCGGATGCTGGCGGTTAATCCGGGCGTCCTTTTGCTCGATGAGCCGCTCTCGAACCTCGATGCGCGGCTGCGGCTGGAAATGCGCGCCGAGCTTAAGCGCATCCACGAGGAATTTCGCACCACGATCCTTTTCGTGACCCATGACCAATGGGAGGCGATGACGCTTGCGACCTCGATTGCGGTGATGAATGAGGGCACGCTTCAGCAGCTTGGGACGCCCAACGACATCTATGACCGGCCCGCGAACCGCTTTGTCGCGGAATTCGTGGGCAGCCCGCCGATCAATATTCTCGAACTCGCCTCGGATCATGCGCTCGACCGTGCCGCCAAGGAATGGCTGCGCGTGCGGCTGGGGGATCGCAGCGATCTGGGTTCTGTCGGCATCCGGCCTGAGGCGCTGAAACTCGCATCAAGCGAGGCCGCGATCCCTACGGGCAGCTTCCATCACGAGGCCACCATCACCGGCGTTCTGCCGACCGGTGGCAGTTGGATTGTCGAGATCAATTGCGCGGGCCGGATGATTTTCATGACCACCACCGAAAGCCCGCGCTGGCGTGGCGGCGAGCAGGTTTGGCTGCATGCCCGGCCAAGCGCGCTGCATGTTTTCGACACCAGCCGCAGCCGCCTGACCGCCGCCGACAAAGCTCTCGCCCGCGCCGATGCCGGTGTCGCAGCCGTGCGCGAGGCCTGAATCGTGGACCCAAAGATGAAAAGCACGCTTCTTGCTCTGCCGCTGCTCCTGCTCGCCAGCCTCACCCATGCCGAGGATTTCAACCTCGACGGGCTGATCGAGGCCGCGAAATCCGAGCCGCCAACGACCGTTTATGCTGTCACCGGCAAGATCGTCGACACCGCCGATGCCTTCAGCCAGAAATACGGGCTGCAGGTCACCGGCAAGAAGGTGAACGAGGCCGGTCAGGTCGACCTCTTGATCCGCGAGCATCAGGCCGGAAATGTCAGCGGCTCGGTCTCGCTTGCGGCGGATGCGGCGGTGGTTGCCTCGGATCTGCTTGGGCAGGGGATCGTCGAAAGCTGGGTGCCGGGCGATATTGCCCCGCATCTGCCCGAGGGCGCGCGCGATCCGCTGATCGTGGTCAGCGATCCCCATGTCTGGGCCTATAATTCCGGCGCCCATGAGACCTGCCCGATCACCAATGTCTGGCAGTTGGCCGATCCCGATTGGAAGGGCCGCGTGACGCTGATGGACCCGCTCGAGAAGCCCGCCTATGCCGACTGGTTCAACCAGCTGGCCCGCGACCATGACGGCGAAATGGCCGCCGCCTATGAGGCCCATTTCGGCAAGCCCTTTGATACCGCGCAGGGCAGCGCGACCGAGGCTTGGGTCAAGGCTTTTGCCGCAAACGCGCCGCTCGTTTCGGATAGCGGTCATGTTGCCGATGCGATTGGCGCGCCGGGGCAGGAAAAGCCCTTCTTCGGCATGCTCTCGACCGCGAAGTTTCGCGGCAATGAGGACAAGGGCTATCAGCTGGCGCTCTGCACGGGGATGAAACCCTTCGCGGGCTGGCTTTATCCGGGTCTCGGCGTCATCGCCAGAGGCACGCCCGCGCCGAATACCGCCAAGCTCTTCATCCACTATCTGCTGACCGAAGAGGGCATTGCCGCGCAAAGCGTTGACGGCAAAGTGCCCGCCGATCCGCGTATCGGCCTGCCCGCGGATGAGGCTTCGGGCATCGGCGCGCATTTGGGCGAGCTGATGGTTTGGAACAATGCCGAGGCGACCTCTGACCTCGATGCAAGGCAGGACTGGCAAGACATCTGGCGCACCAATCTCGCACGTTAACACGCCCGGAAAACAGGGGCGCAAAGGGAGACGACAAAGATATGGCTATCAGTAGACTGATCCCGCTGGCGGTTCTGGCCGCTGTCTTCGCCGGGCCCGCTTTGGCCGAGGAGTTCGACCTCGACGCGCTGATCAAGGCCGCGCAGGCCGAGGAAGGCATCAACGTCGTCGACAGCACCGGCAAGATCGTCGACATGGCCGAAGGCTTTTCGAAGAAATATGGCGTCAAGGCCGTCGGCACGAAAAGCAAGGCGACGGCACAGCTGGAGGCCGTCGTGCGCGAGGCCCAGTCGGGCAATGTGCAGGGCGATGTCGTGATGATCTCGGACGTGCCCGCCGCCATGGGCCAGCTGATGCCCGAGGGTTTCGCGATCAGCTGGGTGCCGCCGGATCTGGCCGGAGATATCGACCCCAAGGCGCAAAACCCGCTTCTGGTGGTCAGCAGCCCGAACGTGCTGACCTATAATACCCAGCTTTATAAGGAATGCCCGATCAAGAACCTCTGGGATCTGACCGACCCCGAGTGGAAGGGCAAGCTCGCGATGCAGGACCCGCTTGGAAAGCCGTCCTATACCGACTGGTTCAACCAGATGCGCAGCCATGCTGACGACAAGATCGCCGCGGCCTATGAGGCGAAATTCGGCAAGAAGCTGGAAACCGACACGCCAAGCGCGACCGAGGCCTTTGTGGCGGCGCTGGCGGCCAACGGCCCGCTTCTGACGGATTCGGATTCGGCGGCGGCTGATGCGGTTGCGGCCAATGGCCAGACCGAGCCCTTCGTCGGCCTCGTCAGCGCGGCGAAGTTTCGCGATAACGCCGAGGGCAAGCTGACGCTTGGCCTGTGCTCGGACGTCGATCCCTTCATCGGCTTCCTGAACTCGACTGTCGGGCTGATCGTCAAGGGTACCAACAGCCCGAATGCCGCGAAGCTTTTCATCCATTACGCTATGACCGCCGAAGGCATCGCGCCGCAGGGCGAAGATGGCAAGGTCTCGTCGAACCGCACGGTTCAGCTGCCCGCAGACGAGCCTTCGGGGATTTCCAAGCATCTGGGCGAAGTGCTGGCTTACGATCCCTCGACCGGGATGGATGACTGGGACAATCGCCAGGACTGGCAGGACATCTGGCGGCTTTCCTACAAACGGTGATCCTCCTGCCGGGGCATTCCGCAGGGGATGTCCCGGCCTTTTTCAAGATTTCGCCGTCCGCACTTGCACGGCTGTGCAATATGCCTGAAGAAGCGGGTGAAAAGGAATTGTCAATGACGCTCACAAATGAAGACATAGCCCGGCGCGAGAGTTTCTTGCGCGATCTGCTCGCGAGTGCAGGGGCGCTTGCCCTCGACGGGTTCCGCCAGCAGGAAGGCCGGCCCATCGGCATGAAGGGCCCGCAAGATTACCTGACCGAGACGGACAGCGCGGTCGAAACCCATATCCGCGCCCGTCTGTCCGAGGCCTTCCCCGAGGACGGATTTCTGGGCGAGGAAACCGGCGGCACGCCCGGCGATCAGGCTTGGGTGGTTGATCCGATCGACGGCACCGCGAATTTCGCCCGCGCCATTCCCCATTTCTGCATCTCCATCGCCTTTGTGGCAAGGGGCGAGGTCCAGCTTGGCGGCATCGTGAACCCTGCGCTTGACGAGACCTATCTGGCGCGGCTGGGGCAGGGGGCCACACGCAACGGCCAGCCGATCCATGTCTCGGCAACCACCGACATCGCCGCGACCTCGTTCGAGATGGGCTGGTCGAACCGCCGCCCGCTGGCAAGCTATGTCTCGGCGCAACGCGAATTGTTCGAGGCGGGCAGCAATGTGCGCCGTGGTGCCTCGGGGGCGCTGGGTCTGGCCTATGTCGCAGACGGGCGCAGCGACGGCTATGCCGAGCTGCATATGAACCCTTGGGACTGCCTTGCCGGACTGCTTTTAGTGCGCGAGGCCGGGGGCGTGACCGGGCCTTTCCTTGCCTCGGACGGGCTGGCGCAGGGTGGCTCTGTCCTTGCTGCGACCCCCGGCGTTGCCGATATTCTGTCGCAGGCCACGGCCATTCCGCTGCTTGCTGGCCGCGACCTTCTGCCCGAAACCCAAGCCCAATCCCTGAGGACCGCATGAGCCCGCATTACGACCGCCCCTGGATCAGCCGCGTTTACGAAAACCTGCCGGGTTTCGGTGTCGATCTCTACGTCGGGGGCCGCGAGGGCGCCTCGGATGTCGGCCTGCTGCGCGCCAACGGGATCAGCACGGTTCTGAACTGCGCGGTGAATCTTGATTTCAACTATGTCGCTGAAGTCGATGAAATCTCGCATGATTCCGGCGTTGGATACGGTCCGGCGCAGATCCGCTATTACAAACTTGGCATCGTCGACGGGCCGGGTAACCCAGATACGATGATGCTGGCCGGTTACTTTCAGCTGAAAGGCGCGCTGGAGCAGGTGCTGCCCGAAAAGCCCAGCTATCCGCTGCGCGAGCGTGGCAATGTGCTGGTCAACTGCCGCGCCGGTCGCTCGCGTTCGGTGGCGTTGGTCTCGCTGTTTTTGCACATGCATCTGCCGCAGGAATTCCCGACGCTGGCCGATGCCATCGCTCACGTCCGCGTCAAGCGCGAGCTGCGCCCGGATGAATGGGATTCGACGCCAAAGCCCATGCTGATCGCCGCAGCCGAGCGTAGCGCCGCCTGGGCGCGGTTGATCGAGTCCGAACATGACCGGGCAGAGGCGGCGCTCGCGTGATCAAAATCGCCGTTATCGCCGACCCGCATGTTCATGATTGCAGCTGGCGGCCCGAAAATTCGGGCCTGACCGGCGCGATCCGCAGCTATTCCGAGACCGCCGCCTCGACCCGTGTTTTCAACGAAAGCATCCCGGCCTTTCGCGCAGCACTCGACCGCGCGGTGGCTGAAGGGGCTAAGCTTGCGCTGCTGGTCGGCGATCTGACCGATGACGGACAGGAACCGAATATCCGCGCGGCTTTGGCGATTTTGGCGGAATACCGTCAGCGCCACGGCCTGCGGGTGCTGGCGACGCCGGGGAACCATGATTTCTACGCACTGGCAGGCCGTCCTCAGGTGAAAACCTTCCTTGGCGCGGATGGTGCGCCGGTGGTGGTGGATTCCGCGACCTCGCCCGATGCCGCGACCTTGGGGACCGAAACGGCGCTGCGGCTGATGGCGCATCTGGGCTACCGGCCGGAACCCACCGATCTCCATTGGGAAACGCCTTTCGGCACGGATCCTGATTTCGCGGCCCGTCACTATGAGGTGGTCAGCCCCGATGGCCAAAGCCGCCAGCAGATGATCGACAGCTCGTATCTGGTCGAGCCCGCGCCCGGTATCTGGATCCTCGCTCTTGACGCCAATGTCTGCGCGCCGCGCAACGGTCAGACCGATGCAAGCGACCCCACGGCCTATCACGATCCGACGGATGGGGGCTGGGCTGCGGTGATCGCCCATCGCGCCCATTTGCTTGACTGGATGGCTGATGTCGCCGCGCGGGCCAAGGCGCAGGGCAAGCAGCTGATCGCCTTTTCGCATTATCCGGTGCTTGATCCCCTGGGCGGCGCATCGACCCAAGAGGTCGCGATCTTCGGTGCCACCGGGCTTGCCCGCCGCGCTCCGCCCGCCACTGTCGCCGAGGCTTTCGCCGCAACCGGCGTGCCGCTGCATTTCTCGGGGCATCTGCATGTGAACGATTGTTCGCGCCATGATGGGCCGCGCCCGTTTCTCAACCTCGCGACGCCCTCGCCGGTCGGCTTTCCGCCCGCGATGAAGCTGATCGAGAGCGACGGCCCGCGCCTTGCGCTGCGGACGCTCGATCTGGCCGAGGTGCCGGGCCATGATCTGGCCTATGCCGCCTATCAGGCCGAGGCTGCGCTGGCCGGTCGCACTCCCCCCGTCGCGAGCCGCGCCGATAATCACGGCGCTTTCATGGATCACCACCTGAGCGCGGTGGTCCAGGACCGCTATATCCCGCGCGAATGGCCGCCAGAGATGGCCGCGCTTTTCGCGACCGGAGACTTGCGCGATCTGGGCGCGTTGTTCGGACTGACAGAGGCGCTGCCGGACCTGCCCCTGACCCATCTTGCCGAAGACTGGTATCGCATCCGTAAAGGGGCCGATCTGGCGGCGGGCTATATCCCGGCGGAACGGCTCGTGCTTTACGACCGCCTCACCCGCGATCTGCCCGAGGCCGGGGGCGCGGCCGAGGGCCTGGCGGGGCAGGTGACAAGCTTCTTGCGGATCATGCGCGCCTATCTTGACCGCCTGCCCAACCGCGACATCGCGATTGATCTGCGCGAAATGACGGTAACGCGTCTTTAGGGCCGCACCGTCTTGCGCCAGACGATCTGGACGGGCAACGATTTCTCGCGCGGGACATCGGCCTCATCCGCGTCGATGATCTGGGCGATGTAATCGGTGATCTCGGTCAAAGGCTGGCGGAAGGTCGTCAGGTTATAGCCCAGCCAGCTTGACTGCGGGATATCGTCAAATCCGACGACGCAAAGATCGGTCGGGATATCCAGCCGAAACTCGATCCGCGCCGCATCCATAAAGCCAAGCGCCAGCAGATCGGTGACGCAGAAGACCCCATCGGGCCGGTTCGATCCCGCAAGCAGATGGCGCGCGGCCTCGGCCCCGGTGGCATAACTGGTCGGACCGCTGCGGCTGGCGGTAACGTCCATGCCAAACTCGGCTGCGGCGGCCAGAAAGGCATTTTCCCGCGCGACAATGCTGGGCGTGCCGGCGGTCGAGCTGACCAGCGCCAGCCGCGAACAACCGGCGCGGCGCAGCATCAGACAGGCCTCGCGCGCGGCATCTTCATTGCCGGTCAGCACGAATTGCACGCCCTCGATCGGCTCGTCGCGGTTGATCAGGATGACGCGCTGGCCGTTCTCGATACAGGTTTCGATCAGCGAGGCGGGCGGGCCGCCGGACAGCACGACGGTGGCATCGGCGCGGTAGTTCAGCGTCTGGCGCAGCGCCGCCGAGACATTCTCGGGCTGACCTGCGGTATTGAGGACCATCACCACCTTGCCAATCGCCTGCAGGCGGCGGATCGCGGTTTCAACCAGCGCGGCCTGATAGGGCGTCTGCATTTCCGAGACGATCAGGCAGACGATGCCCGAGCGGTGCTGGATCAGCCCGCGCGCCAGATGGTTGACGTGATAGCCAAGCTTTTCCGCGGCGGCGAGAACCTTGGCGCGGGTCTCGGGCGAGACGCTGGCGCCGTCGGTGAAGGTCCGCGACACCGCCGAGCGCGA
>Ga0182747_1003704_pt1 | contig 10195 bp, 8 predicted proteins | sample eDN3rd30CBELigBY_FD_128526 | JGI IMG/M metagenome (GOLD analysis project Ga0182747, IMG submission 128526) | Enriched backyard soil microbial communities from Emeryville, California, USA - eDNA 3rd pass 30_C BE-Lig BY (version 2) (version 2) | ecosystem: Environmental > Terrestrial > Soil >...
CGCGAGGTCGATCGCCTGCAGCAGCATGTCCGATGCCGAGCGCGCCTGGGAGTACGGGGACTGCGACCAGTGGCCGAAGGAGAGGTAGCCGATCGATTTCGTCACGCCTCAAGTCAACCGCATCGCGCCGCGCGCATTCCCCGCGTTTCCGGCCCGCTGGCTCGCATATTCTCGTGAAGTGAAAAATCGCGCCGGTGCCATTCTCCCGACCCTCGCGGCGCTCGCCGCGACGATGCTGCTCCTGAGCGGCTGCGCGGCCCCCGTACCGGCCGCCATCGAGTCGGAGGGCGTCGGGTCCGAGAGTGCGCGGCAGGCGGAGGCGTTCCCGGAGATCTACGCGCAGGAGGTGAACTGGCACCCCTGCGGCGCGGACGCGGAGTCGGCGGCGAACTTCGAGCGTGCACTGCGAGACGCTGGCGGTCGCGTCGACGGGATGGTCTGCGCGGGCATCACCGCGCCGCTGGACTGGAACGATCCCGAGAACGAAGCGACCATCACCATCGGCACCGTGCGGATTCCCGCGACCGGCGACGCGGAGCCGATCGGGACCCTGTTCAGCAATCCGGGTGGCCCTGGGGCGAGCGGTATCGAGCACACGATCGGCATGGCGATCACTCCGAGCTACGCGGCCGTGCAGGAGGAATACGACCTGCTCGGTTTCGACCCACGCGGGATCGGCGGGAGCTCCGCATTGACCTGCGCGGCGGACAGCACGATCTTTGAGCTGAACCTCGCGGCGTGCGCTGAACAGGACCCGCTCGCAGCGTCGATGGGTAGCGCGCAGGTCGCGCGCGACATGGATCTCATCCGCCACCTGCTCGGCGAGGGCCGCATGAACTACGCGGGCTTCTCGTACGGCACCGTGATCGGCGCGAGCTACGTCACCCTCTTCCCGGAGCGGGTCGGACGGATGATGCTCGACAGCGCTTGGCCGAGCGACTGGTCGAGCCCGCTCGGCACGTACCAGCAGTCCGAGGCGATCTCGCTCGCCATCGTCGCGATGCTCGAGCAGTGCAGCACGACCTACGGGCTCGCCGTCTGCCCACCGAGTGACGAATCGACACTCAACGAGCTGCTGTCGACGCTCGACCACGAGCCGTTGCTCGCGAGCGATGGCACGACTGTGACGGCAACGACGACATACGGCTACCTGACGACCGCGCTCTACAAGCTCCCGAAGGACCGCGTGACCGTCCTCGATGTCGCGGGACGCGCGCTCGCCGGCGAGCAACAGGCGATCGACGCACTCGCCGCGGCGATGAGCGGTGGCGGCATGAAGGTCGATCTGAGCGGCATGGTCGTGCGCTGCCTGTCATCGCCGCGCGACCCGGGCGTCATGAACGTCGTCCGGTACATCGAGGAGCAGGGGCTTCCCGAGCTGCTCGGCGGCCCCGAGATCAATGACACCACGCTGAAGCGGTGGATCGACCTCTCTTGCGACGCCTTGCCGGACAGCGGCGAAGACTTCATGGCGTTCACCAATCGCAGCGATCGGCCGGTCCTCGTGTTCGGCATCACGGGCGACCATGCGACGCCGTACGCCGGCGCGGTGCGGCTCACCGAAGAACTCGGCAACGCACGGCTCGTGACGCTTGAGGGCAGCGGCCACATCGCGAGCTTCTCGGGCCACTCGACCTGCGCCGACGAGATCGCGATCGCGTACCTGCTCGATGGGAGCCTGCCGGAAGTCGGAACGGTCTGCCAAGAGGACTAGCTGTTCTTCCCCGACACGTTGTGAACGTCTGAGGTGAGCGAAGACCTCCGTGACGATGTGGGTACCACCCTCACATCCGCTCCACGGAGGTCTTCGTGACTCACGCTAACGCGCCCTTGACGCCGGAAGTTGGGCGGATCAAGTGAAGACCGGGTAGCCGATCGATTTCGTCACGTTTTCATCCAGCCGCATGAACCTCGGAATCCTTCCCGTGGTCAGCCGCCGACGCCGAGCTCCGCCACGAGCGATTGGACGCGCCGCTCGATTTCGTCGCGGATCTCGCGCACCCGCTCGATCGGCTGGCCGGCCGGGTCGTCGAGCTCCCAGTCGAGGTATCGCTTGCCCGGGTAGAAGGGGCACTCGTCGCCGCAGCCCATGGTCACGATGACATCGGACGCCTGCAGACTCACCGGGGTCCACGCCTTAGGCGCTTCGTCGGAGATATCGATACCGATCTCCGCCATGACGGCGACGGCGACAGGGTTGAGGGCTTCGCCGGGTGCGGAGCCACCGGATCGCACGATCGCGCGGTCGCCCGCGAGCTCGCGGAAGAAGCCGAGCGCCATCTGCGAGCGCCCCGCGTTGTGCACGCAGGCGAACATGACGGAGGGCGTGGTGGCGGACATGGTGGTCTCCTTCGATCGGGGATAGAGGGCGAGGACGAGCAGTAGGGCGAGCGCGCCGGCGAGGAGCTGTGCGGCGACGAACCAGGGGACCGAGCTTGGGGCGATCCCGGCGAAGGTGTCGGTGAACATGCGACCCACGGTCACCGCGGGGTTGGCGAACGACGTGGAGGACGTGAACCAGTAGGCCGCGCCGATGTACGCGCCCACTGCGGGCGCGATCAGGATCGGCCGGCTGGCGCGGGTCAGAGCGAAGACGACGAGCACGAGACCCGCCGTGGCGACGACTTCCGCGAGCGCGGCCTCCGGCGTCGCGCGCACCTTGGACGAGAGCACCGTCGGGGCGCCGAACATCGCGTTCGCCAGCGCGCACCCGGCGATCGCGCCGACCATCTGGGCGGTGATGTAGACGGCGATCCGGCCTGCGCCGCGCTTCCTTCCGAGCAGGCGATCGACCAGCGTCACGACGGGGTTGAGGTGCGCACCGCTGACCGGTCCGAGGACCCAGATGAGCACGGTGAGCCCGAGCGCCGTGGCGATCGAGCTCTCGAGCAGCTGCAGCCCAGCGTCGCCCGGCGACAGTCGCTGCGCAGCGATGCCCGAGCCGACGACGACCGCGACGAGCAGGCCGGTGCCGATGAACTCAGCGCCGGCCTGCCGGATCAGGACTGCGTTCAGCAGCAGGGTCCGTCGGGGCGGTGCGTGGCGCAATCCGTCGGGCACTCCGGACCGCAGCACTCGTGGATGTCCTGCATGATCTTCCTCCTTCATCGACAGTCGTCGATGGAATGAGCATGCCGAATACATCGACACACGTCAATATTCATGACAATCTATTCATGTGCCTGCCATGGAGTTGTTGCCGCTGCACGATCTGCAGGCCTGCTGCGCGCCCATCACCCGCGAGCCCGTCAGCGCCGATAACGCCGCACGCCTCGCCGCATCGCTCAAGGCGCTTGCTGACCCCGCGCGACTGCGGCTCCTGTCGATGGTCGCGGCGCACGTCGACGGCGAGGCCTGCGTCTGCGACCTGACCGAGCCGCTGGGGCTGTCCCAGCCGACCGTGTCACACCACCTCAAGGTGCTCGTGGACTCCGGCTATCTCACCCGCTCCAAGCGCGGCACCTGGGCGTACTACCGGCTCGTGCCCGGCTCGCTCGACTCCATCGCCGGGCTGCTCGCGGCCGTCTGACCGGTTCGCCCGCGCATCACGCGAGCCTTCGGCGCGAGCGCACCGCCAGCAGCACGCCGCCGGCGACGAGCAGGCCCAAGCCGGCGAACGCGATGATCGGGGGCAGCTGTGAACCCGTGACGGCCAGGGACCTGACGCTGGCCGACGCCCAGCCGAGCACATCGCCAGCCGCGTTGGTGACCACGATCCGGTGCGCACCGGCCGCCACGCCGGCGGGCAGTCGGAACGTCACGGACCCGTCCGCGGCGACGACGGCCGAGCCGAGCGCCGTCGGGGTGGAGAACAGCCATCCGTACACTGTCGACCCCGCGTGGGAGGGATCGACGCGCACCGTCACCGGCTCGCCCGGCACGAGCTCCGACGGGCTCACGACGACGAGCGAACCGCGATTGGCATCGTTCAGGTCGTCCGCCGATGGCACCTCGACGTCCGGCCCGCCCGGCTCCTCGCCGGTCGGCTCGCTCAGCGCGATCGTGCCGGTGCGCAGCGCGCCGGGACGGACCCCGTCGGTGAACCACCAGGCGGCGCGCGCGTCCCCGACGGCGGGTCCGGCCGGCGCGGTCGCGAAGCCTTCCGCGTTGTCGATCGGGGCCCCCGCGGGGCGTGCGTAGAACGTCACGTTGGGGGTCGCGGTGCCGTCGAACTCGACGAAGGCCGAGACGCCCGCGCATCCGTCGTCGCACACGCTCCACAGCCCGCCGAACGCGGCGTCCCAGTCGAGCGCCATGACCCCAGTCAGCCCCGGCGTGAACGAGGCGACCATGGTGGCCGCGTCGTCCGACAGGGCGAGGGCGTGCACCGAGCCGCCGTCCTCGACCGCGACGAAGAACAGACCGCCGCCGTGACCGGGGTAGTCGGCCGGGTCGTAGACCTTGTTCCGCTCGGTGTCCCACAGGCGCCCCGCAAGGTCGGCGTCGGCGACCCACTCGACCGCCTCGATGCCGAGGTTCGCACCGACGGTCGGGATGAGCGCGGTGACGTCCCACTCGTCCAGCGCGACCAGGTCGCTCGCGTCCTCAGTCGGATCGACCTTGAGGATGACGTTCCAGTTGACCGCCTTGTTCGAGTTATCGCGCTCGGATGCGACGTAGACGAAGCCGTCGCCATCGGTCGTGATGCCCTCGGTGTCGGGACCCGCCGCGGCGTCGTCGCCCGCATCCTTCTGGAAGCGGATGCGCTTGCCGTCCTCCCAGCCGTCGGCGAAGGAGAAGGAGCCGTCGGGGGCGACGGCGAGCTTCCAGAAGCGGCCCGTGCCGTTGTCGACCGCGTACAGGTAGGTGCCGGTCGCGTCGGTCCAGGTGTCGAGCCCCGACGAGTCCTCGAGGAAGGTCGCCGTCGTGTCGAGCACCCTCACGTCGGCACCGCCCGGCCATGTCAGCGGGTCGTACTCGGAGCCGGGGTCGCCGGGCGGGGTGCTGCCGCCATCGCACGCGTTCGCCAGACCCGGGGTACGAGTGCTCTCCACGAAGACGTCGCCGCCCTCGGGGCAGGCCGACCAGACGCCACCGCTCGCGGCGTGGGCCGGGTAGGCGTGCTCGTCGACGAGCGTGCCGGCGCCCGTGTACACGCGGGCGCGGTCGCCGTTGCCGAGACCGAACGTGAACTCGCGGGTCTCCTGGAACACGAATCGATCGCGGGGCGCGAGCACCGTGCCTTCCGGCAGCGGCTTCGCCTCAAGGGCGCTGCGCACGCTGTCGTCGTAGACGTACCATCCGCTGAGGTCGACTGCCTGGTCCGACGTGCTGACGATTTCGATGTAGTCGAGCGGACTTCCGTTCGAGTTGATCTCGTTGATCTGGACGGCGGGCGGTAGGACCGTGCCGGCATTCGAGATCCCCTTGCTGACCTCCGCCAGCAGGAAGCCTCCGATGCCGTCGATCTCGCGGGCGAGCGTGTAGCCCGCCGCGTCCGTGCCGACCGCGGCGTGGTGCGACCAGGCGTAGGTGCGGTCGATCTCGGTGCCCGTGCCGTCGTAGAGGCGGATCTGGTCGGCACCGCCGATACCGATCACCGCGGTGAAGGCGGTGCCGTCCTCCCAGGCCGAAGTGCTGTCGTTCCATCCAGCGCCGAGCGAGCCCGCCTCGACGACGAGGAAGCCGCCCGCGGCGATCGTCGTCCCCGCGGCGAAGCGCCAGCGGTGGTCGTCCGAGTTGTCGCGGATCTCGTAGCCGGAGATGTCGAGCTCCGCCGCGCCCGGATTGAAGAACTCGATCCAGTCGGCGGGCTGCGAGTCAACCTCGTTGATGCGCAGACCCGCCGCGGTCGGCGGCGCCGGCGGCTCGTAGGCGGCGTTCGCGGCGCCGAGGGTGGCCGCCCCGGCGACCCAGTCGCCGTAGCCGTCGGGCACGCGGGACCAGTTCAGCGATTCGGACGTGTTGGCGTAGGCATAGGAGTCGATGTGCGCGCCGAGCGCGTTGTAGACGTTTACCTCATCGCCCTTGCCGAGCCCGAAGGTGAAGTCCACGTCCGCGCCCTGGAGCGCGAGAAACGCGCCCGGCGCGAGGGTCGTGCCTGACGGGATCGTGTACCTCTCCTCGTAGTCGTAGCCGTGGTCGTCCGAGACCGTCCACCCGGAGACGTCGACCGCGACGAGTCCCGCGTTGATGAGCTCGATCGCGTCCTCGGCACCCGTGATCGACGCGTCGTAGTTCACCTCGTTGATGACGACTGCGGCGACCGGGAGCTCGACCGGGGCGGCACTGAAGCGGCTCGTGCCCGGCGACCCGATGAAGCCGCTGCGTGAGGTCCAGGACCCCTCGATGTCGCCGGCCGTCGAGCGAGTCCAGCTCGCGGCGACATCCGCGCCGAGCACGCTCTCGTCGTTCGGCCAGGCGCTCGCGGTGTCGGTGCGCGGTCCGCCGACCCCGGGGACCTGGTCGCCATACACGAGCTGGTCGACGAGCGCGCCGCCGCCGTCGAAGAGCTTGATCGTGTCGCCGCGACCGAGATTGACGGTGTTGCCGCCGAGCACCTTGACGTCGGCGGGGAGGCCCCACTCGTGTCGGAACGCCGGCGCGGCGTCCTCGGCGAGGATGAACGCCTCACCGGGCGCGATCTCGCCGAGCGACGCGAGCGACACCGCCCCCGCGGTCGTCGCCGAGTCCGCGAACGACCAGCCGCTGCCCTCCGACAGGTCGACGGTCGCGACGCCGAGGTTCGTGAACTCCACGAACTCCGAGCCGTTGTACTCGAACTCGGTGATGCGCAGCCCGTCGGGCTCGGCGGCCAGCGCGGGCGACGCGATCATGCCAGTGGCGGCGAGCGCCAGCGCGGCGGCGAAGGCGATCGGATACGGACCGGTGGGACGCGGCATCGGGACTCCCTGGGAGCGGCGGTTGGATGTGCCGCCCGCGAGCGCGCGACACCCCGATGCTTTCGACGGCGGGGCAAGGGCTCGTGTTGAGATGTCCAACGCCGGGTGAACGGCCGGGAAACGCTTCGCCCCGGCCACCCGGCTGGATGCCGGACGGCGCGGCTACTCGGTGCCGACGTGCTTGTCGAGGGTGTCGCGGACGCCGCCGACCTGCTCCTCGAACTTGCCGCCCGACAGCTTGTTGGCGAGACCCGCGGCACCGTCGAGCGCGTTGTCGCTGATCGTCTCGGCCTGCTCGCTCTTCAGGGCGCCCTGAATCGCGTCCTTGTTGTCCTCGAAGAGCTGCTTGCCCTTGCTGACGATGTCTTCGATGCCCATGGCGTGCTCCTTCGTCGGATCGTTGGTCCGATCATCACGCGATCCGCGGCGCGGCGCAACGCCCCGCATGGCAGGATCGTCAAGGCAGAACGCGAGGGGGGCGCATGACGGAGGAACTAGCCGTCGCGAAGGTCGGCGAGATCGGCGAGGACGAGGCGATCGTCGTGCCGCGGGCGACAACGGGCACGCTCGACGACGTCGCGGTCGTCTACACGGGCGGCGAGTACTTCGCGCTCGACAACACCTGCACGCACGAGGAGGCCTCGCTCGCCGAGGGCTGGATCGAGGACGGCATCATCGAGTGCCCCCTCCACGCCTCGGGGTTCTGCGTGCGCGACGGGGCGGTCCAGAATCTGCCCGCCTCGCGCGACGTCGCCGTGCACGCCGTCCGGGTGGAGGGCGACGACATCCTGGTGACGCCGAACCCCGACCGCCTGGCATGAGCGCGATCGCGAGCGTCGTCGTCGTCGGCGGCGGCATCGCGGGGGTGACGACAGCGAGGCAGCTGCGCTCGGGCGGCTTCGCCGGGACGATCACGATCGTCGAGTCCGAGCCCGCCTGCTACGACCGGCCGCCGCTCACGAAGGCCGCGTTCGTCGATGGGGCGAGCCTCGAGTCGCTCGTCTTCGCGACGCCCGAGGAGTATGCCGCGCAGCGGATCGACGTCATCGCCGGTGTGCGCGCGACGGCGATCGAGCCGGGTGCGCATTCGGGCCGCCGTGTCCGGCTCGCGGACGGTCGTGCGATCGACGCCGACGCGATCGTCCTCGCGACCGGCGTCCGCGCGCACGCGCCGACCTTCGACGGCGGAGCGCTCCCCCGCGTCAGCGTCCTGCGCGACTACGCCGACGCGCTGCGCGTGCGGGAGTTCGCGACGCCGGGGACGACGATCGTCGTCGCCGGCGCGGGGCTCATCGGCGCGGAGCTCACCTCGGGCCTCGTCGCGCTCGGCGCACGGGTCGTGCTCGTGGACCCGCAGCCGGTCCCCGGCGCCGCGGGGCTCGGCGCGACGCTCGCCGGCTATCTGCACAGTCTGCACTCCGCCCATGGCGTCGAGGTCCGCCAGGCCGCGGTCGCCGCGGTCACGCGGGGCGACGACGGCGTCCTCGTCACCCTCGACGACGGTGCGACGCTCCCCGCGCACGCGGTCGTCGTCGGGGCGGGCATCGCCGTCGACCCGGAGCTCGCCGCGACGGTCGGGCTCGCCGATCCGGCCGCGGGCGGTTCGATCGTCGTCGAGGCGACGGGACGCACGGCCGCGCCCGGCATCTGGGCGGCGGGCGATGCGACGTGGCGCCGCGGCGAGGACGGCGCGCTCGCGCCCTGCGCGGGCCACTGGGACGCGGCGCGGCTCGACGGGGCCGCCGTCGCCGCGGACATCCTCGGCGGGGGCACCCCCGCGCGCGGCGCCGACTGGTACTGGTCGGACCGCTACGGCGCGCACATCGAGGTCGTGGGGAGGCTCGTCGGCGACGGGACCGAGGTGGTGCGCTGGGCCGCGCCCGGCCGTCCGGCCGCGGTGTTCCGCGTCGCGGACGGCCTGCTCGTCGGGGCGGCAAGCATCGACGACCCGATGACGGTAAGGGCGGCCCGGCGCCTCATCGACCAGCGCGTGCCGGTCGCCGAAACGCAGCTCGCCGACCCGGGGGTGCGGCTGCGGGATCTCCTCCGCAGCGCCTGACCCGAGCCGGCGAGCTGTTGCCTCAGACGGAGGCGGCTGCCTTCTTCGCGCGCACCTTCTGGTACGGATGCTTCTCGGACTCGCCGACGACGGTCGCGATGAGCTGCTCGGCGGACTTGTTGCCGCGGCTCAGCTTCGCGATCCGCTTCGTCCACGCACGGCCGCTCTCGAGCTGACGCTGGGTGCGGCTCTCCATGCCGAAGAAGAGCCGCGCCTCCGGCGGCATCAGGTAGACCATGCCGTCGATGAGCTTGCGGGCCCCCCAGCGCTGCAACGCACCCTTGACGGCGGGCTTGCGCAGCGACGCCGCCGCGAGCGCGGCGGGGTAGACGAGGGCCTTCGACCCCATCTCGCCCTTGATGTAGGCGTCGAGCTCGGCGAAGCTCTGCGGGAATGGCCCCGGCACCTTGAGCTGCTCGGCGCCGTGCTGCTGCTCGACGACGAGCCGGTCGGCGTCGGCGGTCGTCAGCTCGTCGGGGCCGTACTCCTGGTAGCCGCGGATCGCGGCCCAGATGTACGTCCACCAGGTCCACTGCTGCCAGCTCGCGGTCTTCGCCGTCTCGACGTGTCCCGTCTTCGGATCGGTCCAGGTCGCGCGCTCGTGGAGCATGTCGACGTGGGCGGCGGCCGCATCGGCATGCGCCTTGTCGGCGAAGACGGCATCGCGCAGGTACGCGCTGGTGCGCTGGAACCGCGCGTTCATGACCTCGGGGCCCTCATTCGTGGCCGTCACCCGCTCGAAGTGGGTCATCATGCCGGGGTCGAGCATCTGCAGGAAGAGCGCGACCTGGGCTCCGAGCCCGGCGCCCGGGTCGGAGAAGACCCTCCAGGAGACGCTCTTCGCCCCGTAGTAGCCTTCGTCCGCGCGCGGCGCGTCGCCGAGCGTGCGGCTCGGATAGTCCTCGGTCACAGTCATGTCGGGTCCCCCGTCCGACCGCCTCGCGCGGCCACGACTGCCCAGTATGCCTTAGTCGAGTGACGCGCCCCGACGCTCCCGCACGAGCAGTACGGAGGCGGCCGCGAGGACGAACGCGCCGGTGAACATGACGAAGATCGACTCGCGTCCGCCGGCGGCGAGCAGCGGCGCGACGACGAACGGCACGATGATCGACGCGATGCGACCGACTCCTGCCGCCCAGCCCGCACCAGTCGCACGGATGGGCGTCGGATACGACTCCGGCGTGATCGCGTAGACCCCGCCCCAGGCGCCGAGGTTGAAGAACGACAGCGCCATGCCGAAGCCGATGATCGCCGGCTCCCCGGGGACCGTGCCGAAGAGCACGGCGGAGATCGC
>Ga0182747_1003705_pt1 | contig 10193 bp, 12 predicted proteins | sample eDN3rd30CBELigBY_FD_128526 | JGI IMG/M metagenome (GOLD analysis project Ga0182747, IMG submission 128526) | Enriched backyard soil microbial communities from Emeryville, California, USA - eDNA 3rd pass 30_C BE-Lig BY (version 2) (version 2) | ecosystem: Environmental > Terrestrial > Soil >...
CGTCTTATGCCCGTCGCCCCTGATCAAGGCCCTTCCGCTTTTCGTTTTAGTATAAAAAAAGTCCTTTACAGATGCAAAGGACCTTTTTTACTTATTTTATTGTCGCTAACCAGTCTGCCATTGCAGCTGCTTGTTCTTCTGGAACAAGTCCTGCTGGCATGCCTGTACCCTTACCTTTTGTTACAAAGGTCATAATTTCTTCTTTAGAATACTTGCTGCCTACACCTTTAAGTGATGGTCCTACAACCCCTTGGTACTGATCGCCATGACAGCCAATACAAGATTGCTTGTAAATGTCCTCAGGCTTTGATGCGGCAACCTCAGTTTTCTCAGTGCCTTCTCCTTTATCCTTCGCAATTTCTTTACTATCACCAAGACCTTTGAAAGACAAAATTAGCATCAGCACAATTCCAAAAGCCATGATAAGAACGTAAGGAATAACCGGATTTCGCTTCATGATATTACCTCCCTTATGTACGAACGTCAGTAAATATGAAAATAGTCTGCAAACAACTACTATTTTACTCGAAAAAGAACAGAAGGAAAAGCCCTAAACTTATTTTATCACTATAATCTTCATAAAAAAAAGAAAACAGGCTAAATTTGTAAAATTTTCTAATTTAGCCTGTTCTTAATTTCACTCTTTTATCTTATTAACATCCAATTAACCTTGAAATGACCATTCTTTGGACCTCTGAAGTACCTTCGCCAATTTCGAGCAGCTTTGCATCTCTCATCATTCGCTCCACATGATATTCTTTCATATAACCATAACCGCCATGAATTTGAACAGCTTGGTCAGTCACTTCCATGCAAATTTCTGATGCATAGAGTTTACACATTGCTGACTCCTTTGAAAATGGTCTTCCCTGATCCTTTAACCAGGCTGCCTTATACACCATATTCCGGGCCAATTCGATCTTCATGGCCATATCAGCAAGCTTAAACTGTATAGCTTGGAAAGAGGAAATAGACTTCCCAAACTGTCTCCTTTCCTTTGCATAGGCTAAAGCTTTTTCATAAGCCCCCTGAGCAATTCCTACAGCCATCGCACCAATTCCTATACGACCCCCGTCTAACGTTATTAAAAACTGTTTAAAACCCTCTCCACGCTTGCCTAAAAGGTTCTCAACAGGCACTCGTACATCCTCTAACACTAATTCGGTTGTATTTGATGAATGGAGGCCCATTTTCTCATAGTTATCAATAATAGAGAATCCATCTGTACTAGTTGGAACAATAATTGCACTTATTTCTTTTTTTCCGTCCTTTTCTCCTGTAATGGCCGTTAACGAAAGGTGCTTGGCATAACTAGCATTTGTAATAAAACATTTATTTCCGTTTATGACAAACATACCGTCTTCTTCACGTGCAGATGTTCTAGTCCCGCCAGCATCAGATCCAGCGTTAGGCTCTGTAAGCCCAAACGCACCAAATGATTCCCCAGTACAAATCGGAGTTAGATATTTTAACTTTTGCTCCTTGGTGCCAAATAAACTTAGTGGTGCCCCTCCCAAAGAAATATGAGCAGAATAGGTAATCCCTGTCGAGCCGCATGCTCGGCTTAGCTCTTCGGTTACAATCGCAAAGCTGACTGTATCTGCTCCTCCCCCGCCAAATTCCTCAGGAAAAGGCAGTCCCATAATGCCCATTTCAGCTAATTTTTTAAATATTTCTACTGGAAATTGTTTATTTCGGTCGCGCTCAATCGCACTTGGTGCGACTTCCTCATCCGCAAATTGACGCATTGTTCTCTTTATCATTTCCTGCTCAGAAGTTAAGTCAAAATTCATGTTCATCCCCCTTATCTAAAACCAAATGAATGCGCTTTCTTTATTATTATAAGAGGAATTATCTTTATTTCACAATACTTAAAAATTTTAAAAAATATTCTATTATATGGATATAATAAAAATTCAATCAATGATAACGGATAACTAAAATATTTCACTATTCTGTTAATGGAAAACAAATTCTATCTCTTTTTTACAAAAGTAAAAGATAAAAAACCATGTCAGGAAATTCTCATGTCTATTTGCAAAATGAGAGACAATTCAGTAAAATGGATTCAAATACAGAAAGTGCTTACATTTCCATTTATAATATTACGTATGCTTGGCAAAAAAAAATAGCCTACTTCAAATGATGAAGTAAACTATTTATTAATGAATTTTATTCTAAGAAATCTTTTAATCGCTTACTGCGGCTAGGATGGCGTAGTTTCCTTAATGCCTTAGCTTCAATTTGACGGATACGTTCCCGTGTAACACCGAAGACTTTACCAACCTCTTCAAGTGTACGAGTTCGGCCATCATCCAGTCCAAAACGCAGGCGGAGGACATTTTCTTCTCTGTCAGTAAGTGTATCTAGGACATCTTCCAACTGCTCTTTTAATAATTCATAAGCAGCATGTTCTGAAGGAGAGGTTGCATCTTGGTCCTCAATAAAATCACCTAGATGGGAATCATCTTCTTCACCAATTGGTGTTTCAAGTGATACAGGCTCTTGGGCGATTTTCAAAATTTCTCTAACCTTATCAGGTGTGAGATCCATATCTTCACCAATTTCTTCTGGCGTTGGTTCACGGCCAAGATCCTGAAGTAACTGACGCTGAACACGGATTAATTTATTAATCGTTTCAACCATATGCACGGGAATACGAATCGTCCTCGCTTGGTCAGCAATTGCACGTGTAATCGCTTGGCGAATCCACCAGGTTGCATAAGTACTGAATTTAAAACCTTTTTGATAATCAAATTTTTCAACGGCCTTAATTAATCCCATATTTCCTTCTTGGATTAAATCAAGGAACAACATTCCGCGGCCCACATAACGCTTGGCAATACTTACTACCAGCCTTAGGTTTGCCTCTGCAAGGCGTCGCTTGGCTTCTTCATCACCTTGTTCAATACGGAGAGCCAATTTTTTTTCTTCATCAGCGGAAAGCAGGTCAACCCGGCCGATTTCTTTTAGATACATACGAACCGGATCATTAATCTTAACTCCAGGAGGAACGCTAAGATCGTTTAAATCAAATTCATCATCATCACCTTTTGCCAATTGCTTAGGATTTGGATCTTCCTCCTCACTATCGCCAACTAGTTCAATACCTTGGTCACCAAGGAACTCAAAAAATTCTTCCATTTGGTGAGAATCTAATTCATAGTTAGCCAATTTCTCAGCAATATCATCATAGGCAAGGACGCCGGTTTTCTTCCCCAGTACCGTTAACTGGTCTTTCACTTGTTCAAAAGTGAATTCATTTTCCACTTCTTTTGAACGGGCTGATTTTTCAGCAGCCATATGTCCCACTCCTTCCAGAATCAAAGACAGTAAAAATGGAATCTATAGAGATTTACGCAATTGAAGAATTTCCATTGCAATTGCAGCAGCTTTACTAAAATCACTTTGCCGCTCTGCTTCTTTTTGTTCCACTTCTTTTTCTTTTATCTTTAACAATTTTTGATAATTCAACACCTGTTTGATATAATCACTTAATTCATGATTTGTTAACTCATCGTTAATGGGCATCATTTCAATGTTTGCAACCATTCGTCTGAGATTATCATCTTGTATAAAGGACAAAAACGCACTTGAATCAGACTGGAAATGTTCTTCATAAAATGCTAACAGATAGGTTATTATTGCCTGATGTTCATCAATATTAAACGTATTACCCTGTAACAAATCCTGCACCTTATAAGCCACATCTCGATCCTTTAACATGTGAGCAATTAATCGTCTCTCTGCTGTATAATGCTTTGGCTTAAGTTTGCTATCTTGCTTTGGGACTAAAATAGGCTTATTTGCAGGTTGCTTACTTCCAGTTGATTTTCTTTTTTCTGCGAAGAATATCTCCTTTTGCTGCTGTTTTAAAGCATCAAGTGAGAGTGAGAATTCAGCGGCAAGTTGACGTAAATAGTGATCCCTTTCAACTGCTTTATTCAAAGTGCTGATTTCCTTTATTAACACTTCGATATATGCAAGTCTATCTCCTTCAATTTGCAGATTTTTCCCCCTGCGAAAGTAAAGAAATTTGAACGCCATCCACGTTAGACTTGCACTAATAACCTCATTTCGGAATTTTTCGGGACCATTCTTTTTAATATATTCATCTGGGTCCATTCCATCTGGCATCATCGCAACCTTTACTTGAAATCCACCATTACTAAGATGGTTTCCAGCACGATAGGCTGCCTCAATTCCGGGTTTATCAGAATCGTAGCAAATGGTTACGGATTGGACATTTTGCCGTAAGAGGGCTATATGATCATCTGTCAAGGAAGTCCCCATCGTGGCTATACCATTTTCCACACCAGCGCGATTTGCAGAAATAACATCAGCAAATCCCTCAAATAAAACAGCAAATTGCGATTTTTTTAAACTTGGCTTCGCATTATGGTAATTGTATAAAATTTTACTTTTATTAAAGATTGGCGTTTCAGGACTATTTAAATATTTGGGCTCGTCGGCCCCAAGTGTTCTTCCTGAAAAAGCAATCGTATTGCCGTTTCGGTCAAAAATCGGAAACATAATCCGATCCCTAAATCGATCGAAATAAGTCCCATCTCTTTCACGTTTGATAATTAATCCGGCTTTCTCCATCCATTCAGGCGGAAAATCTCTTTTTGAAAGAAACTTAAAAACATAATCCCATGAATTTAAAGAATACCCAATTTGAAACTTATCTATTGATTCTCGAGTGAATCCCCTCTGCAGCAAATATTCCAAAGCATGTTGACCTTCCTTTGTATTTACTAGCAAATGATGGTAAAATTTTTGTAAAAGCTCATGAGCACCTAAAAATGCTTGGTGCTCTTCCGAAAACTTTTTCTCACCATATCCGCCAGACAAATTGATTTCAAGGTCTATATTAGCCTTTGCAGCTAGTTTTATGGCTGCTTCTTGAAAGGAGATGCCTTCTAGCTCCATTAGAAATGAAAAAACATTACCACCAGCGCCGCAACCAAAGCAATGGAAAATTTGTTTATCAATAGATACTGAAAATGACGGGGTGCTTTCTCCATGGAATGGACATAATCCGAAGTAATTTCGCCCCTGTTTTTTCAGTTGAACATAATCGCTGATTACTTCGACAATATCAACAGACTGACGAATTTGATTAATCTTTTCTTCGGCAATACGTTCTGCCATGTAAAACAACTCCATTTGGTCTATCAGGTATTCGGCAGGCACCCTCTTAATTCCTGCAAAATTCGACAAAATTTTTGGAATTTAATTCTGTCTTAAATTTTTCACGCTCTTCTGTTTGAAAAAGTTTTGGTTCCTTTCCATAAATCCCCCTTTTTCTTGCTTGTGCACATCAACATATTTCCAGTCTGTATATGTAGAGTTTTCTTCTTTCATATGATGAACGTAGAAAGCAGTAAAAAGAATTTGAGGACTAAACACCAACACTATTTCGACAATCTCCGTTTACTCCGGGCATGAATCTACACCGGCATAAATAGTCGAATTGCCGTTTACATAAGTAATAATTCTACATTACTCCGCATATTCCTTCTTTAAGAAATAACTTTTGCAAAAGGATTTATGTCGAATTCTTTTTAGGGGGTCCCCTTGACATCTAACAATAAATAGTTTATTCGTTCATAAGCAAGTCTAAACCTAAAAAGATATATTTTTATCACAATTTTTTATTATAGTACATTTATTATCATTTTACCATAACTTTTTATCATTATTATTCCACTTTCTATCAGTAGAAAACACATAATCAAATGATTATGTGCTAGACTCTCCCTTTATGAAAATAATTTAAGATAACATTTGCCGTTTCTTCTACCGCTTTATTGGTAACATCAATAACTGGGCAATTTATTTTCTGTACTACTTTCTCAAAAAAGATTAATTCCGCTTTAATCCTATCGAGCGTAGCATAACTTGCCTTATCATTTAAGCCTAAAGAAATTAATCGTTCCCGTCTGATATGGTTTAACTTTTCAGGACTTATTTTCAAACCAAAACATTTCTCGATTGGAACTCTATAGAGTTCTTCTGGCGGATCCACTTCTGGTACAAGCGGGACATTTGCTACCTTTAATCTTTTATGAGCTAAGTACTGTGAAAGTGGTGTTTTTGAAGTCCTTGAAACCCCTATTAATACAATATCTGCTTTTAATATTCCTCTCGGGTCACGACCATCATCATATTTAACGGCAAATTCGATTGCTTCGACTTTTTTAAAATAATCTTCATCCAATTTTCGAACAAGTCCTGGTTCACATAAAGGTGTTTTTCCACTAAACTGTTGAATCTGATCCATAATTGGACCAATTAGATCGACAGCTAAAATCCCTTCCTGTTCAGTTCTATTCTTAATATATGTACGCATTTCAGGTTTGACCAGCGTAAATGCAACCATTGCTTTATCTAATAAAACCAGTGAAAGAACTTCATCAATATGTTCCTTATCTTCCACATATGGGAATCGTTTTAATATCATTCCTGAGCCATTGAATTGGCTTATTGCTGCTTTTGTAACTAATTCAGCTGTTTCCCCCACTGAATCGGATACGACATAAATAATTGGCGAACTCATTCTCCCTCAACAACCCCTTAACATATTATCTTTGTTACTCATCACCCAGTGCGACGAACGCTTTGGTAATACTTGTTTTGGTTATTCTTCCGATAACCTCAAATCCATTTTCTGTTTTTCGAACCACTGGAAGTGCATCGATCTGTTTTTCAATTAATTTCTTAGCGATATCAATTAATAAATCTTCTCGTTCACACATAGTGATATTAGGCATTCTTGTCATTATAATATTAACAGGAATGGTGGTTAATTCTTGCTTCCCTATACTAGCACGGAGCAAATCCTTTCTGGATAATACTCCAACAAGAATGGTATTTTGATCTACTACAAATAAGGTTCCCACATCTTCCAGGAACATCGTACAGATGGCATCATAAACGGAAATATTTTCATTCACCACAACAGGGATAGACTGATATTCCTTCACGTATATTTTTTGTAAATTTTCGGTTAAAAGCTGTGTCCCTGATTTTCCAGTATAAAAATAACCTACACGGGGCCTTGCATCTAAATAACCTGCCATCGTCAGAATGGCAAGATCCGGTCTAAGCGTCGCCCTAGTCAAACTTAGTTGCTCTGCAATATGTTCCCCTGTGATAGGTCCGTTTTCTTTTACAATTTGCAAAATATGTTCTTGCCGTTTGGTTAGTTCGATTGTTCACACCACCTTAGTTTCCCATTTAGAAAGGTTTTTATCTCAAAATGCTTACTTTATTAGAAATATTATATACTATTGAATCTATTAAGAAAACTCGCCAATTGGCGAGTTTCCTCTTAAAACATCATCTTTTCTTGCAAGAAGCTAACTAGTTCATGTATCGAGATACGCTTTTGCTCCATTGTATCACGGTCACGAACTGTAACCATATTATCTTCTTTAGAGTCGAAGTCATAGGTAATACAAAACGGAGTACCAATTTCATCATGCCGACGATAGCGTTTTCCAATCGATCCTGATTCGTCATAATCAACTGAAAAATGTTTAGCCAGAGTCGCGAAAACTTCACGTGCTTCTTCTGACAATTTCTTTGATAACGGAAGAACCGCTGCCTTATATGGAGCTAATGCAGGGTGGAAATGCATGACCGTTCTAGATGTACCATCTTCAAGCTGTTCTTCATCATAAGCATCAATTAAGAATGCTAAAGTAACACGGTCTGCTCCTAAAGATGGTTCAATACAATATGGAACAAACTTTTCATTTGTTTCTGGATCGAGGTAATGGAAGTCCTCACCAGAATACTCCATATGCTGCTTCAAATCATAGTCTGTTCTTGAAGCAACCCCCCAAAGTTCGCCCCATCCAAACGGGAACTTAAATTCAAAATCAGTTGTAGCATTACTGTAATGAGACAATTCGTCCTCAGAGTGGTCGCGAAGTCTTAAATTTTCCTTTGTAAGGCCTAATGACATTAACCATTGTTCAGCAAATTGCTTCCAATAATCAAACCATTTCAACTCCTCACCAGGCTTACAGAAAAATTCAAGTTCCATTTGTTCAAACTCTCTTGTTCGGAAAGTGAAATTACCCGGAGTAATTTCATTTCTGAAACTCTTCCCAATTTGAGCAATACCAAATGGCATTTTCTTTCTCATCGTCCGCTGGACATTTTTAAAATTAACGAAGATACCTTGGGCTGTTTCAGGACGAAGAAAAATTTCATTTGTACTTGATTCTGTTACTCCTTGAAAAGTTTTAAACATTAAGTTGAACTGGCGAATTCCAGTAAAGTCATGACTGCCGCAATCTGGACAAGCGATATTGTGCTCTTTCACCAACTCTTCCATTTTTTCAAATGGTAAGCCATCGACAATCATTTCAATGCCTTTTTCATCGAGAGCATTTTCAATTAATTTATCAGCACGATGACGTGCTTTACAATTTTTACAATCTATCATCGGATCATTGAAGTTCCCAATATGGCCAGATGCTTCCCAAGTACGCGGGTTCATTAAAATACTCGCATCTAAACCGACATTATATGGTGACTCTTGGACGAATTTTTTCCACCATGCCTGCTTAATATTATTTTTAAATTCAACACCTAACGGACCGTAATCCCAAGTATTGGCAAGACCTCCGTAAATCTCTGAACCAGGAAAAATAAATCCTCTGTGTTTGGCATGTGAAACGATTTGTTCCATTGTTACATTCATAGAAATTGCTCCTTTAAAATTAATTTGATTCAAACAAAAAAACTCCCGTTCCTATGCTAGATTAGCATAGGGACGAGAGTTACCCGCGGTTCCACCCTAATTGCTGCTAAGAAGCAGCCTCTTTTATCGTGTTAATAAACACAAATATTGCTCAGGAACGCCTTCGTTAGTTCTCTATACCCTAGCTTACACTATCCTAGGTTCGCTTTTATAGAGGATGACTAAGTACTCTTCTCCATCACTGCAATTATTTTATTAATGAAAATAATAGCGAAAACTCCAAACATTGTCAACTAGGCGATTATAAGAGATCGCGAAATTTATCCATGGAATTTAGAAACTTCTTGGATTTAAGGTGCAAACCAGAATACTCTTCATAATAAGCAGTAATTACCTTCTTAAGTTCAGCTTTTGTTTCTTCTTTAACAGAAATATTCCCTAATCTTGAAAGATCAAAATAATAAAATACCCTTAATAATTTAACCGCAGCAGCAGATAGTTTAAGATGATACGGATCTTTTTCTAGACATCGATGACAGAGAAACCCGCCTTCACGAATCGAAAAAGAAAAATGTCCGTCTGTACTGCCGCAAACGGAACATTGATTTAAGATTGGGTTCAAACCCATCACATTTAACATTTTCATCTCGTAAATATTCATGAGGATATCTGGGTCATAACCTTCATTTAAGTAATTTAATGTTTGAAAAAGCAACTCAAAATGAAAAGGATTTGGTTTCTTTTCATCCGTGCACTTATCCGTTAATTCGACAATATAACTAGCATAAGCAGTTAAAAAAATGTCTTCACCAATCGACCGTAATGATGTAGCCGTTTCTCCCTGCTGCAGGCTGCCTAAACCAGACCCTCTTGCAATTAGAAAATAACCATGTGTAAAAAGCTGTGTGATGGAGGAAAGGCGGCTGTTAGGCTTTTTTGCACCACGAGCCATGACTCCAACCTTTCCCCATTCCCTAGTATATATTGTTACAATTTTATTTGTTTCACTATAATCAGTTGTTCTAATAACAATGCCTTCACACTTCTGAAGCATTATTGTCACCTTCTAAAGTAGCACGAAGACAAACTTATGAAACGGGAAAATCGATTTGTGCTAGCTCATCATTCAGATTTCCGGGTATTTCCTGGTTTTCCTTCTCTAGTTCTTTAATGAGAAGATATGTGTCAATATTACCTGTTTGGAGGAATACTTTCCACGTAAAATCCATCATCGAAAACCCCACCTTTCATATTTAGACTAGCTGTTATTCGGTCCCAAACCTTACAATTATCATAGCCTGCCAGCGCAAAAATCATAAGACGAAATATTTGTTAATGTTGTCCATGTATAATTTGAAATAAACAGTAATACTTTAGTTAGGGTTAATTAATATTCATCTTCGTTAAAACCATAATCTCGAAGCTGGGACATCTTATTACGCCAGTCTTTTTGAACTTTTACCCATAACTCTAA
>Ga0182747_1003706_pt1 | contig 10190 bp, 12 predicted proteins | sample eDN3rd30CBELigBY_FD_128526 | JGI IMG/M metagenome (GOLD analysis project Ga0182747, IMG submission 128526) | Enriched backyard soil microbial communities from Emeryville, California, USA - eDNA 3rd pass 30_C BE-Lig BY (version 2) (version 2) | ecosystem: Environmental > Terrestrial > Soil >...
CATCATAGTTCATGACGCAAGTGGGCTGCGCGTGGATGCCCATCTTCCTTTCCAGCGCACCGACCGACATCGCGTTGCGGACGGTGAAGGCGCCGGACGCGTCGGGGAGGAATTTGGGGACGAGGAACAGGCTGATCCCCCTCACCCCTGCTGGCGCATCGGGCAGGCGGGCAAGCACCAGATGGACGATATTGCCGCCAATATCGTGATCGCCCGATGAGATGAATATCTTGGTCCCGCTCACTGCATAGTTGTCGCCGTCCTTTGGCGTCGCCTTGGTCTTGAGCAAGGCAAGGTCGGTGCCAGCGCCGCTTTCCGTCAGCGCCATGGCGCCGGTCCACTCACCACGCACCATGGGCGGCAGGTAGACGGCCTTCAGTGGATCGCTCGCATGGGCCTTGATCGCCTCGCACGCGCCGCGCGTCAGGCCGGGGATAAGGCCAAAGGACAGGTTGGTCGCCGACAGCATCTCGTCCAGCCAGAGTTGCAGGACGAACGGCAGCCCCTGCCCGCCATGTTCCGGGTCGGATGAAAGCGAAGCCCAGCCCGCCTCGGCAAATTCGCGATAGGCATCCGCAAAGCCTTGCGGCAGTTGCACCGCGCCGTCGATCAGGCGGCTGCCCTCCTCGTCGCCCGTGCGGTTGAGCGGCTGGAGCCTTTGCGCGCACATGCGCCCCGCTTCCTCCAAAATCGTCGCGGCGAGATCGCCATCGACCTCCATGCCGATGTCCGCCATCGCCCGGTCGAAATCCAGCACCTGCGTCATCAGGAAGCGATAATCGTCAATAGGCGGGACATAGGTCTGCATGGGCCATCCTTTCTCAAGGCTTTGCTATACCAGATGGCGGTCGTTTTCCCAGAGCGGCACCGAAACGAAACGGCTGCCGCCCGTTTACCGGCTCTTCACCATCGCTCGCTAGATTTCCGCGCAACATTTCCATGCCGAAAACTTCAGGCGCGCACGGACAAAAGGAAGCCATGACCAACGCCGGACATTGCAGGCTCTGCGGAACAGCCGCGTCTCCCGCCAGCAGGGCGTGCGTCCAGTGCGGCTATGAATTTGGCGCGGGCGAGGTGCATATCCGCGGACCCCGCCGCAAGATCGCGGTGCTGATCGGCCTCTGCCTCAGCCTGTGGGCGACGATCGAGGCGCTGAGCTGACGTCCGGCACTTCGGCCAGCATAAGGTCGCGCCGGGGACGCAATTTGGCATAGACCTTCTGCGGAACGACGACTGCCCAGAGCCGGTCCAGCCATGAAGGACGCGCCGGCGCCGGCTTGAAGCCCGAAACCCCCTTCTCCGACCAGCTTTCGACTTGATCGCTCGATGTCAGGAAAAGGCCAGCTGGCGGTCGGCGGCCTTCGCCGATGATCGTCACGCGGCCCGCCATGCCCCGCTGCTCCAGGAAAAACCGCGCCTTGCCAAGGTCGCTCGTCATCGGGCCATCGCGGCTTGCGGCGAAGGCCGCCAATTGCCGTTCCGCCTCCATCGGGTCTTTCCGGGCGCTGACCAGCGCGGCGTCGCTGACGATGAGGATCGCCAACAAGGCGAAGGCGGGAAGCCGTCCTTTTTCCCGAAGAACATGCCGCAATCCCATCGCCGCCAGGATGCAGGCGCACCATGTCGCGGGCAGGAAATAACGGGGCTGCGGGCGCAGGTTGAGCACATAGATAGTGACGAAAATCCAGAGCAACGCCAGCGCGATCATGATCCATGCGAATTGCCGGATCTCCGGCTGCAACCGCCGGTCGCGCAGCAGCAGAAAGGCCGCGATGATCGCGGCGCTGTAGAGCAGTCCGAAACTCGGGCTGGTCAGAAAATCGATATAGGGGTTCACCAGCCAGTGCACGTCGACCATGCTGTTGGGCACCCATTTCGCCATCAGTTCGGCGTTGAAGGGAGGCCGAAGCCCATGCGCCACGCCGCCCATCATATGCGCGGTCGGTATCTCCAGACTGTGCATATCCACGGCGAAACGGTAGAAGGGGTCGCCCGCGCGGAGGTAATAATAAAGCCACTCCGCCAATATCGGCGGCGCGAACCCGATGCCCATTGCCAGATAACGCGAACGCGGCACGCGGTAGCCGTTCAGGAACAGCAGGCCATAGAGCAGGATAAAGGGGGCGCAGCTTGGTCGGATCAGCCAGGCAAAGGCCATGGCGAGACCGGACAGGACGAACCAGCGATAGCGGGACGTTTCCAGCCCCTTCCACAGCAGGGCGAAGGACAGGACGCCATAGAAAAGCTCGCCAACGTCCGGATAGGGAATCTTCGCATAGAGGACGAAAGCGGGTGTGGCCGCGACCAGCAGCCCGGCGAACACCGCCGTCCAGTCATCCGCCACACGGCGGACCAGCCAGACCGTGAGCGTGATGACGCCCAGGAAAGCCACGACCGTGGGCAATATCATGGCCCCTTCATTGCGCCCGAACAGCGCGAAGGACGCGGCGATCGCCAGCACATGGGGATGCCGCAAATGCCAGTGATTGACGCCCAGGAACCACTGGCCGGACCGCCAGGCGTCCGCCGCGAAAAGATAATGCGCGTCGTCCTCCCCCGTATATCCGGCCTGAGCCAGCATCAGCAGCGCAAGGGCGAGCAAAAGCGCGGGTAGCGCAAGCAGCGGCAATGCAGGCCGCGAAAACGCAGGTGCACGCGCCGGGGCATCGGCATCGGAAACATCCGGCGAAATCAAGGGAGCAGAAAAGGCCAATCCGAAATTTCCCAGTGCGAGAGGAACGGCCTTCCTAGACAGGATTTCCTAAAAAACACTGTCCGCCTCCTTAGCCAGCCAGTCCCCGACTCTCCCCTTCACTGGAAGGAATAATCCGCCGAACCCGATGGGAAGGCATGTCGTCGATCCGGCTGGTGATCTGATTTTCCGCCTTGGCCTGCTGCACATTGCTGCCTGCCGGGACGCTTTGGGTCAGCCAGACATTGCCCCCGATCACCGATCCGCTGCCGATGATGATCCGGCCCAGAACGGTCGCGCCAGCATAGATCACCACATCGTCCTCGATCACCGGATGGCGCGGCTGGGCCTTCTCCAGCACGCCCTGTTCGTCGACGGTGAAGCTCCGCGCGCCCAGCGTCACGCCCTGATAGAGCCGCACATGATTGCCGATGATCGCGGTTTCGCCGACCACCACGCCGGTCCCATGGTCGATGAAGAAATGATGGCCGATGGTCGCGCCGGGATGAATGTCTATGCCGGTCTTGGAATGGGCGACTTCCGATATGATCCGCGCCACCAGCGGCGCGCCCAGCCCATGTAGTTCATGCGCCAGCCGGTGATGGATGATCGCGAGGATGGAGGGGTAGCAGATCAGCACCTCGTCCACGCTGCGCGCCGCCGGATCGCCGGCAAAGGCGGCCTCGACATCGGTGTCTAGCAGCACGCGCAGTTCGGGCAGACGGCTTGCAAAGGCGCTGATGATGCGCGCGGCCTCTGCATCCACCTGCGCTGCCGAGCCATCCGGATAGACATAATAAAGTTCCAGCCGGATCTGCCCATAAAGCCTGCTGAGCGATGTCTGAAGCGTTTCGGCGACGAACGCATCCTCATTGTCGATCCGCACGAAGCTCGGCCCCAGCCGCAGGGGAAAGAGCGCGCCGCACAGCGACATCATGATCTTGGAAATATCGCCGCGCGAGGGGAAGCCCGCGCCGCCATATTCGGTATGATGCCGCTGTTCCTGTCGCCAGCGCGCCCGCGCCGCCGCCAGATCGCGGACCAGCCCGTCAATATTCCAATATTGACCGTCATCATGCGGGGGTATCGTGTCTTCACTCATATCCTGCGGCGTCCGCTTGTGGGTTTCCCCATCCGTAACGCCGCCGCCGGTGCATCCTAAACGAGTTTTCCTTGATCGGCCCGCAAGTCAGCTTTGCACCGGCCCGCTTCAGGATCGTTGGGACATCGACAATTCTCGTTTTTTCCGGCTCACCGCGTCGATGATCTTCGCATAGGCGCGGGCCTGCTCTTCATGCTGCCCCCTTTTTTGAGGGCAGTTCACAAGAAGCGCCTCGCTCAACTCCGCCGTTCTGCGCCGCTTGAGGGAATTATGTTTATCCACGCCTCATCTCCAACGGGTCGAAGGCGGCAATTGCCGCGCGATATGGGAAGAGGATCGCTTCACCGTGCCGTCGATCAGTTTCGTCTTCATCAGGACGCGAAACGCCTCGGCATCCCTGGGATCGAGCATCACGACTCTTGAACCGCCCGAAATGAGCGGTTCCACCGTGGACAACCGGAAAGCATGTTTCACGCAAAGCGCCTCGATCTTCTCCGGCGTTTCCTGCACATGGACGGCCCGGCTCATGCCTGCCTGCTTCCGGCGCCGAAAGGATAGGGATTGAACGACGTGGTGCCGTCCGCTTTCTGAGTCCGATAGGGGTGGCGATGGTCGCGAATCCGGCGTGCATATCCTTCGGCAAGGCCCTGATGGGCCGCGCGCGCCGCCGGACCGGGGGCGGTCTGTGAACGCAGCAGTTCTTCCTGCTCGCGCTGTAAGAGATAGTTCAGGTCTTCCATGAAAATGCTCCTGGCTCGGCAAGCGGGAGCACAATGGTCTCTCAGTCACGGCGAATGCTTGCAGCAAGGTTCGCGCAATAGAAGCCGTATAGCACATATAGTCGTCATCGTCGCGCTAAAAGACCCGCATATCCGAAAACCCTGTCCAGGGGCGCATCCCGATGATAGGGGGAAACGCATCGGGTTCCCGTTTCGCATGATCCGACAGAGAGACCTATGTGCTCCCGCAAAATGGGAGTTGGGCATGAAAATGGATGATTTCTCTTTTCAGGCCACTGCCGCAGCGGCAATCATCCTATTCGTTTTTTTGAGCTGGCGCATTTTTCGCCCCAGCCATCGGCAAGAGGGCGATTGAAAACGATCCATGTCCGCCGCGACAGGTTCGTATATTTGCCCGCCCAACAACCACAGGAAGGATCATGACAATCCAGCCCCAACCGGTCAAATCGCTTTCAAGGATTCAGCAGAACTGGCTTGCCGCGAACGAACGACGCCTGCTCAACTGGCTGTGCAGTCATATGCCGTCATGGGTCACGCCCGATCGCCTGACCGCGACGGGCATGGTTGGCGCCGTCATGATTTTTGCCGGATATATCGCGAGCAATTTCGCTGCCGCCTGGCTGCTGCTCGCCATTGGGGGCTATTTCGTCCAGTGGTTCGGGGATTCGATGGATGGCAGCCTTGCGCGCTATCGGCATATCGAACGGCCGTCCTACGGATATTTCATCGATCATAGCTGCGACGGGCTTGCGACGCTTCTGATCCTGGCTGGCATCGGCCTCAGTCCGTTCGTGACGATGGATGTCGCGCTGGTTGCGCTTGCCGGCTATTTCCTGCTGTCGATCCACGCCTATCTGTCCGCCCGTGTGCTGGGGGAATTCAAGCTCTCCTATCTTTCCGCGGGACCGACGGAACTCAGGATCATATTGATTACGCTGACCGTCATGATGATGATCCTGGGGTCGGGACCGGGGCTTTTCGGGCGCTGGTCAGGGTTCGACATATTCGTGGGATCGGTAGGAACCATCCTGATCATCCTGTTCATCGGCCAGACTCTGGTGACGGGACGGCGGCTTGCCCGGGCGGACGCCATCGAGACATGACCTCTCCGTAACGCGCATATCTTCCGGTCGCGCAGGCGATCCTATCATATTGGAAATGTCATGACCGGTGCCCTTGCCCACTTCGCCATCGAACGGGATGGCGAAAATTATCGGCTTCAGCTGGTGCTGGAGGACGGCGCCGTTCTGAACATCATCGCGACATTCGAACAGCTTGATCTGCTGGGTGAAGAAATCGACCGCCGCCTGGACGCCGATCAGGATTTGCCAACGCCCGAATTCTGACAGCGGCCAGACTTTTCATCCCGGAAGAAGCCAGAGCGACTCTCCGCAATGGAGAGCGCCTTCATGCTTCCATGCGATGGAGCAGCGCGCGTTCGACGGCAATCAGCCCCTCGGCGCTTTCGATGGCCAGGTCCAGCGGCCGCCCGCCCAGAAGCGCATCATGCCCGTTCAGGAACGCAATCGCGCCCGGAGCGCCCAGCCCTGCGATGGCAGCTTTCGTTATGCTTCCCTGCCTTGCCGCCTGTTGGGGCGAAAGCTTGGCGATATGTGCGTGCTTGCCGAACTGCCTAGCCATCGAACTGCTCCTGAAGGGCGGCTTTGTCCGCCGCATGCTGCATGCGATCCGCTTCGCCTTTCAAGACCCGGTCGGCCATGGCCTGCCACGCAGCCCCGGCCCGCAGGCAGCGTTCGCGCACGTTGATGAGGTCGGTCTCGCCAGCTTCTCGTTCGCATTGGGCAGCGCGGGCCAGATAAAAATCACTGGTAACAGACATGGCGGTCTCCGAGCGGCGCCGAGCGGCGCTATGAAAGCATCGTGCGGAAAAGTGGGAACCGCTTTTCCGCCAAAGCGATACGGCAACAAGCAACTAAGAGCGCGCACCCCGCCCGTTGGAGCGCAGCGCGCTCTAGCCCAGCATTTCCGCTACGATACGGCGCAGATCCCGGGTCGACAAAATGCCTGCGACTGGCGGACATTTGGGACGGAACGGCTTGCGGTTTATAGCGACATTGACTGGATGAGAGGATGTAAAATGTGTCTTGAAATTCATGGTTATCCTTGCGCGAACATTCGCGCATAAATTATTCTTGAAAAATGGGCGCGCCTCGCGGGCGCGGTCTCTTATGCCTGATACAGAAAAGTCAGGCCAGGCATGTGCCTGTCGCCTACCCTGCATCGGCCAAGGGCTCGGAAGGGAGCGAAAGTCGGCCGCGACAAGAAGGTCGCGGATTTCTGAAACGTCCTCCGCATCCCTGTCAGCCGTACAGACATGAACGCGGAGAACGCAATCCGGCAAAGGAGAACCCCTACCGGGCAACATGTTCGATATTATGATATCGGGGACCAAAGTCCCGAAACATGGACTCAGACGGTCTCGAGATTGACCGCGGACTGCTTGCCGCGACGGTCGGTTTCGACCTCGTAGCTCAGCCGCTGATCCTTCTGCAGCGTCGCCATGCCCGCGCGTTCCACGGCGGAGATATGGACGAAGCTGTCATTGCCGCCATCTTCGGGCGCAATGAAGCCATAGCCTTTGTCAGCATTGAAAAATTTAACGGTGCCGATGGGCATGAGATGTTTCCTTTCACGAAAACAGATTACCCGCCCGCAAATGCACGAGCGGAGCTGGTAGCGCGAGAAAGGAAGGAGAACCCAATGGGCCAAATTCCGTCGCAGGCGACGTTAGCGGCTTTTATATCGGCTCAATTCCCGAAAAAGTCAATGCCGGGCTTTTGCAGGCAGCGTGCCGTGCATCAGCCTGTCGCCAAGATCGCGGTAGAAACGGCAGATGGCAATAATGGAATCCGGGGAAAGCAGGAGCCGCTCCTCGGCATGGCCGATGTCACCGCTGGCAGGATCGGACCCTGCCGCAAGGTGGAGATCATTCCTCAACCCGGATGAATGGATCGCACCGGAACAATGATGCAAGCAGGCGGACACCCGCCCGATGGCGCGCAGGCGAAGGTCCGACAGACAGGTCACGCCGATCATCCTCTCCACCGCATATAGCTTGCGGGACGTATTGCGCTGGCGGGCGAAGGCGGAGCCATCATGATCGGGCCCGCCATGACGAAGCGCGATCTCATCCAGAAGGATGGAAAGGAAACGATCCAGTTCCCGCAGGCGATTTCCGGACAGCCGCGTGAACGGTACGCCTTCGCGCTCCCCGATGGGTGAGCCGCCCGATGAAGCCTGCCGTTCCCAGAATGCACAGCCGGACAGCAATGTCACATGGGCATGCGTCAATGAATCCGCGACCGCCCCTGCCCTCGCCCGAGATATTCCCGACTGGCATGATTTCCCGGACTCGCTGACGATCTGCTCCCGTAAAAGATGCGAAGCGGGGGGCTAGATTTCAAGCATGCAGCCGCTTGCATGACTGGCGCATCATCACCCCGAAATCCGATATTTCCTCCATCCGTGCCACCCGGATTTGTGCCATCATCCCGCGCCAGTGGCAAGGGCGCCCCCTTCCGCCTCTTCTACTCTCTTTTCGTGGATAACGCTCCCTCCGGCACCGGCGGGAGCGTCTCCCTTAGCTTATCAGCGGCACTGGACATTGCCGCGATCGATCTCGCGGCCCAACGCTCCGCCCACGCCCGCACCAAGGACGGTGGCCAGCAATGCGGAATCGCCATCGCCCAGGAAATTGCCCAGGATGCCGCCAATGGCAACGCCTGCGATCAAGCCCGTGGTGCCATCGGAACGGCGGCAATAATAACGCCCGTTGCTGCCCCGATATATGCGCGTGTTCCGGGTGATCTTGGTCGGCTTATAATGCGTCCCTTCACGATAGAATTTATCCGCGAAATATTTCCTGTCGCCTGATCCGGGGCGGTTGTAGTCATAATTGCCGAAATTTTGCCAATTGCTTCCATTTGGCCGCGGCTTTTGCTGATGCATGTTTGGATTTGAAGGGACTGGCCGGGAAGGTGCCGGCATGGGCCGGCTTTGATGAGGCCGCTCCTGTCCGGGGCGGTTCTGATGGGAGGAATGTTGACCGGGTCTGGAGGGCTGAGGCCTGTGCTGATCCGGGCGCGCCTGTTGCGGACGGTTGCTTCCTTGCGGATGCCCCTGCCCCGGATGCTGTTGTGCGGTCGCCACGGACGGCAGAAGCATGGCGCCCAGCGCCAGTCCAATCGCAAGTTTCCTCATCTGATCCTCCATTCAAGGCGCGATGCGCGACCTCAGGCCGCGTTTAACTCCGATGTTGCTGAATGTTTCCGGAATGAAACGCTGATGATGGCCCAAGCAGGACATAGGCTCCAGCGCCATCGCGCAGATCCGCACCAAATCGGGAAAGGAATGGCTTTCAGCGCAAACGCACGGCTCCACGCCCGGCGATGCGACACAGCGCAGCAGGCAAGCCGCAAAAAGCACCGACTTCGCATCTTCTAAAGGATTTCAGGGGGATGTGGTGCCGCTTACGTGACTCGAACACGTGACCCTCGCATTACGAATGCGATGCTCTACCAACTGAGCTAAAGCGGCATCGGGGCGGGCAAATAACAGCGGTTTGGGCGAAGGACAAGCGGACATTTTCGCTTCTTCCCCACATTCTCGCGCTTTCTCGTCTTACGCGGCGTTCTTTACCGGGCATTTACCATCTGCTGCCACTGTGGGGCCCAAAGATTTGCTTTGGTTCAAGGATCGATCGGATGGACACTCTGCGGGGACATGATATCGACGGCGATCAGGATGATTTCGATTACGCCGACGATGCCGCGATCGAAAGCCCGCATGCTGTTATCACCAATGAACGGCGGATGCAGGTCCGCGCCTATAATTATTGGGCGTCGCTGCTGGGCGACCGCGCCTTGCCGTCGATCGAGGATCTTCAGCCCGAACAGCTTGAGGATTTCGGCCCCTACAGCGTATTGCTGGACTTCAGCGCCGGTGTCGATAACCCAGGGGTTATCTATATGGGCACAGCCCTGCGTCAGGAATGTGAGATCGGCGGGCCGATCAGTCATGTCGACGATGTGCCGGCCCGCTCGTTGCTGTCGCGCCTGACGGACCATTATCTCCAGATCATCGCCAATGCCGCGCCCATCGGCTTCGAAGCCGAATTCGTGAACCAGCGCGGCGCGGAACTGCTTTACCGCGGCATATTGATGCCCTTTTCCTCCGATGACGAGACGATCGACTTCGTGTTCGGCGTCATCAACTGGAAAGAGGTCGCCAGCCGGGAGGAAACCGATGCGCTGGAGCGGGAGGTCGGCGAGGCGCTGGGCCTTTCCCTGAACGATTTTGCCCGCGACGACGCAGCCATGGCCGATCCTTCGGTGCTTGACCTGACCGCTTGGGACATGATCGACATGCCGGTTCCCGATGCCGACGCCCCGCTGGCCGACTGGCTGGCCGCCGCCCGCGATGGCGCGGAGCAGGCGCGCAGCAGCGAAGCGCGCAGCCATGGCGCCCTCTATCATGCCATTGGCCTTGCCTATGATTTCGCCCTGGCCGCACGGGAATCGCCGGAAGATTATGCGGAACTGCTCACCGATGCAGGCATCAAGGTGCAGGCGCGCAGCCCGATGACCGCCGTCGTCAAGCTCATCTTCGGCGCCACTTATGACAAGACGCGCATCAC
>Ga0182747_1003709_pt1 | contig 10183 bp, 10 predicted proteins | sample eDN3rd30CBELigBY_FD_128526 | JGI IMG/M metagenome (GOLD analysis project Ga0182747, IMG submission 128526) | Enriched backyard soil microbial communities from Emeryville, California, USA - eDNA 3rd pass 30_C BE-Lig BY (version 2) (version 2) | ecosystem: Environmental > Terrestrial > Soil >...
AAGTGGTGCACTATCTGAACCGCCTGTCGGATTTGCTGTTCGTGGCGGCGCGCGTCGCCAATGACAACGGGGCGACAGATGTGCTTTGGATACCCGGCCAGAACCGCTGATCCCTGAGCCGGTCCACGCGCCGTTTTCCATTTTGGAGGTTATCGCGTTGACCACGCCGAAAGGGACCATTAGGTTCCGCCACCGATAGAAGATAATCAAGCAGAGAGGGAGCCGATGAAGGTTCTTGTGCCAGTCAAGCGGGTCGTCGATTACAACGTGAAAATCCGCGTCAAAACCGACGGATCGGGCGTCGAGCTCGCCAATGTCAAGATGTCCATGAACCCGTTCGACGAAATCGCCGTCGAGGAAGCGCTCCGGCTCAAGGAAGCAGGCAAGGCCACCGAAGTCGTCTGCGTCTCAATCGGCCCGGCGCAGGTCGCAGAGACGATCCGCACGGGATTGGCGATGGGCGCCGATCGCGGCATTCATGTGAAAATTGACACGGCAGTCGAGCCGCTCGCGGTCGCGAAGATTCTCAAAAAAATCGCCGACGAAGAAAAGCCCGGCCTCATCATTCTCGGCAAGCAGGCGATCGACGACGACTCGAATCAGACCGGTCAGATGCTCGCGGCGCTCCTCGGCTGGCCGCAGGGCACCTTCGCCTCCAAAGTCGTGATCGAAGGCGACAGCGTGAACGTCACGCGCGAGATCGACGGCGGTTTGCAGACGGTGAAGCTTGCGGTGCCCGCCGTCATCACCACCGATCTCCGGCTCAACGAGCCGCGCTATGCTTCGCTCCCCAACATCATGAAGGCGAAGAAGAAGCCGATCGGCGAAAAGACCGCCGAAGAACTCGGCGTCGATCCGGCGCCGCGCTTGAAAGTTTTGAAAACCAGCGAGCCCGCCGGCCGCAAGGCGGGCGTCAAGGTCAAGGACGTCGGAGAACTCCTCGACAAACTCAAGAACGAAGCAGGAGTGCTCTGATGACGACGCTCGTGATTGCCGAACACGAAGACAAGACGTTGAATGGCGCGACCCACAAGGCCGTCACCGCAGCGAAGGCGCTCGGCGCCGACATTCACGTTCTTGTCGCCGGACAGGATTGCAAAGCCGCAGCCGATGCAGCGGCAAAGATCGACGGCGTAAAAAAGGTATTGATCGCGGACGATGCGAAATATGCCCATCGGCTCGCCGAACCGATGGCGGCGCTCATCGTCGCGCTCGCCAAGGATTATGACGCGATCGTCGCGCCCGCGACCACCACCGGCAAGAATTTTATGCCGCGCGCAGCGGCCCTTCTCGACGTCATGCAGATTTCCGAAATCACCAAGGTGGTATCAAACGACACCTTCGAGCGTCCGATCTATGCGGGCAACGCCATCCAGACCGTACAGTCCGCCGACGCGAAGAAAATCATGACCGTGCGCACCGCGGCATTCCAGGCGGCAGCCGAAGGCGGCAGCGCACCGATTGAAGCGGCGCCCGCCGCGGACGCGCCCGCCGGATCGAATTTCGTCGGCGAGGAACTTTCCAAATCGGATCGGCCCGAGCTTGCCGGCGCGCGCATCATCATCTCCGGCGGCCGCGCGCTCGGCAGCAAGGAGAATTTCGCGAAATACGTCGAGCCCGTCGCCGACAAGCTCGGCGCCGCCGTCGGCGCTTCGCGTGCCGCGGTCGATGCCGGCTATGCGCCGAATGACTGGCAGGTCGGCCAGACCGGCAAGGTCGTGGCGCCCGAGCTTTACATCGCCGTCGGCATTTCCGGCGCGATCCAGCATCTTGCCGGCATGAAGGACTCCAAAGTCATCGTCGCCATCAACAAGGACGAGGAAGCGCCGATCTTCCAGGTCGCCGATTACGGTCTGGTCGGCGACCTCTTCCAGGTGCTCCCCGAACTCGAAAAAGCGCTCGGTTAAGCAAGCGAAACGGCAAGGCTGGCGGCGCAGGCGCGTTCGTCGTAGAAGGACACTCCCGAGAAACGGATTATGACCATAAAAATCAAAACCATCGGCGTGATCGGTGCTGGCCAAATGGGCAACGGCATCGCCCATGTCAGCGCGCTGGCCGGCTACGACATCCTGCTGAACGACACCAGCCCCGATCGCGTTCAGGCCGGACTTGCCACCATCAACGGCAACCTCGCCCGCCAGATCACGAAAAAGACGATCACCGAAGACGACCGCAAAAAAGCGCTGGCGCGCATCAAGCCCGCCGGGAAGATCTCCGATCTTGCGCAATGCGATCTTGTCATCGAGTCGGCGACCGAAAAGGAAGAGGTCAAGCGCAAGATCTTCGCCGAGGTCTGCCAGACGCTGAAGCCCGAAGCGCTGCTTGCGACCAACACCTCGTCGATCTCGATTACCCGCCTCGGCTCCGCCACCGACCGGCCGGAGCGCTTCATCGGCATTCACTTCATGAACCCGGTGCCGTTGATGGAGCTCGTCGAGCTCGTGCGCGGCATCGCGACCGGCGACGACACCTTCGAGGCCTCGAAGGAATATGTCGCGAGTCTCGGCAAGACCTCCGCCGTCTCGGAAGATTTCCCGGCCTTCATCGTCAACCGCATCCTGCTGCCGATGATCAACGAGGCGATCTACGTCCTCTACGAAGGCGTCGGCAACGTTGAAGCAATCGACTCGTCGATGCGGCTCGGCGCCCACCATCCGATGGGCCCGCTCGAGCTTGCCGACTTCATCGGCCTCGATACGGTGCTTTCGGTCATGCAGGTGCTGCATGAAGGCCTCGCCGACACCAAGTACCGGCCCTGCCCGCTTCTCGTGAAATATGTCGAAGCCGGCTGGCTCGGCCGCAAATCGCGGCGCGGTTTCTACGATTATCGCGGCGAAAAGCCGGTTCCGACGCGCTAATTCAACATTAACCGCCCTGCGCCACTCTATATCTCTGGAGTGTGCGTATGGATTCCGTCGCGTTAGTGACCGCGCTGATGGCTGCGAAGATGGCGCAGGTTCAATATGCCGTCGCCGCGAAAGTCATGAAGGCTTCGCCCGACGGCCCGCAGAATGCGCTCGCAATTCTCGATGCCGCTCAACAAAACGGCGACAAGCTTGCCGCCGCGGCGCAAGGCCTCGGCCAGAACGTCGACATCAGCATCTGAATATTCCGCTGCTGCTTTCCGTGAAGCTATTTTCCGAGCGCCGCCTTCACGAGCTTGATCGCATCCTCGCTCGCCCATTCGGCGGGGCCTGCGATGTGGCCGATCTCGCAACCCTTGCCGTCGACAAGAATTGAAGTCGGCAGGCCCGGCGCCCGCCCCACGCGCTTCAGGTCCTGAAACACACTGCCGCTCGCGTCTTCGTAATAGGCAAGCCTCTTCGTGCCGATCTCGGCGAGAAATTTTTTCGGCTTCTCCGGATCGCGCGTATCGATATTGATCGCCACCACCGCGAAATCCTGCCCGCCGAGATCGCCCATCAGCTTGTCGAGCGCGGGCATCTCCTTGCGGCACGGCACGCACCAGGTCGCCCATAGATTGACGAGCACCGTGCGGCCCTGAAAATCCGAAAGCTTCACCGGCTTGCCGCTCGCATCGCGAAAGGTGAGATCCGGAAGCTTTTTCGGCTTCTCGGCAGGTACGACCGCCGCCACCTCGCCGCGCGCGAACGGCGCGATTTTGCGCGCGATTTCGAGCGCCGGCGTGCAGTCCGAGACGTCGGGCGCCGTTCCATTGCGTTTCAGGCCGCCAATCCCGTATACCCCCGCGAGCCCGACGGCACCGCCGAGAACGGCGGCCAGCAGCAGGGTACGAAGGATCGGACGCGGACTTTCGGGCTGTTTATTCGTCATTGCGCATTCTTGTGCGACAGGAAAGAGACCATGGCAAATCGGATGTGGGGCGGGGTTTTCGGGCTCGCACCGGACGAAATCCTCGAGGAGATCAACGCCTCGATCGATTTCGACAGGAAGCTTTATGCCGAAGACATCGCGGGCTCCAAGGCCCACGCCGCGATGCTTGCGAAGCAAAAGATCATCAGCGCGCAAGATGCGCGGAAGATCACGCGCGGTCTAGACACGATTTTGTCAGAGATAAAGCAGGGCAAGTTCAAATTTTCGCGTTCGCTCGAAGACATCCATACCCATGTCGAAGCGCGGCTGAAGCAGTTGATCGGCCCGGCGGCGGGACGGCTGCACACCGCGCGCTCGCGCAACGATCAGGTCGCGACCGACTTCAAACTTTATGTGCGGAACGCAATCGACGCGATCGATCAATCGCTGATCGCACTCCAGCAGACGCTGGCGAAAAAGGCGGTAAAACACGCCGCAACCGTGATGCCGGGCTTCACGCATCTCCAGACCGCGCAGCCGGTGACCTTCGGCCATCATCTTCTCGCCTATGTCGAGATGCTGGCGCGCGATCGCGGCCGCTTTGCGGACGCACGGAAGCGCCTGAACGAGTCGCCGCTCGGCGCCGCGGCGCTCGCCGGCACTTCGTTTCCGATCGACCGTCATCACACCGCGAAGGCGCTCGGTTTCGCGCAGCCGGCGGCGAATTCGCTCGACGCCGTTTCGGACCGCGACTTCGTGCTCGAAACCTTGTCGGCGGCCTCGATCTCCGCCGTTCACCTGTCACGGCTCGCGGAGGAAATCGTCATCTGGGCCTCGCCCTCGTTCGGCCTCGTGAAGCTCTCCGATCGCTTCACGACCGGCTCCTCGATCATGCCGCAAAAGCGCAATCCCGATGCCGCCGAGCTTATCCGCGCCAAGACCGGCCGCATCATCGGCGCGCTCGTGCAGCTGCTCGTGGTGATGAAGGGCCTGCCGCTGGCCTACTCGAAGGACATGCAGGAAGATAAAGAGAGCACCTTCGATGCGCTCAAAACCTTCTCGCTCGTCGTCGCGGCGATGACCGGCATGGTGAAGGATCTCGAACCGAACACCGCGCGCATGAAGGCCGCCGCTTCGGAAGGCTATTCGACCGCAACGGACCTTGCCGATCACCTCGTGCAGAAGCTCGGCATTCCGTTTCGCGAGACGCACGAGATTTCCGGCAAGATCGTCGCCATGGCCGCCAAGGCGGGCATCCCCCTCGACCGGCTCACGCTCAAGGACATGCAGACGGTCGATGCCCGTATTCCGAAAAGCATCCTCGGCGTGCTGTCGGTCGATCGTTCGGTCGAGAGCCGCCGGAGCTATGGCGGGACCGCCCCCAAAAATGTGCGGCGGGAAGCCGAAAAATGGTTGAAACGCCTTGGTAAGTAGGCGCGAACTAGGCTGTCTTTGCCCTCGCGCCGCCACAAGCTTTGCTATATTGCCTGCCGTTCAGGAGAGTAATCGTGATCAAGCCCGCCACTTGCCGCCTGCTGCTGTTGCCGTTCGCGCTGCTCGCGCTCGCGGGTTGCGGCATCAAAGGTCCGCTTGAGTTGCCCGCCGATGCACAGGTCAGCGGCAGCGAGGGCAAAGGCAAAGGCACGATCACAGCCGCCGAGAAACTTCCGGGCTATAAGCCGAAGCCGCAGGAACGCCGCGCCGCAAAGCAGATGGGCAATCCGGTGCGGACCGACGAGCCGTTCTTCCTCGATCCGCTCCTGAAGTAACATGCGCCATTTCGCTTATCGCGACGGCGGCCTCTTTGCCGAGGACGTGGATCTCACTGCGCTTGCGCGCGACGTAGGCACCCCGTTCTATTGCTATTCGACCGCGACGCTCGCACGCCATTATGAAGTTTTTGCCGGCGCATTCGCCGGCGTGCCCGCGCTCGTCTGCTTTGCATTGAAGGCAAATTCCAACCAGGCGGTCATCGCGACGCTCGCGCGCCTCGGCGCCGGTGCCGACATCGTCTCGGGCGGCGAGCTGATGCGCGCGCTATCGGCCGGCGTGCCGGCGGACAAGATCGTGTTCTCGGGCGTGGGCAAGACGCGCGAGGAAATGGCGGCGGGCCTTAAGGCGGGCATCTATTGCTTCAACGTCGAGAGCGAGCCCGAGCTTGCCGCGCTTTCAGAAGTCGCGATGAGCCTCGGCAAGACCGCGCCCGTTTCAGTGCGCGTCAATCCCGACGTCGATGCCAAGACACACGCCAAGATCGCGACCGGCAAGGCCGAGAATAAGTTCGGCGTGCCGCTTGCACGCGCCCGCGAGATTTATCGTGAAGCCGCGAAGCTTCCGGGCATCAAAATCACTGGCGTCGATATGCATATCGGCAGCCAGATCACCGAGCTCACACCGTTCGAAAATGCCGTAACGCTGATCGTCGAGCTTGCGCGCGATCTGATGAAGGACGGCCACAAGCTTGCCCATCTCGATCTCGGCGGCGGCCTCGGCATCCCTTATCATCCCGACAACGATCCGCCGCCTTTGCCGAAGGCTTATGCCGAGATGGTCACGCGGCTGACCAAGGGCCTTGGCCTCAAGCTTGTCTTCGAGGTCGGCCGGCTGATCGCGGGCAATGCCGGCATCCTCGTCACCGAAGTGCTTTATGTGAAGCAGGGCGCCGAGAAGACGTTTGTCATTGTCGATGCCGCGATGAACGATCTCGTTCGCCCGACGCTGTATGAGGCCTATCACGAGATCCTGCCGGTTCGCGAAGCAAAGCCTGGCGCGAAGATGGTCGTTGCCGACATCGTCGGACCGGTCTGCGAGACCGGCGATTATCTTGCGCTCGACCGCAAGCTGCCTGTAGTGCAGCCCGGCGATCTTATCGCCATCATGACGGCGGGGGCTTATGGCGCGGTGCAGGCCTCGACTTACAACACCCGGCCGCTCGTGCCGGAGGTGCTGGTCCGCGGCAAGGACGCCGCCATTGTCCGCGCCCGTATCGACGCCGCGCGCCAGATCGGCTTCGACACCCTGCCCGGTTGGCTGAAAGCCTGAACTTCTCTCGCGGAACTGTGACCGCGCCCGCCCGCTGCCCCCGGCTTTTGCCTTTTCAGCGCCATGCTAGAGTGGAACAGGATGGGGTGTCCGCGAGGAACATGAGGCTTTGAGCGAGGCACCGGAGAAAACCGAAACCGAACGGCCTGCCAGCACGCCTGCAGGCAAGCGATTCGCTGCGCTCATCGCCCGCAGCCGGCACGCGCTCTTGTGGGAGCAACTCTGGCCGCCGGTGGCCGCAACGCTTGTTGTGCTCGGCCTGTTTCTCGCCGCGTCATGGGCAGGCCTCTGGATTTCGATTCCGCCGCTCGCGCGCATTTTCGGCCTCGCCGTTTTTGGCCTGTTGTTTGCCGCGAGCCTCTCACCGTTCCTCTGGCTGAAGCCGCCGCGCCGCGCCGAGGCGCTTTCGCGTCTCGACCGTGAAAGTGGCATCGCTCATCGTCCGGCAACCGCGATCGACGATCGTCTTGCAAATGGCAGCAGCGATCCGGTGATGGACGCACTATGGCGCGCACATCGCAGCGCCGCCGAACGGAACGAGAAGCGCATCCGCGCACCGTGGCCTGCGCCGCGGCTTGCCTGGCGCGATCCTTACGCCATTCGAGCGCTGGTGCTGCTTTCCGTCATCGCCACGTTCTTCGTCGCGAGCGGCGATCACTTGCGCCGCATCGCCGCCGCCTTCGATTTTTCCGGCATCATCGCTCCGAAGATCTATCGCGTCGATGCCTGGGTGACGCCGCCTTCCTACACCGGCCGCGCGCCATTGCTGCTGCCGGGCATTCGCCACGATCAGCCGCCTCCGAAGGAGAGCGCCGCCTTCACCGTGCCCGCCGGCAGCGAACTTGTCGTGCGCGCAACCGGACTTTCCGCGCTCGATCTCGCGCCGCAGGGAGGCCTTGCCGAACAGAAAGCCGAAGGCCAGCCGAATTCGAGCGAGCGCCACTTCAGGATCGGTGCAAGCGGTTCGCTCACGGTGAAGGGCCTGCCGGGCGGCGCGATCGTCTGGCCGTTCAACGCCGTGCCTGACCTGCCGCCGAAGATTTCCTTCACGCAGGAACCGGAAACTTCCGGCCGCGGCACGCTGACGCTGAACTACAAGCTCGAAGACGATTATGGCGTCGCTTCCGCCGAAGCCCGTATCAGCGCGTTGCCGCCCGAGCCCGGCATGCTCGCGCCGCGTGCGCTCGTGCCGCCGCCGGAGTTCCCGCTGACGCTGCCGCAGGCTCACACCCGTGCGGGCAACGGCCAGACGTCGCGCGACATCTCCGACCATCCGTGGGCAGGCGCGATCGTCAATCTGCAACTCGCCGCGCGCGACGATGCCGGCAGCGAAGGCTTGAGCGACACGCGCGAGGTCCAGCTGCCCGAGCGCAACTTCACCAAGGAGCTTGCGCTCGCACTTGTCGAGCAGCGCCGCGTTCTCGCGCAGGATGCCAACGCCCGCGACAAGGTGATGCTCGCGCTCGTCGCGTTGATGATCGCGCCCGACCGCTTCACCGCCGACTCCGGCATTTACCTCGGCCTGCGCACGGCCTTCGCGCGGCTGCGCTTTGCCAAGAACGACGCCGACCTCGTTTCGCTGCTCGACTATCTTTGGGAGATGGCGTTGCAGATCGAGGATGGCGACTTGAGCGACGTCGATCGCGAATTGAAGGCGGCGCAGGATGCGCTGCGCGAAGCATTGCAGCGCGGCGCGAGCGACGAAGAGATCAAGCGCCTGATGGACAACCTGCGGGCCGCACTCGACAAGTTCATGCAGGCGCTGACCGAACAGCTTCGCCGGCAGGACCAAGCGGGCGATCGCCCGCTCGACCGCAACGCGCGCGTCGTTCGCCCGCAGGACCTCAAGAACATGCTCGATCGCATGGAGAACCTGGCGAAGAACGGCAACCGCGACGCCGCCCGCAAGATGCTCGACGACATGCAGGCGATGCTCGATTCGCTGAGCCGCTCAAAGCAGGCGCAGGGCAACCCCGAGGGCGAAGGCAACGATCCGCTCGACGAGCTGGGCCGCATGATCCAGGAGCAGCAGCGCCTGCGCGACAAGACCTACCGCCAAGGCCGTCAACAGGATGGCCGTCAGCAAAACGGCCAGCAGAATGGCCAGCAAGGCGAGCGCAATCGCCGTGCCTATGGCGACCTCAAGGGCAACCAGCAGGAGCTGCGGCAAAAGCTCGAGCAGATGCTGGAAGCCTTGAAGCGGCAAGGCCAGAGAAATGGCGGCCAGCCCGGACAGGAAGAGAACGGCGAAGGCAGCCGCGGCGAAGCCGAGAAGCAGGCGAACGATGCGCTCGGCCGCGCCGGCAAGGCCATGGAAGATGCTGAAGGCGCGTTAGAGGGCGGCGATTCCGAAGGCGCTGTCGACGCGCAGGGCCGCGCGTTGCAGGCGCTCCGCAAGGGCGCGCAAAGCCTTGCCGATGCGATGCAGGGCGAAGGCGAAGGACAGGGCCAGCCAGGCGGCCAGCAGAGTGGCAGCACCGAGCGCACCGATCCACTCGGCCGGCCGATGCGCTCGCGCGAATACGGCGAGGATTACACCGTCAAGATTCCCGGCGAGATCGACGTTCAGCGCGCGCGCCGCGTGCTCGAGGAATTGCGCCGCCGCTTCTCGGAGCCCGACCGGCCGCGCGAAGAGCTTGATTATCTGGAGCGGCTGCTGCGGGACTTTTAATCAAACACGGACAGCAAGCGCTGCCGTGACCGCCGCGCGAATCTCCGCCACCGTGAATGGCTTCTGCACGATGTCATGAATAAGCGCCCGCAGGCTTTGTGCGCGCTCGCGCTGATCGGTGTAGCCGGTCATCAGCAAAATCGTGAGCGCCGGATGATCGCGCTTGGCGGCGAGCGCAAGCGCAATACCGTCCATCAGCGGCATCTGGATATCGCTCAACAGCAAATCGAACGGCGCCGACTTCGCGAGATGATCGAGCGCGGCCGCGCCATCCGGCGCACTCTCGACCTCATGGCCGTCCTGCGCGAAGGCGCGCACCAAGAGCGTGCGTACCGAGCTTTCGTCTTCCGCGACCATGATCCGCGCCATCGCGATACTCCTCACATGCTGCCGGTCAGATCGCCGCGCGTGAGAAAGCGCACCAGCACTTCCTTGCCGTTCGGCGGCGGCGACGCGAGCCGGCTGCGGAACGCGACCTTTTCGTTGTCGGCGAGGATCGAGCGCTGCAACAGCGTCGTCCAGGAATATAGCTCCTGCTGCGACGGTCCGAGCACGGCGATCCGCACCCGCGGCACCTCGACCGGATGCCGCGCGACGTTCACCACCTCGCCTTCGATGACCAGCACCGGAACGCCGTCCTGAACTTCCTGTATCGTCTTCACGTCGCGAAACTCAAGCCCGCGCAAATTGACCGGC
>Ga0182747_1003710_pt1 | contig 10179 bp, 7 predicted proteins | sample eDN3rd30CBELigBY_FD_128526 | JGI IMG/M metagenome (GOLD analysis project Ga0182747, IMG submission 128526) | Enriched backyard soil microbial communities from Emeryville, California, USA - eDNA 3rd pass 30_C BE-Lig BY (version 2) (version 2) | ecosystem: Environmental > Terrestrial > Soil >...
GGCTGACGCCAGACGACATCCTGCATCTGCAGGCGCTGAAGACCGGGGCGCTGCTGGCGTTTTCGGTGGAGGCCGGCGGGCTTGCCGCCGGCGCGGACGCAGGCCTCCAGGCCCGGCTCGCGCAATATGGAAAGGCCGTGGGCGGCGCATTCCAGATCGCCGACGATATTCTCGACCACGAGGCCGATGCGGCGACCCTGGGCAAGCGCGCCGGCAAGGATGCGGAAAAGGGCAAGGGCACGCTGGTCACGGCGCTGGGCCTCACCGAAGCCCGCGCCATTTGCGACCGGCTGATTGATGACGCCATCGCCGCGCTCGACTGTTTCGGCGCCGAAGCGGAGACCCTGCGCGACGCCGCCCGGTTTGTCGGCGCCCGGCGCAGTTGACGCCAGACCCGGACGGCGCATGGCGCCGCCCGCAACAACATGCGCCACAAAACGCCGGACCGCGCGGCGGCGGATGCGCCCGCATTCTCCCGTCCGGCCATGGCGGCGACGGGTCCCTGGCCGGCATGGCCCCCGTCCGCCGGAGACCGGGCAGGTTTCCGGCCCTGCCGCCCCTTTGCAATGCCCCAGAATTTCCGCATGCACGGACTTTATTCTGCAAGAAATTTCAAACTAAACTTCTCGTAAAATTTTTGATGCAAAGCAACAACACGCGTTATGACATAGTTATTGTTGTCCACATTTGGAAGTATTATTAATATTCATATTTTCTATCCAGCCCACAAGATATTTCAGTCATGGATAGAAAATGAACAGATTAGCTCGCGCCGGCTTGCTGTCGGCTTTCATGATATCTGCCTCGACCATTGCGATAACCGCCGCAGAATACACGTCTGTCTGGAGCATTGGCGACAGCCTCACCGACACAGGCCGGACGTATGACTACCTGTCGTCATGGTACTTGCGCTGGACGCGAAAGCCTTATGGCCCGCATTACTATCAGGGGCGTTTCACCAACGGCCTGGTATGGACGGAATACCTCGGCGGGGAGAAGGGCAAGGGCGGACCCGGCGTCAATTTCGCCTGGGGCGGCGCCATCACCGGCACAACGTCGGGCAGCGGCCTCTCGTGGTTCTCCAACAGGTTCGCCAACTGGATGATCCCCTCGCTGGAAAAACAGGTGGACGATTACATGCTGCCGGCCATCGGCGCGGCGCGCCCCCAGGCCCCTGGCGAGCCGGCCTGCCAGACCTGCTTCGGCCAGAATCCCCTGGTGACGGTGTGGATCGGCGGCAATAATTTCCGTGTCCCCGGAGAATCGGCCCCATCCGGCAGCGCCCTCAACGGCTATCGCACGGCGCGGGACTACATCACCGCCAACGTGCCCGCTGCGCTGACGAAGATTCACGGCGCCCTGGTCAGCAACGCCAACCGGGTCGGCGGCGAGGCCCCCCGCGCCATCACGTATTATACGCCGACCACGCCGGACGTGAGCCTGACGCCGAAATTCTCCCGGCTCGACCCTGCCAGCAAGGCGGACCTGTCGCGGGTCATCGCCGAGACCAACCGCACGCTGAAATACAATTTGCTGGCGCTCGGCGACCGGCTCGCCGGCGAGCGGATCCCCGGGCGCATCGTCATCATCGACACCGCCGCCATGATGGAAGAAATCATGGCCAATCCGGCCGACTTCAACCTGACGAACGCCCGCGACAACTGCATCAGTTCGGACAGCGGGGAATATGTTGGCGGCTGCACCCCGCAGAACGCCAATTCATACCTCTACTGGGACGAATTCCACCCCACCACCTACGTGCATGGGCAACTGGCGGAGTTCGCCGCCAATACGGACCGGCTGGAAAGCGGCCGGCCGGCGCGCCTCTCCCTGCCCCATGTCGCCAATGTCGAATGGCGGGATCTGGCTTATGGCGGCGATATTTCGGGCCCTGGCCGGCTGATCAAGCGCGGCGAAGCAACGCTGACGCTGGCAGGCGACAACAGCTACTCCGGCGGCACGCGTTTCGACGACGGCGCCATCCGCGTGTTCAGCGCCCGCAATCTCGGCTCGCCAGAAGGCGATCTGGTATTCCGTGGCGGCGAGTTGCGGGCCAGCGGCACGCTCATGCTCACCCACACCGTGCGCCTTGCCCCACCCGTCTCCGGCGACGCCAGCGACATTTCGGGGACCTTCAACGTTGACCGGGGCTACACCGCAACCCTGGCCGGCCCGCTGCTGTCCGGCAATGGCAATCTGGCCAAGACCGGCCTGGGCGTGCTCGATATCCGCTCGCGCATTGACTCGGCCCGCGAGCGGACCGACATCCGCGAAGGCGAATTGCTGGTCAACAGCCCCGATCTCTATGAAAGCAGCGTCATCAACGTCAGCAGCGGCGCTGTCCTTGGCGGCGGCGGCAGGGTGAAGGGCGACATTCGCAACAATGGCCTGGTGCGCACCACCAGCTGTGGCGGCAGCCTGACGGTGCAGGGCGACTTCGAGCAGGCCTTGGGCGGAACCATCGTCCTGCCCACCGGCAAGACCCAGGTCCGCAACGGTTGCGAGGGCTTGCGCACCTCCATCCACGTGCAGGGACACGCGCGCCTTGGCGGCGTGGTGTCGGCGACGATCCGCGCCGAGAAATTCCTCAGTTCGCAACGCACGGTGATCCGGGCTGACCGCGGCGTCAGCGGCGCCTTCAGCGGCGCGGAAACCTCCTCGCCCTTCGTCAGCATCGCCCTGTCCCAGAGCGATGCGGCGGTCACCGCCACCCTGAGCCGGGACTTCAGCCTGCCGGCGAAGACAGGCAACCAGAAGGCCGTCGCCGCCTTCCTCAACGGCGTTTACAACGAAGCCGCCCAGGGGGATCTGGACCGGGTTTTCCTGGCGCTGGATCTGGCTGGCGCCACTGAGGACGGACAGCGCGCCCTCGACGCCCTTTCGGGCGCGAGCCTGGGCAAGGCCGATGAGGCCGTCGCGATGCACACCGGCGCCATGCAACGCTCGGTGCTCGCCATGGCCACCGCCAGCCGCCGCGCCGGCCGCGCGCCGGCGCAACCGGAGGCAGGCGTCCGGCGCATTGGCGACGTCAGCATCCGGGCGCAGATGTCGACCCAACCCTGGCGCGGCGCACGCCGGAGCGGCGCCGGTCAGGACGCGTTCATGTCGGCCGGTCTGGAAAAGACATGGACCATCGCTGGCGGCCTGCCGCTGACCACCGGCGTCGCCATCACCCATGGCCAGATGAACGCGGCGCTGCAGGGCGAATTGCGCGGGGTGAGCGCCAGTTCACTTCACGTCGCCGGCTATGCGACCCTGACGTCCGGCCCGTTCTTCGTCGACGCGGTCGCCGGCGCCGGCCGCACCGATGGCCGGACGCGGCGGAGCTTCGCCTTTGGCGACCTGCGTGAAACCGCGGGCGCCCGTTACCGCGCCACGGATGTGTTCGCCAGCATCCGCTCCGGCATGACCATTGATGTCGGCGCCCTGAAAGTCGAGCCGTCAGCCGGCCTCGACTGGGAGCGGCTGGCCAGACGCGGCCTGCGCGAAACCGGCGCCGGCGCCGCGTCCGTGCTCGCCGGTCGCCGCACGACCATGACGCTGACGCCGTCGTTCAATCTCGACGTGTCAAAGCGCATCGCTTTGGGCGGGGTTGTGATTGAACCGGCGGCCTGGGCGCGCTTCCAGCTGGCGCAGACCCGTGGCGGCCGCATGCGGCACAGCCTGGCCGGCGCCCCCACAGCCAGCTTCACGCTGGATGGCGGCGTGGCCGCAAAGCGGGCTGGCAGCGCCATCGGCGCCCGACTGGGCGTTGGCCCGGATGGCGCGAAGGACATCTCCACGCGCCTGTTCGTGGCCTGGGAGCGCAGCCGCGACAGCGCCCGCGCCGCGCACAGCTTCACCGCCGGACTGACAGCCACTTTCTGACCGGTCAGAAAATGGCGCCAGACACGGCGCGCGGCAAAACGACCTGTCCCGAAAACGGCCTGCCTCATGAGGCAGGCCGTTGCTGTTTCTGGCAGGCCCGGGGCCGACGGTGAAACGCCGTCGCCCGCGTCAGGCGGCCAGAATTTCCTTTGACGCCACGGTAGTGTCGGCGTTGAGGCGATAAACCAGCGGCACGCCGGTGGCCAGCTCCAGGCCGGCGATGGTGTCGGTGTTCAGGCCGTCAAGCACCATGATCAGCGCCCGCAGCGAGTTGCCATGCGCGGCGACCAGCACGCGCTCGCCGCGCATCACGGCCGGCAGAATCTCGCGAATGTAATAAGGCAGCACGCGGGCGGCCGTGTCCTTCAGGCTCTCGCCGCCGGGAGGCGGCACGTCATAGGAGCGACGCCAGACGTGCACCTGGTCCTCGCCCCATTTCGCCCGGGCGTCGTCCTTGTTCAGACCCGACAGCTCGCCATAGTCGCGCTCGTTGAGGGCGATGTCGCGGACGGTCGGCAGACTGTCCTGGCCGAGTTGGCCGAGAATGAGCTGGGCCGTGCGCTGGGCCCGGGTCAGGCCCGAGGTATAGCAGCGGTCAAACGACAGGTTCCTGGCCTTCAGGCGGTCGCCGGCGGCCTTCGCTTCCGAAACGCCAAGCTCGGTCAGGTCCGGGTCTTTCCAGCCAGTGAACAGGTTCTTGAGGTTCCAGTCGCTCTGGCCGTGACGGGCGAGAACAAGAAGACGCTCGGTCATGCGGTGAACTCCGGTTTCGGCGTGGCGGCGGCTGTGGCGCCACGCCGGCAGTCATGGGAAAAAATTTCTGGAACTGGAGCGGCTTCTGGTCAGCCAGACGATGTCACCTGGCCGGAAAGCGCTCCATCGTTTTGATCTGACGCACTTCCTCACGAAAAGTGGAGTCCACTTTTCCCGAAAATGCGCTAGCCAACGCCCAGGACGTCGGCCATGGAATACAGCCCCGCCGCCTGGCCGCGCGTCCACAGGGCGGCGCGCACGGCGCCGCGGGCAAAAATGCCCCGGTCTTCCGCATGATGCGACAGGGTAATGCGCTCTTGCGGGCCGGCATAAATGACGCTGTGATCGCCGACCACGGAGCCGCCGCGCAGGGTGGCGAAACCGATGTCGCCAGACGTGCGCGGGCCGGTGTGGCCATCGCGCACCCGCACGGAGCGCTGGCCCAGGGTGATCCCGCGCCCCTCAGCGGCGGCCTCGCCAAGCAGCAGGGCGGTGCCGGAGGGGGCGTCGACCTTGTGGCGATGGTGCATTTCCAGCACCTCGATGTCGAAGTCCTCGCCCAGCGCGGACGCCGCCTGGCGCACCAGCGCCGCCAGCAGATTGACGCCAAGGCTCATGTTGCCGGAGCGGACCACCACATTGCGCTTCGCCGCGTCCGCGAGAGCGGCGAGATCGGCTTCCGACAGGCCGGTGGTGCCGATGATGTGTGCGACGCCGCGTTCCGCCGCCAGCCCGGCGAGGGCGACCGTCGCCGCCGGGGCGGAGAAGTCAATGACGGCGTCGGCGCCATCGAGCGCCCGCGTCACGTCGTCGGTGATGATGACGCCGCTCGCGCCGACGCCGGCCAGCAGGCCCGCGTCCTTGCCGAGCGCTTCAGCGCCGGGGCGGTCCGTGGCGCCATGCAGCACGGCGCCTTCCGTCTCCGCGATGGTCGTCACCAGCATGCGGCCCATGCGCCCCGCGGCGCCGAACACGACCAGCTTCATGTCGCTCATGCCTCAGCCCTCGCCCGGCTGCGGGCCGTCGTAGCCGTCGATCACCACCATGTCAGCGACGGCGTGGCCATCGCGCAGCGCCTTGGCGCGCTTGTATTCCGGTGAATTCCAGCAATCGATCGCCGCCTGGCGGCTGGGAAACTCAATCACGACGTTGCGGGCGCGCGAGCCGCCCTCAACCGCCTCAAAGGCGCCGCCGCGCACCAGGAAACGGGCGCCGTATTTGGCGAACGCCTCGGCGTTGGCCGCCACATAGGCCTTGTAGGCGTCGGCGTCCGACACGTCGACGCGTCCGATCCAGTATCCCCTGGCCATGCTCTGTCCCTTTCCCAGGCGCTGATCCGGTCCGGTCAAAGCGCCGCCTCGATATCCTGAACGATGGCCCGCGCCACGGCGACCGGGTCCGCCGCCTCCGTCACCGGCCGGCCGACCACGAGATAGTCCGCCCCGTTGGCGATGGCCTGGCCGGGCGTCACCGCCCGTTTCTGGTCGCCCAGCGCCGCGCCGGCCGGGCGGATGCCCGGCGTCACCAGCAGCATGTCGTCGCCGACGATGGCCCGCATCGCCTGCGTCTCTTCAGCGGAGAGGATCAGGCCGTCGATGCCGGCGGCGCGCGCCTGGGCGGCGCGCCGGGCCACGGTGTCGCGCACGCCGGCGGCGTAGCCGGCTTCGGCGAGATCGGCGTCGTCACAGGAGGTCATGACGGTGACCGCGAGGATCTGCAGCCTGCTGTCGCCGCGCCCGCGCGCGGCGGCCTGCATGGTCTGCGGATAAGCGTGAACTGTCAGGAAGCGGCCGCCAAGGCTGGCGATGCGCGCTGTGGCCTTCTCGACCGTGTTGGGAATGTCGTGCAGCTTCAGGTCGACGAAAACCTGCTTGCCCTGGTCGGCCAGTTCGCCAATGAACGGCAGCCCGCCGCCATAAACCAGCTCCATCCCCACCTTGTAGAAACTCACCGCGTCGCCAAGGCGCGCTGTCATGGCGCGCGCCGCCGCCACGTCCGGAAAATCCAGCGCGACGATCAGACGGTCGCGGGGTGGAATGGCCGCGCGGGACGGCCGGGGGGGAGTTTGCGCGTTCATGACGCCTCTTCGCACAGGCGCCGCGCCGCACTCAAGCCCTGGAGCGGGTGATTCCGTCTCGACCCAAGGCCAGCGCGCCGCGGCGGCGGATCAACGCGGACGATGTTTGCCGTTGGGAAGCGCCTGGTGAGCATGGGCATGCCCGTTGGCGTTCTGGCGGCGGTAAGCCCAGACCCGCGCTGGCGGCAGGTTCCACCAGACGCGGCCGGACGGCTGCGAGCTGTAGTCGTCGGATTTCGGGATCGGCGAGACCGGCGAATATGTGAACTGCACGAAAGGCGCGCCGGGCTGCATCAGATGGAAGGCGTCGTTCAGCAGTTTCATGCGCATGGGCAGCGGCTTGGTGAACAGCGGCAGGCTGGACACGGTGGCCGCCGCCGGTTCCTGCAGACGCTCGGCCAGCAGCTCCGGAAAATTGTAGGCGTCGCCCTGCAGGATGGTGGCGGCGGGAAAGCGCCTGGCCAGCAGGCTGCAAAAATCGGCGCTGTACTCCACCAGGATCAGGCGGCTCTCCGGCACGCCGCGGCGCAGGATGGCTTCCGTGACCGGGCCGGTGCCAGGCCCAAGCTCGATGACCGGGCCGGTGGCGGCCGGATCAAGATAGCTGGCCATGGTGCGGGCCAGCATCTTGCCCGAGGGCGTCACCGCGCCAGTGACGAGCGGACGCTCCACCCACGAGCGCAGGAACCGCGCCTCATCCTCGATGCGGACGGGCGGTTTTCCGGATTGGCGTTGGCGGGGCAAGGTCAGCGGGCTCCGGCCGGGTGGAGAGAGGCGGCGCAAGGGACGGGGCCGCTGTGCTCCACGGTTGCTGCTGCATGATCGCCAGCTGACATGGAATTCCTTCCATCGATGCATCGCCCCGCCAGCGGACGGGTCACAGGCTGATGCTCCAGCCGACCTGACCGTCTGACAGACGGTCTGGCCAGCTTTAACTGTTTCTGGTTACACCCGTTGCGCCGGAGCGCATAGGGCTCCCGATCAAATTCCGGTCAGGACAACCGGTTTTGATGGCGCTGTCCGCCATGAACAGCGCGACGGGCCCGGGCAATCCCGCCGTCTTCAGCCGCCGAGGCCGCCGAACAGCTCCTTGACGCGGGACAGGAAGCCGGCGCTCTCCGGGTGCGTTTCACCCGATGACTCGCGCTCGAATTCCTGCAGCAGCTCACGCTGGCGACGCGACAGGTTTTGTGGCGTCTCGACCACCACCTGGATGTACAGGTCGCCGACATTGCGGCTGCGCAGCACCGGCATGCCCTTGCCCTTCAGGCGCAACTGGCGTCCGGTCTGGGTGCCCGCCGGAATCGACACTTTCGCCGGCTCGCCGTCGAGCGTCGGAGCCTCGAACTCGCCGCCAAGCGCCGCGAGGGTCATCGACACCGGGGCGCGGCAGAACAGGTCGGCGCCGTCGCGCTGGAAGATGGCGTGCGGCTTGATGGCGAGGAAGATGTAAAGGTCGCCGGCCGGGCCGCCGTTGCCGCCCGCCTCGCCCTCGCCCGACAGGCGGATGCGCGTGCCGTCCTCAACGCCAGCCGGCACATTGACCGACAGGTTGCGTTCGCGGGTGACGCGGCCGGCGCCGTGGCAGACGTCGCATGGATTGTCGATGATCTCGCCGCGGCCGCCGCAGGTAGGGCAGGTCCGCTGGATGGCGAAAAAGCCCTGGGCCGCCCGCACCTGACCAGCGCCGCCGCAGGTGCCGCAAGTGCGGGCGCGTGAGCCCGCCTTGGCCCCGGAGCCCTCGCAGCTGTCACAGCGCACCGCTGTCGGCACGCGGATCGCCGCGGTCTTGCCGGCGAACGCCTCTTCCAGGGTGATTTCGAGATTGTAACGGACATCGGAGCCGCGATTGCGGCCCTGGCGGCCGCCGCGGGCGCGACTGTCGCCGAAGAAATTGTCGAAGATGTCGGTCATGAAATCGGAGAAGTCGGCGCCAAAGCCCGGACCTCCGCCGCCCACGCCGCCCTGCTCGAAGGCCGCGTGACCAAACCGGTCGTAAGCGGCGCGCTTCTGGCCGTCCTTCAGAACCTCATACGCCTCGGCCACTTCCTTGAAACGCACCTCGGCGGCCGCGTCGCCGGGATTCTTGTCCGGGTGCCATTTCATGGCCAGCTTGCGAAAAGCGACCTTCAGGTCACCGTCAGAGGCGGTCCGTTCAACCTCAAGGACCTCGTAGTAGCAGCGCTTGGTCATCGGGCAAATTCCAGACCTGATCCTGTCATCTTCTCATCGTCAGCCATGCGCATGAGCGCCATGACCATTCAGCCGGGCACAACCAGACGGCCGCCCGGTCTCTCCCGGCATGCGCGTCATATGGTGATCCGGCTTTTTCCAGAAAACGTCCAAACCCTGAAGCCATTGTCCAGCGGGGCCTTTTCCGCCGCACGCCGGGATATGGCTTCCATTCAGCCAAGGCCGGTTTCCGGCCCTGGCGCCGGCCTTCGCCCGGACGCGCGAACCGTCGCGACGCCCGGACTGCTGCGCCAAAGGCAACGGGGCCGCAAATTGCGGCCCCGCGTCAGTCGGCTTAGCCGTGCTTCTTGTTATCGTCGACTTCCTGGAAGTCGGCGTCGATGACGTCGTCATCCTTCTTGGCGCCAGCGGCGCCGGCGTCGCCGCCTTCCGAAGCCTGCTGGGCTTCATACATGGCCTGGCCCAGCTTCATGGAAGCCTGCATCAGCTCATTGGTGCGCGCGGTGATCGCCTCGGCGTCCTCGCCTTCAAGCGCGGTCTTCAAGGCGGCGACAGCCGTCTCGATCGCCGTCTTGTCAGCGGCCGAAACCTTGTCGCCGAACTCCGCCACCGACTTCTCGGTGGAATTGATCAGCGCCTCGCCCTGGTTCCGGGCTTCGACAAGCGCGCGCCGCTTCTTGTCTTCATCGGCGTGAGCCTCGGCGTCCTTGACCATCTTGTCGATGTCGGCGTCTGAGAGACCGCCGGAAGCCTGGATGCGGATGGCCTGCTCCTTGCCGGTCGCCTTGTCCCTGGCCGAGACGTTGACGATGCCGTTGGCGTCGATGTCGAAGGCCACCTCGACCTGCGGCACGCCGCGCGGCGCCGCCGGGATGCCGACCAGGTCGAACTGTCCCAGCGCCTTGTTGTCGGCGGCCATTTCACGCTCGCCCTGGAAGACGCGGATGGTCACGGCGGTCTGGTTGTCTTCAGCCGTCGAGAACACCTGGCTCTTCTTCGTCGGGATTGTCGTGTTGCGGTCGATCAGACGGGTGAACACGCCGCCCAGGGTCTCGATGCCGAGGGAGAGCGGGGTCACGTCGAGCAGCAGCACGTCCTTGACGTCGCCCTGGAGAACGCCGGCCTGGACAGCCGCGCCGATGGCGACGACCTCATCCGGGTTGACGCCCTTGTGCGGCTCCTTGCCGAAGAACTGCTTCACGACTTCCTGGACCTTCGGCATGCGGGTCATGCCGCCGACCAGAACCACTTCATCGATCTGGCCGGCCGAGAGGCCGGCGTCCTTCAAC
>Ga0182747_1003718_pt1 | contig 10174 bp, 9 predicted proteins | sample eDN3rd30CBELigBY_FD_128526 | JGI IMG/M metagenome (GOLD analysis project Ga0182747, IMG submission 128526) | Enriched backyard soil microbial communities from Emeryville, California, USA - eDNA 3rd pass 30_C BE-Lig BY (version 2) (version 2) | ecosystem: Environmental > Terrestrial > Soil >...
CGGCCGATCCAGCGGCACTCTCCGATGCCGAGCGCCGCCACGCGGCCGCGCAGGCGCTGGACTATATGGGCCTCGCGCCCGGCGCCCGGCTCGAAGGCCTGCCAGTGGACCGCGTCTTCATCGGCAGTTGCACCAACGCGCGGCTGGACGACCTGCGCGCGGCCGCCGCCATCCTGCGCGGGCGACGCACCAGGGTGCCGGGGCTGGTGTCACCCGGCTCCACTCAGATCAAGCGCGAGGCGGAGGCGGAGGGACTGCACCGGCTATTCATCGAGGCGGGGTTCGATTGGCGGGAATCCGGCTGCAGCATGTGCGTCGGCATGAATGGTGATCTGGTCGCGGCCGGCGAGCGCTGTGCCAGCACCTCCAACCGCAACTTTCCCGGCCGCCAGGGCCGGGGCGCACGCACGCATCTGATGAGCCCTGCCATGGCCGCCGCCGCGGCGCTGGCCGGGCGCATCGTGGATGTGCGGGAGTATGCCGCATGAGCCGCCAGCCCGTGACGCGCATCGAAGGCTCCGCCGCGCCCTTCGACGTTTCGAACGTGGATACGGACCAGATCATTCCGGCACGCTTCCTGCGCCGCCCGCGCGATGCGCAGTACGGAACCTATCTCTTCCACGACCTGCGCTTCGACGAGGGCGGCCGCGAGCGCCCCGACTTCATCCTGAACCGTCCGCCTTTCCGCCAAGCGGCGATCCTGGTGGCGGCGCGCGCCTTCGGCGTCGGCTCCTCGCGTGAGGCGGCAGTTTACGCGCTGCAGGCCTATGGCATCCGCGCCGTGGTGGCAGAGACCTTTGGCGACATCTTCTTTGGCAACGCTCTAAAGAACGGGCTGCTGCCGGTGCGACTCCCCCTTCCGACCGTCAATGCGCTGCGCGATGCAGCGGCTGGGTCGCCGCCCGCCCGGCTGGCCATCGACCTGGAAAAGCAAGAACTGGTGGCACCCGACGGTACGAAACATGCCTTCGACATTCCCGCTTTCGCGCGCGAATGCCTGCTGCAAGGCCAGGATGAAATCGGCCTGACGCTTTCTCTCCTGCCGCAGATCGAGCAGTTCGAGGCCCGGCGACACGCCTCCCCTGCCTAATCGAACCGTTTCCGTGTCACAAATTTTCGAGCTGATGCAGCACTGGGAAGGTACCGGAGGTTTGGATGCGAGGTCATCGATGCGCGGGATGACGAAATCGGCGGTGCGGGTCGCACGTAAGGCCCAGGCCGTCGGGCGACGAAGCTTTCCAACCTATGGCAGCCGGACCTCCCGGCATGACTTCACCAGGCCCAGCTTCCAGGACTCGCCCGACTTCGCGTCCGCTCTGTGCCAAGCCACCGCGCTGGTCACCCTGAGCACGGTCCTGGCCGAAGACGCCCTACAGGCGGCCCCTGCACAAGCACTTTCCCCGCGTTCTTTGTCGCCAGCGTTGGCACATCGAGAGCGGCTTCGGCCAGCATAAGCGCCGCCTCGGCTCGGCGCCGAGGGCGCGTGGCCATCAAACTCAGCGGCGCGAGCTTACCCTGCGCGTCCTCACCCATACCTCATATCCCGGCCAGGACGGTTTCAGCCGAGCAAAACAGGCTTTCAGTGCCCATGAAAACACCCCTGAGCGGTTGGTTGGCCTGAAGTGCGGACCGAAGATCGAGATCGAGTGCCGCTCCACCCGTGTTGCCGACGAATACCAGGCGCCCCTCCGGTCGCAATGATGCCCGTGAGCTTCTCAAGGTAGATCCAACAGGGTCCACTATCAGGTTCACCCCCGGTCCATCGGGCAGACGCATGCCCTCTTCAGCCACATTTCTCATTCGAGAGTTGAGCGCGTGGGCGAGCCCAAAAACCGCCAGCCGTTGCGCACGTTCACATCCTGAGACGGTCGTGATCAACGTCGCCCTGGACTGATGCGCGAGTTGAATGGCGGCAAGGCCAATAGCCCCGTCGCCATCTCGAATGAGCACCGCTTCGCCTTCGCCCAGGCCACTCCGCGTAAGGAGGCTGTGGTGGGCGGTTCCAAACAAGATGGGCAGTGCCGCCGCCGCCCTATCCAAGCCATCCGGCACGAGCCAGGTTCTGGAGGCTTGGACGGCGCGCATGGTGGCGTGGGAGCCGCACAGGTCGAAGCTGATAACCCTCTGCCCAACGAGCCGGTCATGAGCTTCAGGGCCGACGGCGATCACCTCCCCTGCCGCTGCATACCCCAGGATGTATCCTGGCGACAGAGGAGGCGTGGACGCTCGGTTGATGAGGTCACCACCTTCGGCGGAAATGGCTTCGACCCGGATCAGCACGCTATCGGGTGGACAGGGAGGATCTGTAACATCCCGGTAGTGCAGACCGGCGGCTCGCCCGCAGTGTCGTAGACCGCTGCCTTCATGGCTTGTTGTCGCGTTCTTTCATGCGGCTGTCCCCGGCTGACAGATCCTGGGCAAACGCTGACAGAGCATCGGGCCTGGGTGGCAAAATATCCGGCGATAGGTCAGGCGGTTTGTGGCACCCGCGCGATGACTTTGATTTCGAAATCAAAGCCAGCAAGCCAGGTCACGCCCACCGCGGTCCAGTTGGGATAGGGGGGGGCGCCAATCGCCTTGTCGCGCACAGCCATCACGGTCTCGAACTGTGCTTCCGGGTCGGTATGGAAGGTCGTCACGTCAACCACGTTGTCGAAGCTGCAGCCAGCCGCATCGAGTACGGCGTTCAGCCGGTCAAATGCCAGTTGCACCTGCTTGGCGAAGTCCGGCTCTAGCGAGCCATCCTCACGGCTGCCGACCTGGCCGGAGACGAAGAGCAGATCGCCCGAACGGATAGCTGCGGAGTAGCGGTGCTTTTCATAGAGGGCCTGCCGGCCGGGTGGGAAGATAGCGTCGCGCTTGGACATCTGGGCCTCCTTTGATCCTGAGCCGGGAACCCTTTCCCGGGAGCGAGAGCGCACTCATATACGCTTCGTATGAGGAGACATGCCCACATACGCAGCGCATGTCAACTGACATACGCTGCGTATGTAGTGGGCTGAAGGGACTGCCGGTGGCTGTGGGACAACGCGCGCGCATGATGGAAGAGACCCGGTCCAAGCTGATCCGGGCGGCGCGAAAAGCCTTCGCGGAAAAGGGCTACGCGGCAGCGTCGATGGACGACCTGACCGCTGCGGCCGGGCTGACGCGGGGCGCGCTCTATCACAACTTCGGCGACAAGAAGGGCCTGTTGCGTGCCGTGATCGACCAGCTCGACGCGGAGATGGTGGCAAAGGCAAGAGCCGCGCGGGACCAAGCCGAGACTCCGTGGCTCGGCTTCCTGGCGGAAGGGGTGGCTTACATCGAATTAGCGCTGGAGCCGGAGATCCAGCGGATCATGCTGCTGGATGGCCCGGCCGTGCTTGGCGATCCCTCGCAATGGCCGGGCCAGAATGCCTGCCTCCGCACAACAACGGAGACGATCCAGGCGCTGATTGATGCAGGAACGGTGCGGCCGGTGGATGCCGAGGCCGCCGCGCGCTTGATCAACGGGGCGGCGCTGAACGCCGCGCTCTGGATCGCCGCCTCCGAGAATCCCCGCGCCGTCTTCGCCCGGGCCGTCGAGGCCTTCCGCCACATGGCAACAGGCTTGCTGGAGAACAAGGTTTGATAGGGGCTAGGTACTGGCCTCTACCGTCTGCCGGCTGATAATAGCCATGAGGCGCGCTCCAAATTCCGTAGTGCAAGCGTGAGCATCCGCTGGGTGATACCCTCGATGCTGTTCTTCAGGCTTGAGAAACGCAGCCCATGGTCCGGCCAGGTTCCTTTGGGTCCTGGCTCACCGGGTATGGCCGCGAGGCCTTCGAAGTGGCGTTAGGAACGGCGGGTACATGGCGTTACGATCCAGCATGACGCAATCCGAAGCTCCGCCGCTGGAAGGCAACTGACCAGAAGCCGCTTGTTCGGGCATGAGGCACACCCGGCCGTCCATGTTCGCGCCAGGGCAGGCAGGGGAGCTGCTTGGATGACAGTTGTGGGCGCATTCCGCTCAGGGAACTGCCAAGGCACTCGAGACGGAAGAGCCATCCCGAGATGCCGGTGAGGTCAGATTTCAGGGGCCTCGGATGGCGTTGAGGCGTCTTCGGCGTCCACTCCCAGGTAGAGCACTGTGCTCTCCACCCTCGTGCGACCTAGTAGTATCTGCACAGCCCGCAGATTGCCCGTTCACTGGCAGATGAGTGCAACCTTGGTGCAACGCAGGCTGTGAGTGCCATAGGCTGCTCGGCCAAGACCCACAGCCTCGACCCAGTCGCCTACAAGGCGGCTGTACTGCTGCTGCCGTTCTCAGAGACGCTAGGCAATCGCCGATCCTACCAGGCTGCTCAGAATGGCTTCCGGAGTGCCGGGAAGCTCCCACAGCCGCGCTTGGCATCCAGGACCATTTGAGCCATCATCCCAGGATGAAGGTCGCTCCGAGTACCATCTGCATCGCGCTTCTGCGTCTCTGACGTGAGGAGCTAAAGGCAGGCGATCTAGTGGTCGGCTGCGGACGTTCGCCTGCGCAGGAGCGGGTGGACCGTCGTTGCACGTGCGGCTCGCAAACGACTGGTACTCATCATGCACAACGTCTTCGAAAGCCCCTTCAAGGGTATCACCCTCGCTCACCTGGTAACCCATCCCAACATCCAGGTCGGACGCCACAGCTATTACTCTGGCTACTACCATGGCCATGGCTTCGATGATTGCGCCCGCTTCCTGCTGCCAGACGAGGACGCCGATAAGCTCATCATCGGCTCGTTCTGCTCGATCGGCTCGGGAGCGGCCTTCATCATGGCCGGGAACCAAGGCCACCGGAGCGACTGGATCAGCACCTTCCCGTTCTTCTGGATGCCCGAAGTTCCCTCCTTCGCCGGGGCAAGAAATGGGTTCCAACCGGCTGGCAATACGGTGGTCGGCAATGATGTCTGGATCGGGTCCGAGGCTATCGTCATGCCCGGCGTCACGATCGGGGATGGTGCGATCATTGGAACAAGGGCGCTGGTGACGAAGGATGTCGAGCCCTATGCCATTGTCGGCGGGAACCCTGCCAGGGTGATCCGAAAGCGTTTCAACGATGCCGACATTGCCAAGCTGATCGAACTTCGTTGGTGGAATTGGAGTGATGATGAACTACGACAGGCCATGCCGATCCTGACCAGCGGCGACGTTGCGGCCCTTCATCACCATTGGCGGGCGATCATCAAACCTGCAGCGTAAGTACCGCATCCCCTGTCGGCTTCTACCCGTCCCTTCTTGGAAGTGGACGGGTGGGCTTCCGCCCATCTCAAGAAACGGACGTCCAGAGGAGCACGCCTGCCTCGCGGAAAGCGCTTGTACCGTCTGGATGACGGCGGTGGGCGAAGCTGTCATCTCCTGCACCGAGTTTCTCAAGGCAGTTCTCCCGCCATATGCAGGCCTTTACGCCGAGAAACCCCTCTCTCATGAGGATCAGTATCGAACCGGGCGCATTGTGACGCTTCAACGCTGATCGCCCACTCCCATAAGCTGGGCAGACCATTATTGCCGTCAACTTGGCATCTGGAATGCGCCATCTCGTCCTGCAGGTGTCGTGATTTTCCTGGGGAGTATGAGAACAACCATTGGTTTGTGAGTAATTAAAACGATGCGAAATCGTATGCTGCGGGCACACTGAAAGCCCCCCCTCATGGAGCGGTGAGGATGAGGATGCGAGTTGGGGATTTCCGCAGTCACCGCCGCCGTCGTCGAGGCAGGCGCCACCGCCTATGCCGGCAGCAAATCGGCCAGCGCCTATCCCGGCAATGGCGCGCGCCAGCACGCCGTGCGCAGTGCCGCAGTGCCGCAGTGCCGCAGTGCTTAGTAGGCATCATGCGGAGGCTCGAAGGCGGACATACCACTGGCCTGCTGCGACGTGCTGGTTTGGGCCAGAGGCTGGCATGGTTGCTGATGATGGAGAGGCGGCGGAGAAGATCCAGCGCCGCGCCGCGGCCACCCTCCGGCTTTGGCAGTGGACGCGGACCGAGGCGCTGTCTATCGGGACTGGCGCGGAGCGGCGCCAGGAATGACACTTTCCCCGAAACGCGTGACACACCTCACGAAGGGGGCTGCCTTCGGCGAACGGCTGAAACGCCACACCCTTGATCGCGCGCACCGTGCAACGGGATAACAGTTGCCCTCTCCGTGGTCCCCGCCGCAGCGTTGACCGCCTGCGCGAGCGCGGCCTGATGGAAAGGCTTGTTCAGCCTTGGAAGCTCGCTGTCAGTGCTACCTAGCAGGTCTGCGTAACCGCTCACCAGCAGGACCGGCAAGGCCGGATATTCGGATGCGAGGACTGTGGCCAGTTGGGTGCCTGTCATCCCCGGCATGGCCTGGTCGGTCACCACGAGGTCGACTTGATGGCCCCCTTTCAGCAGCGCCAACGCCTCCTGCCCACCAGGGGCCTGCAAGGCCGCATGGCCCAGATCCTCCAGCATCGCGGCCGTGTTGGCCAGGACCAGGGCGTCGTCATCGACAATGAGGATAGTGAGCGGCGCGGTCTGCGGAATGACCGAAGCTCCTTCCGTGACGGCTTCCGACTGGCGCGGCTTCAGATCCTTCTGAGACGCCGGGAGCCAAAGCTCAGCCACGGTTCCTCGTCCCAGCTCGCTCCGAAGGACAAGCCGGCCGCCTGATTGCTCCGCAAGCCCGTGAGCCATGGACAATCCAAGCCCGGTTCCCTTGCCGAGACCCTTGGTGGTGAAGAACGGCTCCGTGGCACGGCTCAGGGTCGTGGCGTCCATTCCGGTGCCGGTGTCGGCAACCGTCAGGCAGATGTATTTTCCTGGCGTCAGGCCATCCGCTGCGCCCGGGAGCACCGCCTGTTCGGAGGCCGAAATGCTTAGCGTGCCGCCGTTCGGCATTGCATCGCGAGCATTGACTGCAAGGTTGAGTAGGGTCAGCTCGAGTTGATTGGCATCCACATGAGCAGGAGACAGGGGCAAAGGAAAATGTACCTCTGTTTGCACCATCGGCCCGACTGAGCGCCGGAGCAGCTCCGCCATTCCTTGCACCAGCTCCGGGATATCCACCGAGCGGGGCTTGAGATCCTGCTTGCGGGCGAAGGCCAGGAGGCGCTGGGTCAACCCAGCACCACGATGCACCCCCTGCAGAGCATTCTCCAGGAGAAGCGCCACCTTGGGATCGTTCGGCACGCGCCGTTGCAGGAGCTCGAGGTTCCCCAGGATCACGGCGAGGAGATTGTTGAAGTCGTGCGCCACACCTCCGGTGAGCTGGCCGATGGCCTCAATCTTCTGGGACTGGCGGAGCGCCGCCTCCACCCGCTTGCGATCGGTGACATTGGTCAGGCCGCCCAGAACGCGCGGCGCGTCTTCCTGCTCCTCCTGCTCAATGCGGGCGGAAGCCATGATGTCCAGGAACTCGCCGGACCTGGTGACAACCCGGTATTCGACGTCCCTAAGTTCCCCTTGCTGCAGAAGCCTCGGCCAGTCCGACTGCACGAGCTGCCGCGCAGACGCCTCGGTCATGAAGTTGATGAAAGGCCGTCCGATGATCTCGTCGCGCCGGTAGCCCATCATCGTGAGCCATGCTTCCGTCACCTCTTCGATCCGGCCTTCCTGGTCGAGGGAATGGAGCGGGAGGGGCGTCCGCCGGTAGAGCGAACGGAAGCGCTCCTCGCTCCGGCGCAGCGCTGCCGCCTCGCGCTCGGCCAGCACGGCAAAGCGGCGGTCGAACATGGCCGCGACCAGCGAGAGGAAGAGGATCAGGAAGGTCGAAGCCGACACGGCAAGCGCAACGGCTGTCTGGTTCAGGCTTGTCCAGCCATGCGCCATGTCAACGTTGGTATGCGCGGTGAATACGGCTCCCCGCATGCTGGCATAGTGCATGCCGGAGATCGCGATGCCCATGACCATCGCAGCCCCGGCCTTTGTCGCCACGCGACGGGTTTGCTTGGCGAGCCACAGGGCGACTGTCGCGGCGCCGATCGCGATCAGAACGGATACTGCGACCCAGAGGGGGGCGTAGCGAAGATCGGCTGCCATCCTCATCGCGGCCATTCCGATGTAGTGCATCGCCACGATGCCAAGTCCCATCAACAGCCCGCTTGCCAGGAGCAGCATGCCAGTAGGGCGCGTCTGGCTTACCACCGCGAAGCTCAGTCCGGTGGCGCCGATTGGCACTGCCAGAGACAGCAGCGTAAGGCTGAAATCGTAGCTGACCTCCATGCCTGGCATGCTGAAGGCCAGCATTGCCACGAAGTGCATGGCCCAGATGCCACCCCCCATGGCAAGCGCCGCAGTCGCGAGCCAAGCGTGGCGCGTCCAGCCGTCGGAGGCGCGCACACGGCCGGCCAAGTCAAGAGCCGTATAAGCAGCGGCCATGGCGATCAGGATGGAGAGGGCGACGAGCGCCGCGTCGTGTGTCCCAGCAATCGTCATACTCATCTTCTCTCTGGACAGCCCAGTGTTCACTCACCGCCCATTAGAGGTAGAGTTACTGAGGAAGTTATTCAAACGCTACTTGCATCCATGACCAAAGGGCCCATGCCAGAGAATGGCCTTGGGCCGCTCTTACGCTCATCCTAGATCAAGTTGACGCAGGCGGAGTCTGGGGGGGAAAGCGCCTCATTGAGAGAAAATCGAAGTATATCAGATTTTTAGAAGATAGCCATGATGTAGGGGATGGAACGGGGAGCGAACACTCCCAGGGGTATAGGGGCGGCGGATAAGGTCAGCTTTCAACTCATAAGCCCTGTGCCGACGCACACTTTCTACGCGCGCCTTCGACGGTCCGGCCGCTTGCCTTGCCCTACAGGACTACCCGAAGGACCCGCGCCGGGACCGCCAGTGCCACCTCCATGGGCATGTGGCCAATCCTTGTAGGATCACCGTGCGCACATCTCTCGGCAAGCGATCATCGCCGCGATCAAAAATGCCAGAGCATTCGGCGTGCGCAACTGCATCGGCCTGAGCCGCTTGTCGAGGGTATGGTCCCGGCACCCATCGCGCCAGTTCAACCGCTCGCCGTTGCGCTCATCAGGCCCGGCGGTGATCAGGCCCTCCCCTCGGCTTCCATCAGCATTTACAGCACCGCTTCCGCGACGCTGCGTAGGCTTAGAGCTCGTTTGAGAATGGCCTCGGGTCGGTCTGGCGAAGCTTTTCCGCGCCGTGGAGCGGTGGACCTTCCTGCCTGGCACAAAAAATCCCGCACCAGCCCTCCGCCGCTCCATTCTCAAACGGGCTCTTAGGGGCTTAGCAAGCTTTCTCACCTTACGCTCGGAAGATGGGTGCCGGAGGTCTGCCAGACTTGGCGTTCGCCTGCTGTCACCTGCCCATGCCCAGAGAGATCCGATGAGCACAGCTGTCGAACTGGCCCGATTTGTTGGCGAAAACCGACAAACCATGCGCGCCGTTGATGAGGGAATGCAAGAAACGGCCGAACTATTCGGCGACAAAATGGTAATGAAATTCAAGGGGAAGTTGGAGATTTGTGGCGAAGGCCTCTCCATGCCTAAAGGCAGCTGGTACAAGTATCTTCGCTTTCTGAACGAAGAGACTGAAGAGGTTGTTCAGATTTCTAGCGTTGGTGTCGGCAGTAAGATCGACAGCTACATCCAATCTGGTCTCAGGGCAGAATTCTTTTTTGCTCGAACTGGCCCGGAACTTATCTTGTATGCCATCAATACGGATGGTCGCAGTGTAAACGACTTACCAACTGCAGCCGCGGCGATCAACGCGGTTCAACAAGCGGGCAGATCTCTTACTCTAGCAGCTATTTGCATGGTGCCGGTCTTCGGTTTTGGCCTTCTCCTGCTTCCAATGGCTGCGAAGCAAAGGAAGATCGCCAAGCAGTGTGCGACCGAAGAGGAGATGCGCAAACTTCTGGCCAGCTGACATCTTATCCCGCCTGCAAAGGAGGGAGAGGGCAGATTACGGCAACCTGCCTTCCTCTCCACCCATGTGCACGCTAACCCGGGCTCTAAAAGTGCCTTCTGTAATCGGGTCGGTCAATGACCGGCACGGAGTGTCACGTCACAGGTTCCTCGCTTCTGTTCGTGGTCGGCGTGCTGCCGCCACAGGCTATGGCCAAGCAGACGGGGCGGGCCAATCTAGCAAGCGGGCTCGATCGGTACCGGCACCGGCACCGGCGCTGTTGCGGCCTTGCCCTGCCGCGTCCCCGCGACGGGACCTCGGACGCTGGGATCAGCGTTGCTGACTAC
>Ga0182747_1003720_pt1 | contig 10173 bp, 8 predicted proteins | sample eDN3rd30CBELigBY_FD_128526 | JGI IMG/M metagenome (GOLD analysis project Ga0182747, IMG submission 128526) | Enriched backyard soil microbial communities from Emeryville, California, USA - eDNA 3rd pass 30_C BE-Lig BY (version 2) (version 2) | ecosystem: Environmental > Terrestrial > Soil >...
AATGTGGAGAAAAGCATCGAGATTGACGCGACTCTGCAACTGATGAAAAGCGAAGGAATCGCCGCTGTTTATCATCAGTGTGACGTTTCGAATGTCGATCACCTCAATCAGACGTTACAGTCCATCCGTCAGCGCGATGGCCGAATTCATGGGATCATTCACGGCGCCGGAATCGGTCAGGATGCCCGGTTTGACCGGAAGCGTCCCGATAAAGTAGATCAATGTCTGCGGGCCAAGATCGACGGCTGTCTGAACCTGATGGACGCCACGCGAGAAGACCGTCTCGACTGGTTTGTCTCCTTCGGTTCCATCTCCGGTCGCTTCGGGGCCAATGGACATACTGATTACTCACTGGCCAACGATTCGCTGGCAAAGCTCACCGATCGTTACCGGCAGGAACGCCCTGAGGTCCGCAGTGTGACATTCCACTGGCACGCCTGGGGAGACATCGGCATGGCCACCAAGCCGGAAACCAAGCTGGCTTTGGAGATGATCAATCTGGAATTCATGCCGGCCCGGGAAGGGATCGCCCACTTCCTGCATGAACTGGAACATGGCGGAGACGAGCCGGAAGTGTTGATCACCGATCGAAACTACTTCCGGAAATTCTTCCCGGTCGACCGACTCGTGACGGGTGATCAGGTTGCTCAACGGGAACGTGCAACGCTTCCGATGCTCGATCCGGAAGAAACGGGCCGTTCGACCAGTGCTGTTCTTCTTGACCCCAAACGGGAGCGATTCCTCAACCAGCACCTTGTTCAGGAACGACCGACGTTGCCGTTCGTTGTTGCCCTGGAACTGATGTGCGAGGGTGCCCGGCGACTTGCTCCTCAACAGGAGATTGTCGAAGTTCAAAATCTGTCGGCATTACAGGCAATCAAGTGGGGAAATGATGTTCCGCTGGAAGTTCGTGTGAATGCGAACGCTCAACAATCCAATCTGATTCAATGCCAATTGACGGCAGACCTGACCCGTCGTGACGGCCGACTGGTGGCGAAAGATAAAGTCTATTTTGAAGGGGCATTGCATCTGGGAACGGAGCGACAGAAACAGGTCGTCTCCCGTCCCGATGTGTCTCAGCTTCAATGGGAACAGATCCACTATCTCCCTCCGGAAGCGACCGTCTATCACGGGCCCGATTTACAGTGTCTGCAAAAAATTGCCTATACGCAGAACGAAGCAATCGGCCTCATTTCGGCGTCCTCAACCGTTCAACTGGGAGGCGATCGGCCAACGTACGGATGGTCGATTCATTGTGCCACGCTCGATGCCTGTCTGTATGCCGCCGCATTGTACGCAGCAAAAACCTTCCAGCGTCCCAGCTTGCCGGTTCGATTCGAACGCATTCAACTGGGCCGACTCCCTGATCCTGGGGAACCCTGCCTGATCCGCATTCGACGTGAAGCAGATCTTCCCAGCGGGCTCCAATTGACGTTCCAGTTGATCGGCTTGAATGGGGATGTGCTGTACGATGTTCAGGGGTATCAGATCGGCTGGATGAATTAGAAGTTAGGGAAAGACACTCCTCGTTCCCAAGCTGCAGCTTGGGAACGCACTCGACCCGAAGCTCCGCTTCGCGACTCAACCCAAAGCACTCTCTCACAACTCCGGCTCCCCGGTTCCTGCCTATCATTCAATGTCCCGCATCTCACTCACATTTCTGACGTAATGAAGTATTGATCGATGTACCAGTCTCCCGTTTCATTTGAACCGCCGTTATCTCCTCGAGCGTATCATGATCCGGCTCATGCGGAACTGGAGAAGCAGCATGTCTTTCGCGATGCCTGGCATCTTGTTTCAACCGGAACCGAACTGGCGAAGCCCGGTCAGTTCATTGCACTGACACTCTTCGACATCCCGATTGTTGTCAGAAACTTTGACGGAGAACTGGTCGCCTTGCGAAATGTCTGTGCGCATCGCCAGGCGATTATTGCTCGCAAGCCGAGTGGATGCAGTCCGACGTTACGCTGTCCTTATCATGGCTGGGAATATGGATCGGACGGAAAAACCCGTAAGCTGCCGGGGGCGTCCAACTTTCCGAAGTTCAAACATGATCATTATTGTCTTGATAAATTTCATGTCGACCAGTGCGGAGACTTAGTCTTCATTCGACTCAGTGACACAGGGCCAACACTCCGGGAATGGATCGGGGACAATTACGATCTGTATGAAAAATGGTTTGCCGTTCCGGATTACACTCAATCCATGAGTGCCCGTTACGACATGGAAGCCAACTGGAAAATTCCAGTCGAAGGATCGCTGGAGAGTTATCATATTCCTTGTATTCACCCGAACACGTTTCACGAAGATCCCGGCGAAAAGAACAGCACACACTTCTTCTTCCCGACAGGAACGTCGTTTCAGACCATTTTTCTGGCACCACGATGGATCGACCGGTTGTTACGTCAGATTGAACAGATCGTATTAAAAGTCGCCGGTGTTCCTCAGAAGAGTATTTACGATCATCATCATATCTTTCCGCACCTTCTGATCTCTCACAATGATGTCGTGAGTTTAGCACAGGTTGTTTATCCGAAAGACGCAACCAGTTCATTCACACTGGCAATGCAATATGGTCTGGAGCCAAAGCGGAAAAGCTGGTGGAGAAAACGAGTCACCCGCAGCATGGGGAAACTGACAGCCTCTCTTACGAAAACGATTCTGGCGGAAGACCGTGACGTCTTTCCGCTCGTTCAGGCTGGGGTTCAAGGAGCAAATAAAGCTGGACTTCTGGGACGTTGTGAAGAGCGGCTCCAGGCGATTCAGAAATACATCGCCGACCGGATCAAACAAGGTCAGGCGAAGCAGGAATGCCTGGGAAGCGAGAGCATCACTGGGCCGGATGCGGAGAGGTCAATGCCGCATGAAAGCCCCTGCCAGAAATAAAAACACGAAGCGACCATCGCAAAATGGTCGCTTCGTGAATTGTTGCCGAGCCGCTCATCAGCAAATCCAGTGAACGGGCATCTTCGATCAAGATCGAATTGACGTTAACCGGTTTGGCCGGGCGTCGTGATGCTGGCCGTGCATGATCGGACCGTTTGTCTCTGTAAACTGTTCCATTGTTGTGGTCTCAGAACGCGGTCAACGAGAATGTTCCCCAACAAACGCGTTGATAGGTGGACTCACGAATCCTGAGGGCCATTTTCAATAGAATGGAATACAATTACATCTGAGTCCGTTCGTGCCCGGAACACAACCTCACATTGCCGTCCGGGTCTCCACCGTCTCAACGCGCATGGCGATCAGACAGGGAAACCCGTTCCGAAGCTCGCTCACCTGATGGTGATCTGCGGGCGGTCCGCAATCTCGAGCGCAGTGTTCAGCCAGCTTCCTTGACGGAATCCAGCCGATCTCTCCACTCATGCTGCGTCAGTCTTGAATCGACGAATTTTCGACGTTCCCGAAACAGGTTCGCTGTTCCGGGATGTAAAAACTCATCTTCAGGACAGAATGGTCACGCCACTCAGGCCAACGTCTTGCGACGGCTGACGAGCGTCCGAATCCGTTCAGCCAGCAGTGCGGCGTCAAACGGTTTACGGAACGTTTCATTAAAAATCGTGCGGTCAAATCCACTTGCCGTATCGTCGTCGCTCAACAGAGCAATCAGTACGGTATCGGCATAGTCGTTGTTCCGTCGCAGATTTTGCGCGATCATCAGGCTTTCATTACGCCCCATTGCGAAGTCGATGACCACGCAATCAGGATGCAATGATTCTGCTTGAATTCCGGCTTCGAAACCGCTGGCAGCGATTTCGATTTTGAAATCTTCAATCGGCAGAACTCCTTCGAGTCCTGTCCGCACGCCACCGTCAACTCCGACGAGCAGGAGTTTCCCCATGGCTTCGTCTTCGAGTTCGCCCAGTGGCATTCCGTGTTCCTTGAGGAACCGGATTAAATGCTCACGGGGAATCCGACGGTCCTGGGAACCGGGAATCCGGTATCCTCGGAGCCGTCCGGAATCAAACCATTTGCTGACGGTACGTGGTGCGACTTTACAAATTTTGGCGACTTGACCAGTAGTGAAGATCGTCCTCATTGCGGGCTCTCCAATCACAATCTGTCTGGGTCAGAGCTTCACTAAGCTCTGGATCTTCACCCCAAGTTCGACAACATGGCCGGCTCTTTCAGCCCGTGGGTCCATGGCAAAAACCAGCGTCGGCTTCGGGGTCATCTCAGGAATTGTTAATAACGAATCGATTCTCCCGCAGCAGTGCTGGTTCTGCCCGACTGTGGTCAGCAGTCTGGCATCCCGTAAGTGCAGCGCGAGGATCACCGTGTGAAGGAGCCCACGCATTCAAAGCGACATCCGTATGAACGACAGATTTCGTTTTAAACTCGTTTCTCAAAAGCCATTTCCACCGGTCTGCAGGCCACCAGAGTGACAGACAAACACAACTCTCCCGATGTGGTCGACAATCCTGTTACGGCTCAGGCCGGAACGGGCACACTGTCATCCATCAGAAAATGCGGACTGATGACTCATCTTGAGTCACATACCGAATACGGTCAGAAGATGGTGATGACATCTTGTCACGACCATCTACCCCCCCCGATCCAAGCATGAACCCCCCCAATTTCGGACAATTTTCATCAAACGGTGCTACGCATCATGCAATCGCTGGGAATGGCGTTCCCGATTCGTTTGATTCGAACCATCCGACTTACAATTTCGGCGTGAACGGGGCAGAAACTTCAGTCTGTCTACTCAGACAACAGGTGAAATCACCATGATTCGTATTGTCCTCACGACAGGCCATACGAATTCCGCCACTTTCAACAACTGAAACAACCTTAGCACTCAGTTGGATTGGCGCGACTGGAACAAATGAGACGGATAGGACTTTTTGGGGTTGACCAAAGTCAACCTCTCCCTGCTTTCCGAAAAATCCGAACTTTCCAGGTTCAAAGATCTTCTCGATTCCTCCTATTTATCCCATTTTTACAAATGGTGGCAATTCCATCCCAGAGTTCTTAAAGTTTATCGCATGGACGTTTGACAACACGCACTTCCCAATGTACCTAGTTCATTGAAATAACGTGTTCGGAAAACTTTCTCCATTCGTCCCAGTGTTGTCGTCGCCGAGACTCGGTTGGGGCCACAGGGTGCTTGGGGGAAATGGGTATTGAGTTGCGGGACGATTTTGGAACAGGAGTATTTTCGATGTTGAAGAGAGTTTTTGGTTGTGTTGCAGCTTTCGCCGTGTTGGCGATGAGCGCTGGGCAGTTCGCCCAAGCTGGTTCACACAGCGCCTGCTGTGCTCCAGTTGTCACTTGTGCAGCACCGGCTCCGGCCTGCTGTACAGCTCCAGTACGACATGAACGAGTTCGTAAGGTTCGCGTACGAACCTGTGCTGCTCCAGTTGTCGACACCTGCTGCGAGCCAGCTCGTCATCACCGCGTTCGTAAATTCCGCGGTTGCAGCGAGCCAGTTTGTGCCGCTCCAGTTGTGAACACCTGCTGCGAGCCAGTTCGCCATCACCGCGTTCGTCGGTCACGTGGCTGCTGCGAGCCAGTTTGCGCTGCTCCAGCTCCAGTTTGTGCACCAGCATGTGCCCCAGTTTGTGCTGCTCCAGCACCAGCTTGTGCCCCAGCCTGTGCTCCAGTCGCCCCAGCTTGTGCTGCTCCAGTTGTTGTTGACTGCACCCCAGTCGCACCAGCTTGTGCCGCTCCTGCTGCAGAAGCTGCCGCTGTTCCAGCTGAGAAGCCAGTAGCTCCGGCTCCTCCAGAAGCCAAGAAAGAAAAGAAAGCTGACAAGCCAGCGGCTCCAAAGAAAGTTGAAGATGCTCCAGCCGCACCGGCTCCAGCACCAGCTCCAGCCGCACCGGCACCGGCAGCTCCTGCCCCAGCCGCTCCAGCTCCGGCAGCTCCTGCTCCAGAAGCACCAGCTGCGAACTAATTCGATTGCTTGTCAATCAGGCATTGTCGATTTCAACCTGCGGAAACAACGTGTTTCCGCAGGTTTTTTCTGTTTGCGGCTCCTGTCGATCCGTACAAATCCATCTTGACCTGCCCGGGCTCGTTTGCAGAATACGACGAATTCCTGAATTTCTGGATTGTCCTGCGAATTGACGTCCCCCATGCCTGCTCGCCGCCAGCAAACGATTTCCCGCCCGGTCACTGTCACCGGTTTCGGCCTGTTTCATGGAGCCGATGTTACGATGGAGTTCTGCCCGGCTCCCGTCGACCATGGAATTGTTTTCGAGCGAATTGATCTCACCCCCCCCGTGAAGATTCCGGCTCTCATCGAGAATGTGGTTCCCCAGGAGCGATGCACCGTCATTTCGCATCAGGGAGCCAGCGTGGCTGTCATTGAACATGTCATGGCGGCTTTGGCCGGTCTTCAGGTCGACAACTGTCTTGTGAGAATCAACGCTCCAGAGCCCCCCATTGGAGATGGTTCCGCACTCTTATTTGTCGAAGCCCTGCTGAAAAGTGGAATTATCCAGCAGGATGTTCTTCGTACCGTGCTTCGTGTCGAGAGTCTGACGGTCGAAATTGAAACCGACCGTGTCGGAATCGCCGCTCAGCCATCGCAGCGTGATGTCTATCAGATTGGGTTCATTCTCGACTACGGGTCAGGTCCCATTCCGTTTCAATCTCTCAATATGATTGTGACCCCGGAAACATTCCTTTCCGAACTGGCCCAGTGCCGGACTTTTGTCCTCCAGCATGAAGCAGACGCCTTACGGCAGCGCGGACTCGCAAAACGTGCCACTTCTCAGAATGCCCTGGTCTTCGGGGAAACAGGACTGATTGAAAACACGCTTCGCAAACCCAATGAATGCGTTCGACACAAAATTCTGGACTGCGTCGGAGACTTTGCATTGATCGGTTGCGACCTGCAAGGTCGTTTTTCCGCCAGCCGTTCCGGACACCGACTCAATCATTCCATTATTCGTCATCTCCGAAGCCAGCAGATCTGTGCTGAAGAGACAATAAGTCATCTCAAGATTCAATCGATTTCAGCCGTTTCTTCACTTCCTTCTCAATGAAATGGAATCGTTCCTCGCCGCACGGTCCGATCCTTGACCGTCGCCACCGCGACCTGTTGACTTAAGGATTCTTCAATCCCATGCCCACCGAAATCTCCAACCTTGCCTATATTCACCGAGATGCTCAACTTGGTGAAGATGTCCAAATTGGTCCATTTTGTTACATCGGCCCGGATGTCGTTCTGGGAGACCGTTGTCTTCTTCGCAGTCATGTCACACTGGTCGGTTGCACGACGATCGGTTGCGACAACCAGTTCTGGCCGAACAGCGTCATCGGAGCGGAACCACAAGATTACAGTTATCGAGCCGGCGCTCCAACCACGGTGGACATCGGTGATGGGAATCAATTCCGGGAAGGAGTCACCGTCAATCGGGGAGCGGAGAAAGAGGATCACTGCACCCGCATCGGCAATCGAAACCTGCTGATGGCCAATGCGCACGTTGCCCATAATTGCCGGCTCTACAACAACACGATGCTGGTGAACGGCGTGTTGCTGGGAGGACATGTGCATGTTCAGGATCAGGCGATTATTTCTGGAAATTCGGTGGTCCATCACTTCGCGACAGTGGGACGACTGGCCTTCGTCAGCGGTGGATGTCGGGTGCCGACCGATGTTCCTCCGTTTATGCTGACCGCCGGAAGTGATGATCCCCAGATCCGTACGGTGAACATCATTGGCATGCGCCGCGCCGGAATCAGTGAAGAAATCATTTCGCAGATTCGCATTGCACAAAAGCTGCTCTTTCGCGAGCATCGTTCTCTTCAAAGTGTTCGCGATCACTTCGAACAGGGATTACACGGACAACTTTCCATCGAACTGATCACCTTGTTCGCCGCGATTGAAGCACAACATAAAGGGAAAATGGGACGAGCCCGGGAAGCGGCCCGAACCAGTCCATTGATCGAACAGAAAAAAGCAGCGTGAAATTAAAAGAAGGGGTCAGAGGTCAGGATTCAGGGGTCAGTAAATAAGCCCCTCACATCTCCTCCCCCGCCCCACACGGTCGGGCAAATTGCTCTGAATATGCAAAGGATTGCAACGTGATAACTGGAAGTGAAACAACTGGATCAGACCGGATTCGTGTGGCTGTTGTGGGAGTGGGGGCATTAGGTCGCCATCACGCCCGAATTCTCTCGCAGATGCCGGAAGCGGAACTGGTTGCCGTCTCCGATGCCAATGAACAACAAGGTCTCTCGGTCGCTGAAAGCTGTGGTTGCGACTGGACCGGCGATTACCGGTCTCTCTTCTCGAAAGTCGACGCCGTCTCGATCGTCGTTCCGACCTTCCTGCACCGCGAAATTGCTGGCGAATTCCTTTCCCGCGGAATTCCCGTTCTGGTCGAAAAGCCGCTCACCGCAAACGTCGCCGACGGTGCGGAACTGGTTCAGATGGCAAAGGAGAAGAACATTCCGCTGCAGGTCGGTCATATTGAACGATTCAATCCCGCATTTCAGGCGGCTGCCGACCGGATTCGAAATCCAAAGTACCTGCGTTGCGAACGGGTGAGTCCGTACGCCTTCCGTTCGATGGACATCGGGGCCGTGCATGACCTCATGATTCATGACATCGAACTGACACTGGCACTTGTTGGAGAAATGCCGTCTCAAGTCGAGGCGTTTGGTGTTTCTCTTGTTGGTGGTCAGGAAGATACCGTTCAAGCCCGACTGAAGTTCCCTGGTGGATGTATCGCCGACATCACGGCCAATCGGGTCGCCCCCGGATTCACCAGAAGCCTGCAATGCTGGTCGGAAACGGGTTGTGTCGTGGCCGATCTCAACGCTCGATCTGTCACTTCGTTCTCCCCCGGCGACGCCATGCGAAACGGAGAACTCCCTTTTGAACTGGTTCAGCAACGCAAAGCGGATGCCGCGACACTGAAACCGGAGATCTTCACTCGATTCATTCAACAGGAACAGTTCAACTGTTCTGATGCCGACGCACTCACTGCCGAACTTCGATCCTTCCTGTCCTGCCTCCGGACCGGGCAGACACCGCTGGTCAGCGGGCAACAGGGACTCGCCGCCCTTCAGGTGGCCGAAGCGATTCTGGAAAGTGTGCAACAACATGCCTGGGACGGAACCGATGCCGGTCGGTGCGGCCCCAATGCCCTGTTGCAACACTATCTCGGAGGCGCAATTTCCACCTCAAAAGCAGCCTGATCAGGAACGGGCTGTGGTTCAACGTTTCGGGGTGGCCCGGCGAGAAATTCGAAATTCAAAGCGGAAAATTCGAAACAAATCCAAAATAAGAAATTCAAAACCCTGCGGAGACTTGATCACAGATTGGAACCGTCCTGTTTTGAATTTTGTGCTTCGAATTTGTTTTGAATTTCTGGTTTTGAATTTCGGATTTTGCTCTCCATCTATTTCCTTTCACGGTTCTCAAGAAATCTCATGCGTGCTGTGGTTCAACGTGTTCGATCGGCGAGCGTGACGGTCGATGGTATCGTTGTCGGTGAGATTCAACAGGGATTTCTTGTCCTGCTGGGAATTGCGACCGATGACACACAGGACGATGTTGTTTACCTGGCCGGGAAGCTGTGTGGCCTGCGTGTCTTCGAAGATGACGAAGGGAAAATGAACCGTTCGATTGGCGAGTCCGGCGGTTCAATGCTGATCGTCAGTCAGTTCACGCTGTATGGAGACTGCCGGAAAGGGCGTCGTCCCAGCTTCATTGAAGCGGCACGCCCAGAGTTGGCCAAACCCCTCTACGAAAGTTTTATTGCCGAGGTTCGTGGTCAGGGAATTTCCGTTGAGACAGGCATCTTTCAGGCTCAAATGGATGTCGCCCTGATCAACGACGGCCCTGTGACATTCATGCTCGACAGTCGCAAGGGCTTCTGAAGCTTATCGCCGCTCGGTGTTGAGCAGGAACTGGTTGCAGGCTTTTTCCAGAGCAGTGATGCCCTCGAGTTGCGTCGATTGCCGTTCACCGGTCCAGCGATTCGGTGTCGAACGAATCTCCACGGTCACCGCCTCATCGGGAACAGATCCCTTGAGCATCGCTAATCCCAGAGCGAGTCGATACCGCTCCTGTGGATAGATCGGGCAATAACGAGTGGCAAAACTCCATGCGTCGAGACTCAACGGGTATCGTTCATCCAGTGGAGCCGGCGATCCCAGAAACTTCTTCAGATGCTCCGGCACCGATTCCTTCGCCGATTCCTCAATGTAAAA